>Ga0208338_1000003_pt1 | contig 158177 bp, 120 predicted proteins | sample ForSoiNitrogNN91_FD_187858 | JGI IMG/M metagenome (GOLD analysis project Ga0208338, IMG submission 187858) | Forest soil microbial communities from Browns Valley, California, USA, that are Nitrogen fertilized - NN91 (SPAdes) | ecosystem: Environmental > Terrestrial > Soil > Temperate forest ...
TGGCGGGTTCGCGAGTAAGGCACGCGCGACGGCCAATCGTTGCTTATTCCCAGTCGACAGCTCTCCAAAGCGACGACGTGCCACTTCTTCCAACTCGAGTTTCGAAAAGACGTCTTTGATACGTTGCTTTGCGATGCGATCAGAAAGTCCGTGAAGCCGCGCGAAGAACATCAGGTTCTGCTCAGAGGTCAAACGCCAGTAAAAGCTTCGCTCCTCAGCGGTCGACAATCCGATGTGGCGTCGAACGTGCTCGTCGTCGCTGACGCTGTCGTGACCGTGCACGGAGACGCTGCCGGTGGTCGGCTGCACGAGCGTGGCAACGATCTTCGTCAGCGTAGTTTTGCCCGCGCCGTTGCGGCCGATCAATCCGAAGATCTCGCCAGTCTCAACTTCGAACGAAACGTCGCGCAGGGCTTCGACCGGATCTTTCACGGGCCTGCGAAAGAAAGCGCGCAGGCGACGGAAAGGCACAGGATACGTTTTCGAGAGATTGCTGATCGAGATTGCGCTCATCGAGCTCGTTGCCGGGGGTCGAGGTACTCGCGCAGGCCATCGCCGATGAAGTTGAAGGCAAGCACCGTGAGCGCGATGGCGATGCCGGGGAAGATTAACGCGTGTGGTGCGGCTTGCAGTGTTGACAGATCGCGAGCTTCTTCGATCATCACGCCCCAGGATGGCGCGGGCGGTGGCACGCCGAGACCGAGGAACGACAACGACGCCTCAGATAAAACAGCTCCGGCCATTCCCAAGCTCGCCTGCACGATCAACGGTTGAATCGCGTTCGGAAGTATGTGGACCAGCAGTATGCGTGCGTCGCTAGCGCCGAGGGCGCGTGCTGCCTGGACGAAGTCGTATTCGCGAACTTTCAGCACCTGGCCACGAATGAGACGCGCGTAACCAACCCAACCGATGATGCAGAGGGCGAGAATCAGCTTATTTAGTCCCGCGCCCAGGAATGCGACCATCGCGATTGCCAGCAGCAGCCCGGGAAATGCGAGGAAGACGTTGAAGACGTAACCTGAGACGAAGCGATCGACCCAGCCGCCGTAGTAACCTGCGAGCGCGCCGAGCAGCGTACCGATTACAGTAGAAACAGCGACTACGATAAGTCCGACTTGCAAAGAGATGCGTGCGCCGAACACGACGCGGGAAAAAATGTCGCGGCCGGTTGAGTCAGTGCCGAACCAGTGCGCGACGGACGGCGGCAGGTAACGCATCGTCAGATCAGTCGCACCGACGTCGTAGGACGCGATCCACGGTGCGAATAACGCGACGAAGACGAGCACGACGACGATCACTAATCCAATGATAGTTAGGCGATTCATCTTTTAGCCACGGATTACACCGATTACCCGACGCGGATTCGCGGATCTAGCCAACGATAGACCATGTCAGTAAGCAGGTTTGCGATGATGTAGGTCATGCTGATCACGAGCACGCAACCCTGCACGACGCGATAGTCACGTTTCCCAATGCCGTCCTCAACGAGTAATAAACCAAGGCCGGGCCAGCCGAAGATCTTCTCGGTGATGATAGCGCCGGCGAGCAAGACGCCGAGCTGCAAACCGAGAATCGTGACGACCGGAATCAAACCATTCTTCAAAACGTGTTTGTAAACGACGGTGCGCTCGCTCAAACCCTTCGCACGCGCGGTACGAACGTAATCCTCGCCCAGCTCTTCAATCACAGACGACCGCACCATTCGCGTCAGTATTGCCGATAGCGCGGCGCCGAGCGTGAAAGCGGGAAGGATGATGTCGCTCCAGTCGAAGCGTCCTGACGGCGCGAGCCAGCCGAATTTTACGGCGAAGACGTAAACAAGCATCGGTCCGATGACGAAACTGGGCAGACTGATCCCCAGCAGCGCAACGACCGAAGCAGCATTATCGATCAACGTGCCGCGATGCGTGCCGGCAATGACGCCGAGTGGTATCGAGATCAGTATCGCGAATACCATCGCGACAACAGCGAGCTCGATCGTGGCAGGATAGCGTTCGAGAATGAGATCCTTAACTGGTCGATCGTTACGAAACGACAGTCCCATGTCGCCAGTTAACAACGAGCGCCAGTAATCAACGTAGCGATTATCGACGCCATGCCAGACGAAGTGTCGCTGATCGTTGTTGTCGCGTGGAAAAGAGAAGAAGAAGGGTGGACGATCGAGACCGTGCTTCTCGCGAAACTGTGCAAACTGTTCCGGCGTTGCTTGTTCACCGAGCACAGCGACAGCCGGATCACCGGGAACGAGCTCGATTAGAAGTGTGACGAGAGAGACGACGGTCCAAACAACGAGTATCAGGATCAGCAGTCGTTTCAGGAGGCCCACCGCCGCGCATCATACAACATTCACAAAAAGAATTAGCCACGAAAGGCACAAAAAGCACATAAGCTGGAATCAGAAAGGGCGCCCATTCCATCAAGCGCGTTTCCATTTCAGCTTATGTGCTTTTTGTACCTTTTCGTGGCTAATCAAAAACGTAGTCCGGGGTAGGTTCGAATACTCGCACAGCCCCGACAACCGCGCGCTTACCAAACCGCACCCCGAGACTACGTATCTGGTTGCAAACTAATGTTGCAACCAATCCACAAACTTAATCCGGCCTTCTGCCCATGTGTAAGGCCGCTATGCCACCCGTCAGGTTCTCATAACCAACCTGAACGAAACCTGCCTGCTCCATCAGGAGCGAGAGTTGAGACTGATCCGGAAATTTCTGGACCGACGCCGGCAGATAGATATAGGCGCTTCGTGAACCGCTAATAAGGCCACCCATCCACGGCAGTAGTTTTCTGAAATACAGATTAAACAAAGGTCGCAGCACCGCATTCGCAGGTCTGGAAAACTCGAGTATAGCCACCCAGCCACCCGGTTTCACGACCCTTAAGAGCTCAGCCAGACCACTTTCGACACTCGACAGGTTTCGCAATCCAAACGCGATTGTAGCCGCGTCGAATGTGCCATCTCGAAAGGGCAGGTCCAAAGCATCACCCTCGATTAAGCGTATGCGACCGGAAATCTTACCAGCCGCGATATCCAGCATCGGCCGGCAGAAATCAGTCCCAACTACTCCTGCTCCCGTAATTTCAAACAGCGTGAGCGATAAATCGCCTGTGCCGCAGGCCACATCGAGAACGCGCGCGCTTTTCGAAGAAAGCTTGTCGCGTACTCTTTCTGCTACGATCCGGCGCCAACGTTTGTCGGTATTGCCGGAGAGCAAGTGATTCAAGAGGTCGTAGCGGCCCGCGATCGTTCCAAACATCTCCCGAACGCGGCCTGCATGCTCCCTCGCGGCGCTTCCGTTATCAAGCACAGTTAGTTAAGCCAAATCTGATTCAGGTTTGGTTGCAAGACGCTTGCAAACAATTTGTGATTACCTGGGATTGATATTATTCGCCGGTTTCGTTGGCGGTTTTTGCGATGGAACTGGGGTAGCAATCTCGCCGAGCACTTCGTACGGGTAACGGCCCTGTAACGCGGCCTTGAGCGGCGCCGACTCGCCTGCCACAACTGAAACGATTGTTTTATTGAAAAGTCGATTAGCAACACGCTGAACATCCGCAGGTGTAACATTTCTTAGCAGCGCGATCTGATCCTGAGCCGCACTCAAGTGATATGTATCAGCGTCAAGCCATGGATCCGCAACAGCTTCGGGTTTTGAAAGCAAGGTCATGACGTCGCCGATCACGTCGTTTTTTGCGCGCTCGATCTCATCGGGTGTGGCCGCAGTGGTCATCAACGACTGGATGACTTTCCTCGCATTCGCAAGCGAATCAGCAGCCGTCAATTCGTTAACTGTCGCGCCCATCACGAAGTCGCCCGGTAAGACGTAAGCGTTACTTCTCGCGAAAACCGGTTGTTTTGACAACTCAGGTGTACTCGCCTGCCAGCGATTTTGCGCGACGCGCGCCAGAATCGTTGCGATCGGATAGTCATTGTCAGATCGTGACACACCACGCGCGGCCAGACGCAGCTCGACGTTTGGGCCAGGAACGTTGACGATCAGTGTTCGTGTGTCAGGGGGATTAGGCTGACGAAATGTGGTCGGGATGATCTGTTCGCTCTTGCGCCATGGCCCGAGTAATTGGCGCAACGTTCTCATGGCGCGCTGTTTACTGACGCCGCCGATGATCGCGAGTGTGGCGTTGTTTGAATTCAGAAAACGCTCGTGAGCCTGCATTACGTCAGCGCGGTCCACTCGCGCCATGTCTTCGGGCGAGCCGGCAGCAGGACGTCCGTATGGGAAGTCGCTGCCGTAGAGTCTCGTTGCGATCGCGCGGTCGGCAACTTCTGCCGGTGCGATCGTTGTGTCGCGCAGGAGCTTGATACGCGCGTCGCGCATCTTCGCCACGAGCTCGGGCGTGAATTGAGTTGCGACGAGGGCATTGCGTAATACTTCAACGATGTGCTCGAGCTGATCCGCTTTGCCAACCATTGTGATGGTCGTGGAATCGTAGGTCACATTGACATTGAGCTTGCCGCCCATCTCGTCTGTGAAGTAATCGATTGTGGCCGGGTCTGGAAACAGTAGATCACCGAGCAGCGCCATCTGCCCTGACTTTCCGGAAAGATCGAATGCGGCGCCGCTATTAATGCGCAGTTTCAGGATGACTTCCGGATGACCGGGTTTCAGCCAGAAGAGCAGGCGCAAACCGTTGAGGAGCTGATCGCGCTCCGGCTGCTGAGTGGGTGTTTGACTGTGGAGCGACAGCGCGCAAAGAAGAATTACTCCTGCGGCGGCGCAACGGCGCAACGAAGAGCGCAGAGCCGTTTTCCAGGATTTCGTTTTCACTTCGCGCCGTTGCGCCGTTGCGTGAGAAATCATCGTTCAGAATTTCGGAAAATATAGAGTCTAAGGGGCCAAAACATCTTAGATGCCGTGTGTTTGCCCGTCAACCGTTTGGCTTTAGAGTGCATCCTAAGCCCTGATTGATAAAGGGATCTGGTCGATCTGACCCGGCAATAATTGCAAAAGTTATGTACTTGCCGCCCTCGTGGGATTAATATTCGCCCGTATTTGTGATTTTTCACCCAGGGTCCGTAACTTTTTTCCAAGCTACGGTAACTATAGCAGGAGCAAGTCCTGCAGGATCGAGTGCTTGATTGCCCGAGAGAACCACAGACGAGGTTTTACTGCAAAAAGCGGGAGGAGGCGATCAAGCGGCCTTTCTGGAGTTGTACGACCGGTACCGGCAACCAATTTTTCGGTTTGCTTACCGCTTGCTCGGTTCGGTTGAGAGTGCTGAAGACGTTACGCACGACTGCTTTCTCAGTTTGATTCGCAAGCATCAGAACTTTCGTCCGGAACGGGCTTCCTTGAAAACCTACTTGTATGCGGCCGCGCGTAACCTCGCTCTGAAACACTTCCGAGATCAGGGACGCGAGACCGGTCTTGATGAGGTTACTGAGGAACCAAGGGAATCGACGCGTCGAGCGCCTTTGCGAAGATTGCTCGACGAAGAGTTGGCGGCTCAGGTAAGGGAAGCGGTATTCAGTCTTCCGCCACTGCAACGTGAGGCGCTGATTTTATTTGAGTACGAAGGGCTGAGCATGAGCGAGGTGGCTGAGATTGCAGGCACCGACGTAGGAGCAGTAAAGGCCCGTTTATACAGGGCGCGCGAGGGTTTGAGACGAATCCTGCGGCCCTATCTGGAAGGCAATCAGGAATTGAATAGTGGTCGGGAAATTGTTACTTTGAGGGAGGCCTGAGATGAGCGTTGAGCCGGAAGAAGAGTTTATTTCCGACAATGAGCTCAAGTCGCTGCTCGAACGCTGGGTCGCACCAGGGCCTTCGAGAGTTCTCGACAAGCGTATCGAAACGAGCTTTGCAAGAGAATTTTCCGGTGCAGACGGACTGTCTCAGTCGGTGCTGCTCCCCCACAGGCGAGAAGAGGTAGTATCGATGAAGTTCTGTTCAGTATGTAAAGAAGAGTTTGCTGACAAGTTTAGCTTTTGTCCGGTAGACGGGACACCACTTAAAGCAGTCGCGCCGCCAGTTGAAGATCCGAGCGTAACTGTTAATCGCGATCCGAGTGTCACAGTCAATCGCGACACGGTGGCTGAGTCAGCGACGGCTTATACGAGTGCGCCGGTTGAGAGCGAGCCAGCCTGGGTTGGTGGCGCCAATACTTCCTCCGCGCTCGCGCTGCGAGGCGAGTATCACCTGACGATGATGGACGACGCGGGTCTGATATCTCGCCTGAGTCACGAGGTCAAAGACACCGCCCATGAATATGAGCTGACGTGGCCCGAGTTCAAACGTGATCCGTTCGGATTCACGAAGCGAGCTGTGGTCGGTTATGGCCAGAAGTTGCGCCAGTTTCTCGGCAAACCGAACGTGCTCGTGGCGATGGGTGCGGCTGTACTGGCGATGGTGGGACTCGTCGTGGCAGTCATGCTGATGGATCGCTCGCATGGGGCGAATTCATCGCGAGCGGGATTGATCGTATTTGCAATTATTGCCGGTGGTTTGCTGGTGGCGCTGTTTTCGACATGGCTTGGCCGCGAGCGCGGCGCTGCGGTGATGGGCGCTGAGCCGTCGGATTCGAAAAGCGTAGTCGCAGCGATGATCTCGGCGTTTGTTTTTCTATTTTTAGTGATCTTCACGGTCGCTGCCATCGACTACAGAAACAAGCAGAAGGAACTGCTTGCGCAGAACGAGCCGGAGCTGCAGGTCGAGCAGATGATCGATATTCCTGACGAGCAGCCGACGCCGGATCCGGGACCGGCTGGCTTGAATAAGGGTAGTGGCGGCGGTAGCAAGCCGAAGCAGGAAAGACCTGGTGGCGGTGGCGGTGGCGGACGCGAAGAAGCGAAGCCGGCGTCGTTCGGTAAGACACCGCAGGTTTCTCTGGAAGTGCCGCAGATAATTCCGCCGGATCCGAAGCCACCAAAGATTAATAACCCTTCGTTGCCTGTGGCAGCCACGCTGAATGCGGATCCGATGTTGATCCCGCCCGATGCGAGAGTGTTGCCGTATGGCGATCCGAAATCGAAGAGTACGGACCCATCGTCAGGTACGGGTAAGGGAAATGGTATCGGAAGCGGAGACGGTACTGGTATCGGCCCTGGAGAAGGCAATGGATTTGGGCCAGGTCGCGGCGGTAACGTCGGTGGCGGCGACTTCAATGCCGGTGGTGGTGGACCAGGCGGCGGTGGCGGTGGTGATTATTCCAGGATCTTCACTGGTAAAGACGTCACGACGAAAGCACGTCTGATTTCGAAGCCTGAGCCGCAGTACACTGAAGACGCACGCAAGAACCAGATCACGGGTACGGTGGTGCTGAAAGTAGTCTTTGCTTCAAATGGCTCCGTGCAGAACATCAGAACCGTTTCGGGTTTGCCGTATGGGTTAACCGAGAGAGCGATTGCAGCAGCACGTCAGATCAAGTTCACGCCTGCTACGAAGGATGGACATCAGGTCTCGATGTGGATGCAGTTGGAATACAACTTCAATCTTTACTAAGAATATTTAGCCACGGATTATCTGTGTAATCCGTGGCTAAAAGTGTCTTTGCGCGAAGTTTTTGATTCGCTGAACGCCTTCTTTGATCTGCTCCATCGATGTCGCGTAAGAGATTCGAATATAACCTTCCGCTCCGAATCCCGCTCCATCCGTGACGACAGTGTGTTCTTCTTCGAGCAGTTGTCGCGCGAAGTCGCCCGAAGTCTTCAAATCCTTTTTCAAACAACCGCGCACGTCAGGAAAAGCATAGAACGCACCTTCAGGTTCGCTGCACTTAAAGCCCGGAATCTCACGCAGTGCGTTGAGTAACCACGCGCGGCGTTTTGTGTATTCCGCGAGCATGATACCGACTGACTCCTGTGATCCTGTTAGTGCCTCGACTGCTGCCCACTGCGCAATCGAGTTGGTGTTCGAGGTTGAATGGCCCTGAACTGTCAACATCGCTTTGATCCATTCGGCGGGCGCGAGCGCGTAGCCAACACGCCATCCAGTCATCGCATAAGTCTTCGAAAACGAACCCGCGATACACAGCCGCGAGCGCAGCTCTGCCGGCAGACTCGCCGCACTGAAAACTTCTGCCGGCGGATACACAAAGCGAAGGTAACACTCGTCGGAAATCACATAAATCCCGCGCTCGCTCGTCAGCTCCATGATCTTGCGAAACTCTGCGGGCGGCAGTACGCGTCCTGATGGATTTGAGGGCGAGTTGAGAATCAGCAGCTTCGTTTTGGGCGTGATCGCACGTTCAACCTGATCGACGGTCAGCACGAAATCAGTTTCTTCCGTCTCGATGAACACCGGTTTTGCGCCGGCGAAGACTACGATCTCAGGGAACGTGACCCAGTAAGGTTTGGCAATCAGTGCTTCGTCCCCGGGATTCAATAAGGTGACGCCCGCATTGAAGATGGCCTGCTTGCCACCCGCCGTCGCCATCACTTCGCTTAGCTGGTACTCGGCGCCAAAGTCCTGCTGGTACAAATCTATGATCGCGCGGTGCAACTCGCGAATGCCTGCGTTCGCAGTGTACTTGGTGCGACCCGCGCGCATGGCCCGCTCGGCTGCTTGCTTGATGTTGTCAGGCGTGTCGAAGTCGGGTTCGCCGGCGCCGAAGTCGCATACGTCTGCGCCCGAAGCTCGCAACGCTTCTGCGGCCGCCATGGCTGCCATCGTGGCTGACGACTGCATGCGAGCGACATTTTCAGAAACAGAGAAGGATGACATAACGGGCATTGTTTTCATCGTTGGTTCAACTTTTCTTTCATTCGCGTTTCGATCAGCGGTGGGACGAGGCCGGCGACAGTACCGCCGAGATGCAACACCTCTTTGACAAGACGCGAGCTGACGTATGAGTAAGTTTCCGCCGGCATCATGAAGACGGTTTCAATGCCCGGCTCGAGCCGGCGGTTCATCAGCGCCATTTGCATCTCATATTCGTAATCGGAGATGGCGCGTATGCCGCGCACGATCACGTCTGCCTGTTGGGCCACAGCGTAGTTTACAAGTAGTCCGGTGAAGGAATCGACGCGCACGGTGCAACGTCCACGCGAGATGTCCTGCACGACTTCGGTGAGCATGGCGCGCCGTTCGTCGACAGTGAAAAAGGGCTGCTTCTCGGGGTTTACGAGAATGCTGATGATGATTTCGTCGAAGAGTTTGCAGCCGCGCTCGATGATGTCCAGGTGACCGTTAGTGACTGGATCGAAGGAGCCGGGGTAAATGGCGCGTCGCATGGAAGGATGTTAATCAAAATAGCCGCTTTCGACAAATAATAGCCGTTTTCGACAAGTAATAGTGGTTGTCTCGTGGAATGGACGGATGCTAGCATCCTCGCAACGATAAGGAGTCCGAATGGTCCGCAATCTCACACAAGCTGACGAATACATTCCGGCAGAGCTAATTGCTTTAACACACCGCACAGTAACACCGGAAGAGTTCGAACAACTCTGTGCCGGGTATCGCGATTTGCGGCTTGAACTCACCTCAACCGGAGAATTAATAGTAATGACTGGTACAGGGCCGCAAACTGGTAGACGCAATTCAAACCTCACTCGCCAACTCGACGAATGGACTGAAAAGGACGCAACGGGTATCTGCTTCGATTCTTCCACCATATTCGCGCTGCCAAACAACGCGCGGCGTTCGCCGGATGCATCTTGGGTAAGGCGCGAAAGGTGGGATCGTCTCAGCGAAAGCCAAAAGGACGGTTTTGCGCCGATTTGTCCTGATTTTGTGGTTGAACTTCGCTCTTCAAGTGATCGCTTACGAGTTCTCCTCAATAAGATGTCGGAGTATATAAACAACGGTGTATCACTCGGTTGGTTGATTGATCCTTCCAAACGACAAGTGTATGTGTACCAGCCCGATCGCGAGGTCGTACTACTAAATAATCCTGAGACGATTTCTGGTGATCCGCTATTGCCTGGCTTCGAGCTCAACCTTGCCAATCTATGGTCTGTTGAATGAGTCCAGGATTTACAGGATTATCAAGATGTGTTTCAATACAGCTTGACAATTTGGCGTGGTGAGTTAAAGCGACTTGCGGCCACATAAAATAATCCGCTAAACAGCTCGAGTTAAGTTTTTGAAGGCTCCGCGTTGTTAGGCGCGGGGCCTTTGTTATTGCCTATGTCGAACCTTCTCGAAACTCTTAAAGAACGTATCGTCGTCTTCGATGGCGCGATGGGTACCAACCTGCAGGTCCAAAACCTGACGCTCGACGACTTTGGTGGACCGCGCTTCGAAGGCTGCAACGAGAACCTGCTCGTAACGAGACCGGACGCCGTCGAGAAAGTACACGCAGCCTTCCTCGACATCGGCTGCGACGTTGTCGAGACCAACTCATTCAACGGCACGCCAGTAGACTTCGCCGAGTACGATATCGGCGACAAAGCGTACGACATGAACGTGCTCGCGGCGCAGCTCGCAAAACGCGTCGCTTCCGATTACTCGACGAAAGACAAACCACGTTGGGTAGCCGGCTCGATGGGGCCTGGTCGCAAGCTGCCAACACTCGGTCACATCTCCTTTAAAGATCTGCGAGACGCTTATTCTGTCCAAGCTCGTGGACTGCTGGATGGCGGCGTCGATCTGCTGATCGTCGAGACCTGCCAGGACCTCCTGCAAACAAAAGCCGCGCTCGCCGCGATCTTCGGTCACTTCAAAGAGTCACACCGGCGCGTGCCCGTCATCGCACAGGTCACGATCGAAGTGTTTGGGACCATGCTCAACGGCACCGAGATCTCAGCGGCTCTGACAGCGCTTGCGCCGTTTCCGATCGACGTGGTCGGCATGAACTGCGGCACTGGTCCAAAGCACATGACCGAGAGCATTCGCTATATCTGCGAGAACTCGCCGCTGCCAGTCTCTGTACTTCCAAATGCCGGTCTGCCGTCCGTCGTTGATGGCAAGATGCACTATGACGAGACGCCGGAAAGTTTCACGGCGCAAGTTGTCCATTTCGCGAATGACTTCGGCGCGAACATCGTCGGCGGCTGTTGTGGAACGACACCGGCGCACCTCCGTCTCGTCGTCGAAGCGATGCAACAGATCACGCCGAAGGAGCGTCATGCGAAGACGCTACCCGCCGCGTCGTCGATCTACAGTCAACAGCCCTACGTGCAGGATGCGTCGTTCCTGATTGTCGGCGAGCGCGTGAATGCCAGCGGGTCGAAGAAGATGCGCGACCTGCTGAACGCGGAAGACTGGGACGGCCTCGTCGCGCTCGGCAAGGACCAGGAGCGCGAAGGCGCACACATTCTCGACGTGAATGTCGACTTCGTCGGCCGCGACGGCGAAACCGACATGCACGAGCTCGCCTCGCGACTTGTCACGAACGTCAAGATCCCCTTGATGTTCGACTCAACCGAATGGCAGAAGATGGAAGCCGGACTGCAGCACGCCGGCGGCAAGAGCATTCTCAACTCGACCAACTACGAAGACGGTGTGCCACGCTTCGTGAAAGTGATCGAGCTCGCGAAGACGTACGGCGCGAGTGTGGTCATCGGCACGATTGACGAAGAGGGCATGGCGCGCACGAGCGAAGGCAAGTTGAAGATTGCGACGCGCGCGTACGAACAGGCGACGAAAGAATTGGGTCTGCCGGCGTCTGACATCTTCTTCGACGCGCTCGCATTGCCGATCTCGACCGGTATCGAAGAGGATCGCCGCAACGCACTCGAAACGATTAAAGCGATCAGGCGGATCAAAGCCGAGCTGCCGGGCGCCTTTACGATCCTCGGCGTCTCGAACATCTCATTCGGTTTGAATCCGGCTTCGCGAATCGTGCTGAACTCGGTGTTTCTACACGACGCAGTTGAAGCCGGTCTCGACTCCGCAATCGTGAATGCGAGCAAGATCGAGCCGCTGAATCGCATCGGCGAACAGGAATTGAAAGTCGCGCGCGAGCTGATCTACGACCAACGAAGGTTTGAAGGCGACGTTTGCGTCTACGATCCCCTCACTGAGTTTACGAAGCTTTTCGAAGGCGTGAAGGCGAAGGCGGCGAAGAAGGCGAGTAAAGGTGAGACCGTAGAGGAACGCCTCAAGAACCACATCATCGACGGCGAGAAGATCGGGCTCGAAGACGAGCTGCGACTGGGTCTCGAAAAATATCCGGCGCTCGATATCATCAATAACATTCTTCTGGAAGGCATGAAAGTGGTCGGCGATCTCTTCGGCAGCGGCCAGATGCAACTGCCGTTCGTGCTGCAGTCAGCCGAAGCAATGAAAGCCGCAGTGCGGTTTCTCGAGCCGTTTATGGAAAAGAAAGGCGGCGCGACGGCGAAGGGAACGATGGTGCTCGCCACCGTCAAAGGCGACGTGCACGACATCGGCAAGAACCTCGTCGACATCATCCTGACGAACAATGGCTACAAGGTTTTGAACCTCGGCATCAAGCAACCGATCGAAGCGATCCTACAGGCGTACGACGAAAACGGCGCTGATGCGATCGGCATGAGTGGTCTGCTGGTGAAGTCGACGCTCATCATGCGCGAGAACCTCGAGTTGATGAACGAGCGCGGTATCAAGGCGCCAGTCGTGCTTGGTGGTGCGGCGTTGACGCGCAAGTATGTTGAGGATGATCTGAAGTCAGTCTACAAAGGACAGCTCTACTACGCGCGCGATGCGTTTGCCGGTCTGCACACGATGGATCAGTTGGTTGGTAAGACTGCTAAAGAGGACACCGTAGAGCATGCAGATACTCCGGATGTAACCGAGGACGCGGAAGATCTGATCGGGGAAGAGGCGAAGCTCGGCATTCGCAAGATTGCTAGAAAGACTAAGGGCGACACTACACATACCGTGCGGTCCAACGTGAGTCGTGATGTGCCGATTCCAAGCGCGCCATTCTTCGGCTCGCGCGTGGTTGAAAACATCTCGCTCGCGGACGTGTTCTCATTCATCAACGAAACGGCTCTGTTCAAGGGTCAATGGCAGTTCAAACAAGGCCGGATGCCACTCGAAGAATACCGGTCGCTCGTCCGGCAGAAGGTGCGCCCGATCTATCAGGAGCTGAAAGAGCGTTCCGTCCGTGAAAAGCTGCTCGATCCGAAGCTCGTCTACGGTTATTTCCAGTGCCAATCAGAAGGCAACGATTTAATCGTTTACGACGAGGGTAAAGAGGTGCGATTCACGTTTCCGAGACAACCTGCCGGCAAGCACCAGTGTCTCGCAGACTTCTTCGCTGCGAAAGACTCCGGCAAGATGGACGTCGTCGCGTTTCATCTCGTCACTGTCGGACGTCGCGCAAGCGAATACTCGCACGAGTTGTTCAAGTCAGACAATTACTCAGACTACCTCTACTTCCACGGCTTGAGTGTCGAGAGCGCCGAAGCCCTGGCCGAGTTTTGGCACAAACGCATTCGCGAAGAGCTCGGCATAGCAGGTCAAGATTCGCCTGAGCTGACGCGCCTGTTCAAGCAGGAATATCAGGGCTCGCGTTACAGCTTCGGTTATCCTGCCTGCCCACGACTGGAAGATCAGGAGAAGCTTTTCACCCTCCTCGATCCGTCGCGCATCGGCGTTGAATTGAGCGAAGAGTTTCAACTGGAGCCAGAACAATCGACTTCGGCTATTATTGTCCACCATCCGGAGGCCAAATACTTCTCGATTGAATGATTTGCCACAAAAAGGCACAGAAAGCACACAAGTAAATCAATCAAGTGCTTCGAGTGATTTTAACGTCCTGACGCCCTTCGAACGTTTTGCTTTCCGCTTCGTGCGGCGCATGAATCAGGGCGCCTGGAAGCGTTTTTGGACGTGGTGTCAAAGCACACTCGGCGCCGGCTGGATCCATCTCTCCACTTACAACATCATGAACGTTTACGGTCTCGAACACGTCGAGGCCGCCGCGCACGATCGACCTCTCCTGCTCGTCGCGAACCATCGCTCGTTCTTCGACATGTACGCCGTTTCCACCGTGCTGTTCTACAAGACACGCTGGCCCAAACGACTCTTCTTCCCGGTGCGCGGACGTTTCTTCTACCAGTCGCCGCTCGGGCTTTTAGTGAACCTGATCATGGGCTGGTGGTCCATGTATCCTCCATTTTTCGCCACCGGCGATCATCCGCTTCCGGAGAAGCGCGCGTTTGATAAGTTCTCGTTTGAAGTGCTCGCCGATCTCGCGCGCTCAGGAGCAGGCAACATCATCGGTTTTCATCCTGAAGGAACACGCAACAAGGGTGACGATCCATATTCGTTCCTGCGCGCACAGCCGGGTGTGGGAAAGTTGATCATGGAAGCGAATCCGCAAGTGATTCCAGTGTTCATCGCGGGGCTATGTAACAGTCTGCCAAAGCAGGTGGCGCGGAACTGGAACCGCAAGGACGTGATCCGAATCCATTTTGGTGAGTTGATAGATCTTAGTGAGCACTTGCAGAAGCCGGATCGACTGCGGACGCACAAGGAAATCGCTGATGCAGTGATGGCAAAAATTGCCGAGCTCGGCGAACAAGACAGAGCCATCCACAGATTACACAGACAATCTGAACAATCGGCCGAATCTGTGGAAAAAATATGTCAGTAGTAATCGTTAATCCATCGTCAGCGGGTGGCAGCACAGGTGAAGCGTGGCCGCAGATCGCGAGTGACCTGCGCTCGCAGTTCGGCGCGTTTCGCGTTCTATTCACGAAACATCGTGGTGACGCGGCGGTGCTCGCGAACGAAGCGGCGCGTAAAGGTGCAAAGCTCATCATTGCGTGCGGTGGTGATGGAACCATCTCTGAAGTCGTGAACGGCATTTTGTCATCAGGAAAAGACGCGGAGCTCGGGCTCCTGCCCAGCGGCACTGGCGGCGATTTTAGAAGAACACTCGAGATTCCTGCGCGAACTCGCGACGCTGCGAAAATTCTTCGCACTGGCCGCACCGCGCGGATCGACGCGGGTCGAGTTTCCTACGTCGATCACAACGGAACTGACGAGACCCGATATTTCGTGGGCGTCGCGTCGTGTGGCATGAGCACGAAAGTCATCGAGCGCGTCAAAGCTGATCACGAGTCCTTTGCTTCAGCACTCCTCAAAACCGCCATGCGCAATGAGCCGGTGCGGCTCGTGGTCCAACTCGACGATTCGCACGAGCACCATTTCGTCGTCTCGAATCTTTGTGTCGCAAACGCACGTTACTTCGGCGGCGGGATGAAGATCGCTCCCGATGCAAAACTGACGGACGGCAAGTTTGACGTGGTCAGCGTGGGCGATTTGAGCGCGGTGAAAATCTTTACGAGCGCGCCGCGAGTTTACACGGGCTCGCATCTCTCAATGCCCGAGGTGAGTCACGCGTTAGCGCGGAAGGTCACAGTGCGGGCAGCCGATCGCGCGATCGAAGTCGCGCTGGAAGTGGATGGAGAACTTCCTGGAAGACTGCCGGCGACGTTCCAGATTATTCCCGAAGCATTGCGCGTTCGCATCAACAAGAAATAATTAGCCACGGATCACGCGGATATTTTATGATGCATGTAGCTCATGGATGATAGACGTTCTAAACCCCGACTAAGCGTCAATCTCGATGCAGTCTGGCATGGTGGCGAGGAGAGGCACTCCGCGCAAATCACCGATCTTTCTGAAGACGGCTGTTACCTCGATACCGTGGGCGAGGTGCTGGCCGGCGAAATCGTCGCGTTTCGTGTGTTGCTACCTGACGGCGATTGGCTTTATCTCGAAGGCGAAGTCCGACACCATCGACATGGCAGAGGGTTTGGCGTTCAATTTGTCGAATTAAACGAAGAACAATCAACGAACCTGGTGCGTCTGCTGCAAATCGCGAAAGAAGCTGGACCAGAAGCTCCGGCGATTTCTGCAGATCTGGTTGAAGACTAAAACATTCCTGGGCTGATCCTTCCGTGGCAATTCAAGGCACTTTGAAAAGCATGAGCCTGACTGACCTGTTGCAGTTTCTGGCAACAGCGCGCAAGTCGGGCACGCTGAAATTCGATCAAGGCAAGATCAACAAACAGATTTACTTCAAAAACGGAATGATCGTCGGCTCGAAGTCGAACGATCCGCGCGAGTATATTGGCCAGGTGCTGCTGCATTACGGAAAAGTCGATGAGATCCAGTTGAAAGTCGCCCGCGAGATACAGCGAACGTCGGGCGCGAAGCTGGGCGAGGTTCTCGTGCAGCAGGGATTCTTGACCGAAGAGGATGTGCTCGCCACCCTGAAGACCCGCACGCTTGACGCCATCTACGATCTCTTTGTTTGGACTGACGGTGACTTCGAGTTTTATGACGACGAGTTGCCAGCGGAAGATCTGTTGCCGATCGAAGTCGAGCCGACGAACGTCATCATGGAAGGGATTTACCGCATCGACGAGTTTGCGCGTTATCGCTCGCTCGTGCCGAATGACAGGACGATTCTCGAGCTCAACGCCGGTTGGACGTCTTCGTTGAAACTCGGCAAGGAATACCGGCAGGTTTTGTTCTTCGTCGAGAAGCGGATGTCGGTGGCGGAGATCTGTTACCACATGCACGCTTCGGCATTTCATGTTTACGGACAGCTTTACACTTTGATCAGCGAGGGTCTGGCGCGTGTTGTTGGTGAATTGCCGGAAGACGTTCCGCCACCGGTCAAGGAAGTGGAAGACTTGCCGGAGAGCGTGACGGAGATGGTTTGGTCTGCCGAGCGCAAACTCGAAGACGATCCGGAAGCGGCGCTGGAGATCGTTCAGAAGGCTTTGGAGCAGCAACCTAACAATCTCGAGGCGCAGGCGTTGTTGCCGGCGGCTGAGGAGAAGTTCGTCAAACGTGTTTACGCGAGTGGAACGATTGGTCCGAAGTCAGTGCCGCACTTGCGCGTCTCGCCGTCTGATCTGACCACACAGCAGATCGATCCGCAGGAAGGATTTGTGCTCTCGCGCATCAACGGTGCGTGGGACATACAGTCGATACTCTCGATCTGCCCGTTTCGTGAGGCTGACTGTCTGAAGATGATCAAGAAGTTAATTGAGCGGGGGATTGTCGAGATCAAGTGATAATCTTGCGAATCCTGTAATCTTGTTAAAGACTGGCTTAGTTGTAGAACAAGATGACAGGATTTTCATGATTCACAAGATCTAATCAGAAAGAATCTTCGCGACACGGGATGCGCGAGATTGCGCCAACGCGAAAGCGGACGCTCCTTCACGATTTCGAAGCCCGCCAGATTGAATATCCTGCGCCAACCGTGTTCTGCCTGAAACGTGCATGGCCCAGTTCGCCCACGCCACCGTCGGTCGTGCGTCCAACAAACAACGCGGTCCCACCAGAGCGCCGGTATATCTTCATAAACAATCGCGAGTCCGCCATCACGCAACACGCGGCTGACTTCGTTCAACACGAGTCGCGGATCGTGGGCGTGATGCAGCACGTAGCAGAGCAGCACGGCGTCAAAGCTCTCGTCTTTCACCGGAAAATGGCGGCCGTCGTAAGGAAGATAATTGATCCGAGCGGCGGTTTCTTTGCCGACGTCCAACCCAACCACAGGCGTTCCTAATAATCCTTGTAGATGATGCGCGATGAAGCCATTGCCGCAGCCGACGTCGAGCACATTCGCTTGCGGCGGCAGCACACGCGCGACTTCGAGCGCCATGTCATAAGCTCGGCCAACCTTACGGCGTCGTCGCATACGTTTGAAGCGACGTTTAATCGTTGTAGTCAGACTCTTCGCTGACGGCGCTCAGTGCAAGCCCGGTGCCTCGTTTTCTGCAAATCTAAATTCACTGAACACCTGAAAAACAAACATTCTTTTGCAACTGGAGCAAATTTGTGTCGCCGCGAATTGTCGACAACTGAGTGCGGCAATTCTCTGCGGTCCTCTGCGTATCTCTGCGCTCTCTGCGTTGAATAGCACCTTAACGCAGAGAACGCAGAGATACGCAGAGGGCCGCAGAGAGGCAGTTCTCTGCCTATGAAGATGAAGCAAACGGTGGTATATAGTACCGCCAAGCCTCAGAACAAGCCGTCGCAATTCTTTTATTGATACTTGCCAGAAATTTTTTCGAGCAATTTTGAAATGAACAGCCATTTAGCAACATTTTAAGTGTGACTTGTCCAGAAGAAGGTCATGCGGTTGCGCCGGCCCACGGTTATGCGAGCGGCGCTTGATGCTTGTTGGCTCACGCAGAGGGAACTCCACAACAAAGAACTGGTCGATCCAGGTGGACCGCACGTGGATCTTTGTTTGGGCCGCATGACTGTAAGTCATAGCCACCCATGTGAATCCAAACAAAGGAGACTTCGGCAAGATGGAAGACAATATAGACAAGAAGACGAAGGAATGGACGTTAATGTTCTTCTTCGCCAGTGACAACAACCTCTCGGCCAGCATGTTTTATCAACTCAAGTCGATGAAGACTGCTGGATTTCAAGTGGATACGAATGTTCTTGCGCACTTCGATCCTCATGAAAGAGGAATGCCATCGATGATATTCGAGATTAACCGGATGGAGAGAGAGGGTCAAACCGTATCAAAAATCGGCGACGATGTAGACCCAATCATTCGTGATCTGGCTGGTGACCAGGTTGTGCCTGCGATCACTGACACTTGCGGGAGCAGATTGCCAAGTGAGTGCGACGCTCTACCGGCTGAACAAGCACTCGAGCAGTTTCTCGATTTTGCTCGAGAAAACTACCCGGCTAAGCATTACATGCTTTTCCTCGTCGGACACGGAATGATTGTCGGGCGCGATGCTTTTCTACCGGACGACAATCCGGATTCGGGCATCAGCTTAGTGGAGCTCGGCAGCATCTTGCGGAATTTTTCCGACGAGATCCGCGACGACAACAAAGGGAAACTCGAGTTCGTTGGCATGCATAGCTGTTCGATGAGCGCGGTGGAAGTCGCATACCAGTTGAAGGGTACCGCTGAATACATGATGGCTTCGGAGGGTCTGTCGTTTGTCGGCGCCTGGCCCTACCGGCAAATGCTACAGAAGATCTTTTGCACTTTCGAGTACGCGAACGGAGAAGAGATTAAGGTCGACAGGTTGATGAAGACCGTGCATGAGCTCTGCCTTCATAACGGCGCTGACTTTATCTTTGCTGGATACTCATCGGATCTCTGTTTGATCAGTTTGAAGCCGAAAAAAGTTGAAGCCCTGAATGAGCCAATCGAAAAACTGACCAAGGCTTTACAATTGGGGTTGGCTGACAAGTATGACCGAGACCTCATTGTGCTGGCTCACTGGGAATCCCAAAGCTTTTATCAGGAGGCTTATACCGATCTCTACGATTTCTGCGAGTGTTTGAGAGAAAGGTGTAAGCAACGGGCCACGCCGGCACAGCGGCAGATGAGCTCCGCCTGTAAAAAGGTGATGGACCTGTTGAAAGGTGGAAGTGAAGGCCCGGTCGTGCAGGCTGACTTCTCCGGACCTGACTGCCAGTTCACGAACGGTCTCTCGATTTACTTTCCATGGGCCAGGCCGGTCGAGGACGCGCGAGAGCATGTGATCAAGAACTATCGAAACTACGCTTTCGTGACGGAGTTAGGCGGCGCCTCGTGGCTTCAGTTTCTCAATGCCTACTTCAAAGAGACGCGGAGGAAACCGCTAAAACTCAAATTTGATTCCGATGCTGAGGAGGAAACCTGGAAGTTTGCCGAAGCAGCGTTCAAGCCATTCGGGTTCCAAGGTGGATCAACTGCAGCTCAGAGTGGGGCGCTGACCGGCAAAGACAGTCCGGCAGATGCAGGCGGTGACTTCACTTACTCGTTTATCAAAAACTACCCGCGCGGCTTCGCGATATCAAAACGCGCGCTAAAAGTGTTCCAACATGGGAGAAGACGAAAGAAGAATACGGAATAGACGCCGGCGGTTGAGTTTTTACATTCTATTGCCGAGTGTCTTGATTGGACTGGCGTTTCCGGTATATGCGCCGGAAGCGTCAGATAACGCCAGCGTGCCGGCACGCGAGACTAAGCAAAAGTCAGCTACTGTTGCTGCGAGAGAACAGACGCTGAGTAATCTGCTAGTCGCTGCCGGCAAGCTTCGGCAAGCCAATGACACGGTAAAAGCTATCCAGACCCTGAATAAAGCAGGACATCTGCAGCTTGATTTATTTCTTCAGGCAGATGCCCTGAAAACTTTCCAGCAGAGCTATGAGCTGTTGGACCAGGGCACGGATTCCGTCACCAGAGTCGACACCTTGAACGGGTTGGCGACCGCCTACCTTGCTGTAAACAACTATGAGGACGCGCAACCTCACCTCACTGAGGCGCTCACAATCAGCGATCAGAATTATCCGGCAGGAAAAGCCGAAGCTCTGCTGCTTTTCAGCGAATGTCAAAACTACGCGAATCACGCCGAGGCTCTGAAGATGGCCAGTGAAGCTCTGAGAGTATGGCAGAGCATTGGCGACGATCGCGGTCAGATGCGGACGCACGTGGCAATGGGCAATTACTATCTTGCGCAAGCGAATCTGATCGAGTCAGAGCAGGAGTTTCAGTCTGCTTTAGATCTTGCGGCTAAGATGGGCGATCTACCACGACAAGCTGAGGCGCTGGTGTACCTCGGTTATGTTGAATACGGCAAGGGTGCATGGCAGGAAGTGTTCACATTCATGAAGCGAGCCGAAGCCCTGATTGATCAAGACGAAGAACACTACTTGATGGGCCGCATCTCAACCGGTTTTGCTGAAGCTTATATCGAAACAGGTTTGCCTGAAGACGGATTAAAAAAATATGAGGAGGCGCTGGAGTACTACCGTAAGACAAACGTTCCCCGCCCAGTTGTCATCTCGTCCTGGGGAATCGGGAAGGCACAGTATGTTCTGGGAAGGTATCCGGAAGCGTTAACCACACTGCAACAAACCCTGGCGCAGGCGGACTTTTATAAGTTCTCTTCTTTGCAGGCGCAGAGTCATGAGTATCTGGGTCGAACCTACGCGGCGCTGAACCAGCAGGAACAGGCGATCCATCACTTTGAGATGGCGCTGGGCTTGTATGGAAAGCTGGGTAATCCGATGGAGAAAGCGCGTGTTTGGGGGCGCATCGGGCAGCTTTACCAAACACAGGGAAAATTGGACGAAGCGCAGAAATTCTATCAACAGGCTCTGCAGACATTCTATGCGCTCAACGATAGTATCGATCAATCGGCAACCCTCTTCGCTATGGGCCAACTGGAAACGAAGAGAGCTAATTTCGACGCTGCCGAGAAATATTTTCAACAATCGATCGAAACCACGGAAAGTGTTCGCAGCAGGTCTACGTCACGTGATCTTGCCGCAGCGTTTTCTGCCACCGTTCACGATCGTTATTTGCAGTACATACAGTGCCTGATGAGGCGCAATGACAAGCAGGCAGCCGCACTCGCATTTGAAATCAGCGAATCGGAACGCGCTCGCTCGCTGGCAGAGTTTTTACGCAGCACGGAAACAAACCTGCTGGCCAGTCTCGACCCCGAGCTGGCAAACCAGGAAAAATCATTGCGTCACGTAATCCGAGCCAAAGAGGACAAGAGAGTCTCACTGGTTGGCCAGAAAACGATCGAAAACGCAGACTTAAAAAAAATCGACGCGGAGCTGGTCCCACTCGAAGCGGAGCTGGCCCAGCTCGAGTCGCAATACAAATCTGTTTCTGCAACCATTAGCCAGCGCTATCCGAAATACGATCAGATCACGCGCCCGCGCGGCTGGGACCTCGCGAGAATACAGCAACAGGTTTTGAACGACGACGACACGGTTTTGCTGGAGTACATCCTCGGCACTGACAAGAGTTATGTTTGGGCCATTACGCGCGACAGTTTCACCGCACATGAGATTACGGGGGAAGTTGGTAAGGCAGCGGAAGCTGTTTACAACCTATCGAAAGAGCCGGGTAAAGGTCGTGAAAACGAGCTAACCCAGGCGACCCAGGCGTTGTCGCAAATGGTCCTGTCGCCAGTTGCCAGTCACTTGAACAAGCGACGCATCATCGTGATCGCGGATGGCGCTCTCCACTACATTCCGTTTCAAATGCTGGTGTCATCTTCGTCCAGCACGGAGCCGTTAGTGGACCAGCACGACATCATCAATGCTCCGTCAGCTTCGATATTGGGTGAGTTGCGCGAGGAAGTTGCAGGTCGTGGAGTGCGTGCGAAAGTGCTGGCTGCGTTTGGCAATCCGGCGCTTGGTTCCGCACAACAGAGTGCTACAGCGAGCAACCAGTCGCGCGACATTGAGGTCAGGGGTGACGACTTTGATCTCTCCAAAATAGGCGAACTGTTTTTTGCAGAGCGTGAGATCAACAGCTTGCGTGAGATCGCGACTCCCTCCGCTACCTTCACGGCCACAGGAGTCGCGGCTAACCGCAAACAACTATTCAGTATGGATTTTAGCCAGTATGCGATCCTGCATTTCGCCACTCACGGATTGCTGGATCCAGATCGTCCCGAGCACTCGGGCATATTGCTCTCCACCGTCGACGAGCAAGGTAAAAAACAGGAAGGCTTTATCACGCTCCAGGATGTTTATTCACTGCGAGCGCCAGTCGATTTGGTTGTGCTGAGTGCTTGCCGGACCGGACTGGGCAAGGAGATTCGCGGCGAAGGCTTAGTGGGATTAACGCGCGGTTTTATGTACGCGGGCGCGACAACTGTAGTCGCGAGTTTATGGAAAGTTGACGACGAAGCCACGGCCGAGCTGATGAAGAGCTTCTATACCGAAATGCTGCAAAACCGAAAGACTCCTGATGAAGCTTTGCGCATCGCTCAGAACAACATTCGGCGAACACCGCGCTGGAGTGCACCGCACAACTGGGCCGGGTTTACATTGCAGGGTGAGTATCGGTATGTGGTTAATTCAAAGCGCGGTTGGCGCAGATACTCAATGCTGATCGTGATCGGGTTAGTGGGAATCGTGTTGGTGAGTGTTGGCGGGCTTTATCGTTATCGATTGAGAGCTTCAGCCGTGAAGAGGTAATTGCCAATCACGTCATTCTTGTTGGAAAGCCTCAAAAGATATTTGCCGGGAGTTAATTGGTTGGCGGGTATTCTTACAACTACGGATTGAGCATCTCGCGAGTCGATCTTCAATTCACGAGCCTGGCCGTAGGCGTTCTCCCATTGAACGCTGTAGCCGCTAGTGTCTGCTGACGGCTCCGGTAATTTCAGGTGGATTTCCAATGCTTCGGTGCTGAGTGGGACGGAGACTTTTTCTGATTGAGCGCCGGTGGCGCGGTCTGCTGAAGACATTGCGAGCTCGATCTGTGTGAAGGTGCGTGGTGATCGAGGCCCCAATATAACGATCACGACTGTTACCAGAACGAGAGCTGCGACTGCGGCCTGTGGCACTAAAGAACGTCGCCAGAAAGCCTGGAGTTTTTCACGAAAGGTAACTTTAGCTGGCGCCTCCTGGCACAAAACCTCATTAATAGTTTTGGCAGCTAAAACTCGCGCCTTGCGTGCGTCGGTCGTGAGGTATCGTTCCTGAAAACGGCGTTTGCGATCGGAAGCCAGCTCGTCGCGCAAGTAAGCATCGATGAGGTCGTGTTCGGCCGCATCGAGCTGCTTCGGCCATTCGTCCTGTGCAAAACAATGCTCCTCGAATTGCTCAGATTCCTGCTCTGTTAGCTCTTCGAGTAGATAAGCAGTTATGCGTTCGTCAGTCATGATTTAGAGCGTAAAAAGCCTGCTACTAGTAATGTCCAGGATTTCGAAATAGTAACACGTAAAAATTTACCAGTGGTCTCGGCTAAGTTTCTTGAGGCAATCTTCGAGGGCTTGTCGCAAGCGTGTGACGCGGATCCTCAAGGCTGAAACCGTCGTGCCTAAATCGTCGGCCAGCTCACGACGGTGTTTGGCGCGCGCCTGTCCACGCAGCGCCTCGCAGTATGAATTCAGAAGTCTTCTGTCGTACTGAGGCAGCTCCTCGAAACAAATCTTCATTAAGCTGAAGCGATCGATCTGCTCGGCCGTAGCCTGTTCGTGTTGTTCGAGAAACTGAAGGAAGGCGGTGCTTTCTCGTGTATTGAAACGCCAACCTTCCATGATGATGAATCGCGCAATGCCAAGACAAAAGCTGTCGATGTTGGGCACCTGAGCTCCCTCGGCAAGCCTTCTGCCCGCACGATCCAGCGTTTCATCCGCCGCAGCAGAAGTGTCCGAAACGCCGCGAGTTCGAAAAAAACCTTCTAACTTCTGATGAAGGCGAAGGTATAGACGCGCTGCCTCATCCGGATCATCCGAACAAAGAAAGGTCAATAAGATGCTGAAATACTGATCCAATTTATTCGAACCTGGGCGACACTAAAGAAGTAAATGAGAACGTTTCCGGGGCGCCGCCAACCGCTGAGAGAACAAGATAATAGCAAAAAATCTGTGTAATCCGTGTAATCTGTAGATAAGTTCTGTGGCAAAATGCTGCCATGACGAAATTTCTGATGGCTGCCTTATTACTAACTCAAACTCTGCCCACCGGGTACTGGCCCATCGAGAAGAGCCAGCCACTCATCGACAAAACGCAAACGATCCGTTTGTCAGGCGATCTCTCGAAACTCTCTGAGGGCGAGCGAAAAGCCGTGGCGAAGTTGATCGAAGTGGGCCAGATCTTTCAGAAGCTTTACGAGGAACAACGACACCCCGAAGCGCTCTCGTCGTATCGCGCGCTCGAGCAGCTCGACAAGCGAACCGGCGCAACGCCCGCGACGCAAAACCTGCTGACGCTCTATCGTCTCTTTCAGGGACCAATCGCTACCACACTCGAAAACAAACGCGAGCCGTTCCTGCCGGTCGAGCCCTTAAAGCCTGGCAAGAACGTTTATCCATGGGGCATCACGAAAGAACAGATCGACGAAAAGCGAAGTGATCTGCTGGACCTGCGGACTGTGGTTCGTTTTGCGACCGCTGAAAATCTGAAGAACGACATCGCCAAACTCAGTAAGTACCCGGCACTTCAGACTCTTCATCCACGCTTGCTAGCAGAGTTGCAGCGTTTGCAGTCTGGTCCGAAGACTGCGCTGTACGCTGTGCCTTACGCGGTCGCTTATGCAGACGACTTGATGAAAGCCTACGGTCTCTTGAACGACGCGGCTGATTCGCTCGCAAAGGATGACGAGGAGTTTGCACGCTACCTGCGCAATCGCGCGCGCGATCTGTTGTCAAACGATTACGAGTCAGGCGACGCGAGCTGGGTCACCGGACACTTCAAAAATCTCAACGCGCAGATCGGGTCATACGAGACGTATGACGATGAGTTGTTTGGCGTGAAGACTTTCTTTTCATTCTGCTTGTTTGTGACGCGACAAGCCGAGACGACTGCCCTCCGCCAGGCGATGAAAGGATTGCAGGCACTCGAAGACTCGCTGCCTTACCAGAACCACAAGAAGGTGCGTGAAGACATTCCCGTCGGCGTCTACGATGTGATCGCAGACTTCGGCCAATCGCGTGGCGGAAACACCGCAACGATTCTGCCGAACGAGAGTTACGTGGCGCGTCGTTATGGCCGGACGATCCTCTTGCGCGCGAACATCATGCGCGATCCGAACATCTTCGAAAGCACGTCGGGAACACTGGCGGCAGCAATCGGCGAACAGCAGGCAAAGGAGCTGACGCCTGACGGTAATTTCTATCGCACGTTGTGGCACGAGGTGGGCCACTACCTCGGCGTGGATCGCACGCGCGATGGCCGTGAGCTCGACGAGGCGTTGCAGGACAACTCAAACGCGATGGAAGAGATGAAGGCGGATTTGGTATCGCTGTTTGTTGCCGAAGCCCTTCACAAGCAGGGATATTACAGCGATGCGCAGTTGCGGAGTGTGTATGCCGGCGGGATCCTGCGCGTGCTGCAGAACAATCGACCGCGGCGCGATCAGCCCTATAACACAATGCAGCTAATGCAGTGGAATTTCTTCCTCGAAAACGGATTACTGACTTTCGATCCGGCGACGAAGTTGATGCACGTTCATTACGAGAAGTATCACGACGTTGTCGGGAAGATGCTGGAGAAGACGCTCGCGGTGCAGTATGAAGGTGACAAGACCGCTTCTGATCGATACATCGACCAGTACACGAAGTGGGACGAGAACCTGCACGGCGTGATCGCTGCTAACATTCGCGCGCAGCAGCGCTACCGCTTCCGAGTTTTCAAGTACGCAGCATTAGGCGAATAGAATTTAGCCGCGTAGATTCGCGGCTTATTTTGCTTGAACTGTTTGTTGAGCGACCTCCAGGTAGACCCGCAGTCGCACCTCGGGCAATGCCAGCCTGTCTGACGTTGCTCGCGCGCGCTCGAAGTTCATGAGCGCCAGCGATCCGATCGTGTTCGACATTCGCGTCACGATTTGCCCGAGGCTGTTCGCGTTCTGCATGCTCAGCTCGTCGTCTTCGTAATACTCCGGACCAAAGCCTTGCATAGTACGCGCGGCGGCGCAGAGATCATTCACTTGATCGATCAACGGATCGAGAATCTCAAACGAGCGCTTCGCATCGTATTTCCCAAACGCACGCGCAATCTCGATCAGTGCACTCATCTGGTCGTCGTCCTGCGCTTGCACCGACGCACCCAACAAACTCCTCGCCTGTTCGAGAAAAGCGATCGCGTTCGCTCGTTTTTGTCCGGGTCCGATCTGCTCCGCAATCCGCGTTAGCAGCCTCGCACGCTCGCGCGGCGTTTTCAGGTTGCCGATCATTCTGAGTGTGTCTTCAACTTTGCCTTTCGAAATCGCGCGATACATCTCCTGCTGATCGATATTCAACAACACCTGGCGGCGCTGGTGCGGATTGGTAACCCGATCGCTCACGATCTGTCTGGCACGTCCGATATCGCCGCTGTTGGCTTCACGATTGGCGAGCTGCAGGTAGAGTTGTTCTCGTTGGTCTGACGGCGCTTTCTCGATTCCTGCGAGAGCCGCATCAGCCGGGTTATTGCCGATGACATTCTGATACTGCATCCCACTCGAACCTTCCGGGTTCAGCTCCAGTATCTTCTTTTGCACCGCTGCCATGCCGCCACCTGAGACACTGTTAATCTCTGGTCCATACTGTTGCAATCCGTAAAGCAGGGTCAAGGCGGCGTCTCGTTCCGGTGAAAACGTGCCTGCTGGTGGTCGCGAGAAAGACAAAGCTTCAGTGACGGCTTTCTGTAAAAGCTCTCGATATTGGTCGTCACTAAGCACTCGTTGTGTATTGGCGGTCGAACCCGGCATTCCGCGCATTAAGTTCTGGTTGAAGCGAAGCAGATTGAGAATGACCGAAGCGGCTTCGAGTTTTGTGAGTATCGGGTCGTTGATAAGCTTGCTCGCGATCTCGCCTGCAAATTGAGCCGCCAGCTCGGGATTTTTTTGCCTAAGTAGACCAACGGTGCTGATCAAATTCACGGAGTAGTGTGTCTTCAAAGTCTGCCGCGCGATCTGTAGCGCGCGGTTGGGATCGTTGCGCACGATCCGGTTAGCGATCGAGAGCTGGAGCACACCTTCGTGTTGCGCGTTAAAGCGCCTGTCTTCGTACGGATTCGGCGGCGGTTTACTCGAATAGATAAAACTGAGAGCCGCATCGGGATCACGTTCCATGAGTATCTGGATGATCTGAAAGCGCATCTCGGTGATGACCTGGAATTGCTGCGGATACTTCTCACTCGTAGGATCGAGCGACGCGAGATACTCCTTGAACCCGATCGTCGCATCAGTAAAAAACTTCGACGCACGCTTTTCATCGGAGCTCCAAATGAGTTGCGCGGCCTGAAGTTGGGCTTTGATCCGCGTTAGCGGCGATTTGATTTCTGAGATCAGACCATCCATCTCAACTAACAATGCGACGCCTTTTGCTTTCAGCACTTCCTGGTTCTTACTGGCCTTGAGCTCCTGCTCGTTCGCCTCGCGCATTTCGACTATTCTGATCTCGATTTGTCCCGCCGCCGTGTCATTCGGATTAAACGGACTCACCGATATCAGATAAGGTCCGGTCGCCGCCGCTACGAACGCCACATGCTCCGGACCATCAGCGCCGTTGGGTGAATCATATTCGCCGACACTCTTCCCGTTGGGAGCAAACACTTTGACAATCGCATCGATTCCACGCTGCTCCACCTGGATTTGAACAAAAGTGTTCTCTGTGAGATTGAGTGTGAACTCCTGCGTCTGTCCGGGTTTGAGCGGGCGTTCGATTGGTGTGCCCTGTTGCAGCGTCGTCGGCCCCTGAGCGTTTGCGGTTAGGAAGATACAAAACAAGAAGGGAAGGAGTGCGGGTCGCTTGTTCATGATGAGATCTCCTGACCGTGCTAAGACGCCCGAGACTACCAAAGAGTTCCCCTAAGTAGCCACAAAAAGGCACAAAAAGCACAAAAGAAGAAGTTCCTAACTTTGAGCTCCGATCTTTCTTTTGTGCTTTTTGTGCCTTTTTGTGCCTACTTACCGAAAGCGTTGCTGCCGAGGAAGTTTTCTTTGAGATAACTGACGGTGTCGTGAAGTGTTTCGCCGGGATCGCGTGGCTTGAAGCCGAGCTCGCGACTCGCTTTCGCACAGTTCAAATACCAGAAATACTGGGCCATCTCGATCGCGCCGGGTTCAACGGGCGACGCCATGTCCCACTGCTTGAAAAACGAATCGACGAGATTCGCACCAGTGATCGCGAGTCTCGAGGGAAGGGCGAGCCACGGCGACGAGACTTTAGTGAGGCGTTCGAGCCGTCCGAAGAATTTTGAGAAGGTCCAGTTTGCCGAGCCGAGCAGGTAGCGCTCGCCGTGCCGGCCTTTCGTCATCGCGGTTCGAAACGTGCGGGCCGCGTCGCGCGCGTCGACAAAACTCACGCCGCCCGTTGGGACAGCGCCAATTTTCTTCGCCATGAAGTCGAGAATGACTTTGGTTGAGCTGAGCCGATCGTCGCCGGGGCCGAGCAGCAGACTCGGATTCATGATCACGAGTCGCAAACCTTTGCCGTGAAAACGTTCGAGCGCCGCCATCTCCTGGTACGCTTTGCTCGCGTAGTAGGGCCAGCGCGAGATGAGGTCGAGCGGGACGGGATACGTCTCGTCGGGAATGACTTCGCCGTCTTTCGTAACGGCGATCGTTCCGCTGGTTGACGCGAGCACGATCGACTTGACGCCTGCAGCCTTCGCGGCGTCGCAGAGTAGTCGCGTGCCTTCGACATGGATGTCGTACATCTCGCGTGCGTCTTCACGCTCACGCGAGACTTTCCCGGCGAGATGGTAGATCTCGCTGATGCCCTCGACGGCGCGCTTGTTGTCGTCGGCGTTAGTAATGGAGCCGGCGAATGTTTCGACACCGAGATCGACAAGCCAGTCGGGAATCGAAGTCGCCATAACCCGCACGTCTTTGGCGCCTTCTTCGATGAGTTGGCGCACGAGATGTGAGCCGAGAAAGCCCGTGCCGCCGGTGACGAGCGTGACGGCGCGCTGACGCTTCTCGATCGCAGCACGGCGCTTCGTGCCGGTCGTGGTCATCCGCGCTGTGCGTTTACCAGGTTTCTTGGTTGGCATAGTGCTTTACGAGGATTTCTCACGCTGCGGCGCAACGGCGCAACGTTGGATCAGGCGCTGCGCCGTTGCGCCGCTGCGTGAGAAATCCACTCTTTAGACCGCGACTTCCTCAGTCACAAGTTCCTTTTTGCGCTCGCTCTTCCACAGCTTCCGCAGTTCCTTTGCGTCAAATTCATAGCGTGTGCGGTCACGGAGGTTTACGACTTCGTGCCTGACGCGCGCGGCGATCAACCTGTACGCCTCGGCGCGCGGCATGCCCTTCGTCATCTCTTCGAGCTCTTCGATCTCGAGGAAACGTCCGATGCGTGCCGATACATCGCGGCTCTTGATGAGCGTCGTGCCTTTCGGCATTGCTTCGTACGTGCCATCGAGAAACATCGGCAGGATGCCGACGCGCGCGTGCAGCGCGAGATAGCCAACGACAGGCTTGAAGTCAGCCATGATGCCCGTCATCGAGCGCGTGCCCTCGGGGAAGATGAGCGCGTTGTAACCACGATCGAGAAACGACTTCGCGTGACGCAAAGATTGCCGCAACGAACCCGTGCGCTCCATCGGCACAAGGTTCGTAAAATTTTCCATCACGGCGCGTTTGTACTTCGTGTCGAAGAAATAATCAGCCGCAGCCAGCGCCACGAGATCTTTACCAAACTCGCCGAGCGCCATCTTTGTCAGCCCCATGTCGAGGTGCGAGCAGTGGTTCGCCGCGACGAGGAAATTCGTGTGCGGCGGAATGTTTGAGCGTCCCTCGTAATGCGTGCGCAGAAACTGATCGTAAAGAAACTGCTGCAGGAAGTCGGCGGCTTTGTTTCCCGCAGTCTTAACAAACGAAGGAACGTGAATCTCGTCATCCTTCTTCTGATCGTCAACGCGCGTCTCCTGCTTCGGCGCAGCACTCGGCTGCCGGCTGACGACAGTCAACAGCTCTCGCACGTCCTGAACCTCGTTGAAACGCTCGGGCGCCGAGATCGTCCCACCCGCATTCTCGATTGCCGTCGCGAGCTCGACAAACATCAGACTGTCGAACCCAAGATCGCTCAACCTCGTTTCATTTGAGACTTCCGCTCGCGGACGATTCGCAACACTCGAAACCAATCCGAGTAGCCAGAACGAATCAGCATTCGCGCTTTCCTGCGCACTGCCGCGACGTCCCGACTTCTGGCTCTCTTCCATCGACTCCATGATCTGGACCACTTCACGTCGCTTCACCTTGCGCGTCGCGGTGCGCGGCAGCTCGATGTCAGTGAAGTGCAAAACTTTCACGCGCTTGAAGTAGGGCAGAGAAGCAGAGACTTCACGGAAGTGCTCCTCGACAAGACGGTGCAACGCTGCACGCGAAAGCGAGATGTCATACTCATCATCGGGCACGACGAGACATGCAACCTTCTCACCGATACCATCAGCCAGACCGACGATGCTCAGCTCTTTCACGTAAACCGAGTTTCCGTAAGTCTCTTCGAGCTCGTCGGGATAAACATTCTTGCCGTTCGTATCGACAATGATCTCCTTCGATCGACCGACGAGATATAGATTTCCATCGTCGTCAACACGACCGAGGTCGCCCGTGTAGAGCCAGCGATCGACGAGCGTCTTGCGCGTCGCAACCTCGTCTTCGTAGTAACCGAGCATCACGTTTGGACCACGCGCGAGCACTTCGCCGACGCCGCTCGCATCGGGATCGGCGATGCGAACCTCGACACCTGGTAACGGTTTGCCCACGGTACCGCTTAGCATTTGATTCTCCGGGCGCGTGACAGTCAGCACCGGCGAGGCTTCGGTCAAGCCGTAGCCTTCGAGAATCGTGAAGCCAAGACCGTGAAAATCGCGTTGAATCTTCTCGCTCAACGCCGAGCCGCCGCTGATGAAGTAGCGAATACGACCGCCGAGACCTTCGTGAATCGGGTAGAACAGGATCTGTCCGAAGTTCAAAGGAGTTTTGTCGCGCAGCCACGCATTGGCCCACATCAGATTATCGGCCGCTTTGCCGATCCAGTCGCTGCGCTCGTAGAGACGATTCTTGATGCGGCGGTGCAGCAGCTCCCACAGTGCGGGCACACCAACCATTCCAGTCACATGACCGTTTTTGATCGCGCGGGCGAGTGCATCGCTCGTGAGCTCGGGCAGGTAAGTGATCTGTGCACCCCGACTCAACGGCGTCAGAAAACCAGTTGAGAACTCGAACGTGTGGTGCAACGGCAAAACCGATAACACGCCGTCGCGCGTCGTCATATCAAACACTGACGACAACATCGACACCATGCTCGTCAGGTTCCGATGCGAGAGCATGACACCTTTCGGCTGTCCCGTCGTGCCGGAAGTAAAGATGAGAGACGCAACGCTTTGCGCATGCGCACGCTGCGGCAGCAACGCGATCCGCTCGTCTTCAGTCTGCTCGTCTGGCAGTGCGAAGACGTCGTCGTAAGTCCAGAGACGCGTGCTGAGCTGTTCTCGCAGATCCGGGTGCTCGTCAAGCACCGCCTGACTACAGATCACGCCCGCGGCATTTCCGGCACGCGCGAAGTTAAGAATCTCGGCGGTCGAGCTCTCGGGATCGCAGGGAATGCAGGTAGCGCCGGCTTTCAGCACGCCGAAGTAGCTCATGCCCCACTCGGGCGCGTTGCTGCTCACCAGCATCACGCGATCGCCGGGCTTGATACCTTCGCTCGCCAGGAAGCCTGCGACACGCGTCGCCAGCTCGCGCATATCAGCGTAGGTGTATTGCTCCTTGCGGCCGTCGCGCTCGATGCGCATCGCAACTCTCGTTGCATGACGCTTCGTCGAAGTCTCAAACAGCTCGAGCAGATCTCGATACGTGTAGACGCGCTTCGGCTTCGCGCGCATCTCGTCTTCGAGCGTCGGGAACACCCACTTCGTGAGCCCGGGCAGGTGAATGTTGAGCCAGTAGTCGTACCAGTCAAACTCTTCCGGATTCCACGTCAACAGCGATTGCTCGTCTGCACTGATGCGATCGAAGAGCGAGCGCACGTTGTCCGAGCGAAACACGTAAGCGTTCTCGACTGTGAACGGTCGAAACATGTCGAACGCTTCGCTGGTTTCGCGCGTCAGCTCTTCAACACGCTCGACGCTGCTCTTCACACGATCGATCACTTCGCCGACACGACCACCGCCCCAGCGCGGCCGCACGCGATCCAATAACGACGACGCCTTCTTCGCGGTCGCATTGAACATCGGCATCGACGTGTTTTCGAATTTCGAGACGGTGACGGGCCGCGGCTCCATTCGAGCCTGAATCTTATTGAGGAACTTGATTCCGGTATCTTTCTCTTCGAAGTAGTTGCGCTTGTCGAGGCCGCAGAGACCGATGATCCGTTCCATGTTATTGGCGTTCGCGTCGCCGGTCGCGGCCTGGAACACGAGTCGCGGCTCTTCAACGCACGCTTGGGCCGACACCGCGAGCATCACAGACGCGACCTGGTCCACGGGGGTGATATCGAGAATCAGTTTCGGATCGGCAGGAATCTGTGTCTGGCCTTTACGGATCAGGAAGATGATGGGCGCCGTCGTCGTGAAGCCTTCGTTCCAACCCGGAAACGGGTACGACATCGCCGACTCGACGATGCTCGGTCTAACGATACTGCGCACCATTTCTGTCTCGGCAGCAACGAGCTGCTCGCCGAGTGATTTGGTGTACGTGTAGATGTTGGGCCAACCCCAGTACGCTGCGCGCTCGACGCCGAGATCGGTGAGACGCGTGCGCGTCCAGACTTTTCGTTCGCGAGCGACGGCGAGTCCGAGTGCGTCCGGGTCGTCAATGTCGCGACCTTCTTCGTTGAGTCTCTTGCGTGCAAGCTCGCGGAAACGCGCAGTCATCATCGCATCGCGAGCTTCGTCTCGGACGCGGTCGGCGAGTTTGGCGCAGTCGGCAATCTCCTGGTCTACAGAAAACTGCACGCCCTTCATTTCGGGCTCGCGGTGTCGCGGGAAGTAACCGAGCACCGGATCGCTTTCCCACACTGCGCCCGAGCGATTACCCGCGACGAAACAGGTCGAGACATGGACGAGGGCCGGATGTTTCATGCGCCGCGCAAAAGCGATGACGTTCTGTGTGCCGACGACGTTCGTGCGCAGTCCGCTCTCGAGCGTCGGGTTGAAAGTCACATTGCCGGCGGAGTTGATCACAACGTCAATATCGCCGGCGATCGCTTGCGCTTCTTCTTCGCTGTAGCCGAAATTCGTCTCGGCGATGTCACCGCCCCTGACGATCACTTTATCGTTGACGAAGCCCTCGAGCGCGCTGCCATAACGCTCGCGCAGCGGATCGAAAGGCGGCGCAGTGATGATGTTGTTCCAGAAACGATTCTCTGACTCCTCCTGCGAGCGCGCGCGCACGGTGAGATAAATTTTCCCAATGTTCGGGAACCGGTGCAGCAACATACTCAGCGTGACCTTGCCGAGAAAACCCGTGCTCCCGATCAAAAAGATCTTACGGTCTCGATAGATTTCAGTCGGAGAGAGTTTCATAAAAACCATCCGCGTTCATCCGCGTAAATCCGCGGCTAAAACTATTCCATGTCCGCGATCCCGATCATGGGTTGATGCAGCATCGTGATCTCAGCCGAGTTGCCCATGTAGCTTCTTGCCATCGCGATCGCTTCCGTCAAATTATCAGCACGCTCCCAACCGAGAATCGCCGGTACGTGCGCATTCTCCGCGCCCGCTGCAATCACGTGCCCGACGTGCTGGCGTCCATTCTCACCCCAGTACCACATGAAAAACGGGTGCGCGCCGTGATACGCATTTCCGCGACGATACATCTCTATATAACTCGGATTGTTCGCAAACTCGCGCTCGTACTTCTCACGCAACGTAAACGCATCACGCGTCTCCGGCAGCAGCCGGTGGAAAAACTCGATATAGCTCGGATGAAACTGGTGATCGAAATCGTCGTAGCACGGGTGATGCAGGATCAGTACGCCGCCATGCTTCAGCAGCGGCTTGTTGCGATAGAAGTTAAAGTGATAACCAAGCGCCATCACCTGGACCAGCAGCGGGTTCAGGATCGAGTAGACGTTGTACGGCGAGATATCGGGAATGCCGGTGATCAGAATGTCAGCCTGGCCGCGAATCGGAATCGCATACTGCTCGAAACCCTTCGCCACGATCTTCTCGTGTACGAGCTCGGTCTTGCCCGCGTAACACGCCGTCATCTCATACTGCGAGGGGCGCGAGTGCAGCAGTTTCCGGCGCGCCGCACGCGGCAACTTGCTCATCGTGAAGCGCATGGCTTCAAACTTCATGCGGTCAAACGCCGTGAAGTCGTCTTCGTTACGCAGCAGGAAATCCATGTCAGCGCCGTACATGCGATTGTTAATGGCCGTCTCGATGTGAAAAACATTCAGAGTCTCATCGACGATCTTGCCGAGCTTTATGACCTTGTGGTTCAAAGCCGAACGCGCCGGATCCATGTAACTGTCGGAATCGCGAATCGTCTGCGGATCGTGATGCATGCGCAACGACTCGTAATCGCAAAGCCCGACGGCGACTGACTTGTGTCCACCGTCCATCGGCACGAAATTTATGTTGACGTAGATCAGCAGGTCGCTTTCCGCGCAGCGACGATTCAGAACAAGCGGCTCTTTGTGTCGCGTCTCGCCAATCTTGATTAGACCATCAGCCCATTCGGCGTCGTGGTTGTAATAACGATCGGGATGGTATTCGGAGAAGATCCGCGGCCCGACCATTCGCTTCATTTCCCACTCGGTCATCTTCCGGTGCAGGGAATTGGCGATGATGATGTGAACATCGTCGACGCCGTGACCGGCAAGCATGTCGAGGACGATCTCGAGGATGGTCTGGCGAATGTCGGGTGTTGCCATCGGCGGCAACGGCAGACTGATATCGTCAACAGCAACAGTGACGCGCATGCCCGGCTCGAGTTGGGCAAACAGCGGATCGCAACCGAGCGGGTGATTGAGCGCGTAACGAATGGCTGCTTCGCGATTCGGGAGACCTTTGATCGTCGCGTTCGGGTAGATAACGCGCGTTCCGATCGGCAAGTCTTCGAGGATGAAGTCTTCGCCGGACGGCATGATGCGCGGCGCGCTATCGCGATCGATGTAGATTACGGATTCGTGTGTCTTGCGTCGGAGTTGAAGTGCCATCAGTTTTTAGCCACGGATTAAACGGATCATTAAGATGGATTAAAACGGATTCATTTCAAATTCAGTATCGGCCAGTCGTGATGCAGCGCGGTTTGTCGCAGCCGCATGTCCGGATTAATCACCGCCGGATGGCCCACGATCGAGAGCATCGGCAGGTCGCTCATGCTGTCGGTGTAAGCGTACGAGTCGCTCAGGCTGATGCCTTCGCGCTCGGCGTAAGTTCGAATCCACGAGGCCTTCGTTGCTGCAGCCATCACGGGCGGCAATAAGCGCCCAGTCGCCATGCCGTTTACAAACTCGAGGCGGTTCGTCACGTACTCCGTGATTCCCAGGTGTTCCATCAACGGCTTGACCGAGAGGTCGAGCGCGCCCGTGATCACTACCTGCCGCAGCCCCAGCTTCCTTGACTGGTCGATCAGCTCGTAGGCGCCTGGAAATACCGCCGGCTTGATCACGTCTTCAAACAACTCCTGTGCGAAAAACCGCAGCCGATCTTCCGACTGGCCTTTGTAGCGTTGGAAATACAGGTCGTTGAAAACTTTTCGGCTATACTGGTCCGTCACCGCGAAGACAGGAAGGCTCAGAACCGTGGTCGCGCTTTTCATGAAGCTGGCCATCAGCCCTTGCTGGCGACGCGCGTAGAACGAGAGGGTATGCACAAGGTTTGTGCTTACTAGAGTTCCTTCAAGATCGTAGAATGCTGCCCCTGCCACGGGAAGCACTATAGCGCATTCAAACAGATTTGAATAACCGGAAGCAAAAGTATTACAAACTGTATAGTGATACTAGACAATCAGAGGGCTTTTGATGATAAATCTGAGGAAAAATCGTGAAATGTTGAGATCGGCGCTGGTTGCTTCGGCGCTGTTTTCGGTGGTTTTAGGCGGAGTTGCATGTAATAACGGTGGCTCGCAGAGCCCTGCGAATACGGGCGGCGCCGACGCAAAGGCGGCTTCCGACAAACTTGCGGAAGCGGAGCCGCTTTATGAGGGGCGGGAAGACATGACCAAGGCTCGCACCGCCGTGACAGCGCTCCGGCAGGCTCATGCGGCCGATTATGGCAACTACGAAGCGGCTTGGAAGCTCGCGCGTGCGGCCTTTTACGTAGGCGATCGGACCGACGTTGAAACCGAGCGCGACGCGATGTTCAAGGAGGGAATTGACGCAGGCAAGGCGGCGGTCCAACTCCAGGCTAGCAAGCCGGAGGGCCATTTCTGGCTGGGCGCAAACTACGGTGGCAGCGCCGCACACAGCACGCTTTCGAATCTGTCGAGCTTCCAGGACATCAAGGGCGAGATGGAAGCGGTGTTGAAGCTGGATGAGGGTTACCAGGGCTACAGTGCTTATCTTGGACTGGGGCGACTCTACCTCCAGGCGCCGAAGATGTTGGGTGGCGATCCGGCGAAGGCGGTCGAGTATCTCGAAAAGGGCGTCAAATTAAATCCCACCAACACTCTAATGCGCTATGAGCTCGCGGCAGCCTACGAAGCGGTAAACCGGAATGGCGACGCTAAGAAACAGATCGAAACGTTAATGTCGACCACTCCCGATCCCAAGTACGTAGCCGAACACAAACAAGCCGTCGAAGACGCGAAGAAACTTTTACAGAAGATTGAATCCGAGAGCTAAATCCGCGGCTTTGATCCGTGTAATCCGTGTTACGGTTTGCTCTTTTGCTTAATCTCCTCGAGGGTTCGCTTGTGCTGCTCGAGCTTCTGCCCGGCCTCGCCGAGTTTGCCCTGTGAGGTCAGTCGCTGGTAATCCTCAAACTCCTGAATGGCCCGGTTGATCAACTGCTGTAGGTCCGCAGTCGGGGCGGGCTGTTCCGGCGTTGCCTGTTTTGGTTCCTCAGCAGGAGGCTTGACCGCCGCTTCGCCGAACAAGCTATTCATCGCCTCGGTAAACGTCTGCCCATAACCCAGCTTCTCCTGCGTCGCCAGCACAACCAGCCGCAGTTCCGGCATCGGACTGCGCTCGGCTTGCAAGTACACCGGCTCGACAAACATCAGTGATCGTCCCAGCGGTATCACGAGCAAATGCCCGCGAATCACGCGCGAGCCCTGTTGGTTCCAAAGGCTGAACTGCCCCGATAGCTGCGCGTTTTGATCGATACGTGCCTCGATCTGCACTGGTCCATCGATCAGACGAGACTTCGGGAAGTTATAGACGATCAGCTTGCCGTAGTTCTCACTGTCACTACGACCCGCCATCCACCCGATCATATTGTTCCGGCTAGCGGGCGTAAACGGAACGATCAGCACAAACTCATTCTTCTGCTGCTCACCCGGCAACTGCATCATCACGTAGTAAGGATCGATCGACACATTTTCTTTCTTTCCTTCGGCAGTGACACTGACCTGTTGCGCGAAGCTCCAAACGTCCTCGCGTTGGAAAAACACTTTCGGGTTTTGCGTGTGATAAAGACTGTAGACTTCGCCCTGAGCGCGCACGAGCGTTTCCGGATAGCGAACGTGCGCCCGCAGGTCGGCAGGCATCTGGCTCGCATCCTTGAAGAGATTCGGAAAGACTCGACTGTAAGCGTTGATGATCGGATCCTGATTATCAAACACGTAGAAACTAGCCGTGCCGTTGTACGCGTCGATCACGACTTTGACGCTGTTGCGAATGTAGTTGAGCGAGTTTCCGGCGACGTCGTGATGGGTTGAATACGGAAAGTAATCTGACTCGGTGAAAGCATCGAGCATCCAGTAGAGCCGGCCTTCATTCGAGACGACGATATACGCGTCTTTATCGTAAGTCAGAAACGGAGCGACACCGTTGACGATGTCGCGAATGTTTCGATTGATCAGCACGCGGCTGTCGCTCGTCACATCGTTAGAGAACGGCAGCTTCGAAACATCGCCGATGGCCCACGCGAGTAGCATGCGGCGCAAACGGTTGCCGACGCGAATACCGCCCGTGCCCTGGTAAGTCGTGTAGGTATTTGTATCGCCTTGCGGGTAGTCAAACTCGTTCTGCTTCGTCTTCACGTAGACGTAGCGATCCGTAAGCTCACCGAAATAGATCTCCGGACGCGTGACTTTGATCTCAGGCACCGCCGACTCCACGGGCATATTCGACAACATAAACTGCGGCAAGCCTTCGGGCGTGAAGCCGTTAGCGCTGTTCATCGTCACGCCATAACCGTGCGTGTAAATAAGTCGCTCGTTGATCCAGTTCCGCGACTGTGAAGGAAGCTTGGCGTCGTTAATCTCGCGCGGCGCGATCATCATCTGGCGCGTAGTGCCGCCGGTGACGTAGCGATCCACGTCGACGTCTGGAAAGTCGTAATAAGTGCGAATGGCCTGAATTTGACGAAGAGTGTCTTGCAGCGCGCGCCAGTCCCACAGCCGGATGTTCTCGAGACTTTCGCGATTGTTTGGCAGATCGAGTGCGGCCGTTGAATTCTCAGCTTGGAAGTCGCGCAGCTCGATGTGATCGAGACCAAATCCCCTGCGTGTCCACTCAATGTTATACCCGATGTAAGGCGACTCGCGGTCGAGCTCATTCGGTTTGACGATGAAGCTCTGGATATAGGACGGCACCAGCAGCACACCGACGATGTAAACCGCGACCGGAAGCGCGATAGCGATCAGCAACAAGCTGAAGCGCCGCATGGCAAACGCGTTAACGATCAGGATGATCGCAGCGATGATCAATGCCCCACAGACGAATAGGAGCGCGGGCAGCGTGTAGTGAGCTTCTGTGTATGTGACTCCGGAAAAGATCGCATGGTCTTCCCAGAGGAAAGGGAAGCGCGCGAGATAAGTGCGCCAGCTCACGACGAGCAAGAAGAGCGCAAGCGCGCAACAGACACCACGAAACGCAGCGCCCGACGACCAGCGCACGCTCGGCTTCAGCACGGTTTGCGGTAGACCAAGCAGCGAGTAAGCGACGGCTGCGAGCAGGATAATGAACGTTACGCCCGTTAGCCACGAGCTCAGCAGATCGTAGAACGGCAGCGAGAAGAGATAAAAGCCGACCGACTTGCCGAAGATCGGATCGTAAACGTTCGTTGACGGCTGGTTCCAGAAGAGTGCGAACTGGCGCCAGTGTTCTTTGAGATTTAACCCGTAGATGAGTCCGACAAATGCTGCGATTAGCCAACCGAGTGGCCTGATGAATTTAGCTGGAGAAAACTGAAACGGCTGATTGTTGAGAATGATCGTGCGCTGTTCGAATGCATAAGCTCCGAAGAGTCGCTGGAAGAGCAGAAACGTTGCGGTCAAAAGTAACGCCGTCAATATCGCGGAGCCGAAGAAGAGCGCGAGTTTGGCTTTGAAGACGTACCAGTAGATTGCCGAGTAGCCGAGCGATCCGAACCACAGCGCCGAGATGTAGATCGAGACGATCCGCGAGAGCGAGAACAACAGCAGAATCGCCGCGACAGCGAGCCAGATTTTCCAACGCCGCCGTTTGCGTGGTCCAACGTCGATGATTTCGGGGTTGCGTGGGTTTCTGCTCACGTGCGTATCTTGCCACAGATCAACACGGATTACACGGCTCGTGTATAATCCCGAGGATGCTCACGCCAGAGACCGTTCTACAAAGCAGGTATCGTATCGTCCGACAACTCGGGCAGGGCGGCATGGGCGCGGTTTACGAAGCGATCGACCAGCGGCTCGACACCACTGTGGCGCTGAAAGAGACGCTGTTTTCCGAAGAACGTCTGCGCAAACAGTTCGAGCGTGAGGCGCGACTGCTGGCCCGCTTGCATCATCCCGCATTGCCGCGCGTCAGTGACCATTTTTCCGAAGGCGATGGGCAGTTTCTCGTGATGCAGTTCATTCCCGGCGACGATCTGTCGGAGATGATGAATCGCAAACGAGGTCCATTTCCCGCGAACCAGGTTTTGACGTGGGCGGATCAGTTGCTCGATGCGCTCGACTACCTGCACACGCAGGATCCACAGATCGTTCATCGCGACATCAAGCCGCAAAATCTGAAACTCACTTCACGCGGCCAGATCATCCTGCTCGACTTCGGACTCGCTAAAGGCCAGGCGGGTGATATCTCACGTGTGACAACTGCCGCGAGCATCTTCGGCTACACGCCAAACTACGCGCCACTCGAACAGATTCAGGGTTTGGGAACTGACTCGCGCAGCGATCTCTATGCACTCGCCGCCACGCTCTATCACCTGATGACGGGCGTCAAGCCACCGGATGCGTTGACGCGCGCGGCTGCACTCGTGAACGGCCAACCCGATCCGTTGTTGAAAGCAAGCGAGGCCAACTCGGAGATCTCGCCCGACATTGATGAAGTGTTGGCGAAGGCGATGGCGCAAAACCGCGAACAGCGTTTTGCGACCGCAGTCGACATGCGTCGCGCGTTTCACGAAGCTGAGCAGACGTCGACTGTCGTCAATCGCGGTGAGGCGCAGACTGTTTTGTTTCCGCCGCCGCCGAAGACCGTTCCCGTGCAAACGCAAACCGCCGTCAGCGCGCACACGATTGGTCCAACAGGTGAGACCACAGTTGTTCGTCCGAAAGGTAGTGGTCCAGGACGACTCGTACCGGTGGCGATATTGGCAGCGGTGTTAGTGCTGATTGGTGGTGCATTCGGTTTCTTCGCGCTGAAGAAGCGCAACCAACCGGAAGCGCCGGTCGCGACAGAGACGCCGCTTGGTGGTCCAGCGACCGGCACTCCTTCGCCATCACCGGAAGCAAAAGCGTCTGCTGATGTAGCGGAGGAACAAGCTACCGCCACGCCGAAGAAGACTGAGAAGACCGCGCGTAACGAAGAACCGAAGAAAGCGCCCAAGGCGGAGAAGAATGAGGAGCCGCGAGCGGAGGTCGACGCTAAAGGACACGACGAAGAAGATGAGCCGCCGGACACGCCCGTTCCGCCAGACTTTCAGAGACAAAATCGACCGCGCCGGCCGATGGTTAGAGTGATGCCGGGCGGCGTCAAGATTCAGACTTTGCCTGACGGTACCCAGATCATCACGACGGCCGAGGGCCGACGGTTCATGATCGGGCCGGATGGGAAGCGGACCGATCTAAATCCACCGCGGCCACGTCGCCGGCCAGCACCGGCGCCAACACCAGAACCGTAGAGATGTAAAAATGATTTCTCACGCAACGACGCAGCGGCGCAACGAAGTTCCTAATCCTGCTTTGCGGCTTTCGTTGCGCCGCTGCGCCGCTGCGTGAGAAATTTCCCCAGGAGACTGAAATGAAGAAAACCACGCGTGTAGTGTTTGTGCTGCTTGCTCTGTTCGCTTGTCTCGCCATGCTCAGTCCAGTTGATGTGGCGGTGCGAGCGAAGAACGAGAGAGCCATTCCGTCCAATATCCGTATCACTCCGCCGGCGCCTGCGTTCGACGACAAGGATCGTATCACCGAACTGAAGCAACGCCGCGAGCGCGTGGCCCAAAGCATCGGCCCGCAGTCGTTCCTGATTCTCTTCAGCACCGAGCCGCGCGTCTACACAAACGACGTCAATTATCCTTATCGTCAGGAAAACAATCTCTACTACCTCACCAACCTGAAGCAGAAAGGCGCGACGCTCGTGCTGCTTCCGGGCAACACGAAGGTGCGCGAGATTCTCTTCATGCCGCGCCGCAATCCGGGAGCTGAGACGTGGACCGGTCACATGTACAGCGCTGAAGAAGCAAAGCAGCTTTCCGGAATCACCGAGATCTGGCAGGCGAGCGAGTTTGAGCCGTTCATCGCGGCGCTACGCAATCGACAGCCGTACCGGCCCAAGCCCGAGAACATCTTCATGTCGGACCTGCCACTCGATATGCCGCTGACGAATGATAATGGCTATGCGGCGTTATTTGACGCGGCTGCCAAAGGTGAAGCGGGACTGTTCATGCTGGTTCCGACAGGCCAGGGCGAGAATCGTGAATACAGACAGGAGCAACTCTTTGCTTCTACGTGGTCCAGCACGGCTTCCGGTTACAGTGTGAAAAATGCCTGGCCCATCTTCACGCAGATGCGACTCGTGAAGTCGCCGATGGAGCTGCGTCTTCTCCAGCACGCGATCGACATCAGCACCGAGGCGCACCAGCGTGCGTGGGCTGCCGCTGGTGAGGCGAAGTGGGAGTATGAAGTCGATGCGGTGATGGCTTACACGTTCAAGCTGCGCAATGCCGACAACTGGGGCTACCCCGATATCGTCGGCTGTGGTCCAAACGCGACGACGCTGCACTACGAGGAGTCGCAGGGACCGGTGAAGCAGGGCGATCTGCTGTTGATGGACGTTGGCGCTGAGTACGATCACTACACGGCGGACATCACGCGCACGTTTCCGGTGAATGGCAAGTTCACGCCCGCTCAGGCGGCGGTTTATCAGATTGTTTACGACGCGCAGGAAGCAGTAGCGAAGGCGTCGAAGCCCGGCGCGACATTGTCAGATGTGAGTCGTGCGGGTACGGAAGTGGTCAAGGACGGATTGTTGAAGCTCGGACTGATCACGGATCGCAATTCGCAACAGCATCGCATCTGGTTCATGCACGGCACGTCACACTGGCTGGGCATGAACGTTCACGATGTTGGTGGTGGTGCGAAGTTCGTGCCGGGAGTCGTGTTCACGAACGAGCCGGGAATTTATGTGCGACCGGACGCGTTGGACCAGATGCCGTACGGTTGGAAGCAGGACGAATGGGAGAAGTTCAAGACTGCGGTGCGGCCCGCGTTTGAGAAATTCAAAGGCATGGGCGTAAGGATCGAAGACGATATGGTGATCACTGCGGATGGCGTGCGCTGGATGAGCGAAGCGCTGCCGCGAAAGATCAGCGACATCGAGGACTTCATCGCCAAAGCGCGCCGCCAATCCGAATAAGACTAGCCACAAAAAGGCACAAAAAGCACATAAGGAAAAACAAAAATCATTTTGTGCTTTTTGTGCCTTTTTGTGGCCTAAACATGCTTTTGAGGAACCCTGAGAACCACCTCAGGGCTGTTCGAAAAAAGCCGTGCTGCGGCGGTGGCTCACCCACCGCCGTCTTTGCTTCTGCGGCCAAACTCGTGAAGAACTGTGTGGCCATCATCTTCGTCGTGCCCTGAATCATGCGTTGGCCCACGCTCGCGATCGTCCCGCCAACCTGCACATCGCCGGAATAGCTTACCTTCGTTCCGTTATCTATTTGCTCGAGATCTAAATCGCCGGAGCCTTTAAGAAATCCGGGCTGACCCTTGCCGTCAACAACGATGCGCAGATGTTCAGGCTCGCGCAGATCTTCAAGACGCGCCGTTCCGTTGAAGACACCCTTGATCGATCCGACTCCAGCGCGAATCGTCGCTGCAAACGTATTCTCCGCAGTTTGTTCGAGCTTCTCGCAACCGGGAATGCAGCGCTGCAACACCTCCGGAGTGACGAGGCATTGATAGACGCGCTCTCGCGGCGCGTCGAGCTCGTGAGTGCCTTCAAGTTTCACTGCACGCGAGCCTTCGCTGTTTGAATGCCGCGGCGCGTGTGCACGGTGGCGAGGTGACAACGGTAATCGCCTGACGCATACAGATCGGAATTCGGATCAATGCCGTCGCAAACGTGAGCGACTGCGGCTGAGATTGAGTTGTCGTCCAGATTCGTTCCGGCGAGCGCCGCTTCGACAGCCTTGGCGCGATACGCTTTGACGCCCACACCAGTCACTCCGATAGCAGCCGACTTGCACGATCCATCGTCGTTCAACTCGAGATTCACAGCGATTCCCACGACTGCAAATCCAGACGCAGGATGCGGCACTTTTTGATAAGCGTGACCGAAGCGTCCGCTCGGCTTCTTTATGCGAACTTCGCGGAGTATCTCGCCGGGCTGAAGATCGGTCGTCAGCAGATCGACGAAGAAGTCTTCGGCTTTCACAGTACGCTCTCCGTTTGTTCCAACTAGAACCAGATTCGCATCGAGCGCGAGCACCGCAGCCGGCCAGTCACCCGCCGGATCGGAGTGCGCGATGCTGCCGCCGATCGTCCCTTTGTTTCGCACCTGAACGTCGCCAATGCTCTTCGCACATTCGGGCAGCAGCGGACAAATCTGCTGCAACAGGGCCGACGATTCCAATTGGTAATGAGTCGTGGTCGCACCGATGAGGATCTGATCGCCCTCTTCACGAATGTAGGCGAGCGATTTGATACGCGCGATATCGACGAGCAACTGCGGTTGCGCGAGACGCAGCTTCATGGCGGGAATCAAACTGTGCCCACCGGCGAGCACCTTCGCGCCATCGAGATCGCTTGCGAGCAACGCGACTGCTTCATCGAGCGTTGCGGGCGTCTTGTAGTCGAATTGCACTGGAATCATGATCTGCTCCTAATGTCCATTGATGATCCGCCAAATATTTTCCGGCTTGACCGGCATATCGAGATGCTTCACGCCGAACGGCGCGAGCGCATCGACAATCGCATTGACGATCGCGGGCGTCGCTCCAATCGTTCCTGCTTCGCCCACGCCTTTGACGCCCAGTGGATTGACTGGTGACGGCGTCTCAGTCCGATCGAGCTCAAACTCCGGAACGTGCGACGCGCGCGGCAACGCATAATCCATCAAGGTGCCGGTGACTAGCTGTCCCTGCTCGTCGTACACAACCTCTTCGAACATCGCCTGTCCGATCGACTGCACGATGCCGCCGTGAACCTGTCCGTCAACGAGCATCGGATTGATCACACGGCCGCAATCATCAACCGCGACGTAACGCAGAAACTCGATGTCGCCGGTGTCGCGATCGATCTCGACCACCGCGATGTGTGTGCCGAACGGGAACGTGAAGTTCTTCGGCTCGAAGAAGTAGGTTGCGGATAGACCGGGCTCAGTGTCGGGCGGCAGCTCTTTCGCGAGGTGCGCCGCGAGTGCGATGTCCTGGATTGTCAAACTCGTCTTGCCTTCGGTCTGCGGCTCCGGCAGCGCGCCTGCAGGCGCTTCGCCCACAGGCACGACTGGATCTGATGTTCCGGTTGCCCCCGCAGCCGCAGCCGCTTTCTCGAGTGAATACTTTCCACCTTCGAAGGCGACGTGTGAAGCATCCGCATTCAGCCTGTGGGTCGCGATCTTGTGTGCTTTCTCTTTCAGCTTTTGAATCGCGACGTAGACCGCCGTGCCGCCGACAGCAGTCGCGCGACTACCAAACGTGCCGATACCATACTGGACGATTCCAGTGTCGCCGTGGATCACAGTCACGTCGTTGAGGTCCACTCCGAGCTCGTCCGCGGCGATTTGCGCGAACGACGTTTCCTGTCCCTGGCCATGCGGCGACGCACCGGTCATCACCGTGACCTTGCCCGTCGGCTCGATACGTACGGTCGCACTTTCCCAACCGCCGGCGGGCATCGCCTGCGATGGACCAAGCGCGCAGATCTCGACGTAAGTCGAAAGGCCGATACCAATCAAACGACCTTCTTCGCGCGCCTTCCTCTGCTTCTCGCGCAGATCAGCGTAGCCTGCGATCTCCTGTGCCTTGTTGAGCGCTGTTTCATAGTCGCCACTGTCGTAGTCGAGACCGGTCGCCGTGTGAAAGGGAAACTCGTCAGCAGCAGGGAAGTTCTTGCGACGCACTTCTGCGGCATCAACGCCGAGATCAGCCGCAACGAGATCGAGTGCGCGCTCGACGACGTACGTCGCTTCAGGACGTCCCGCGCCGCGATACGCATCGGTGGCCATCTTGTTCGTGAAGCAGCCGACGATGTTCATCTGAATCGCGGGAATCTTGTAAGCGCCGGAAAGCATCAGTCCCGTCAACGTTGGAATCGCGGGCGTCAGCAGTTGATGATACGCGCCGAGATCCGCGAAGACGCTGTAACGCAAGCCCCGCAGCGTTCCATCGTTCTTGAACGCGACTTCGATATCGCCGACCTGACCACGACCGTGAATCGTCGCCGCCATGTTCTCGCGTCGTGTTTCGATCCATTTGACGGGCTTGGCAAGCTGCATCGAAATCCAGGCGAGTAGAGCTTCTTCCGCGTACACGTTCAACTTCGATCCGAAACCGCCGCCGACTTCCGGTGTGATCACGCGCAACTTGTTCTCGGGCATTCCGATCATGAGTGCGACTTGCGTGCGCATGAGGTGCGGGATCTGTGTTGAGGACCAGAGCGTGAGCTCCTGTTCACCGGGAAAATAACGTGCGAGTACGCCGCGTGGCTCCATCGCGATCGGCGCCAGTCGTCTGTGCAGAATGCGTTGTTTGACGGTGCGATCCGCGGCGGCGAACGCAGCGTCGATGTCACCTTCACCGGAGGTCAATTTATATGCAATGTTGCTGCCGAACGCTTCATGGATGACTGGACCACCAGCCGCCGCTTGTTCGACGTCAGTCACCACGGGCAGATCTTCGTAGTCGACCATCACGAGATCGACGGCGTCTCGTGCCGCGTAACGATCTTTCGCCACGACGGCGACGATCGGATGGCCCACAAAGTAAACTTTGTCCTTCGCGAGCACACGATGATCGGGAACTTTCAACTCGGGCAACGCACTCGCGCACGGCACCGGACCGATCTTCTCCGCGACATCCTCGCCGGTGTAAACAGCGACGACGCCCGGAGCAGCGAGTGCGGCAGAGGTATCGATGCTGTTGATCTTTGCGTGCGCGTACATCGAGCGAACAAACGCGACGTGCAATGTGCCGGGTAGCGCGATGTCGTCGACGTAGTGTGCGAGGCCGCGGATTAGACGCGGATCCTCGGTGCGCTTTACTCGTTTGCCAACGTAATTGTCCGTCATGATTGCCCCGCTTTCTTGGCAGCGTACTGCACCGCTTCGATGATGTGCTGGTAGCCGGTGCAACGACACAGATTGCCTTCTAGCCCGTGGCAGATCTCTTCGCGCGAAGGGTCGGCGTTTCTGTCGAGTAGCTGCGCGGCAGTCATGATCATGCCCGGCGTGCAATAGCCGCACTGCAATCCATGTCTTTCCCAGAACCCTTCCTGCACCGGGTGCAGCTCGCCGTTCTTTGCGAGTCCTTCGATCGTCGTGACTGACGAGCCGTCGGCCTGCACGGCAAACACGGTACACGACTTCACCGCCTGCCCGTCGAGCATCACGGTGCACGCGCCGCACAGCGAAGTTTCGCAACCGACGTGTGTGCCGGTCAGCTCGAGCACGTCGCGCAGATAATGGACCAGCAGCATGCGTGGCTCGACCTCATCGGTATGAGAGACACCGTTCACGCTGAGATTGATAGCCTTTTTCATGAGCTACCTCACTTTCAATGGGGTAATCTGTGGATACTAAAATACGCTCAGACAGTGGCTTTGTGAATCCGCCGCTTCAGACGATGAATGGTGCGGCGGATGATCTTGAGCTGTGCACGATCGTGCGCATCGCGTACCTCTGAACGCTTTGTTTTCAACTCACGAATGCGCGCTTTTATTGAGCTCTTGTCGATGCCGACTACAGAGTGGTGCTCGTGTTGAATGCCGAGCGCTTTGGCGAGCGCCACCGCGAGATGCTCTTTGTTCATCTGCGTGTAGCCCTGCACGGCTTCGTGATCGCTGCCTTTCGCCATGTCGCGCAGCTCTGCGAGTGTCTTGTGTCTCAGTTGTTCGTATGTCAACTCGGCCATTGGAAGCTCCTATTGTTTACTTCTGCAAAGATTTGATCGAGATGATGTCGCAGGTGGTCCACGTAGTCGCGGATCAGGTACTCGAGTGTTGCCCCGTCGTTTTTGTTGACGAGATTGAAGGCAATTTGATCGAGCGTGTGAGGCGAGCGTGCTTTGGTCAAAACGTCTTCGGGTATCACTGATGCGACGTGCAGCAGATGGAGGTTGTACGCGCTCCAGAGCTGAATCACTTCAGACCACGACTCGTCGCTATACTTTTGCGAGCTGACCCACTGGTTCTGCTCGTAACCCGAGAACACGAGATCGTCAGTAAACTGCGCTCGCACAAAACGCTGGTGATTGTTTGCGGCTGAGTCGATCAGATGACCGAGAACTTCAGCCGGAGACCAGTCGTCCGGCGAATTTTTGTGGCGACTCTCGGTCTCTGTCATGTCGCTCAAACGCGCCTTCGCGCTCACGATGGTATTGCGAAACTCGTCAAGAAACTGCTGATAAGTGGACATGGGGAGATGAATAATATCACGTCAATCTCGAAAATCCTGTAATCCCGCCAGTAAAAAGTTTCATCATATCGGAACTGAAAATGGGGGCGGTTCGTTTAGGTACCATGCGTTGGGTGAGACGTTTTTCAAAGCTATTTGCGGTGTTCGCGGTCGCGTTGCTGCTGCTCGTCGTGACCGGCGCTTCAGACAGGTTGGTCTTATACGCCCACATTCTGAAGCTCTACACGCAGGCGCCTGACACGAGGCTCGCGATGCCGCTCGAAGACGTCCGGAAGACCGCGATTTCAGACACATGGCAGGCGGCGCGCGGCGTTGGACGCAAACATGAAGGCCAGGACATCTTCGCTCCGAAGGGTACGCCGATCCTCTCGGCGACCAGCGGGTACATCTACAACATCGGCGAGAACAATCTCGGCGGACAGACGGTTTCGGTAATAAGTAAGGGCGGTCGCATTTACTACTACGCGCATCTCGATTCGTACGCGCGAGGAATCAAGATCGGTGATCGGGTGACGACGCGAACAGTACTCGGATACGTGGGCACCACCGGAAACGCACAAGGCACGCCGCCACATCTCCACTTCGGCGTTTATACATCGAGTGGCGCCATAAACCCTCTGCCAATGCTAACGGATCGCCTCCCACCAACAGCCACGCGACAAGAAACAAGACCCAGATCCCAACTCATCAACCGCAAAGCCTAGCTTCTTCTCTGTGGCCCTCTGCGTATCTTTGCGTTCTCTGCGTTAAAAGTGCACTTCAACGCAGAGCACGCAGAGATACGCAGAGGGCCGCAGAGTTACGCTTGTGCCTTTTTGTGGCATCGGCTAGACTTTTCGCGCTTTCTGTTCATAGTTCGCCAGCCATAACTTAATAAGCCAATCGGAAGGAGCTAACGCATGCGAATGCGATCTCGGTATCTCCCTGTCTCGATCCTTGTAATCACTCTCGTCGTCTCTGTCTTTCTCCTGGCGCCGCGATCCGAGGCGAACAACTCGCCTCAGGATCCACCGACACCACCAGCCGGCGGCACGGGTCAGGAACGTCCCGGCCGGCAAGATCAGTCGCCCGAGCCCAGACCATACGACCGTGTGATCACTAAAGACGCGAAGTCTGACGAAGGCGTCTTCACAATCCACACGATCAAAGACAAGGTCTATTACGAAATCCCCAAGAGCGAGCTCGGGAAAGAGTTTCTCTGGGTGAGCCAGATCGCGAGGACGACGCTCGGCGTCGGCTACGGCGGCCAGGCTAATGGCAATCGGGTCGTGAGATGGGAGCGCAAGGGCAATCGCATTCTGCTGCGTAACGTCGTTTACGACGTGGTCGCGGATCCGAAACTGCCGGTGTCGCGCGCCGTGCAGGCCTCAAACAACGACACGATCATCATGGCGTTCAATATCGAGGCGATCGGTAAAGACGACTCCGCCGTGATCGACGTGTCGCGCCTGTTCACGACGGAAGTCACAGAGCTCAGCGCGCGTACACGTTTGCGTGCTCGCGGTTTCGATGCGTCGCGCTCGTTCATAGAGAAGACGAAGTCGTTTCCGACGAATATCGAAGTCGAGGTTTCACAAACCTACACGTCGCCACCTGACGCGAACCCCGGCGGCGGCGGTGGTGGACCACAACCACAACCAGCGCCGAATCCGTTTGCGCAGGGCATGCGCGCCGGAACAAACGCGACCGTGGTCATGCACTACAGCATGGTGAAACTTCCCGAACAGCCGATGATGCCCCGGCTTTTCGACGATCGCGTCGGCTACTTCACCGTGCGCAAGACTGACTACGGCACCGAAGAGCAACGCGCCGCCACGCGCACTTACATCACGCGCTGGCGTCTCGAGAAGAAAGATCCGAGTGCTGAGATCTCCGAGCCGGTTAAGCCGATCGTTTACTACGTCGATCCAGCGACACCGACGAAATGGGTTTCGTGGATCAAGAAGGGAATTGAAGACTGGCAGCCTGCTTTTGAAGCCGCGGGTTTCAAGAACGCCATCATCGCGAAGGAAGCCCCGTCGAAGACTGAAGATCCTTACTGGGATCCCGAAGATGCGCGCTATTCAGTCATTCGTTACCTGCCGTCGACTATTCAGAACGCCTCTGGCCCACACGTGAGCGATCCGCGCACTGGTGAGATCCTCGAGTCGGACATTCAGTACTATCACAACGTGATGAACCTGGCGCGCAACTGGTACTTCCTTCAGGTTGGTCCACTCGATGCGCGCGCGAAAAAACTGCCTCTGCCCGACGATCTCATGGGGCGGCTGGTCGAGTATGTGATCGCGCACGAGGTCGGACACACGCTCGGTTTCCAGCACAACATGAAGGCGAGCGCCACTTATCCCGCAGACAAGGTTCACAACGCGGAGTGGGTCAGGACGATGGGTCATACGCCCACCCTCATGGACTATTCACGTTTCAACTACGTGGCCCAACCGGAAGATAACATTGCAGTCGAGGACCTGATTCCAAGGATCGGTCCTTACGACAAATGGGCCACGATGTGGGGCTACAAACCGATTCCGGGCGCCCGAACTCCAGAGGACGAGAAGAAGACGCTTGATGAATGGGCGAGGGGACAGGATGCAAAACCGTATCTGCGCTTCTCAACGGCCGATGCCCGCGGTTCCGATCCGGGGGAGAACACTGAAGCCGTGGGTGACGCCGATGCTGTCGCGTCAACGACGCTCGGTCTCAAGAACCTGAAGCGCGTAGCCGACATGCTTCTGCCGGCGACCACACAAGCGGGCGAACCTTTCGACGATCTCGAAGAGCTCTACAATGGTATGTTGGGCCAGTGGGCGCTCGAGTTAAATCACGTGACCGGAATCGTCGGTGGCTTCAATTCGCAACAGAAACACGCGGGGCAGGATGGCGTGCGTTTTGTAATCGTTCAAAAGGAGCGACAGGCCGCAGCGGTACGCTTTCTGAACGAGAACGCGTTTGCGACTCCGACGTGGGCCGTCAAAGCTGACATATTGCGGCGCATCGAGCCGTCCGGCGCACTCGTACGCGTGAATGCAGCGCAGGAGCGGATTCTGAATTCGCTTTTGAGTAACACGCGCTTCGATCGTTTGGTCGAGCAGGAAGCACTCGATGGCGTGGCTTCATACAAGCCGGCGGAATTTATGTCGGACGTGCGCAAAGGGATCTGGAGTGAAATCGAAGGTGGACCAGTTCGTATCGATGTCTATCGTCGCAACCTGCAGAACTCGTATATCGATTTGCTTTCAAACAAGCTGAATGGTCGACCAGCAGTGACTGACGATTATCGTGCATTGATCAAAGCAGAGCTGCGCGATCTGAGTGCGGCTATCGCGGCGGCGATGCCACGTGCCTCCGATCGACAGACACGCGCGCATCTTGCCGATGCCCGCGATCAGATTGCGAAGGCGCTCGATCCGAAGTTTGCGGCGCCCGCGCCAACGGCGCCGCAGAATCCGTTTGGATTTGATGACAATACGGCCTTGGAGGACTTCGACTTCAAAGACTGCTGGCCCGATTACTCAATCCGCATCAGGCCACGAAAAGACTAAAGAACTTTTAGCCACAAAAAGGCACAAAAAGCACAGAATTATTTTTGTGCTTTTTGTGCCTTTTGTGGCTCAAGCAGGTTTGTTGTGTGATCGGTGACGCTGATCGGTGGTGGTGAGACTACCTGATCGATCTGCTTTGGTTCTTCTTCGCGCTGCGAACGAATTAGCAGGCCGGCGATGATGTGACCGACGCCGGTTGTCATTGGTAAGAGGCCCAGCAGCCAGATGATCCTCACCACGGGATCGACTACGAACGGAATCTGATCGATGATGTGGGGCGGGAGTTTTAGTACGAGCACGGTTGAAAGGTAGTAGAGGAAGACCGTCAAGCCGATGCCGGAAAAGAACGAAACCACGCCTTTCGAAATGTGATCCTGACGTTTCTCCGCAGGGGTTTTTCTTTTCGGGAATTCAATCCAGGCCTTGCGATATTCGCGGCGTTGAGTCTCAGGCGAGATGCGCGCAATCTCCTGGTTCATTTTATCGAGCGCGCCGGAAACTTCGTCTGACACATGATCGACCTTGAAGTTGCCGATCATTTCTTTGATCTTCGGCAGCGGGCCGCGATCGCTTCTTGCCACAGCCTCACTAAGCGCTACAGCTTTCCCAATCACCTTCAGGTTCGCGCCGCAGGTACGGCAATACTGCGTCGCTTGCGCTTCTGTGCCGCATTGAGGACAGTACATGTTTCTCGAAACGTCCGCTAAGTAGATTTGGTTCCGTCCAAGCAGCAGTGGGGGCAAGCCCCACTTCCTGACTTGTTCTTTTTCAAGAACTCAGTGGAATGAACAAGTCAGGAAGAGGGGCTTGCCCCCGCTGTTGGGTTTCTATCATTCGTAGCTCAGCGCTTCTACTGCATCCTGGCGGGCGGCTCGCAAGGCCGGATAGAGCGCGCCGATGGTCCCGCCTATTAACCCGACGGCGAGCGCGATCAATACCCAGCGCGGCTCGATGTCGATCGTTAAACTCGTCGTCCGCATCACCGCAAACTTCGCCAGCATCGTCAGCAAAACACCAACCACAACGCCAAGCACACTCACGATGATCGCTTCCTGCTCGATCACCCACGCAATCGCAGTCTTCGACATGCCGAGCGACTTCAGTATTCCGATCTGTCGCGTGCGCTCCGTCACCGTCGTGTACATCGCGAGCAGAATCACGAGCACGCTGATCGCCGCCGCCACTCCGACGACGACCTTGATGAATACATTCAACGCCGGAACACCGCTCGCATAAATCTCCGGCAAGTCGCGCGTGAAGATCAATTGATTATCAGGAAATCGCTCGAGTATGCGCGCAGCGACTTCCTCCTGCTGCTCCGGATTAGCACACGCGACGAGAATTGCCGATGCCTTGTTGTCAGCACCTTCCTGATCCTGCATCGTCTTCAGCGGGATTTTGATACGACCGCCACCCGGCGGCTCGTAAACACCGACAATCTTGAAAGGGCGCTCGAAAAGCTTTACTGTGTCGCCGACGTTCGCATTGCGACTCCTTTGCCACTCCGCATCGATGATCGCCTCATCACCCGACTCCAGTTTTCGTCCGTCACGCATGGTGATGTGCGCGATGTTTGCATACTGGTCGTATTCAATTCCATCGATCAAGCGTTGGCCGAAACCCGTGTCGCTCTTATCGAACGTTTGCCCGATCGGTGTCGCTGCTCGCACACCGGGAATCGTCGCGAGCTCCGCCGCGTGTGATGCTGGCAGTCTGAATTGAGAACCGCCCAGACCGATCGCCCCGGAGGAGCGAATCATGATCTCCGCGCCAATGTTTGATTCGCGTCGGCCACGTTCATGCAAAACGCCATGAGCGAGACCGACAGTGAAGACGATGAGCAACACTCCGACACCGGTGCCGAGGATGCTGACAGCCGTGCGAGCAGGTCGATGAGCAATGTTTGAAAGTACGAGACTATCCATAAGACGTTGTAACCGCGGGCTGCGAGCCAGAATGCGACGCCACGCGTTCGGGAGCGTGCGCCAGGTAAGTACGAGGAGGCCGATAGACGTCCAGACAACGATAGCGGCCTTGCGCACGAGCGCGAGCGCGAGACCGGTGGCGGGCGTGAAGCCGAGTCCTTTCTGAAGTATCACTTCAGTGCCGCCTTCGTAGACTCCGATCGTTCCGGGGACAAATGCAAAAGCGAAGTTGATGACCTTAGTTAGCGACTCGATGATGTAAGCCTGCGCCACCTGCGGTTGAAAGCCGAGCATTTTCAAAGCGAGGTAAACTTCAAGAACACTCGCTGCATGCGACAGCAGGTTGCACGCAATCATCAAAAAGAACGCGCCGGGATGATGCTTATAGAAGTCGTAGACTTTCGACTCGAGATGGTAGATGTGATGACGTTTCTTGAGAATGACTTTCGGACTAAGCCGCAGCTCGCCCATGCGATCGATAATCCACGTGAGCAGCATCACGCGACGCTTTGCTGCGATCGCTGCGACTAAAATTCCTGACGCTGCAATCGCCGCGATTGCCAACAGGATCAAATACACTCCCGGCGGCAACGGGTATCTCAGCAGCATCACCACTGCGCCGCTCAACACAAAGAAGACGACGGACAGGTTGTAGAGCAGATTATCGACGACCAGTGCCGGAACGCCGTAAGTGAGAGGTACACGTTTTCTGAGTAACGCGACTTTCGTCGCCTCGCCGAGTAGTGGACCAGTAAAAGTTAAAAAACTGATCGCTTCGCCGCCGAGTCGCGCGGCGAAAGCATGGCGAAACGAGATCCGCCTGTGTTCGGCTGGCACCGCGGCGCGCATCGAGATCGTGCGCAGAACGTGGCGCAGTCCACTCAGACCAAGGACCACGAAGAAGCCGAAGCCGATACGCAGCAGTGCGTCGAAGAGTGGTTGCACTCCGACGCGATTGATTACGTAGATGAGCAGGCCAAGGCCGAGCAGGAACGCGAGTGTCTGGAGCCAAATGAGGGAGCGACGTGTGTTGCTGGTAGTGGTTTCCGCCGCTTCGGAGAGTTCTTCTGTCGTACCGGCGTCCCAGTTGTCTGCGAAGTCTTCTCTCGAATCGATCAAGGCGATGTACTCAACCCTCTGCGTGATCTCTGCGTATTCTGCGTCTCTGGGGTGATACTTACCGCTGAGACGCAGAGTACGCAGAGATCACGCAGAGGAATCTATTTATCAGGCGTTCCACTGGCTGTTGCCTTACTCAGGGTAGGCAACAGCTCCTTAACAACATGTCCCGGAAACTTTCTGAAACCCTTCTCCCAGAGTTCTGGCACGGGGCTGTTATCATCGCGTAAATTGCCCATTAACGCCAGCAGGGTCGGCACATAGCTGAGACTATCGTACGGCGTGTCGATCGCTAAAGCCTGCGGAATGCCCGTCTTCGATCCACCGGCCATCATGAAAGTGGAAAGCGTCGAGATGCGGAAGAACGAGCCGTGATTACCGCCGGGATTGAAACCGCGAACGTCGAAGTTCCAGTGATCCTGGGCCACGATCAGCATGTCAGGCTCGACGAGCTCGCGTTTACGACGCGCGTACTCTTTCATCAATCGCTCTTCCTGGCTCAGACTTGAATCGTTGGTTGAAAGGCTCTCGATATCGTGTCGCGCAAGCTCTTCGTGAAGACCGACGAGACCGTTCGAGTAGTGCGTCTTATGTAATGCGGCGAGCCACTCGGAGTCAGTGTGCCATTCACTGAGCCACGCGGTTTTGTCAGCTACCGGAATATTCAGATTCGGATCTTCGAAGATCTGCAGCGGTAAACCGGCTTGCCAACTGATTTGCTTGAACTGCAAACGCCCGTTCGCGTCCTGCGTCAATCCACTAATCGGTAAATAACGTAGACTCAATTCGCCGTTTGCATTGGAACGCGAGAGCAGCAGCGCCTGGCGGTTCGAGCCTGTGTTGACCCAAATCACGTCCTTATCAATGTCACGTTCATTGACCAACGGAAGCACCAGCTCACGCGAGATTCTTGTTGCAATCAGATCGATAGGGCGATTTGAAACTCCGCGTTGTACGTTGTTTCTGATCGTGACGTCGTGAAGCAGCGAGAAGTAATCAACGCGTACAAAACTCTGTTCGAAGTTGAGAGATCCGTCAGCGTTCACGACGATGCCATTCGGACCGAGACCCACGACATAATTCTGCAGCTCATAAATCGTGTTGCGGTCGCCCATCGACATCCTCGGAATCACGTCTACGATTTTTACTTTCGAAGCGTCGAAAGCTTCCGACGAGATCGCGAGTAGGTTTTGCAAGGCGAGCGCGTACTCGCCGTATTCCTTGCGCTCCATTTGCCAGCGGTCGAGCTGCACGTAGATCCGTTTCGCAGCGTCGTCCAGACCCGCGTCCTGCTGTTCTTTCGTGAACTTCTTCGGTTGTGCTTCCCAGAGTTTGCGTTGTTCGACGATCGCGCGATCGAGTGCGCCCAGCTCAGTCTGTAATTGCTTGAGATCTTTTTCCCAGTCAGCGCGTCGTTGATCGATAATGACGAAGAACTCGTGCGCGGCAGCCCTGCGAGCCTCGACACTGAGCCCCGCGCGCTGTAGTTGCTGCAAGAGAATGTGGAGCATGTTGATGTCGCTGTCGCGCAGATGCAGTGACGCGCGCTCGTTGCCGTCGAAGTCGAGCAGCGCGGTCGGATAAGTTGTGCTCTCGCCTTTCAGGTAATAGGTGTCAGGCGTGGTTGTTGTGATCAGCGGGACTAACGGGTTCACGCCTTTGATCGCGTAATCGAGCATGAGGCGACGCTTGGTGACGACGTGATGACCGCCGCCTTCCTTGCTGCCGAGCAGTTTCACGAGGTTGTAGCCCTGGCTGTAAACCTTCTCGTCAGTATTTATGCCGTGATCGGAAATCAAAACCATCGCCGTCTGGTCAGCCAGCGAGCTCTTCTGAATCGCTGTCCACACTTGTCCGATGACGGCGTCCATGCGTTTTAGCACGAAGAGGTGCGACTGCTCGTCGTTGTTGTGGTGCGCGACGTGATCGAAGTCCTCCATCATCAGATCGAGGTACTGCATCTTCGGATCGTTCAGGTTTGTGATCAGTTCATGGACGAGCTGGTTAGTGATTGCGCTTCGCATCTCAAAACCCATCGTCCACTCGTCAAACAACTCTTTCGGCGACTTCATAAACTTCTTTTGCAGACTCGCCTGTAGTGTCGAGTAGCGCGGGTTGCGCAGAAAGATCGAGTAGGTGATGTAGCGCTCGTTGTGCGGGTAAGCGTCTGAGAGCATCGGGAGGCCGAGCGAGTCGAGCACTTCGACGGCGCGCATGTCGATGCGTTGGCCGCGCGCGCCCGCGAGATAGAGCGGGAAGAAGTTCAGATAGTCGTACGAGTGCAGCGTGAAGCGATCGAATTCGACGTTGCCTTTGATTTGTAGGTGCTGGCCGGTTTCGAGCAACGACCACGAAGGCGCCGAGAGGCTCATGCCGCGCACGTAAAAGTTCGAGAGCCGCGCGCCGCGCTGGTAAAAGATGTGATCGATCCAGGGAAGAACGCTCTTGCCGGACTGCGGATCGCGTTGTTTGACGAATCGATCGACGACGTCGTACGGCAGCCCATCGCACTTGATCACGACGAGGCGTTTCGTCTGCGCGAACGCGGGGAGTGCGAAGAGAAGAAGTACTCCCGCAACGGCGCAACGGCGCAGAGCAATCCTGATTGCTTGAGACCTTACGTAGAACTTTGTGCCGTACATCGTCAGGGCTGACCCGCTATGGCTGGCGCACCGCTGACGGTTGCGGCAATCGGTTGGACTCTGGGGCCTTTGGCGAGATATTCGCTCGCAAGATCTCGCAACGTCTTATCGACGTCGTTGTTCTGTGAGATTCGCAGCAGCTCGTTCTTCGCCTTCGGATTGTGAATACGTGACAGACTATCGAGACAGGCGCGACGAGTCTCAATATCTTTCGTGCGCGCAAAGATCGTAGCGGTTACTGCCGCGGTATTCGAGCCCGCCTCGGAACCGTGCTCTGCGATGAAGTGCAATGAGCGTTTTACGTCTTCCAGGCTCCACGTGATGTCAACCTCAGCCGTAGACTTCGCGATCTGCTGGAGAAAATTCGTGTGGTAGCGAAGACGACGCGCGATATCGAGTCGATCCTCCATGTCGTTCGTGAGCTCTTCGCGGTGAACATACTTGCCAAAACTCAGCACGTTCAGCACACGGAAAGCGAGCTGGGCTTTGTCGCCGTGCTCGAGCGGCAACATTTCCGCCCGGCGATCGCGTTCAATCTTCTCAGCCAAACCTTCCGGATCCTTTGCGTAAGCGAGCAGCGCATCGTACTGCTGCGTTGCGATCTTCGCTTCAGCGCTCAGATCGTTCTCAAATGGATTGAGTGAGATCTTTTCGAGTTGACCGCTGATTTGTGAACGAAGCTCAGGCTCCAGCGACGTGTTCAGCGCGAGCAGGAGTTTCAACTGCGAATACGTAGCGAGGCGCGAAGGCTGGTTGATGTCCATGCCGCGGCGACCGGTAACAAAGTCGAATACAGTGCGACCGAGAAAGAAGGGTAGGTTGCCAAACTTCGACAGCGACAACACGTTGCGCGTTACGTCGTTCAGCACGCGGCGCGACATCTCACGCTTCTTCGGATTGTAACTGTCGCGAAAGTCGACGAGCAGCATCGGGATCTTCGGATTATCGAGACCATAGAGACCGAGCGGAATCATCTCGACGGCCTGGGCTCCCGGCGTTTGACTGTCGACCGGTTGATTCTCGGAATCGAAGTAGCGAGTCTCGACGTAGCCCTTCCAGTTCAGCAGTCGCTTGTCCGTCCACGGATTGGCGATGTTAAGAAAGCGACCACTGTAACGCGCGCCCTGCTTGCTGATCAAATCGCGCTTCGCCACCCAGAGCAGCGCGTGTGTGGCACTGCCGTCCGGCATCGTTAACGGTTCGAAGTAGAGTGATTCAGCTTCTGCTTTTTGACGCAGCAGCTCCCAGTTGTGTCCGCGTTCGTCGCGTGTCTGCGTGGTCTTCTTGACGTAATAACTTTGCAGATTTGAATCGTCGACGAGCCCGCCGAATGTCTTTTCAGTTAGAAACAGTCGCGCCTGGATCGTTGACATCTCAGTGGGCGTGAAAGCCGACTCACCCTTCACTGCCTGGTACAGAGCGAGCACTGATAGCGCACGAATGATGTGTGACCGGCGATAGTCGCTCGTATTGCGCCTGTACGAGCTGGTCGACGCTTTGATCGGCGTGCCGTATGGATCGAGCAGGATGTTTTGCAGCGCCGTCCAAAAGATCTTGTCCCACACTTCGCTTTCAGGCGATGCGAGATCGAGCGCGGGCGGCGGTGTCCTCGTTAAGTTTTCTTTGTTGCCGACGCGCGCGTAGAAAAACGGAATCGCGGCGGCGAGACGCTGCTTGGTTGTCGGGCGCGTGGATGTCAGCGGCCAAACATAGCGCAGACGATTGTTCTCCGGCATGTTGTCGCCGAGGGTGTCGCGCAGAATAGACACGAGGGGTACAAAGCTGTCTTTCTCAGTAGACGCTTCTTTAGGATCGAGGCCCGATAGCCTTGCGAAGACGGTGATCAACTCCGCGCCGCCAGGTACTTCGACGCGCTCGAGCCGCATGATCTGAGAAAGCGCAGTCGCTGGGTCATTTTCCTCAGGGTCGCGGAATTTTGGGCCCTGGGCCCTGCTGATTGTCGGGAGTAGCGGTGAGATAACGAGCAGTAAAGCAAATAAAAAGCTCGCCCTCAGGTGCCAGTGCCTACGTTGGGTCATAATCCTGGTCAGTACTCAAAAATTCTGGCAGATGGGGAGTTTGTATTGCACTTAGAGCTATAACTCTGAACAGATTCTCAATAAAACTTCCGGTGGATTTTCAAACTGCAATAGCCGTGCCCTCGTGGGCCACGATCCTAAATATACATGAGGTTAACCCCGCCTGGACCGATTTTGTGCCTCCTGTGTGACAGGTCGTGCATTGTAACAAGCCGCTCTTCACGCACATTTCACAAACTATAAGATGATTTTGGCAGAACGAGTGTTAACGGATAACTGGTAAAAGTAACAGAGAGGATCACCTCGATCCGGATTTTTCAGGGTGAGTAGCTTGTGTGGCAGTTTCGCTATCACTTGTCTCTTTTGCAGGCGCTTCCCAGCCGTTTCGCTCGAGCAGAGGAATTCCGAAGCGAATGGGAACAGCGAAATTCGATGCCTGGTTTTCAGTGAAGACCGCAAAATTAACTCCAATCACACGACCCGAAGGTCCAAACAGCGGCGCACCCGATCCACCCTCGGCAGTCCGTGCGTCGTAAACAATTCTCCGTACGTCGAGATCGGTAATGCTGCCCTGCGTCGTGAGCGGTTGGATGCGTTTTGTCTCGGCGAGGTACGCAAGCTGGGCCATCGGCGTGCCGTAACGTTGCTGAATACCTCTCGACTCAGCATCGTCCAACAACGCGAGGAGTCGATCGGGACCCGAAGGATATCCCATCATCACGACAGACTTTCCGACAGCGACCGCATCCGAATCCGCTTCCAGGGGAAGAATCGGAATCGTTCCCGGAAGCTCGGGAATGTCGAGGCTACACACTGCGAGGTCGTCCCGGTTTGCGGCGCCTTTAAACTTGAGTGGGATCGCCTGCGGGATGTTTGGAAAATAAGCGATCAGTTTTCGGAGTCGCGGTTGCGCTTTGAGGCCGACGGTGATGCTCTGCGCGCGGTCGTCTGCGATCCATGGTTGAGCAATGTGACGATTGGTGAGCACGTAACCTTGTCCGACGTGAAAGCCGCTGCCGACAAACTCATACTCCGCAATCGCCGCGTTGCCTTCAGGTGTTAACGCGTCCTGCCCGCCGCTTTGAACAGCGCCGCCACTGTCGTTCAACTGCGCTTCCGCGTAACGTAACGGCCGGCCCGTTCCCGCCTCGACGTAGTAATAAGAACCAGCGATCAAACAAACGCCACTGCCATACTCAGCACGCAGCTTTACCGCGAGTGAAAGACTGTACTGGATTTGCTTGTTTGATTCATCGATGTTGTCGATCTGTTCGTTGGTTTTGGAGACCTGATCGCGCATCTTGCCGAGCTGCTCGCCCTGCTCGGCAATCAGACGTCGACTGCGCTGTAACTCCTTGTACATCGCGAATCCGAGATAGAGCATTCCACCGACAAGGGCGAGAGCGATTGCGAGGGCGACGAGCTTCGTGCTCGGATTTATCTCACGCACCAGCTCACGCGTGAACTCGCGCAGGAAAACTTTGGCGTCGTCACGGCGTGCAGTAGCTGCTGATTCGATCGCGGCAGCTTCGATAAACGGTGCAACGTGCGTTTCGCGTGGCGGTTGCGGCACGAGGGCCGGAAGATCCCGAATGGGGAAGAAGTGCAACACGATGTCCGAGTCGCTGATGCGAAACTCGTCGCCATCGCGGATCTCGTTCCCTTGATTAACGTCTTCGCCGTTCTGCGTGAGCGAAACGATAGGGTCGAAACCCGTCACCCGATACGCCCCATTTGTCCGGCTCAACTCAAGCAATACGGCGTTTGCAGCGGTTTTCGGCAGGCTCGAGGAGCGGAGCCGCAGATCACAGGTCTCGCAAGCGCCAATGCGAATGTTGTCGTCGGAAAGGATTTCGGTGTGCCGGTCTTCGCCCGAGGAGATGTGGATAACGAGGCCGGTTGACATAAAGAGTTACAAACCAAAACGTCCGAACCAAGTCGAGTCGCGCGCTCGACGCGTTCATTCTACAAGAAGCACAAAAAGTACAAAAGGTGCTAGCATGACTGACGTGGAATTTATTACGGATTGTGATCGATTAGTTCAGCTTGCGCCGATTGCCGCGGCGGCGATCCAGTATCACGTTTTTGTGTGCACGGGGAAGTCTTGTTCGGCGAATGACAGTGCTGATGTTAAGAATGCGTTTGAGCGCGAGTTGAAAGCACGCGGGCTACAGTATGGCAAAGTGTCGAAGGGATGTAATCCGGAAGGGACAGTAGTGTTAACGGAATGTGGATCGGTTGGGTTTTGTGCTGTCGGCGCCGCGGTGATGGTCTATCCGGATGGTGTCTGGTACGCGCAAGTGCGGGCTGACGATGTGCCGGAGATTGTCGAAGAGCACATTGTGAATGGGCGCCCGGTAGAGCGATTGGCGCTACTGAGGATTCCGACGAAAGCTTAGACAAGATTTACAAGATGTGAACAGGATTTACATGTCAATCTTGAAACATCTTGTAAATCCTGTCTAAAAACTACTTCTCCCGCCAACGCAAGATCGGCTTACGCGCGGCGGCAGCCTCATCGAGTCGCCCCACACGCGTATCGTGCGGTGCATTCAAAACCAGGTCAGGATTTTCAACAGCCTCAACCGCAATCGATTTCATCGCTCCAATGAATTGATCCAATTCCTGCCGGCCCACTGACTCGGTCGGCTCGATCAGCATCGCGCCCTGCACGATCAACGGAAAGTAAATCGTCATCGGATGAAATCCGTAATCGATCAAACGCTTCGCAATGTCGAGCGTGTGTACACCCTTGCGTGTCTGCTTTTTATCAGTGAAGACCACCTCGTGCATCGGCGCACCCGCAAAAGGTTTGTCGTAGTCTTCAATCAATCCCGCAGCCACATAACGCGCATTGAGCACCGCCGCTTCCGTCGCTTCACGTAAACCATCGTTACCGTGCGTTAGCGTGTAAGAGAGGGCACGCAGCATCATGCCGTAGTTGCCGAAGAACGCTTTTACACGACCAATCGACTTCGGTTGATCGTAGTCGAGCGCGTACGTCGAATCGGAAGACTTCACGATCCGCGGCACCGGCAGGTACGGTTCGAGCTCTTTCGTACAGCAACACGGACCAGAGCCTGGTCCACCACCGCCATGCGGAGTTGAAAAAGTCTTGTGCAGGTTCAGGTGAATGACGTCGACGCCCATGTCACCGGGACGGGCAATGCCGACGAGCGCGTTCATGTTGGCACCGTCCATGTAAACAAGGCCACCGGCTTCATGAACGATCTCGCAAATCTGTTTGATGTTGCGCTCGAAGAGCCCGAGCGTGTTTGGATTGGTCAACATCAATCCGGCGACCTCACCATGCGCGCACAGCTCGCGCAAGTGTTCGAGATCGGTAAGACCTTCAGGAGTCGAGCGAATCGTTTTGACAGAGAAACCGGAGAGATGCGCTGACGCCGGGTTCGTTCCGTGAGCTGAGTCAGGGATCAGCATCGTGCGTCGATGTGAGGCTGCAGCGCCGTCGCGCGCATCGAGAAACGCGCGGATGATCATGATGCCCGTCATCTCGCCGTGTGCGCCGGCGGCTGGTTGCAGCGAGATGCCGGGTAGACCCGTGATCTCGGCGAGATGTTGCTGGAGCTCGTAGATTACCTGGAGCGCGCCTTGCGCGTCATGTTCTTCAGTCAACGGGTGAAGGTTTGCGAATCCCGCTATGCGCGCGACTTTTTCGTTGAGTCGCGAGTTGTACTTCATGGTGCACGAGCCCAGCGGGTACATGCCGAGATCGATCGAGTAATTCCAGGTGGACATGCGAACGAAGTGACGAATCACGTCAACTTCGCTGACTTCCGGCATACCTTCGAGATCGTCGTCACGGCGAAACTCGTTCGGAATGCTCAGCTCGACTTCATCGACATCGAGCGCCGGCAGGCGATACCCGATGCGGCCTGTTTGCGATCGCTCGAAGATGAGCTGCTCGTTCGGACTGATGTGAGTGGTGACTTTGTTAATCGTCATTAACTTCCCAATGCTTGAATCAAGCGGTCGATCTGCTCGCGACTGTTTGTTTCGGTAACACAAACCAGAAAATCATTCGGCCGATCCGGTATAAACCGTGACAGTGCGATCCCACCGTCGATTCCTTTCTCCTTGCCGAGACGCGAGAGCAGTTCAACCGCTCGACCTGGCGCACGCACAACGAACTCATTGAAAAAAGGACCAGTGAAGGGAAGTGAGTAACCATTCAGCTTCGCGATCGCGCGCGCCGCATACGCAGCTTTCTGCGCGCACTGGTGTGCGGCTTCCTGCACGCCGCGACGGCCCATCGTCTCTAAATAAACTGTAGCCGCAAGCGCGATCAGCCCTTCATTCGTGCAGATGTTTGACGTCGCTTTCTCACGTCGAATGTGCTGCTCGCGCGTGGCGAGTGTGAGCACGAAACCACGACGTCCCTTCTTGTCGTACGCTTCACCGACGAGCCGTCCGGGAATCTGTCGCGCGTATTTCTCGCGTGTCGCAAACAATCCGACGTATGGACCACCAAACGAAAGCGGTACGCCAAACGACTGTCCTTCAGCCACGACGATGTCTGCGCCACATGCGCCCGGCGATTTCAAAAGCCCGAGTGACATTGCCTCCGTGATCGCGACGATAAGCAAAGCTCCCTTGGCATGCGCCGCATCGGCGAGTGCCGATAGATCCTCGATACAGCCGAAGAAGTTTGGTGACTGGACCACGAGCGCCGCCGTCTCGTCGTCGATGGCAGCAGCCAGCGCCTGCCACGACTGTCCGGTCTTTTCATCGAACGGAACCAGCTCGAGATGGATCCCGGCGTGCTGCACGTAGGTGTTGATTACTTCCAGGTACTGCGGGTGCGTTGCAGTCGAAGCCACCGCTTTCGATCGTTTCGTCACGCGCTCGGCCATCAACACCGCTTCGGCGAGTGCGGTTGAACCGTCGTACATCGAAGCGTTCGCCAAATCCATGCCTGTCAACTGGCACACGAGTGTTTGAAACTCGAAGATGACTTGCAGTGTGCCTTGTGAAATCTCCGGCTGGTAAGGTGTGTAGGCAGTGAAAAACTCTGAGCGCGAAAGAATGTGATCGACGACTGTCGGAATGTAATGAGAATAGGCGCCGCCGCCCATGAAACTGATGCGACCAGCGCCGGCGTTGCGCGCGCCCATCTTTTCGAAGCGGTCGAGTAGCTCGATTTCTGAAAGCGCCGCGGGCGTGTTGAGCGATCGCTTCAAACGCAGATCTGCGGGAATGGAATCGAACAGTTCTTCGGCCGATCCGAGCCCCATTGCTTTAAGCATTTCGCTGCGCTCTTCCGGCGAGTTAGGAATGTAGCGCAAGATTATTCGCTCTCAGCTTTCGTAAAATCTTCGTACTCCGCGGCGGTCAGGAGGCTATCGACTTCGCCTGGGTTAGCCATCTTCAAACGGATCATCCAGCCTGCGCCGTAGGGATCCGAATTAACACTTTCGGGTTCGTCAGCCAGCGATTCATTGATCTGAACTACGGCGCCGGCAATGGGAGTGAAGACTTCTGAGACTGCCTTCACTGACTCGACCGAGCCAAACGGCTCATTTGCTGCAAACTCTTCTCCCGCCTTCGGCAACTCGACGTACACTACGTCACCCAATGAGTTTTGTGCGTAGTCAGTGATGCCGATGATGGCCTGATCACCGTCTACTCTCACCCATTCATGATCTTTACTGTAGTGCAGGTCTTCCGGAACGTTCGCCATGGATCCTCCATCTATCTTGTCAGTTTTGTTAATCCTGTCTACTTTTGTCTCTTGTAAAACGGCGTCTTAACGATTTGTGCGCCTACTAAACGTCCGCGCACGTCAATCTGTATCGCTTGTCCCGCGGACGCGTACTCGACAGGCACGTAGGCAAGTCCGATATTTTTCTTAAGAAACGGCGCCGGACTGCCTGATGTTACATGGCCCACCCGGTTGCCATCGATGAGAACTTCCTGGTGATCGCGTGCGATCCCGCGGTCCGTTACTTCGAAGCCGACGAGTTTGCGCTTCACGCCGTCAGCTTTCTGACTTGCGAGCGCCTCGCGACCGGTGAAGTCGCCTTTATCCAGTTTGCAAATCCAACCGAGGTTCGCCTCGAGCAGTGTGGTGGTCTCGTCGATGTCGTTGCCGTAGAGCGCCATTCCTGATTCGAGTCGCAGAGTGTTGCGCGCGGCGAGCCCACAAGGCAACACGCCTGTTGGTGTACCTGTTTCTCCCGCGTCGAGAATCTTATTCCAGAGCTGCTCTGCGCGATCGGCGGGCGCGTAGATTTCAAAACCATCTTCGCCGGTGTAGCCAGTACGAGAGACGATTCCCTTTACGCCGTCAACATCGCCATGCGTGAAGTGGTAATACTTGATATCACCGAGCGGCAAGTCCGTCAGCTTTTGAAGAATCGATTGGGCGTCTGGCCCCTGGAGCGCGATCTGACAGTAGTCAGCGCTCACGTTGCTCGGGTCGATCAGCTCATCTGACCATTGCGAGAAGATCCAATCCCAGTCCTTTTCAGTAGTGCTGGCATTGACGACGAGCAGCAGGTGAACGGACGAGAGACGATAGACGAGTAGATCGTCTATGACGGTGCCTTCCGGAGTGGTTAGCGCGGAGTACTGCGCTTGGCCGTCGACGAGTTTCGTGACGTCGTTTGACGTTAAGCGGTTGACGAACTTGATTGCGTCCGGGCCTCTGACGTCGATCTCGCCCATGTGGGAAACGTCGAAGAGGCCGGCGTGCGTGCGCGTGCGCAGATGTTCTTCGATGGTTCCGGCGGGATACTGAACGGGCATGTCCCAGCCGCCAAAGTCAACCATACGCCCACCCATCTTCCGGTGGATGGCGTTGAGCGGAGTCTGTTTCAAATGCGGAGCGGTTGCGGTCAATTTAGTCACCCACGCGCACCACTATAATGGAGCGCCAGCCTTGTTTAAATCACTAATAAACAGGTGAACCCGCAACCTAGCATGCGGCGTGCGGTGCGTCAAGCGAGGGTTGGGCACGGAGGTTGGGTGACATTTTTCAGAGGAACCTCCCGATCGTACTCCTAGAGAATCGATTTTTAGCACTCAGGGGACAAGACCTATTCTACAAAGGCCTTGGGCTCACTTTAATACTCTGGGCACAGATAGATGTCTTTCTGTGCTGCAATGTATACGAGTCCAATCACTTTACCCTTTATAGGTAGTTTCAAATCATCTTCAACATAATAGTACGTTGTGTAACCACGGTCCGCCTTTGAAACGCGCTCACATTCCAACACGCCTATTTGGTGGCGGAGAAGATAACGCGCGCCCAGGTGAAGATGATTAAAGAAAAGCTACAAACCACGCTTTCTTGATTTGCCGCTTTTTGGTTTGCAGTTTTTAATGATTCGTACCTCGTTCGGCGTTAGAGTGGGAGAAGCACTCAATGGGGGTGCCCCCGGCGGGACAGGTTGAAGAATAACCGTTGGTTCTTCGCGGTATCCACCATCTAACCATTTAACTCGGCGCTCCTGAATGCCCCTGGTTTCTGTCACGTACTTCTTTGCACGAATAGCACGATCCCTCGCCTCGTTTGCGCAACTACGTCTTCCAGCGTAGACAATTATGTTCCCGATGAGATTTGAGTCCTGCTGTAAGGCAATTGCGAAGTTGTCGAGATGAGCCTGTTCGTCTTCCCAGGAAACACTCCCATAGGTGTCGAACCATTGATCGTGCACAGAAGTGAGCAACCCACTATTGGTTTTCGTAAAGCTCACAACTGATAACAGAGCGATACAGGCTGCAGCTAGCGCTATTTGAATAAGATTCGTTTTCATTTCGGTCCACAATGTTTCATCAGTTCGCGGTCATAATAATCACTGTTGGCAAGTATGGCCTGTGTGTCTTGCTTGTCTTTAGGAGGAGCCGGTAAACCGGCCGCGGCTCCGGGAAGCTTGCTTGCAGCGGTTGCCAGTTGAGTGTCGTCGTAACCACTGAACCTCCCGGCCAGATGGAGCATTTCGTGAATAGCAGTGCTGACATAATTAGCCTGCCACATGGCAATCGTCGAAGCGCTGTTTCCATACATGAACCGAGTAGCGATCAGTACCGTCGCGCTGCCTGCCGCAAATGTATTATTCCCGGCGATGGAGCCAGTGACAGTTCCGCCAATTGAATAGCCATTTAACTTCAAATCATCTTTCAAGACGAAGTTGTTGCCGATTTTATTCAGGAGGTCCAGGCCGTCGGTAGCTACGGCCACATTTCCATCTTTGCCATATGACTCGCTGGCCATGGCTAGCAAGCTTGCAATGTATGCGTTGCAGTCTCCCGTCATTCTGTTTTTAATCGCATCAGTACCAGGAAATCTAACAGCTACGGGATTTTGCGGACTATTTGACTTCTGGTTTGGCTTGGTTTGTACGCCGGGAAGCTCAACCTCCTCTGTGAAGGTTCCGACGTAGTAGATAGGCCACCGCTCGGGAAGCTGATCAAGTTCGAGAGGTGGCTGAAATACATCAAAAGCAATTGTAATTCGACTTAAGGTAAAGGATTTCGAAAGATCGAGAGAGCCCACATAATGTCCGCCTCTATACACGTCGCCGACAGCACTGCTGTTCCCCACGCGTCGCTGAAACTCGGCTTCCGAAACAGGAATACCGTCGATCTCTCTTCCTGTACTGTAATCAAAAGGATCGCCTCCTTCGAGGTAAAGCTGCTTGCCGAAGTTGTAGTCAAAATAGCTCTGGGCCACAGGATACGGATTAGAGTCTGGAATCTCGGCGCCAAAGGAGTCGCGCTCTTGCCGGAGCGTCCAACGATAGGTCGAGTATCCGGCCGAGGTGATGCGGGTGCCGGTTACAGGGTTCGTATGCTCAAAAGTGATGTTCTCCGATTCGTCACGTGCGATGCGCTGTCCTCCAGCATAAATATTGACAATGTCGGCCCCTATCGGGCCATTCAATTCAACTACGGCGACTCCAAGCACGGAAGATCTCAGATAATAGGTCGTCTGTGTGTCTTCCAGTGGTGGCCCTTCACCAGAATCAGGTTGGCGCGAGATCTGTATACGCTTTGCGGGTGCACCCGTGCCATCATAGGTCTGCGTAATATCCGTGGCCGGCTGATACGGGTAGTTAATCCCATCACCTACTCTGGCGAATGAAACCGAATGCGACGGTTTTCCGGCGGCGTCAAAGGTCTGTGTGAAATTCCGATCGATGGTGGTGTTGCCGTCAGCATCGTATTGCCAGCCAAGACCAGTGCGTCGATTATTCACCCATGTGCCAACGTCGCTCGGCTCACCAGTGTAAAGCAAGCCGCTACGGCTCAGGTGATTGAAAACATCATACGTAATGTTCTGGAAGTAAGGGTCGGGAGTCTGAGCAAATGGACTCAGTCCACGGGCGCGGCGATAGGTGCTGGCCTCCTTGAGACGCCCGACGTGATCATACTTATAAGCGCGATCGAACCATTCGTTGGTCGAATCCCAAGCCGTCTTCACGCGACCATCGTTGTAATAATCAAACGTCCAGGTCATCGTGCTATAGGTTGGATTGGGACAGCAGATGTTGAAGTTCTTGTAATTCATGTTGTTGAGCGTGTACGTGGCGGGTTGCAGGCGTGAGTTGTACGTAGTCTGCTCGCTGGTGGTGTTGCCGTAGGTCATACTCTTACGTGCACCCGAAGCTCGATACGCAATATCGGAAGCAAAACTAGTGACGCTTTGCGTGTATACGTTGGGCCAGACGACGTATGTCGCCGTAAACCCACTTCCAGTTACCCCGGATAAACGTCCCGCATTGTCGTAATTGTAGCCAATTTGCTGCGAGCGAAACGGGATTGAGAGTCCAATCAAAGCATCCGCCAGGTTATAGGAATAGCTCAAGCTGTACGTACCGCTGCGGCCGATAAACGTCCGCGATTCGGAACTCATGCGCGACAATGAGTCATAGTTATAGCTGGTAGTGCCGGTGCCATCGGTCATCGACGTACGATTAGACGCCGCGTCATAGGCGTAAGTAATCGCGCCTGGTTCCGGGATCTGCGAGCCGGGCGGCACCCAGGAAGTAACGCCGGTCACCAGATGTCGCTGGTTGTAGGCATAGAACGTGGCGACGCCACGGCCATCCGTGATCTTTTCAATAGTGTCATCCGCATTGTAGTCCCAAACGGTGTTGGCGTTCGCAGCCTGTTCCGGCACGTGCTTCGTTTTCAGTCGGCCATAGCCATCGTAGGTAAGCTTTGTGTCCTGGTAAGTACCGCTGTCTTCGCCGCCGGCATATTGCCTCACCTGTATTAGTTGATCTCGTACGTTGTAGCTGTTAACTGTTGCTGAATAAACACTGCCGCCTTGCCAATTCAGAAGCTCTGTCTTTCGGGTGCGGCCCAGCACGTCGGAATAGATCTTCTGCTGTCGTCGTTTCGGTACACCCGCGTCAAGGGTGCCTTCGTCAGTGAGCGTTACAACCTCACCGCCGGCACAGCCGCAGCCTTCGTAACTCGCTTCTTTACTTGTGCCGTCGGGGTTGGTGGTGACTAGCGGGCGGCCTTTCCAATCGTAGGTCTGCTGCGTGTAGTAGTAACCCGCCGCGTCGTCACCGGTCGGTTGCAAGGAGTCGTTGACTTCGGTGGGATTGGAGACTTTCCGGGCGCGGCCCATCGGATCGTAGATTGTGCTCACGGCGCTATAACCGCCAGAGCTGCCGGGATGATTAGTGACCGCACCGATAACTCGGCCCAGTCCGTCTGTCACCTGAGCCGCAAAGGCTTCATCAGCGACGCTATTCACAGTCGCGAGGCTCGCCGTGTAGGTCGCTCCATACCAGAACTGCCTGTAGGCGCCGTTGTTCGTGGTGGTGATGCGAGCGAGCTGGCCCAGGCTGTTGTAAGTCATCGTCTGAATCGCGCCCTGCGACTGGTTCGCCGGAGCGGGAGACTGCGTGCTCGTGGTCGCCCCGAAGTCGAAGTTGTACTGCACGTACGAGCTGAAGTTGTCCGCGTTGGTGATCGTCGTGGGATAAGCAAACGTGTTGCGATTCACGCTGTCAGAGAACGAATCACCGTATCTGAGGTTGCTCTGGTGTCCGGCTGGGTCGGTCGTAGTGATTGGTGTCCCCGTGTTGTAGTAGCTCGTGTAATTGGTCAGCTTCTTGTTCGTATTGTTGATGTCGTCGACGTCCCAACGCGAGACGGCAGTGACATTGCCACGCGCCGTAAAAAACAGGTTGTAATTGACATCGTGCTGTGTGGCTGCGGCAGGCACGCCGAACAGACGCGCTGGATCATCGTAGTCGAATGTGGTCTTCGCGACGGTCTGTGCGCCATTCGACACACGCACCTGCGAAACAAGCCCGATGATGCGATGATCGAGATAAGCCTGGCTCAGGTTGTAATCCGTGAAAGTCTGCCGGATCTCCGTGCTGGCATCAGCCGCGTACTCGTGTACTCCGTAAGGCAAGCCATACGCTGCATACGCGCCGTAATCGATTGTCGTGCGACGTCGATTGCCGTCGGCATCGTAAATATTTGTCTCCGTGACCCGTGGATTGACTTCATAAGCGACCGAGGTGTTGTCCTGGGCCCACGCCGTGGTGGTCCATTTCTGGCGCACTCCCGCAGACCAGATCTCACTCAACGTCGTCAACCCACGCTGCCAGCCCGTGCCGTAATATTCTTTGTAGACGGTGCCATCCGGCGCAGTCAAAACGCACGCGCCGTCACTGCCGACGCTGTACTGTGTCGTCACTTGCGCCGGCACGCCGTTAATGCCCGTCCAGTTTTGGGCGGACACACTACTACTGATCAGGCGCGGCACATCGCCGGCCGGAGTTTCGTAGGTGAAGCTCGTCGCATTCCGCTCCACCGCGCCGAAATATTTCTTAACAAGTGAGACTTGCAGCGAGTTCGTGTAGTCAAAGGTGAAGTACGAGGTGTCGTTCAAGACCACGTACGTGAGCACCGGATAGACAGTGCCATTCGCTGTTCCCACCACCGCCGCACCCGAAAAACTCGATTGCATGGTGCGCGTGCTCCAGCCAAAGCTGACCCACTGGTGCGAAGGCTGCCCATTCCACGCCTGCGTGATCGATAGCAAGTTGGCATTTCCGTCGTAATTGAAGTTGATGACGCGGCCAAGCGTATCAATGACACTGCTTAGCTGGCCGAGAGCATTGTTGTTAACAATGATGTAGTTGCCGTTGCTATCTTTGATCTCCACGCAGCGATATTCACCATTGATCTCGGAGAAACTCAGCTTCGTGCCGTCAGTGGAATGAACCAGCAGGGTCGAACCGTTGTCCGTCAGGCGCAGGTAAGACGAGTCAGTCGCGTCGTAGATATTCGACGTGCCCACCTGTCGCAGCTCCACTCGTTTACCAGCAGCAGTGATCATCAGGTACGACTGTTTGCCCGTTTGCGCGTCGAAGAGCTTGCGCTGCACAATGGGAAAGCCCAGCCGGAAGCCCGGACTCGGAAAGCCGTTGTCTTCATCGAAATAGATGTAAGGACCAGAACGCGTCCAGACCATGGAGGAGTACGACAGCCCCAGCCCCAGATCGAGACCATTTCTTCCGGGCAAACTCAGCAGCGGCACACTAAACGAGGCATCGCGCGTCAACATGCCATTGCCGGGTTGGTTACGTGGATCTACGCGCGCCGAAATCAAAGATGAAGCAGTTGAACTCGCCGCACCACTGAGCGTTATGCCGGCCAGCATGCTCGCAAACTCGTCCGACTCTTCAAAACCGCGTCGCACATACTCGCGCCCATGACTAGCAACCAGACCTTCCCACGTCGCCCAGCCGCCCGAATCCGGATCGCGCATCAGGTAAGTCTTATAGAGATCGTAGACATACCAATGCGCATCGCGACCCCGGGCCGCGTAGGCAGCTGACTCGAAAAGTGTCCGGCCGAGCTCGATAGCGGCAAACTTCAGCGACGCCGCACTCTCGTTGTAACCGGCGCGCAACTGGTAGTTCCAGTAAGGTGTTTCTTCGGAAGTTGCGCTGCGCCCTAAAGCCATGTTGAAAAAGTTTTGGGTGAACTGATCCTCATACAACAGTGGCAGAGCCCTCATTCTTCGCCGCGCATGCGAGCGTAGTGTTTGCCCGCGCGCAGCAGCATGGCCCGAGTCACGTGGCGGATCGCCAACACGTCGCCCATCCCAGGGCTTACCTGAGTTTCTTTGTGAACGAATCGTAGAGGGAATTGGCGCCGGCGGCTCACGTTTTATAGACGACTCATTCTTCACATCATCAAGATTGGGAAGCTCACCTTCAGGTTTGCCCGGCCGCGGCGGCGGCCCCGTCCGCGGACCACGCCCCTGGCCCTGGCCCATCGCGCTGACAAGCATCGAAACACACGGCGCGGGCAACAGCGCAACACCAATCAACAATACGAGAGTGATTCGCAGCGAGGACCGCAAAGCAACACGACGACACATGATGAGGACTCCTGTGAGTTTCTAGACTGTTTTTAATTTACTCGTCGCAGAGGGGGTGAAGCGACATCGTTTCAGGGAGCAGTGTCGCGCACTCTACTCCCAACATGGACCATTGTCAATGAAGATTTTTTAAAAACAAAAGCGGCGCCGGAAAGGCGCCGCTTCACAAGGAAGAAACGACTCTTAGAAATTACGATCGTCGGCTTCGACCTTTTGCGTTGCTCCCATCGAAAAGAACACTCGCATTGTGTCAGGGCGTTTGTCGAGCGACGCTTTTACGAAGGAAGCATCCTGGCGCAAGGCGGATTCAAAGTCATCCAACATTTGCCTGTCGCGAGGAGCCTGGACCACGTCCGCCAGCGACGCAGTACCGTTACTGAAGACGTCGATTCCAACAACCATCTCGTCAGCGTCCTCGGCGTGCCTCGCGTGTGGATGACCATAAGCACGCGTGAGGGCCGCCAATGCCCCTGTAGGATTCAGACTGGGTGACTGTTCACCCCAGGGTGCGCGGATCCTTGCGAGGTCTTCCGGTGTTACTGGCCTGTAAAGATCGAAAGACGCCTCCGGCGTTCGCAGCATAGTCACGCTACTGTTCTGAAGCGCCGCTTCACGCAACGCGATGAAGTGCGGACGCAAAGCCGCGAACATCAACGTGAACATGATCACTGACGCAAAGGATCCGACGCTGTAAGGCATCAATCTTGGCTCGACAAAGCGTGCAATGCGACGACCAAGAGAAGGTGGAGGAGCCTGACGACGAGCCGCGGCTTCAATAATCAACAGATCTGAAATCGAATCGGCCAGACCCGCAGGCGGTTTCGGCCGCGTCATCAAACTCAAACTCCGAGTCAATGATCGCAACTCAGCTACCTCTGCACGACACACCGGACAGCGATCAAGGTGCTCGTCGATCGCTACGCGGGCGGGCAGAGATACGCAGTCGTCCATATATAACGAAAGCGTCTGTCTGGTTTCTTCGCACGACATCATGATTAATCCATTATCGGATGGCTGACCGACCCCGGCTGCTCCTTTATTGAGAAGCAACTTCGACAAGTCTAGGGCAACCCCTCAGGCTTGAAGTGAGCGATGCGTCAACGGGTGTTGCTGGCCACGTTTTCAAACGCTCTCATCATGCCACTACGGAAGCCTTGAGCCCGCCGCTTTTTCACTTCGACCCATTTGGCACCGAGTTTCGTGAGCCGGGGCGGATCAGCCATCCGATTTACAAAGATCCTTCCAGCTTGCGCCGGAGTTCCTGGCGACCGCGCGCCAGTCTTGATTTCACTGTCCCCACGCTTATGTTCAACGTGTTCGCGATTTCTTCGTACGCAAAACCTTCGATATCTCTTAAGACTACGGCTTCGCGATAAACGCGTCGCAAACCACTCAAAGCTTTTTGTAAAGCTCTCTCCCGTTCATTCTGGAGAGTGTGCTGTTCGGGATCCCTGGCCGTGGGCGATTTAAGTGTCGCAACCAATCCCAGCCGGCCGCCGCCTATCTCGGGCTCGTCGATGGAGACTGTTGCTTCGCGACGCCTGCGTTTCCACCACCGCCAACGATTACGCGCCTGGTTGATCGCGATCCGGTAAATCCAGGTGCGCAGGTCTGACTCGCCTCTGAAGTGGTTGATGCTCTGAAACGCCCGCAGAAAGGTTTCCTGGGTCAGGTCGCGTGCTTCTTCGGCGTTCTCAGTCAGACGATAGAGCAGACCGTAAATCTCACCTGAGCGTTCGTTAACCAGCTTTTCAAAGGCAGCAGCGTCGCCTCGCTTAAGTTTTTCAATGAACGGATCTTCAACCTGTGGCCGCGACTCTGTGACGGTCGCGGGAGCCACCTGCTCTAATTCCATTCGCCCGTGAAGAGCAATTGGTTCTCCGTAGCTCACTGATCACCCCCTGGGGCGGGAATCGGAGCAGTTAAATATGTTTGCCCTTTCCCGGACAGGCTTCCCCTTAGACAACCGTCTTTCGCGTTTTGTTCCCGATGTTCTGGAAAAAAATCCATACGTGACTTCTTTATCCACAGATTACACAGATTATTAGATGTCTAATTCTCTGTAATCTGTGGATAGTGGCTTCTTGACAATGTTTTGCACGGCCCATTAGAGTGACACTTTTTCCGTGTAATCATACACCCAAGAGAACGCAGCCGACCACGTAGGCTTGCAAGAGGACAATAAGTGGCAAAGTATAAGAAAAAACGAGCGCGTGAGCTCCAGCATGACCGCTTCCGCGACACGACCATGAGCTTCTTCGACCGGCTCGGCGACTTGCTGGAGGGTCGAGGACGCACGATCCTATACGGTTTAGTCGGACTCATCGTCGCCGCCCTGGTGATCTTCCAGATCGTCAGGTGGACTAATAAGAAGAGCGACGAAGCACGGCAGGCGATCGGTCGCGCAATCACGATTTCGCGCGCCCAGGTGACGACGACTCCACCTCCCGGCAGCACCGATCCGACCTTCGCAACTGACAAAGACCGCGCTCAGCGGGCCATCGAGGAGTTTCAAAAGGTTGCGGCCAAGTATGGCGACCCATATAAATCGGAGTCACAGTACTTCATCGCCTCGAACCGCCTCGTTGTAGATCGTCAGAAGGGAATAAGTGAGCTGACCGACCTGCAAAACAGTAAAGTCGGCGAGGTGGCCGCACTCTCCAAATTCGCTCTCGGACAAGCCTATGAGAGCGACGGCAAACTCGATGATGCGGCGCGGCTTTACAGCGAACTGGCGAGGCTCAATAGCACAACGGTAACCCCCGACACTGCGAACCTTCGCCTCGCGAAAGTCTATACGAAGCAGGGAAAGAAGAAAGAGGCTGCTGATCTGCTGTTCAATATCGTAGACGCATCGCGCAAGGCGAAAGGCTCGGACAATCTACCTCTGCCACAGACGTCAGCAGCGCGTGAAGCAGCGGATGAGTTACAGAAACTCGATCCGGATCGCTACGGACAACTCCCACCTGAAACGCCTACATTAACCGGCTGATAGTGGCCACAAAAAGGCACAAAAATCACAAAGGCTTACTTTGTGGTTTTTGTGCCTCTTGTGTACTAAATGGACAATCTGACTCATTCGCTCGTCGGACTGACTGCGGCCAAGGCTGGGTTGGAAAGATTGTCTCCCGGCGCGACCACACTATGCGTGCTCGCCGCCAACGCTCCTGATTCAGACATCGTCGTTCTCGCCTTCGGCGACCGCTGGACGTTCTTGCAGCATCATCGGGGCATCACTCACTCAATCGTCGGTGTGATTGCGCTCGCAATCATCCTGCCGCTGCTCTTCTACGGCATTGACCGGCTCTGGTCTCACTACAAAGATCAATCTCCACGGACGAAATTCAAGGGACTGCTGCTGGCCTCGTTCATTGCGAGCGCCACGCATCCACTACTCGACTGGACCAACAATTACGGCATTCGCTTCTTTCTGCCCTGGAGTCAGAAATGGTCCTACGGCGACCTCGTCTTCATCGTCGATCCGTATATCTGGTTAATTCTCGGCGGCGCGGTTTTTTTGCTATTGATCAAACGTGCGCGAGAGCGTTGGGGACAAAACATCGCTTACGTCGCGATCGCACTCGTCCTTTGTTACTGGAGCGCACTCGCGTTTGCACATTCACGAGCAGTCGCGCGTGGCAATGAAGCAGCCGCGAAAATGGCGAACGTCGAAACGGTATTACGGCTCGCAGCCATGCCGCGACTCGCGAACCCGTTTCGCTGGGACTGCGTGTTTGAAACGGACCGCGCGACGTACCGGTTCGATCTTGGATTGCTAAGCGACGCCGCCGGAAACCCCGTTCGTTACGAGAAGCCAGGACTCGAGTTGCAACCAGTGGTTGACTACGTTTCGCAGCAGAGACCAGCGCAAATATTCCAGGGCTTCGCACGATTTCCCGTACTAAAACTCGCAGATCCTGGATGCACTACCCGCACACTCGTTCAGTTAGCCGACTTGCGCTACACTGAGCCGGGCAGATCACGCGGCACGTTTTCACTTGAGTTACCAATCGATTGCCCGGTTGCAAGATCAGCAAGATGAGCGAGACAAAAGAACTCGATACCCTACCCGTCCTCTCCGAAGTAAGCGAAGAGCGGGAACGCGTGCGAAAGAAGCCAAACATCGCGAGCGTACGCGTCTCGCCTGGGCCATATCTCGCACTCGCAGGCGTCGTCACCTTCATTTCTGCGCTCCTGCTGCGTATTAACTACGATGCCGCCGCGCTGATCATGATCGCGGTCGCCTGGCTGATGATTCCCGTGCTCGCACTCAGTGATCGGATTGCTTTTGACGGCTTGTCATTGCGACGCCAGGGACCGCTCGCATCGTTTCTTCATCTGTTTTTTGGTTACCGAAAACAGATTTCTATCGACGACTTTGAAACTGTCGAAACGCAGGCAGTCCGCACCTTGCGTCGTGGCGGACGCGTTCGCTATCGCTATCGCACGCAGATCACGGGCAAGGGCCGAGAGTTTGTGATCGTGTCGGGCGGTCGCGAGTACAGAAAACTCGTGCGCGAGTTGTTTCCGCTGATCCACGAAAGCAAACTCGACAATCGCAGTCGTGATCTGCGCGACTATCTCAACGATCCGAATTTCCTGAACCGCAAGACGCAACTATCACAACTCGCTTCGTCAGATCTGCTCGACGTGACGGGACCTGATTTCAGACTTGGTCGCAAATTCAGGCGACGAGCTGATGTTGCCGAGACGCCGGCAACGCCTGAAGATCTCGAACGTGCGCGACTGCTGCGTCGTCTTGGAAACGAGTTGCGCGTTTCGGGTCGCTTGCGCGAAGCGGGTGAAGCATTTCGTCGCGCCATGAACGTCCGGCCACACGGCGCGTGGTTGATTTATGACTTCGCGCGTTTGCTGCGATCGCAGGCGAGTGCACAGGCAGATGCGCGACTGTTATCGCGCGCGCGTGCCGCTTTACGACTGGCGAGTATTCGCGCCGAAAACGATGTCGTTTTGTTGCCGCTGATTGGCGAGAGTTTTCTCGAGTGTGGCGACGCGAAACACGCGCGACGTGCGTTGGAAAGAGTCGTCGAGCTCGACAGCGGAAACTTCAAAGCGCGTGTTGGTCTCGCGGACATTGCTCTGCGTGAAGGGAAGCTGGCCCACGTTATTCATCATTATCAGGAAGCGGCGCGTGTTAGTTCCGAGCAGTCTTTGGCGCGTTACGCTCGTGGCGAAGGCGAGTATTACATGCAGTTGAATAATGATGACGATTATCTCGCCGCAGAGCTGCGACGGATTAACTGGCTACAAAACATCACTCGCATTCGTCGACTGGCGTTGCGAGTGACGAATGCGAGTGTGTTGCTTGCGCTTATTGGTGGTCTTATCGATCCGCTCGCGGGAAGCCTCGGTTGGTCCCTTGCCTCATCCGCATTGATTATCTGGTTACTCAGCCTCGCCGGCACTCACGTGCTCTTCGAGCGTTCCAAACCTTAATCCGCGTTTTATCCGCGTTACGGCTTTTTCCGTTTTGATGCAGGTTTCTTAGCAGCAACTGGCGCTACTGGTGTAATCGTCCGCGCTTGTTGCTCAGCCGCCGACGCCACCGCATAAGCCTGCACCGGCTCCGGATTAAGCAACGCATCCCAACGATAGCGCGACTGCGGCCGTCCTTCACTCAATCGCTTGAACACCAGATCCACAACCGCACTCGAGATCCAGTTGTGATAGAACTCGCCGACTGACGCCAGCTCCGCATCAGGGGCCGGGTTCATGAAATCGATCGCGTAAGGCACGTTATCCTTGATCGCAAACTCAACCGTGTTGATGTCGTAACCAAGCGCCGTGCAGAGCGTGCGCACGTCTTTCGTAACACGGTCAGCCAGCGCGGGCGCGAGATAATTCGGATCGTGTACGTACTGCTCGCCAGACAAGTAAGGCTTGCGCGGATCGTAAGCCATGATCATCACTTCCTGCTGGCCTACGCAGTAACACCTGACAAACTGTTCAAACTCGATCGCCTCCTGGAGCGTCATGCAAAGCATGCCGGTCTTGTCGTACTCCAACCAGAGCTCTTCGAGTGTGTTGATTTTCGAAACGTTCTTCCAGCCGCCGCCGTCAAACGGTTTCATAAACGCGGGCAGACCGACGTAATCGATGATGCCTTGCCAGTCGAGCGGAAACGCGAGGTTCCGCAAACTCTCGCTCACGATACCGTCAATGTAATCCTTCTGCGGCAGCAGCACGGTCTTGGGAATCGCGACGCCGAGCTTTTTGCCGAGTGAATAATTGAAAAACTTGTCGTCGGCCGACCACCAGAACGGATTGTTGATAATGATCGTGCCTTCGAGCGCCATACGCTTCAGCGTCGCTCGATAGAAGGGAACTTCGTGCGAGATGCGGTCGATGACCAGGTCGTATTTCGGCGGATCGTCGTACTTTACGCCATCGAGTGTTATGTATTCGGCCACCACATCGCCGCGGCCGCGCTCATAAATTCCCTTGATTAGTGCTTCGGGGAACGTTTTCTCCCGTCCCACGAGAACTCCTACTCGCTTCATTTAGGTTGAGTATCCTTTCGCGAAAAAAGAAGGAAAATACCTGCGCCGGTGGTGCTTGTCAAACAGGCATCGGCACCAACGCTGACCGCATCCATGCATCGGGCATTGATGTCAAAAGGAGCTTTTTACAGGGCCTGTGTTACAATTCGACATCAAAGCTGGCTTTCCCCGGTAGTTGCCGTCGAGTATACGGCGATCTGAAATTCAAGGAGAACGGTTACATTTTGCTTCGTCCCACTGTCGCCCTCTTAGCTCTAGCTGCGTTTTTAGTCTCATCGGCTTCTCCCGCTCGCACAGTCGCCCAAGACGTAAAAGACAAGAAAGACGCGAAACAGCAGACTAAACAACAAGAGACCAAACAAGACGCGAAACCAGTAGAGCCCAAACAAAACGGCAAAGAGGTTAAGTATACCGCCGAGCAGGTGGTTGAGTCGGTAATCCTCATCTACGGCACGCGTCCCGGTCTCGAACAAATTCGTCGCAACGGTGTCGAGAAGGGTCGAATCACCCGCGTAAATACCGAAGGTGCTACGGAAGAATCGGAATACGAGCGTCGTTTTGTGCGCGGTGAAAACCTTGAGAAAGACAAGATTCGTCTCGATCAGAAGCTGCCGACGATGGAGTATTCGCTGATTTACGGCGACGGGAAGCTTTGGGGACTAATCAATGGCGCCGCCTTTACTCCGCGACAGGACGCCACCGCCAACTTCATCTCTCAACATCGTCACAGCCTCGATTCGTTGCTGCGCTACAAAGAGTGTGGGTATACGGTGACGCTTGTCGGTAAAGAGCAGCAAAAAGGTCTCGACTTGTTCGTTGTTGACCTGACCGACAAAGAGAAACGAAAGACTCGTTACTACATCAGCGCCCGATCGTTGCGCGTGCTCTGGCTGGAGTATGAAGAAGGTGTTCCCGGCGGCGTTCCCGTGAAATACACCCGAAAATTTCTCGATTATCGGGCCGTCCAGCAGACGCTCGTACCTTACCGGACGGTGTTGCTGGAAGACGGCCGGCAGAGTCAGGAATCGCGCGTCCTCACGATCACGTACGGCGTGAAAGTCAGTGATTCCATCTTCCAACGCCCCGAAGGCTGATTTAGCCACAAAAAGGCACAAAAAGCACAAATAAGATAAACTTCAGCGGGTTCGTAAAACTCAGCGGTTTGTTTTTCTCATTTGTGCTTTTGTGCCTTTTTGTGGCTTCTTAACGGAACTTGATCGATCGCTGGGCGTGTAGACCGTGATGTGAGAGCCACCTGCCCTGATGAATACGTTGACTACCATCGATGAGCTGGGATTCGCCCCGGCCGTGCAGCAGGACGTGCTGGAGGACACGACTTCCGACCATGCTTTGTTGGAAGCCACGCGGTCCGGTGACCATGACGCCTTTGCTGAGCTGGTGAGTCGTTATCGAAACCAAATTACGAGCTACATCTACCGGATGACCAACGATTACGACGGCGCCGTGGATCTGGCTCAGGAGACTTTCGTGAGGGTCTACAGGGCAGCCGACAGGTACCAGCGAAGCTACGCATTTTCGACTTACATCTATCGTATTGCGACCAACCTCGCGATTAGCGAGCTGCGGAAGCGTAAGCGCCGCAAACTCGTGTCACTAACCGGATTCTTCCAACCAACCGACGGCGGCGAAGCAAAGGAATTGAACCCGCCCGACCTGCGACCTTTGCAGGATCTCGAGCTCGTCGATACCGAGCGACGCAACGCCGTTCAGCGTGCGATCGGTACACTTCCCGAGAAGTATCGCGCACCATTGATTCTCCGTGACGTCGACGGCCGCAGCTACGACGAGATCGCGAAGATCCTGGAAACGAGCGAGGGTACGGTGAAGTCGAGAATCAGCCGGGCGCGAGGATTCCTGCGCGAGAAGATGCGGGCTTATTTGTAGGTGAAGAAGTTATGAGAAACAATAATTGCAAACTGATTTGTCGAGAGCTCGATGAGTTGATGCTTGGTGAAGCGTGGAGTGCGGCTGCAACTGAGCACCTGCGCGAGTGTGCTGAGTGTCGTGAGTTTCACGTGCAGCAGACGAAGTTGCGGAAGATAGTTGGCAGTCTCGGCACGGTCGAGGCGCCGGCAGATTTTGATTTCCGTCTGCGTGCGCGGCTGGCTAATGACTCGAGTAGTGGGCCGGCAATCTACTGGAGATTAGTGCGAGGTGGTTTGGTAACCGCGGCAATGGCAGTAATAGTTTTGTTGGGCGTTGTTGCGGTGCGCGATGCGATGAGAGTGGGTGAGAACATCGGTGAGGTGGCGCGAAAGCCTGAAGTACACCAGCCCGTAAAGACTGACCAGGCGCCACCACCAGTCGTCCGGGAGGATAAGAAACCGGATCAGGTGATTGCAGGTGTTACTAACGAAGCTCCGCCGATTGTTTATAAGAGCGTGCGTCGTCCGCCAACTGATGACAAGAAGCGACCTTTGTCATCATTCGCAATGAGCAGCACGCGCGCTTCAGTGCTCAATGGAGCGGAGCCCGCGGGTATGTCAACAGCTTTTCCGATCGATTCGTCAGTCCAGTCGTTCACGGTTTCACTTGAGGACGGGCGCGGGAATGCGAAAACCATTTCTGTGCCGACAGTCAGTTTTGGATCACAACGAATCGGGCAAGGCGGGAATCAGTTCGCACCGAAGCGTGATTGGTAAGTATTAAGACGATGAACTTTAGACGCATAATTTCCGCGGTGTTGTTAGTGAGCGCATTGCTCTGTCAGACAATCGCAAGTGGGCAAACGCCTGCGCCTGCTCCAAAGGCCCCGAAGGCGCCGCAAGTCGTAACCATCATTCATCGTCTGAACGGCCTCAAGATGTTTCGCCTGCTGCTGCGCTCAGAGCAGGTGCAATCGATCGACGCGCTTGATTCGGCATTCAACCTGATGGACGACGTGCACACAAACGTCATCGCCGGGCTCGCAATGGACGACGGCGAAACAATTGCAGCCTGGTTGCCGGAGGCGGATGTCGAGTTTGGACCAGCGGTTGTTGGGTTCCCGGCAGCACCGCGTCCACCGAAGTCACCGCGTGCTTCAACCGGTATGTTTCCGGGCTCGGTCAATGGTTTCTTTGATGGTCCAGACGTGTCAGTCATCGGCGCGGATGGCAAACAGATTCCCGCGAAATACATCGGACTCGATGCTGCTACCGGACTCTCGATACTGAAGCTCGAAAACAAGAACAAGGTTTCGGCAAGCGCCATTAAAGATGAGCCGGTAAAGAGTGGTGACAGTGTGTTGCTGTTTGGACCAGAGCAGGTGACTAAAACGCGTCCAGTGCTGGCGCGCATGGGCGCGATTGAAGGTCATGTTGAAGATGTAGTGCGTGCCCCATCGGGTGGAATTGCGCGATTCAAAGTCACTGCCGCGAAACTCTCCAAGGCAAACATCGGTGGCGTCGCCGTCAATCAGGCTGGCGACACGATTGGCATTATCGATGGTTTGGAAGGGAACGAAGCGAGCATTCTTCCGGCTGCGTTAATCAAACGCGCGGCGCAGCGGGTGTTGGAACGGCAGGCAAGCGTGCCGCGACCGTGGCTCGGTGTGAAAGGTGAGGCAGTCGCAGCGCTCAATCTCGATCAGATCCAGAATCACGGTTGGGAGATGACTCGTGCCGCGGCGTTGGCGGGCAAGCATCGTGGAATTTTGTTGACATCGATCGTACCGGGCAGTCCGGCAGAGCGTGCGGAGTTGCGCGCCGGTGATGTGATTCTGAAGGTAGACGACAAAGATATTGAGACTGCCGATGAGTTCACCTGGTGGCTAGAGCAGGCGGGTCCGAGTAGCTCGGTGGAGTTTACCGTCGCGCGCCCTGATCGTCCGATGGAATTGGCATTTAATGTGAAGCTAAGCGGCATGTTAGACCAGTCGTTCAGAGTCAACTGGCGCTCTCGTTTCCCCACGATGAAAGGCTTTTGGTTGATCGACCAGGGGATCGAGACGATTGCATTGAAGCCGCTAGTCGCCTCTCAACTCGGAACAACTCCGGGGCTTTTGGTCATCTATGTCGATCCCGTGGCCGCGGCCTTTGAAGCCGGCCTGGAGCCGGGTGACGTGATTCAGACGATCAACGGCAAACCCGTCTCCGTCTTCCGCACGACTCCGAATTCTGACTCGTACACGTTCGAGGTCGTCCGCAAGAAACAAAAACGCATCGTCAAGGTTCTCGCCAGGAAGAAGTAGCCACAAAAAGGCACAAAAAGCGCAAAAGTAAGTTCACCTTCAGATTTGGTGCTTCTTGTGCCTTCTTGTGGCCGGGCTACGGTCTTTGAGTAGGTCTTTGTGTTTGGTCTGTAGTTTGTGGGTTAGTCGCTGGTATGACATGCCGAGCGTGCGGGCGGCGAAGGTGACGCGGCCGTGAGCGTTCTCGAGTGCGTGTTTTATTAACGAATGCTCGAGTAAGAATATTTCCTCGTTCAATGGTCGGCCCGAAGTCGTTATCGCTTCTTTAACCGCTAGCCGATCTCCTAATTCCTGGAACGCAGTGAGCGCAATGTCTGCCGCACGGTTGAAACTGTCTTGAGATAAATCGATCGCGCGCCGGAAGGCGTTGAGTGCGGAGCTGTGATGCCCAAGCCGCGCTAGAGCCATACCGTGCCGTTTCAACGCTTCCGCTAACAATGATGGTCTATCACTGGTTTCCAGGGTCTGCACTGATGAACGGGCGGCTTTTTCTGCTTCTTCGTTCCGTTTCTCTTTAAGAAACACGCGCGCGCGCGTTTCATCGACCTGGGCAAGCACGATCTTATCCTGGAGAGTGGTCAAGAGGCGCCGGGCGCGATTCAAATGCTCATGCGCCTCTGTGCAGCGATTGATCTCAAGATATAGAAACCCCAGGTTGTTCTCGACATTCGCGAGATACCGCCTGTGTTCTGCTTGTTCAAAGTGATAACTTGCGGCGGTGTATTCCAGAAACGCGCGATCGAGGCAGTCTTCCGGTCTATCCGATTTGTAAACCTCCAAGAGCACATCACCGAGAGTCTGATGGTAACAACCTTTGAGCAGCGGACTGTTGATCTTATCGAACAGAGGGCCGTTGCTAGTGAGATATGTTAACGCTTGCTTGAAGGGTCTCAAGTGTCGCTTCACGATGCCCAAGCGAAGAACGGCCTTTGCTTTTAACTCGTTATTTATCGTCAACTCCGCCAGCGCGAGTTTGAGGAGATCGGATGCGTTGTCGTACTCGCCCAGTCGCATGTAACACAGAGCTAATTCTGTCTGTGCCTCCGCTATTTTCTTCTTGTATTTTCGGAGTTCGAAGATCGTGAGGCTGTCACTGATGAAGTCTTTCGCTTGTTCCTGTGCATTTGTGATCCAGCCAGTTAACACTCCTGCACGCAATAGAACTTCCGCCGCAATGTTTGGTTCCAGCCCTTTTACTCTTGGTCGTTGATCCACGCGAGGCCATAGACCGCTAAGCATCTCGCGTGCGTCTTCATATTCACCTTTGTTCTCAAATTCTCCGGCCAGTTTGCAGCATAGCTCCGCACGGCCTCCCACATCGAGGTTTGAATTTACTAATTCGCGTAAGAGTGAGGCCTGTAACGTCATCGTGAGACCGCAAGGAATTCAATCTCTCAACTGCGCACCCACTCTAACGTAATTTCTTTGTCGCTGCAAGAAAAAGTTGGGTTTGATGCAAAATATTTTGTATCGTTCTAAAATCACAAAATAGTGAACTACTGGAGGTTACAAATAGTGAGCAAATTAAGTAGAACGTGTGCCGTTGCGATCGTTACAGCAGTCCTGGCTGTTCCTGCGTTTGCCGGGATAATAGACTCGCCGGGCGTTGTCTCGCCGCCGCCACCGGGGACAATAGACTCGACGGGCGTTGTATCACCGCAGCCGACTCAAACAACCTCAACCAGCACGACGACGACGATAATCCTTACGATTCTCAGTTTGATTCGCTAAGGACCTTATCTGAGTTTTTGCATTGAGGCTTGAATACCTGCGCTTCGTGGGACAGTCTTTGTGTGTCTGCTATCGACATAAGAAAATTTGCATGATTTCGTGGCGTCGCGTCTTCAGCGGCGGCTTGCGGAACGGGCTGCCGCCGGATACAAGCGAGCGCCCATGAAAAGTAAAATCATCTATGCCTTTTCGAAACGCGCCTTCTTAAACCCGGCGTCAACTCATCTGACCTCGTACATTCAAGCGTACGTCCAAAGCGGCGATAAATGGGGCGACAATACAGTGCTCATCGCCGACTGCAAGCGAGTGGTCCAGCTTGAATTCTTTCTCGGAACGAAACGGCACCGGCGTATCAGCCTCGCAAAGATCGACCTGCTCATCGATGTTCTCACGCAGTTTCGTGCCGCACTCGCGAAAGAGATCAGATCGATCGAAGATAAGCCGCAGATAAACGCGGATAAACGCAGATCTGCGTAAATCGCGTTCATCCGCGGTTGAAAGATCTAACAGCCGAGGTTCGTCTTTACGGCGTTTGCTGCGTCGATCAGCGATTGCCCTTGAGACTGACTAAGAGCGTGGCTGTTCATGAATGCCTGCACTTGGCTAATGAAGGCGCTGAGCTGATTGCAGGCCGCGCCGGTCTGATCGTTTGCTAGCTTGGTGATGACTTGATTGAGTTTGTCGATCAGTCCACTACCCTGGTTTGCGTGAGCGTGCCGCCCGCGATCAGTGCATTGATCTGAGCGATGAGCGCAGCGATCTGTTCCTGAGGGGACAGTGACGTTTTGGAATGCGATTCCGAAGAGAAAGTTTCCGACAGGTATTGTGGTGGTAACGGCATTCGTGGCAGTGCTTACCACCTCGACGGTGTTCGCGCCAGAATTCGCTACATACACGGAGACCCCATCCGAGGTGACAGAGTGGCTACCACCGTGTTAGTCGCAGTGTCTACTATCGCGAATCCCACATAGGCTCGGGCTCCATTCGGAGTTACAGCTATATCCGAGACAAAGCCAATCGGTATGCAGGGAAAGGGTAAGGGGGCCAAATTTCTACAAACCGAGACGCGAGTAGGGGAAGACTAGATTGTTTCAGGACGCACAAACACTATGTGAGCCGGGTAAACCTGTCAATCCGTGAAAATACGTAGTGGGTTTGTAAATTCACACCGTGGTTTTTGTGCCTTTTTGTGGCAAGTGATAACCTAGCGGCCCATGTTTCCAGAAGCCGTTGCGCGTTATCACGACCTGCTTTCCAACCAGGAGCTGGCTGAATCGTCTCGCGCCCTCCTCGACGAGGGCCTCGAGAAGGCCAGGCTCATCTTCGGCGGCCGTCGCCTGTCGCCGTATCTTCGTCCACACTTCGTCTCCGAGTCAGACTTCGCACGCATCTGCCAGATTTGCGAGACAGTCTGGTCTGCAATCCAGAAGGTGAAGGACGCCGCCGTCGCCGATCCGAATGTCGTCGATGATCTTGGCTTAACAGAGATTGAACGTGAGCTGGTAGCGATCGATCCGGGCTACGTCGCCGTCTCGCCGACCTCGCGTCTCGACTCGTTCCTGACGAAATCTGCCTATAGCTTTGTCGAGCTGAACGGCGAGAGCCCAGCCGGAATTGCTTACGCCGACGCCGCGTACGACATCTTCTCGTCACTGCCGGTGATGAAGGAGTTTGCTCACGATTACAACGTGCGTCCAATGTACGGCCGGCGGTTGATGCTGGACGTGTTGCTCAGCTCGTACGAAGAGTTTCTCGGCCGGAAGCCAGAGCGCCCACCGCGCATCGCGATCGTCGATCTGGCTGACGTACCGACGGTCAAAGAATTCGAGCTCTTCCGAGAATTCTTCGAGCAGTCAGGCTACCCGTCGATCATCTGCACGCCGCAGGAGCTCGAGTTCAGCAACGATCGACTAAGCGCCCGTGGGCAGGAGATCGACATCGTTTACAAGCGCCTGCTCGTCAACGAATACCTGCCGATCATCAAGGAGTATCCGGCGCTGCTCAACGCATATCGTGCGGGCGCGATCTGCATGGTCAACAGCTTCCGTTCAAAACTGATTCACAAGAAAGCGCTGTTTGCCGTGCTAACCGATCCGAAGCACGCGCCGTTGTTTTCGCAGAACGAGCTCGATGCGATCCGAGCGCACGTGCCGTGGACGCGCGTCGTCAGAGACGAACATACCGACTACTTTGGCCGCGAGGTAAACCTTTTAGACTTTATTCGCGCTGACGGTGAGCGACTCGTGCTCAAGCCCAACGATGATTACGGCGGCCACGGGATCACGATTGGCTGGAACGTCGACCAGCGCGGTTGGGACGAGGCGATCAATAACGCGCTCGCTGACGGTGATTATCTCGTGCAGGAACGTGTGCCAACCGCCCGCGAGACTTTTCCCGCGCTCACGGATGACGGTCGCATCGAATTCGCCGAACAGCTCGTCGACCTCGACCCGCTGCTTTTCAACGGCAAAGTCGGCTCGGCGTTCACGCGGCTTTCTTTCACCGAGTTGGCGAATGTGAGTTCCGGCGGCGGCATGGTGCCCACCTACATCATCAGCAAAAAGTGAGGAAAACGGGGTACAATCGAGCCGGCTTCTTCTCTGTGCAACCTCTGTGTCCTTTGTGTCTCGGTGGTGATAATCGGTTTAAAACCACAGAGACACAGAGGACACAGAGGTTGCACAGAGAGTCCAGAACAGGAGACGCCAGTGCCTGACGACAAAGACCGAGGCTTTGAAACACAGGAAGAGCGCAGAAGTCACGATCGCTCGCGGCTGATCGTCGATGTTTTCTTTGACGGTAAAGACCTTACCGGTGTCGCCAGTACGAAAGACATCAGCCCCGGCGGGCTCTACGTGAACACGCAGGCGGAGATTCCGGAAGGCACGCTGCTACTCGTGCGCATACCTTTCCGGCACGATGTGCAGGCGGTGTGCAATGCCACAGTGGTTTACAGCAATCCAGGTCGCGGTGTTGGCTTGAGGTTCCAGGGTTTGTCAGACGACGTTCGGGCGATACTCGAGCGCGAACTTTCTAATGGCTGAAGTTGAGCTGAGGTGGGCTGATCTTTCCGGCGAAACACGAGAGATGCTGACAGGAAAACTCGCCGGTTTGTGGGGCGCAGAGAGCGACGCCGCAGCTTTCGACTCCTGGGCGCTCGACAAGAAACACGCGCTGTTGCTGCTCATGAAGCGAATGGAAGCGAAGCAGCTCTGGCACCTCGTCAAACGAATAACTAATGTATATGGTGAAGGCGGCGTCGGATTGCAGTTTGAAGCGTGGCCGATGATCGAATCGACACTCTCGCGTCGCTACGATTTCACGCGGCTGATGGCAAACCACAAAGATACGAGCGGTGGATTTTACGAAAAGCAAAGGGCGGCGGCGGTGCTGCATTTTTTGTTTCAGGAAGGCGAGCCGCGCACGTGGTACGTTCACTTCGATCTTTACAGTCCCGTTCACTCGCCGGGCAGCATGTGGAAGCACTTGCGACACGAGTTCATGGGCAAGATGAAGCCTGACTGGCGCATGATTGCAAAGTTCCTGGACACGTAAGCTTAGTTGGAAAGAGGGCAAATGTTCGATCAATTCACACTGGGTATCGAAGAAGAGTTTCAGATCGTCGATCCGCAGACGCGCGAGTTGCGCTCGCACGTGGCGGAGATTCTCGAAGAAGGCAAGATGCTGCTGGGCGAGCAGATCAAGCCCGAGATGATCCAGTCGATGGTCGAAGTCGGCACCGGCATTTGTCGCAACATCCAGGAAGCACGCACCGACATCACGCGACTGCGCAGCATCATCGCCGGCCTCGCGAGGAAGAATGGGCTCACGATCGTCGCTGCTTCGACGCACCCGATCTCGCGCTGGCAGGACCAGAAGATATTCGACGACGAGCGTTACGAGCTGTTGGTGCAGGAGCTTCAGACAGTGGCGCGGTCGTTATTGATCTTCGGACTGCACGTACACGTCGGCATGGCGGATCGCGAGCGCGCGATTCACATCATGAATGCGGCGCGTTACTTCCTGCCGCACGTGCTCGCGCTCTCGACGTCGTCGCCGTTCTGGATGGGCCATAACACCGGGCTCAAGTCGTATCGCACCGAGATCTTCAAGCAGTTTCCGCGCACGGACATTCCGGATCACTTCGATTCTTACGCTAATTTTCAACGTTACGTGGATCTGCTGGTCAAGACCGGGTGCATCAATGACGGGAAGAAGATCTGGTGGGACATCCGGCCACATCCATACTTTCCGACGCTCGAGTTTCGTGTTTGTGATATTCCGACGCGCGTTGACGACACGATTGCGATCGCGGCGCTGTTCCAGGCAATAGTCGCCAAGTTAAATAAATTAATTGATAAAAATCTGGGGTTCCGGTTGTACCGGCGGATGTTAATTCAGGAGAACAAGTGGCGCGCGGTGCGTTATGGGTTGGAAGGGAAGATGATCGACTTTGGAAAGCAAACGGAAGTGCCGGTGAGCGATCTGGTGATGGAGTTACTGGAGTTTGTTGATGATGTGGTGGATGAGCTCGGATCACGTAAAGAGATCGAGCACGTTCACACGATTCTTCAACGGGGCACGTCTGCAGACAGGCAGTTGCAGATCTATCGCGAGACTAACGATCTCAAGGCAGTCGTTGATGACTTGATTAAAATGACGATGGAGAACGTACCGGCTACGCCGGATTTGACGATTCCGAAAACCACCACGACCGCCTCCACCATATCTAAATAGTAGACAGGATTTACAAGATCTTTCAGGATTAACATGTAAATCCTGTCAAATCCTGTAATCCTGTCTAACGTCTTCTCCCGAGGTAGTACTGCCAGAGCATTCGTGCGGCGACTGCGCGATGTGGGCGCCATTGTTCAGCCCATTGTTCCAACTCGATCGGTCTGGGTCGCGCCGCCAGTCCCTTCAACTCCTTCATCGCTACTGCCAACGCCAGATCACCAGCAGGCCAGATATCGGCGCGGCGCATCGCCATCAATAGATAAACATCGGCGCTCCACAAACCGATGCCTTTGATCCGTGTCAACGCCAGTCGTGCCTCGTCATCACTCATGCGCCCGAGTTTCGTGAAACTTAACTGACCGTTGACGATCGAGGTTGAGAGATCGATCAGGTACGCTGACTTTTGTCTTGTTACACCAAGACTGCGGAAGTAATCATAGCCCAGCTCAACAAACCGTTCCGGTGTGAATGGCTCAATCACTCCCTGCAAACGTACAAGCATCGCCTTCGCCGACTTCAACGACACCTGTTGCTCGAGGATGATGTGTACGAGAGTTGTGAATCCGGTGGCGCGGCGCCAGAGCGGAGGATCGCCGTACGTGGAATGTATCCCAGCCAACATCTCGTCGCGTGCCGCGAGCTCACGCGCCGCGACAGCGAGAGTCTTTTCTGTGAGCGGCTTCAATTCTGGACGGCGAGTGTCAGGAAATTCTCGAACAGGATGCGACCGTCGCGTGAATCATTCGGATGTTGCCAGCGCGTGCGGTTCTTGTTCCAGTCTTCGAATGATTTCTCGAGATGAAACTGGACCGTGTAGATCATCTGCCCGTCCGTGCGCTTCACCATCATCTGATTGCGACAGAGATACGAGGTGGCGAGCAGCTTGAATCCTTCCGGAATGCGATCGAGTTGCAGGCCGTGATTCTGCCACACGCGCAGGATACGCGCGGGCGCGTCAGGCTCCGAGCAGTTGATGTTCTTGAAAATCGGATCGCCGGGTTCGGTAATGCGGATGAAGCGATACTGGTACTCGAGTGGCCGCACGAGGCGTTGTTCGTGCTGCTCGAGCTTGTCGAGCGTGATCACGCGTGCGCCGAAACTCAGACCGACGAGCTGATGACCACCACAGATCGCGAGCACCGGAATTTTTGTCGCGCGGATAAACTGACCGAAGTCATCGAGTATCGATTGATCGTAGTAATCGAAATCGCGCAACGTGCCGCTGAGCACGATCGCGTCCGGCGCAAAACTCTTTGCGGCCGTGGCGACTTCCGAAAGGTGCGCGACTTCGGTTGTCGGGCTCTTAACCAGACGCGAAATGTTGTTGAGAATATTTTCAACCGCCATGCCGGCGATGAGTCGCTCGCGTCGCATCTCGGCGGCAAGTGTCCCGCCCCATTCCGCGCGCGCCACTGACGACAGGTCGCGCTCGTCGCGCAAAAGGTTGTCGATTACGAGCACACGCGCCTCGTCGATGCTCTGGCTGACGGGCTCATAGCGACAGAAGTTCTGCTGGTTAAATGGAAAGGGAAGCGAAGTTGTGGGGGTGGTCAATTCTTGAGTCATTCAGGATTGTCGTTAAAAAGGCTTAATCTTAAATTTGTAAACTATCTCGTACGTTGTTTTGTCGTTTGCCTGAACTCGGGCACGCGGGTCCCAGGTCCTGCCTCCTTGATCTCCTCGCGGATTTTAGCAATTAGCAGGCCACGGAGTCTCGTACTAAATCGAGTGCTCTCTGTGCGCGTTTCCTGGTCAAGTAGTAAAAACATTCTATACCACGACGACTCTAATTCGTCCGCTAAATGCGAGATTTTTGTTATGTCGTACGGAACCGCTACATCCTGACAGCCGAGCCGCGCGAAGACTGAGAGGTATCTCGCGGTGGCCAGATCAGGGCAGAGAAGCCGGCGCCGTCCGACCTTCAGCTCGACTCCGAGCAGCGTGTGCTGGATGTCAACACGCGCCGTCGGCTTCGCGGTCTCGAAGTGATACGAGCGCGTGCGGAGCTTGAGGATGCGCTCGCGATAGATTCGCGGCAGCCATGATTCCCCAAGTTGTTCCTGGATACGTTGGGCGTACTTTTCGGAAAGCATTTCTTTCATCCACAGATTACACAGAAACTTTATCTGTGTAATCTGTGGATAAACTCTTCTGTAAACAACTGTGACTCGATCCGCGTTTGCAGCGCATTGATCACGCGTCCGGGAAAGATTCCGAGGTAGAGCACGCCGAGCACGGTGATCACGAGCGCCACCGCCACACTCGCCGGCACGCGCGGCGCGCTCCACGCCATCGTTCGTTCACCAAAGAACATCACGATGATCAGTCGGAGGTAGTAATAAGCGGAGACGGCGGTGTTGAGCACGCCTATGATCACAAGGCCGTAGAACTTCTGATCGATAGCTGCACCAAACACGAGAATCTTGCCCATGAAGCCGGCCGTTAGGGGCATGCCGAACAAACTCAAAACGAAGAGACTCAGCGAAAACGCGAGCACGGGCGACTCGAATCCGATCCCGCGATAGTCTTCGATCGCTGTGCGACGATCACCACTGCGCGCTATCAGTTGCACGACAGCGAACGCGCCGATGTTCATCACTGCGTAAGCCAACAGGTAGAACACGACCGAAGTGATTGCATTGTGACGCTGTACGGGATCAGTCGCGGAGCCGGCCGCGATAAAGCCGACCATCGCATATCCCGCATGCGCGATCGACGAATAAGCCAGCAGGCGTTTGACGTTGTTCTGCACGATCGCCACGACGTTGCCGAGCGTCATCGTGAGTATCGCCATGACGACGAGCACGTTGATCCACGCGTGATGCAGGTTTCCGGTCGTCGCATTCGACGCCGAAACAACGAACGGCAGCCCGAAGATAAACACGCGCATGAACGAAGCAAAGCCTGCCGCTTTCGGTCCTGCAGCCATAAACGCGGTGACCGGCGTCGGCGCTCCTTCGTAAACGTCGGGCGTCCAGATGTGAAAAGGCGCGGTCGCGATCTTGAAACCAAAACCGACGAGCATCATCGCGGCGCCCGCGAAGAGCAGCGCCGGATACTGCGCCTGGCCGACGCGTTGAGCGATCTCGGCGATGTTGGTTGTGCCTGCGACGATCCGGCTGAGCGAGCCGCCCGGGCCGGGCTCGGCGATCGATGTGGCGCCGTAGATGAGTGCGATACCGTAGAGCAGGAACGCGGATGAGAATGAGCCGAGGATGAAGTATTTCAGCGACGACTCGTTCGAGCGCACGTCCGTGCGACGGAAGCCCGCCATGACGTAAGTCGCGATCGAGAGTATCTCGAGACCGAGAAAGATGATGACGAGATCATTGCCCGAGGCCATCAGCATCATGCCGACGGTGGCGAATAACAGTAGTGAGTGAAACTCGCCGGCGGGCAGTTGTTCGCCCTGAACCCAGACGGTCGAGATGAGCAACGTCAGACCCGACACGAGCAGAAAGATCAAAGTAAAGCCGAGGCGCAGCTCGTCTAGTGCGATCATGCCATTGAACGCATCGGTTGAAGGCGTTCCCGTAGACCATAGCCAAATGGTACTGATCGCGGCGGCAATGATGCCGATGAGTGAAATGCTGCCGGTGATCCAGCGCTGTGTCGGACGCACAAACGCGTCAACCAGCATTACTAAAACGGCGGCCGCGCAAATGATCACCTCGGGTGCGATTAACGACCAGTTGACGATGGGCATCACGGATTGTGCAAGAAACGAGCTCATCTAAAACCTTTTACAGGATTTACAAGATTTTTCAGGATTGGCATTGGCATGTAAATCCTGTCTTGATCTTGTTAATCCTGTCTAACAACTTCTGTTGTGTACGAACCTCCGGCCGGACTCGACGAAACGCGCGCACGAATTACCTCGACGCTCGGCTTCGAACGGTCCAAAAACACGCGCGGGTAAACACCCATGAAAAGCATCAGCACGAGCAGAGGCACCAGCAGTCCGAGCTCACGCTTATTAAGATCTGACAAGCTCGCATTCTCCGGATTGGTGATCGGTCCAAACACCACGCGCTGTAACATCCAGAGCATGTAAACCGCCGCCCAGATCACGCCCGTCGCGGCGAGCATCGTCGTTAGCCACGGACGACCGACTGCTCGCGACGTCCACGTCCCCAGCAGTATGAAAAACTCGCCCACGAATCCATTCAAAAACGGCAACCCAATCGACGACAACGACGCAAACACAAACAGCGTCGAGAACCACGGCATCGGTTTCGCCAGCCCGCCAAACTCGCTGATCGCGCGCGTGTGACGTCGCTCATAAATGAAGCCGACGAAGAGAAACAGCGCGCCGGTCGAGACGCCGTGATTGAGCATCTGGTAAAGCGCGCCCTGCATGCCGAGCTCTGTAAACGAGAACAATCCGAGCACGACGAATCCCATGTGACTCACCGACGAATACGCCACGAGCCGTTTGACGTCGGGCTGGACCATCGCGACGAGCGCGCCGTAGATGATTCCGATCACTGCGAGCGTGATGATTACCGGCGCCCACCAGCGCGCCGCGTTCGGAAACAGCGCGAGGTTGAAACGCATCAGCCCGTACGTTCCCATCTTCAGCAACACGCCCGCGAGAATCACGGAACCGGCCGTGGGCGCTTCGGTGTGCGCGTCGGGCAGCCAGGTGTGAAACGGAAACAGCGGCACCTTGATGCAGAACGCGAGTGCAAACGCGAGAAACAGCCAGAACTCGGCGCGATCCGTCAGCGGGCTCGCCGCGATCGCCTGCAGAAGCGTGACGTAGTCAAACGTGTGATAGATGAAGTAAAGCGAGATGATGCCGACCAGCATCAAAAGACTTCCGACCGCTGTGTAGATGAAAAACTTCACCGCGGCGTAGACGCGACGCTCGCCGCCCCAGATTCCGATCAGGAAAAACATCGGCACGAGCGACGCTTCGAAGAATAAGTAAAAGAGCAGCAGATCGAACGACACGAAGACGCCAATCATCGCCGATTCGAGGATCAGCAGGAACGCATAGTACGAGAGTTGTCGCTTGTGAATGGCGGTCCAACTCGACACCACCGCAATTGGCATGAGCAGCGTCGTCAATAACACGAGCCAGAGACTGACGCCGTCAACCGCAACGTGATAACGCGAGCCGATCGCGCCGATCCAGCTCACGTTTTCTTCGAACCGCAATTCAGCGCCGCTTGAGCCGATACCGCGGAGTAACAGCAGCGACAAGACAAACGCCGCCGCGGTCACGATCAGCGCGATCCAACGGTAGTGCTCCTCGCGCCTACTCGACACATAGCTGTAGCCGACGAGCGCGAGCGTTCCCGCCACCGGTAGAAGAATCAGTATCGTTAATAAATACGCCATTAATCCGTCTTTTAATCCGTTCAGTCTGTGGTTACACGCCCGGAAATCCGAGGTACGCAAACACTCCAATCAAGATCAGCGCGCCAACCAGAATGATCGCAGCGTAACCACGAACGAAACCGGCTTGCATGTAACGAGCGAGCCGTCCCATTTCCTGGACCACTTCACCAATCGAGTGCAGCAGCCCATCGATGACGCCCATGTCGATGATTTTCCAAAGACCTTCGCGCGAGCCCGCCTCGATCGGATGAATGAGCGCGGCATCGTAAGCTTCGTCAACGTAGTACTTGTTCTCGAGCAAGCGCGGCATCTGCAACAGCGGTCGTTTCTGGAACATGTACCAACCCGCGCCGATTCCCAGTAACGCGATCAGCACCGAGACACCGGCGAGCGTGCGCTCCGCATTTAACTCTTCACTCGAATGTGTCGCATGTGCGGCTTCAGTCACTGCCGCTGCGTCGTGCTCACCTTCAGGAACAACGGCAGCGTGCGCCACTGGACTTGCGCCGGCTGTCGCAACCACTGGTTCGAGCGTGTGCTCGATCACGTTGATGTCTCTCGAGCTCAGCGCATAAGGAATACCGATGAAACCACCGACAGTCGAAAGCACTGCCAGCACAATCAGCGGCACAGTCATTAGCCACGGCGACTCGTGCGGCTCGACTGAACCATGATGATGATCGGGCTCCTGATGTTTTGAGTCGTGCGCGTCGCGGAAGCGCTCCTTGCCCCAGAAGGTCATCACCATCATGCGCGTCATATAGACCGCGGTCAGAAACGCCGTGAGCGCCCCGATGGCCCAGAGAAACTTGCTGAACCCGGGCGAAGGAAGACTAAACGCGGGCGCGCTCCAGGTTCTCCAGAGAATCTCGTCTTTCGAAAAGAAGCCTGCAAAAATCGGCACACCGCTGATCGCGAGCCACCCTGTGACCATCGTCGCAAAAGTGATCGGCATGTACTTCTTCAGCCCGCCCATGCGTCGCATGTCCTGCTCGTGATGCATGCCGTGAATCACCGAGCCCGAGCCGAGGAAGAGCAGGGCTTTGAAGAACGCGTGCGTGATGACGTGGAAAATCGCGGGAATAAACGCGCCGACGCCGCACGCGAGGAACATGTAACCGAGCTGCGAGATCGTCGAGTAAGCGAGAACTTTCTTGATGTCGTTTTGGGCGAGACCAATCGTGGCGGCGAAGAGCGCGGTGGCCGCGCCGATGATCGCGACGATCAACATCGCCGTCGGTGCGTGTACGAAGATCTCCGAGCAACGCACAATCATGTAAACGCCCGCAGTGACCATCGTCGCCGCGTGAATCAGAGCTGATACTGGCGTCGGTCCGGCCATCGCGTCAGGCAGCCAGACGTACAAGGGAATCTGCGCGCTCTTGCCCGCTGCGCCTATAAAGAGCAACACCGCGATCGACGTGGCGCCGCCCGCGAATATTGCGCCCGCGGTGAACGTCTCGACCGGTTGGTTTCTGAAGAACGACAAAGCCGTGTGTGCGGCTTCACCCGCGGCCGGATTCGCGAAGAAGCTGACTGAGCCGGTGACGAAGAACGTCAGCATGATGCCGAGCACGAAACCCCAGTCGCCGATGCGGTTCGTGATGAACGCTTTCTTCGCTGCGTCGCCCGCTTCCTTCTTGTCGAAGTAGTAACCGATGAGCAGGTACGAGCAGAGGCCCACGCCTTCCCAACCGACAAACATCAACACGAAGTTGTCGGCGAGGACGAGCGTCAGCATCGAGAACATGAACAGGTTGAGACATGCGAAGAAGCGATAGAAGCCTGCTTCACCGTGCATGTAGCCGACGGCGAAAACGTGAATGAGGAAACCGACGAACGTGATAAAGAGCGCGTACGTTCCGCTGAGTCGATCCATTCCGAGCGCGAAGTCAGCACGGAAATTGCCGACCTGCAGCCACGTCCAGATATGATCGAGCACCGGCGTCGTTGTCCTCAGCGCTCCGCCTGACATGAACGCGAGATAAAACGCCACAACCGCCGAGATCGCCACCGATCCACACGCCACGATGCCAATAAACCGCTCATCGCGCACACGCCGTCCGATGAACCAATTGATCGCCGCTCCGGCCAGCGGCGCAAATATAATGAGACTGAGGATGTTATTTTCCATCCGTAAAAAAATCCGTGTTATCCGTGGCTAAAGTTTAAGTATGCTCGCCTCATCCACATCCAATGATTCTCGATTGCGAAAGATCGCAATGATGATCCCTAACCCCACCGCCGCCTCAGCCGCCGCGACCGTCATCACGATGAACACGAAGAGCTGCCCCGTCACGTCCTGAAAGAAACTCGCGAACGCCACAAACGTCAGATTCACGGCATTCAACATCAGCTCGATGCACATGAACATCGCGATCACGTTGCGCTTAATGATCACGCCCGTCACGCCGATCGTGAACAGGATCGCGGAAAGCGCCAGGTACCAGGATAGCTGTGGTTCCATCGTCTTAGTCTCGCTTTGATTGACTGCGAAAGTCTGTAATCCCTAATGTCCGCGCTGCTTCGTCTGAGTTGTCTGCCTCAACTGGCCTCAAGTCGTCCGGCTCAGCGTTCGGATCAACCATCGATAGCGGCAGCACTTGCGCTCCCGGAACTACGCGCGCGTTTGGCGACAACAATCCACCACGACGCGCGAGCGTCATCGCGCCGACGATCGCCATCAGCAGCAGTATCGATGTGATCTCAAACGGTAAAAGATATCGGGTAAACAACTGCGCGCCGATGGAGTGTGTCAGCCCGATATCGGAAGGCGTCGACGTCGGATTAACTCTAAACTCCTGCACGCTCACGAGTATGAAAGCGACTTCTGCGATCAGGATTGCGGAAAGCGCCACCGCCGTCGGCACGAGGAACTTCAAACGCGGGCGTCCACGCTCCTCCTGCTCGACGTTGAGCAGCATGATCACAAACACGACGAGCACCATGATCGCGCCCGCATAAACGATCACCTGAACCGCGGCAATGAACGGAGCCGCCAGCATCACGTAAAGACACGCGAGCGAGATGAACACACCGATCAAAGAGATCGCGCTGTAAAGCGGATTGCGTTGCGCGACGACTGCGAGACCGCAACCGATCGCCAGCCCTGCGAACAGGATGAAAAGAAGCGCCAGCATCATTGATTACCCTGCGAAGCAGGATGCATTTTCTTAGCCCGCGAAGCGGGTGGAAGCATAAAGCCTGGGGCGCAAGCCCCAGGTATAGATCGCATTTCCATTCCCAGCCCGCGAATGCGGGCTCAACCAATTTTCTTTCAACGATCCTGGGGCTTGCGCGCCCCAGGCTTTATGCTTCCGCCCGCTTTGCAGGCTAACCCATAGATGCATTCCTGCTTCGCAGGCTCGCAGCATAGTTCACAAGTTCGGGAAGAAGTAGATCAGTGTGGCTGTCAGGAAGATGTTGAGCAGCGCCAGCGGCAGCAGAATCTTCCAGCCGAAGTTCATCAACTGATCGAAACGGAAGCGCGGTAACGTCCCGCGCAGCCAGATGTAAATAAAGAGAAACACGCAAATCTTAAAAATGAATCCAAGCGCGCTTATGAGGCCGAAGAGAAACGTGCCACGGGCCAGAATTAAGTCCAGGAAAGGCACGTTCCAACCACCAAAGAACAGCGTGGTGGCCAGCATCGAAACCGTGAACATGTTGATGTATTCAGCGAGGAAGAAGAGCGCAAACTTCATCGCGCTGTATTCCGTGTGAAAACCGGCGACCAGCTCTGTTTCGGCTTCGGGAAGATCGAAGGGAACGCGATTCGTTTCGGCGATCGCGGCGATAATGTAGATCAGAAACCCCAGCGGCTGAACGCCGCGGATGATATACCAACCCGCGCCGTGCCAGGCGGACTGGTTCTCGACGATCTGTCCGAGGTCGAGCGTGCCCGCCATCATGATGATGCCGATCAGACTCATGCCCAGCGCGAGCTCGTAGGAGATCATCTGCGCGGATGAGCGCAGCCCGCCCATCAAGCTGTACTTGTTGTTCGAAGACCAGCCCGCGAGCATGATGCCGTACACACCGATCGAAGTGATGCCGAGTACGTAAAGTAGACCGATATCGAAACGTGCGATCGTCAGCGGGATCGTGATGCTCGTAAACGGAATCGCGATCTCCGGGCCGAATGGGTAAACGATCATCGTCATCAACGCGGCCATCGTGGCGATCACGGGCGCGAGGAAGTAGATGAAACGTGTCGATTTGTCGGGGACGATGTCTTCTTTAAGAATGAACTTCAGCAGGTCTGCGAATGGTTGCAGCATGCCGCCATAGCCGACGCGGTTTGGACCAAGGCGTCCCTGGATCAGACCAAGCACGCGGCGCTCAGCCAGCACCGTGTAGGCGACGATCAGCAGCACGACCGTGAACGCCACGGTAATGGCCACGAGCTTGAGGACTATATCGATCGCAGTGTCCATTGATATTTAAGAGTGTTTCTCCCGCAGCGGCGCAACGGCGCAACGTTTGAGTGTTTTCGTTGCGCCGTTGCGCCGCTGCGGGAGAAACTTTCTCACACGCCTGCTCCGACCGTGATTTGATACAACGGCGAAACCGCTGTTGTCTCGGGACGCGGGTTGCCGTTGGCCAGCAACTGAAATTGTCCGACTTTCTCCGTCAGTCTTCCCAAACGGAATAGCTCCGTTCCCACGTCCGGTGTCACCGTTATCTTGTCGCCATCGTCCGGCAGCGTTTCGACGTGATCTCGAATCGTACGGAGATCTTCGTTCACGTCAGTTGAGCCAATCTCGAACTTCAACTGCACCGGTTTGGTTTCGTCCTTCAATAGCGGATAACGCATGCCCGCAAACGCCGGCACCTTCTCGCCTATCTCGCGAAACACGGCGCTCGCTGACATCTCATAGCCGAAATCCAATCCCAGCTCTTTCGCGAGTTGCGCGATGATCATCCAGTCAGGCTTTGACTGGTGCAGCGGCGGAATTGACTGTCGCACGCGCTGAACGAAGCCGTCGTTGTTTGTGAATGTGCCGTCCTGTTCGGCGTACGAAGCGGCGGGCAGAATAACATCCGCCGTGGCGGTCGTCTCGTTTTCGAAGAGCTCCTGGACCACAAGGAAATCGAGCTGTGATAAGCCGGCTTCGCGTCCTTTGAGATGCTCCGGCAGAAAGCTTCCGGCCATATAGAGCGCGCGAATCTCACCGCCGACTGCGTCGAGCATCTGACCCGGCGATGTCGGCCGGTCTATCATGCCCACCGCGTGTGCACCGACGCTGTTGTTGAAGAACGGCAGCGGGTGCAGCAGTATTCGCCGCCCATCACCAGCAAACGTTTGCGAGAACTGAGCGATGACAGCCTGTGCCGCACTACTCAGCTCGTGACCAAACATGATCACAACATCGCCTTCAGTATTTGCAATCGCCTGGCGCGCCGCATCGATCTCACTCGCTTCAATTCCTGCCTTCTGCGCTGCGAATGAATCGTTTGACGAACCGGCAAGCGCGAGCACGATCGCGTCTTCTGTTCCCGGCCTGATATGCAAAAAGACTTTCGCCTGTTCACGCAAACGAATCGGAACAGAATTGATCAGCACGAGCGTCGCACCGCCGTTACGCACTGCCTGCCGCATCTGCTTGCCCGTCAACGGCTGCAGCTCGCTGGGATCACCGCCGATCTGCACGATCGTCTTCGCGTAACGAATGTCGCGATGAGTGGCGAGTGGTGCGCCGAGATTCGCGAAGAAGCTTCTCAGACTCAACAGATCCGTCGTCGTATAGTTCTCAGTACCAACCAGCTCCGTCGCAAACTTACGCAACACATAAAGCGATTCGTTGGTTAGTCTCGGACTGCCGACAACACCGATCGAGTTTCGTCCATGCGCATCGGCAACCGCGTCGAGACGCTCCGCGACGTGGCGAATTGCTTCGTCCCAAGTGGCTGGGATTAGCTTGCCGCCTTTCTTGTAGCGAATCATCGGCGTGCGAATGCGGTCTTCGTGATTGATGAATGGATGCCCGAACCGTCCCTTCACGCACAGAAACTCGCCGTTGAGTCCATTGACATAACGATCGCGCGCGACCGAGCGCCGCACTTCGCCACCGCGCGATCCAAGCGACATCTGGCAACCATCCGAACAGAAGTTGCACGTCGTGATCGTCTGCGCGAGCTCCCACGGACGTGTTTGGTGTCGATAAGTCGCGTCGAGGAGGGTTCCAGTCGGACAGACTTCAATACAATTTCCGCACTGCGAACAGTCGAGCCAGCCGAGATACGTACCGATCACCGTGTGCGCGCCACGTCCGCCCGCCTCGATCGCGTCTTCACCCATCCACTCGTCACACACGCGCGTGCAGCGTTTGCAGAGAATGCAACGCTGCGGATCGTTCGCGACCATCGGCGAGAGATAGCGCTCCGCGTAGTAATTTTTCTTCTCGGTGAAACGTTCTTCGAGACCGCCCCAGTCGAACGTCATCTCCTGCAGCTCACACTCACCACCGCGATCGCAGACAGGGCAATCGAGCGGATGGTTCGCGAGCAGAAACTCCGTCATCCCGCGCTGTGCTTTTTCGATCTCTTCACTCTGCGTGGTGACGATCATGCCGTCGGTGCAGGTGATGGTGCAGGACGTTTGCAGCTTCGGCATCTTCTCGATGCGCACGAGACACATGCGACACGAAGCCTGCAGCGCGAGATCGGAGTAGTAACAGAACGATGGAATATCGAAACCTTTTTCGCGGCACACGTCGATCAGACGCGCGCCCTTCGGCACCTCGAAATCTTTGCTGTTGATCGTTACTTTGACGAGTTCAGTTGACATGCTGTTTTATCCACAGATTACACAGAACTAATCTGTGAAATCTGTGGATAGCCTTCGTTTGAAATCCTCAGGAAATCTTTTTATGGCTGACTGAATGGGCCACGATGCCGCGTCCCCGAGCGGGCAAAACGACTTGCCCTCGATGTTGTCGACAAGATCGAGCATCAGTTGCGCGTCGTCCGGACGCCCGCCGCCGTTCTCGATCCGTTTGAAAACTTTCACCAGCCAGTCAGTGCCTTCACGACACGGTGTACACCAGCCACACGACTCGTGTTTGTAAAACTCCGTCAGGTTCTTAGTCGACTCAAACACATCGACCGTCTCATCCATCACGATGAAACCACCTGAACCAACACTCGAACCTGCCGCGACGAGTCCTTCATAATCCATGCGCACGTCTTTTCCGATAATCTGATCCGCGCGCATGATGTAGACCGACGAGCCACCCGGAATGCATGCTTTGAGCTGCTTGTCGTTGAGCATGCCGCCGCAGTCTTCCATGATGAACTTTTCCATGTCGTCGTAGCCCATCGGCAACTCGTAAACACCCGGCAGCTTGACGTGACCTGACACGGACCACAGCTTCGTGCCGCCACTCTTCTCGGTGCCGAGTTTTTGATAAGCCTCGCCGCCCATCTTGATGATGTCAGGCACGGCGGTGAGCGTCTCGACGTTGTTCACGACAGTCGGCGCCGCATACAAACCGGAGACAGCAGGGAAGGGAGGTTTCATGCGCGGATGACCACGCAAACCTTCGAGCGAGCTCAGCAGCGCCGTCTCTTCACCGCAGATGTATGCGCCCGCGCCCGTGTGCGTGTGAATCTCGCAGGAGAAGTCGGTGCCGAGAATCTTGTCGCCAAGGAGACCCGCTTTTCGCGCTTCTTCGAGCGCGACGTCCATGATGTCGATCAGGTATTTGTACTCGCCGCGCGTGTATATGTAGCAGGTCTTCGAGTTTAGAGCGTAGGCGGCGATCAACATGCCTTCGATCAGCATGTGCGGATCGCGTTCCATTAAATATCGATCTTTGAATGTGCCGGGCTCGGATTCGTCGGCGTTGCAGACGACGTACTTCGGCTTCGGCGAGTCTTTCGGAACGAAGCTCCACTTCATCCCGGTGGGGAATCCCGCGCCGCCGCGCCCACGCAGTGACGACTTCTTCACTTCGTTGATCACGTCGTCAGGCGACATGCCGTCGAGAACTTTCTTGAGCGCTTCATAACCACCATTGCGACGATACACGTCGAGCGTCTGCGAGTCCTCGAGATGAACTCGACGCAGTTGTAGTGGTTCACATCCGATTGCCGCGATACGCATTAAGGTAGCTTGTCCAGTATTTGATCGATCTTTTCCGGCGTCAGGTTTTCGTGATAGTCGAAGCCAATCTGAAACATCGGCGCCGTGCCGCACGAGCCGAGACACTCGACTTCACTCAACGTGAAGCGTCCATCAGCCGTCGTCTCGCCAACTTTGATTCCCAACTTCTGCGAACAATGCTCGGTGACTTTCCCCGCGCCCATGATCTTGCAAGAGAGCGTCTTGCACACCTGAATGTGATACTTGCCGATCGGCTGCGTGTGGATCATCGAGTAGAACGTCGCGACTTCCCATATATCCGTTACGCGCACCTTCAGACGATTCGCGAGATAAAGCACGCCCGGCGGATCGAGATAACCGCGCTCGCGCTGCACGATGAACATCAACGGCAGGATCGCCGAGCGGATCACCGGATACTTCGCGAGGTGTCGATCGATCTCCGCCTCAACTTCCGGTGAAAACGTCGCCGCCTCGACCCCCAGATCGACAGGCTGCGACAACGGTTGAATGTTTACAATTTGAGTACTCATAGAAACTTATCCACAGATTGCGCGGATTTCACAGACGTTTTATATAAATGTGTCTGTGTAATCTGTGGATGGTTTTATCTATCGATCTCTCCCAACACGATATCCAGTGATCCAATGATCGCCACGATGTCCGCCACCATCTCGCCTTCAGACATCACTGGCAGCGCTGACAAATTCACAAAACTCGGACCACGGAAGTGAACTCGATTCGGTTTTGGTCCACCATCAGACCTCATGTATACACCGAGCTCGCCCTTCGAAGCTTCAATCGGGTGATACACCTCGCCCGCCGGCACGTCGAAACCTTCTGCAACGATCAGAAAGTGATGAATCAGCGCATCCATGTGGCTCTTCATCGCTTCACGATCCGGCAGCACGACCTTCGGCGCGTCAGCTTTGATTGGACCAGGCTGCAATCGGGACAAAGCCTGCGTCGATATATTGTGCGACTCCTTCATCTCGCGCATTCGCACCATGTACCTGGCCCAGACATCGCCATCAGGCTCAGTCGGCACTTCGAAATCGTACTTCTCATAACCGCTGTACGGATTCGCGCGACGGATATCAAGATTAATGCCACTACCGCGCAAGCACGGTCCGGAAAGTCCCCAATCGATCGCGTCTTCAGCGGAGATGCGTCCGATGCCCTGCGTGCGTCGCTGAAAAATCTTGTTGCCGCTTAAAAGCTTGTGAAACTCGTCGAGCGCAGAGGGGAAGTAGTCGAGAAACTGTTTGCAGCGATTCTCGAAACCCGCCGGCAGATCCATCATCAAGCCGCCGATACGGAAGTACGACGGCGTCAATCGTCCACCTGATGCGGCTTCAATTAGATTCAGGATCTTTTCGCGCTCACGGAAACAGTAAAAGAACACCGTCATCGCGCCGATGTCGAGCGCGTGCGTTCCGAGCCAGACGAGATGCGAGGCGATACGCTGTAGCTCGCACATCAGCACGCGAATCGTTTGCGCGCGTTCGGGAATCTCGAGACCGAGCAGCTTCTCGCCGGCCATCACGTAAGCGAGATTGTTGCCGAGTGGATTCAGGTAATCCATGCGGTCAGTGATGACGATGCCTTGCTGGTACTTCTTGTACTCAAACAGCTTCTCCATTCCGGTGTGGAGATAGCCGATGTCAGGCGTCGCTTTCACGACCATTTCGCCGTCCAGCACCAATTCGAGGCGCAGCACGCCGTGCGTCGACGGGTGTTGCGGACCCATCGAGAGCGTCATCTGCGTGTCGAGCGGGCGATCGACGATTTCGAATTGTGGCGGGATGGTCGTAGAACTCATAAACTAATTAGCCACGGATAACACGGATAAAAAATACAGATCAACACGGATCATTATTTAAGACTGTATGGTTCGTAACCCCTCAATGGAAAATCCTTTCGTAGTGCGTGGCCTTGCCAGTCGTCTGGTAACAAAATGCGACGGAGATCCGGGTGACCATCGAAGATCACGCCGAATAGATCGAAAGTCTCGCGCTCGTGCCAGTTTGCTGTGCGCCAGATGCCCGTGACACTGGGTACGTGCGTGTCTTCTTCGTTCAGCACCACCTTTAATCTGACGCGATGGTATTTAGTTGTTGAGAAAAGGTGGTAATTGACTTCGAAACGCGGCTCTTCTTCGACGCCGCGATCGACGCCACAAATATCTGAAAGAAAGTCGAAGCGTGTTTCCGGCGAAGTCTTCAAAAAGAGACAAGCATCGACGATGTTTTCGCGCGGCACGACGATCGTTGTCTCGCCGAAAGCGACGATGACTTCGCCCACCCACTCCGGATGTTCACGCTGTAACGCCGCCACTAACGGTGACGGCGCTGCTTCTGAACTTGGGGTTTGTTCCGGCGACTGTTGCTCGATGTTGTCGGGACCTGATGTCATCCGCGCTAGTTGCTCGACTCTCTAAGTAGAACGACGCCGTTCGTGTCTCGAAGCGATCGTGTAGGGCCGCGATTCCGGCAACGTGTCTTGTTGCGCGGTTGAGCCGTCGGTAATCGGCAAAGTGCCGGGCACGACGGCTTCGCGTGCTTCCTCTTCGGGAATGTCCCTGCGATCGCGGACGCTCTCTTTCGACACTTTGTCCTGGAGCATCATCACGGCATGTATCAACATCTCGGGGCGCGGAGGACAACCCGGAATGTAGACGTCAACCGGAACGATCTTGTCGACACCCTGAACGATTGCGTAGTTATCAAAAACACCGCCGGAGGTCGCGCAGGCGCCCATCGAGATCACCCACTTTGGTTCCGGCATCTGATCGTAGATTCGTCTCAGCACGGGCGCCATCTTTCGCGACACGCGTCCGGAGACGATCATCACGTCGGCCTGTCGCGGACTGGCGCGAAACACTTCCGAGCCAAAACGCGCGAGATCGTTTCGAGACGAAGTCGCATTCATCATCTCGATCGCGCAACATGCAAGACCAAATGTCGCCGGCCAGAGTGAAGACTTGCGCGCCCAGTTGATCAGGGAGTCGAGGCGCGTGGTCAGCACTTCCGGTAAAGCTTCGGCAATTACATTTTCCAGACCCATTTGAAACTTCCTTACTTATGCACTTCCGTTAAGCAGCAGTCCGCTGCTTCTCAATCTTTCTGGCTTCCATGTCAGCCAGTGCTTTTGCTTCGGCTTCCGCTTCGCGTCGTGCTCGCTCTCCCCAGTCAAACGCGCCCTTCTTGACGATATAGATGTAACCGACGAAGAGCAGACCTACGAAGATCATCATCTCGAAGTATGCAAACGAGCGCATCGCCGCGCCCTGCGCCGCGAGCGCCTTGTACACTGCCGCCCAGGGCACGAGAAAGATCACTTCTATATCGAACAGGATGAAGATCATCGCGATCAGGTAGAACTTCACCGAGAAACGCTCTCGCGCGGAGCCTACCGGGTCCTTACCACATTCGTAAGGCATCAACTTCGTTCTTGTTCGCTTGCGTTGTCCAACGAAGGTTGAAAGGAGGACGTTGCCCACCGCGAAGCCTGCCGCGACGATGAACATCAGCAGAATGGGTAGGTAATCGTAAAGACGAAAACTCATCTAACGCACACTATGACCGGCCGCTGAGCAATCGTCTGCGGTCAGTGTCACTCGGTCCACGAGATTGAGAATCATTGTACAAGCGTGATGCTAGTCGAACTGATCAAGGGTGTCAAGCAACGCTTCTCGCGTGGATCAGGCCGGGAAAAATGCTCATTGACCGTGAAAAAATGCTTGTGTTACCGTTCAGTAAAACCCGCTTGCGAGTGGGTTTGAACAGCCTCCCGGTTTGAAGTTGAAAGGACTCATCTTGCGGAACATCCCTGGCGCCTGCCGCGCTCGGTTCTGACAACTGTGATTACAGGATTCAACACCGATATCGAGCATGATGGCGTTACTTATCATGTGCAAACCGAGGACAAGGGGCTCGACTCACCCATCATCCTCTCGCTCGTCTATGTGGGCGGCACGATCCTGGCCAGCAAACGCGCTCCTTATGAAGATCTGATCGCGACGGGTTTTAGTGACGAAGTTCTCTCCGAAAGACTGAAACGCCAGCACCGGCTGATCTGCGCCGCGATCAATTCCGGACGTATCGACGATCTCAAGAAGATGAGCGGGCGACCGAAAGAAGCGCCGCAAAAGGCTGTTGTGGAAGCGACGCCGGAAGTCGAGACCGCATCGGCTTCGACCGTCGATGAGCCGTTTGAGATCGAATACTGGCCGATGTCGCAGGAGTGGACGCCGCCGCCTACGCCAGAAGATGAAGAGCTTGCGGCAGTGATGGAGCCCGGCCTGGAGCCGCGTTACGAGCCGGTGGATTTGACTGCGAAGCCACCTGAGCCTGAGGTTGAAGAGCCCGTTGAAGTTGAAGAGCTGGTGAGTGAGCCTGATCTGGAAGATGGCCTGTTTATCGAGCTGCTCGACGACGATGAGTTTTACTCAGGTCAGCGCTATACGTTGCGAGTGTTAGTGAACAATCGTACGAATGGCGACGAGAAGCCGCTCGCGAATGTGGCTGTTTCAGTGAAAGTGCTTGGCACGACGTTCAGGCCATTAATTTATACGTTGAAGACTGAGAGTGACGGAGTGGCGAGTCTTAGCACAGACATTCCACAGTTCAACTCCGGTCGCGCCGCAGTGTTAATTCGCGCGGTAACGAAAGACCAGGCCGCCGAGCTCCGCCGCATCATCCATCCAAAAGATTAGCCACAAAAACGCACAAAAGTCACAAAAGAGGGGATTAGCTTTTTTGTGATTTTTGTGCTTTTTTGTGAACTAATGAAAGTTTACGTCAACGGAGAGCCGAGGGAAGTTAAGGCTTCTACTTTAGCCGGCCTGATCACTGAGCTGGATCTGCCTGTGGCGCGAATTGCGATCGAACTTAATCGTGAGGTCGTGCGTCGTAGTGATTGGGACAGTACTATGCTTAAGGACGAAGACAGGATCGAGATTGTGCATTTTGTTGGTGGAGGGAAAAATTGATCATCGCAGGGCGAGAGTTTTCATCCCGGTTGATTATCGGCACAGGCAAGTATCGCAGCTACGAAGAGATGCGCCGCGCGCATGAAGCTTCTGGCGCTGAAATGGTGACCGTTGCGGTGCGGCGTGTGCCACTCGATCGCAGTAGCGAGTCGTTTCTCGATCACTTGAGTCCTGCGCTTCAGATTCTTCCGAACACCGCCGGCTGTTATACCGCTGAAGATGCGGTTAGAACCGCCCGGCTGGCGCGTGAAGCCTTGCAGACGGATCTCCTGAAGCTCGAAGTCATCGGCGATCAGACGACGTTGTTTCCCGACAACGAGCAGACACTCGAAGCCGCGCGCATTCTCGTGAAAGAAGGTTTTGTCGTACTGCCGTACTTCAACGACGATTTGATCATGGCGAAGAAACTGCTCGATGCGGGTTGTGCGGCAATCATGCCGTTGGCAGCCCCGATCGGATCGGGTCTTGGTGTTCAGAACCCAGCCAACCTGCTCATCATGCGCGAGCAGTTGCCCGATGCGACGATGATTGTCGATGCGGGTGTGGGAACGGCGAGTGACGCGGCGATCGCGATGGAGCTCGGGGCTGATGGTGTCTTGATGAACACTGCGATCGCAGAGTCTCAAGATCCGTCTAAGATGGCGACGGCGATGAAGCTCGCGATTGAGGCTGGACGATTAGCTTACGAGGCGGGGCGTATGCCGAAGCGGTTGTACGCGAGCGCCTCGAGTCCGTTGACGGGCGTGATCAAGTAAGAAAAATCCGGCCACGGATTACACGGATTTTAGTGAGAGCGCGATCTGCTCCTGCTCGCGCATGACGCGATCGCCGAGCTCCGTCGTTGATATCGTCGGATAAGCGCCGCCTTTCACGCGCAGGCAACGCGCCTCGATCAACGCATCAATGTAGGCTTCCAACTCGTCCTGCGCCATGTCTCTCAACAAACCGTACGTCGATAGCTCATTGAGACGGGCAGTCAATAATTGTTTCGCCGACGATCCTCGCAACGTCTGAATCAACATCTTCCTTCCGAAGCGACCGTTCATACGTTTCGCGCACGCGAGTATCTTTCGCACGCGTAGTAACTCCTCATCAGTGAGAGTGCGTGGCGAAGAGTCGAAGGGTGCGGAAGGACTTGATGTGCCGCTCGATGGTCTGCAGTTACCGCATGTGCCACACAGTCGCTCGCTTTTCCGGTCGCCGAAGTAATTAAGAATGTACGCGCGATAACAACGATCCGTGTAGCAGAAGTCGATCACCGCGCGCAGCTTGCGACGTTCGAGCTCGCCACGACGCGACAAATCTGCCGGATCGACCCGCAGCTTCGCGACCGGCTCATTATCGAGCATGATGATGCTGCGGCCCTGTTGCGCGCCACGACCGCCGCGGTTGAGTGCGGGCGCCGTTCGTTGAATGTGTCCAGCGCGCTCGAGTACATAAAGCGCGGATTGCACCGCCATCTCGTTCGTTTCACCTGAGCGCCGCGCGATCTCTTGTGTCGAGAGCTCGATTCGTTTGAGCTCCGTCCCCGCGAGTGAGTCGTAAACCTGTTTGATGACGCTGATGTTTGGATACGAGCCTTCGATGAAGAAGTCGTGTGTGTTTTTGTCGGCGTAATTGAAGAGCAGGACGCACGTCGATGGCAGGCCATCGCGACCGGCGCGCCCGATCTCCTGGTAAAACGCTTCGATCGAGCCCGGCATCTGGTAATGGACCACAAAGCGGATATCAGGTTTGTCGATGCCCATTCCGAACGCGTTCGTGGCGACGATCATTTGGGTGCGGCCGCTCATGAAATCGTCTTGCGCGCGGACGCGTAGGGCGTCGGTCATGCCCGCGTGGTATTCCGACACTTTGAGATCGAGAGCCCTCAGTTTCGCCCCAACCTGTTCCACTGCTTTTCGCGTCGAGGCGTAGATGATTCCCGAACCGGGATTCTCGCGAGCGAGATTGCGAATGCGTGCGATCTTCTGGCGCTCGCGCTCCGTGTGGTCCACTTCGATCGAGAGATTCGGACGATCGAAGCCGCTTACGAACGTTTGCGGGCGATCGAGACCGAGTTGCTGAATGATGTCGGAGCGAACGTACGGCGTGGCGGTGGCGGTGAGCGCGAGAGTTTGGACTTTGTTCAGCGACTTGATGACGTTGCGCAGGCGCAGGTAGTCGGGACGAAAGTCGTGGCCCCAGGTCGAGATGCAATGCGCTTCATCGACTGCGAAGAGCGAGATCGGGATTTGTTGTAGCGCCGCGTTGAAGCGGCTGCTGCGAAAACGCTCGGGAGCGATGTAGACGAGCTTATGCTCGCCGCGTCTGAGCGACTCGATGCGCGCGCGTTGCTCTGATTCGGAGATCGAGCTGTTGATGAAGGTCGCGGGAAGTCCGCGAGCGAGCAAGGCGTCGACTTGATCTTTCATCAAGGCGATTAGAGGCGACACGACGAGTGTGACTCCGTCGAGGATCATCGCCGGGAGTTGGTAGCAGAGAGACTTGCCGCTGCCGGTCGGCATCACGACGACCGCGTCTTTGCCTTCGAGGATCGAACCGATGACTTCGCGTTGGCCTTCGCGAAAGTCTTCGAACCCGAAGTGCTGGCGGAGCGAAGCGACTGCGTCCGTGAGCGAGTGCATGCGTTCGAGTCTATAACACGGATCTTACGGATCAGTGCAAATCCGTGGCAAAAAATTTGAATTTCTCGGGTTGGGCGGGCCGAGAGCGAAGTCTGCGACGTTGTTGCGGGTATCGGTGCAACCGGCGGCGGCGCGCAGGATCGCGTTTGTGTTGCTCGGTGTCGGAGCGGGAGCTGAGCCTTTGAAGCAGTTGGCGGTGTTGCCGTAGCCGACGAGGTCGACGATGTTCGCGTCGTTCGGGCAGGCGCCGGTTAATGCCGTTGTCGATTTAGTTAACACGACTTTGCCGGAGCCGGCGGCCATCGCAATCGTGCCGGTTGCATCAGGCGCTGTTAACAAAGCACCTGTACTGCCGCCCGAGCCTTCCTGGATCAGGTAATACTGTCCTGGGTTAAGTGTAATTGAAGTTAAAGGTGTGACTGCCCACGTCGAGGCTGTCGCGCTCGCATACTGCACCGACCAGCCACTGAGATTAACTGGCGCGGTACCGGCGTTGAAGATCTCGATGAAGTCATTACGAAACGGCGCACCGGAGTTCCCGCCACCGCCGAACACCTGACTGATCACGATGTGCGGCGATGAACCGGGCGATGGTGTTGGAGTTGGCGTTGGAGATGGACTGGACGATGGTGATGGTGTCGGAGTGGGAGTAGGCGTTGGCGTCGCACCTGTCAGTACGAGTGACACCGAATTGCTTTGCACCCCATCCGCTAACACGATGAGTGTTGATTTCCCCGCGCCACGCAATTCAGCAGGTACAAGAACATGAATCTCGTCTAGTCCAGGCAAACTCGCTGGCACAACCGTTTCAACGATCGCAGACTTGCTATTGATCGTGACCGACACATTACCAGCCCGCGCGATTCCGGTTACAAAGATCGATAGCCGTAAACTTCCTTTCGACGGATCAAACGGTCCCTGTGTCAGCGTGTCAGAATTCAGAATGATCGCTTCGCCGGCATTATTGAAAACGCCGGGACCGGTTGGTGAAATGATAGCTTCAGCTTTCGACTGCAACCCGTCTGCATTCGTGACCAGGAACTCCGCCGGCCCAGCAACTAACCCGCTCGGAACTACAAACACAACCTCGCTTGCTGAAGCGTAAAAGATTTGCGCTGCCTGGCCATTGACCGTCACAGAACTTCCGAGTGCATTCCCGCGAATACTCGCAATACTGCCGGGTGCTATGCTCGCCAACTCTGGCGCCGCAGCATTCACGACACTCGCTGTTCCAACCGGTCGCGGAGCGATCGACGCGACATAGATCTCGCTGTTGTTTCTCAAATCATCATCACTCACCGCCCCGGAAATGATGCGCGGAAAATTGAACGCCACCAGACTGCCATCGAAATTGAGCGACGAAACCACTTCGCCAGTCGCTGTAGAAGGCGCATTCGTGATCTGCTGAAAAACACCTGTCGGCAGATCGAGTACATACAACTCCACACCACCATCACTCGACCCTACTACCCGCCTGCGCGTCGCAAACGCCACGCGCCGTCCATCTCCGCTAATCGTCGGCTGCAACTCGACATCAACCGTCCTCGATCCCAGATTAGTTAACTGTCGAATCGAGTCATCCCGCCCGTCAAACATGAAAACCTGCGTCTGGTTCAGCCCCGTAGCCGCTGAATAAACGACACGCATCCCGTCATTACTCACGGCCCGCCCTTCAACCAGCGACAGCTCCACAACATCCTTCGCCAACACACGACTCGCCAGCGTCCGCATATCAATCCGTACTAAATCCGTTTTATCCGTGGTTAAATAAACCCATCGCCCATCACCACTGATCTTCGGATTCACGCCACTGCCCAACCGCATAAACTTACGCTCGAACGTGTCATAAACAACGATCTCCCCCTCCGACGAAAACGCCACGATCCGACCATCACTCGTAATACTCGGCTGGAAACTACCAGCCGACTCAGTCAGTTGATCAAGCTTCAGCCCATCGAACAAGAAGATCTCCGAATTCCGATCGGCATTTCGCCCGACAAGATCCTCTCGCGACGCAAACACGATGGTTTTCCCATCACCAGACATCGCCGGACACACCGCGCGCGTCTTTCCTATCTCGACAAACGACGGATCAGCGCGTAACACGCGAAACGACGCACTTCCGCCCGTATTCGCAAGATCGGCAGACGACTCGAAGACAATCGTGCGCCCGTCATCACTAATCGTCGGATTGAGATTGAGCACGTGTTCCGGCGTGTTCGTCAGCCGCGTCAGCGTTGAAACTGACCGCACACGTCCCGGTCCATAGATAGCGATGACGATGAAAGTAAAAACGGTGATGAGGAAAAAGGTTGTGAGACGAAGCATCGTGAGGTTGCTCCTAACTTAAATTTTCCGCGCATTCTACACTGATATTAAAAAATTTCAAGCAGAATCTATTGAGTGGTATTCTCACGCCGAGAAAAACGAAATGAAAATACTCGTGAGTGGTTCACATGGACTCGTCGGCAAAGCGCTTATCAATTCTCTAAGATCTGACAGCCACGAAATCGTTCGCCTCGTGCGTGGCACGCCGTCTGGCGCTGCAGAAATCGAGTGGCATCCGAATCAGGAGAACATCGACGCCGCAGCACTCGAAGGCGTCGACGCTGTGGTCCATCTCGCCGGTGAAAGCATCGCCAGCGGCCGTTGGACCGACGATAAGAAACGAGCGATTCGCGACAGCCGTGTCAAAGGAACAACGCTCTTGAGCCAGGCGCTCGCACAATTGTCTCGCCCGCCGCAAGTGTTCGTGAGTGCGTCAGCAATCGGCTATTACGGCAATCGCGGTGATGAGTTGTTAACCGAGTCGAGCGCGCCCGGAGACGACTTCCTCGCGGACGTGTGTGTCGAATGGGAGAACGCGACGATACCCGCGATCGAGAAGGGAATCAGGACCGTGCACGCGCGCTTCGGCATCATTCTCGATCCAAAGGACGGCGCTCTCGCGAAGATGCTGACGCCTTTTCGGATGGGAATTGGCGGACGCATCGGTGACGGCAAGCAGTGGATGAGCTGGATCGATATCGACGACGTTGTTAGTGGTTTGAGATTCTTGCTTGAGAGTTCAGTGAATGGGCCAGTGAATTTTGTCGCGCCGAATCCCGTGACGAATGCAGAGTTTACGAAGACGCTGGGACGCGTGCTGTCAAAGCCGACGCTGTTTCCCGTGCCGGCGTTCGGCGTACGGCTAGCCTTTGGTGAGATGGCTGATGCGCTGTTGTTATCGAGCGCGAGAGTGAAGCCGGGCGTGTTACAACATTTCGCCTATCCCACGCTTGATTCGGCGTTGAGGCATCTTTTGAAACGCGGATAAACGCGGATAAAGACGCGGATTAGTTGCTGAATTCCGGGAGAGCCTGGAACACTTCAAGTGCATATTTGACGTTCCCGAACGGCGCTGACACCTGCACACCTTGAATCTCATCACGCACTTCCAGCAACGACTCGCGCGCGATCTTCAATCCCTCGTCACGTCCCGCTTCCTTGCTGATGTTTGAAGCGGCGCGCATGCGGTCCATGATCGACGGCGTTACGCGCACGCCCGGTACCTCGTTGTGCAGAAATTCCGCGTTGCGATACGAGACCAGTGGCCAGATGCCGGCAATGATCGGAATGCGCACGTGGTCGATGCGTTTCAGAAAATCACGCAGTTGATTGGTATCAAACACAGGCTGCGTGATCGCATACTGCGCACCCGCTTCCACCTTCCACTCGAACCGCCTGATCTCTTCGTCGAGATTGATCGCGCCGGGATTCACGCCCACACCGATACAGAACGACGTCGGCTCACCAATCGGATTGTTTCCGAGATCGAGACCATGGTTCAGCTTGTTGACCATGTTCGTCAGACCAATCGAATCGATATCGAAGACGGCAGTTGCGTCCGGGTATGGTCCCATCTTCGGCGGATCGCCCGTGATCACCAAAATATTTCGCAAGCCGAGCGCGGCCGCGCCGAGCAGATCAGACATCATACCGAGCAGATTGCGGTCGCGACAGCAATAGTGCAACACCGACTCGATCCCGATCTGTTGCTCGACTAAAACAGCAGTCGCGATCGCACTCATGCGCGACTGCGCACGCGCGCCGTCGGGAATGTTCACCCCATCGACACCTGCATCTTTCAGCAAGCGAATCGAGTCGAGCGTCTTCTTCGCATCGACACCTTTCGGCGGCAGCACCTCGACTGAAGTCACAAACTCACCGAGCGCGATTTTGCGTCCCCAGTTCGAACGCTCTTCAGGCGGAACGACATGAATATCCGACGGTGTTGTATCGACTGTCGTTGTCGCGCCGGCACTGAATGTCGTGCGCTGTGTTCGCGGTGAAGCTGCACGCACGGAATCGGAAATCAGCTTGATGTGTGCTGGTGTGGTGCCGCAGCAACCACCAATAAACTTTGCGCCCGATTGAATAAACCGTTTCGCAAACTTCGACATGTACTCGGGCGAGCACATGTAAAACTGTCGACCTTGCACGTCACGCGGCAGTCCGGCGTTTGGCTGTGCTGAAAGCTTTTTCTTCGTGACCTCGCGCATCTTCTCGAGCGCGCTGAGAATGATCGCTGGTCCAACACCGCAGTTCAGACCGATCACGTCAGCGCCCCACTCGTCGAGACGCTCGGTGAACAACTCCGGCGTGGTGCCAAACATCGTGTTGCCGTCAGTCATGATCGTCATCTGCGCGATGATCGGCAGATCACAGAGCTCACGAATCGCGGCTATCGCCTGGCGGATCTCTGACACGTCGGAAAATGTTTCGAGGCAGAAGAGATCCACGCCGCCTTCGAGCAACGCTACCGCCTGCGCTTTGAATAAGTCGCGCGCTTCGGCAAACGAAGTTGGCCCATACGGCTCGATACGCAATCCGAGTGGCCCAATCGCGCCCGCGACGTACGCGCGATCGCGCGCAGCCTCACGCGCCACCTTCGCAGCGATGGCGTTGATCTCGTGCATGTTCGCTTCGAGCCCATACTGCTGGAGCTTGTGTGCGGTGGCGCCAAACGTGTTGGTCTCGATGATGTCGGCACCGGCGCGAATGTATTCAGTGTGGATCTCTCGGACCAGATCCGGGTTGCTGAGATTCAACTCGTCGTAGCAACGATTGATGTAGACACCCTTGGCGTAGAGCATGGTGCCCATGGCTCCATCAACGACGAGGATGCGATCGCTGGAGAGAATTTCTTGAAATGTTTGCATCTTATTGAAGCAATGAAAAAGTCCCGCGCCAAACAACGCGGGACTTCAAATCGATTTGAAGTTTTTCGGGTCTTGCCCGAGCTGTTTAGCTGGTTATTTTACGTGGCCGCAAGTCGCCTTAACTCACCACGCGTGTCATCGGTGCTTATACCCCCGCGGCGTACGGCTGTCAAGTTTGCGTGGAAATTAGACGACTGTCCATGATTGCCCGTAAACGGTCGGGGAAGTCGGTGATGATTCCGTCGATGCCGTTGGTTATCGCTCGTTGCATGTCGATGGGATCGTCGACGGTCCATGCGTGTACTTTGAATCCTTCGTTGTGTGCTTTGCGAATGAAGCCACGAGTGAGGAGCCAGAATCCAATTAAGCGTTCCCGGATTTGCAGGGCCTCGACTGGTGGGTGATAAGGAATGTGAAGAAGATAGTTGCCAAAATAGTACCGCACCCATTCCCACGTTGATGCCGACGTCGCGATGGGCAGGTTCCGTCGCTCGGATTCTTTTCTGAACTCTTTTAGGACCGCCGTGTGAAAAGAAGCGATCAGCAGGTTCTGCGCGGGTACGGCGTATCTTTCAATCAGGTCCAGGAATGGTTCAACGATCGAGGGACGCTTCTGTTTGATCTCGATGTTCATCCGCTGGTCCTTAAATTCCTTCAACACGTCTTCCAGTCTCGCCACTCTTATAACGGGCTCGGTGTTCGCAAATGGAAAGGTCCTTCCACCATCGGGAGACCAGCGGTAAGCAGCATTGAGATGTTCGAGATCTTTAAACTTGAGCGATGTCACTTTCCCGGAGCCCTCAGTCATTTTACTGATATCTGACGAGTGCATTAGGACGAGCACAGGAGGATCATCGCCCGTTCCCCAAACATCCATCTCAATCACGTCCGCGCCACTCGCCAGCGCGCGAGTGAAAGCATATGTGGTCTCACCAGGCCACTGGGCATTACCACCGCGATGAGCGATTACATCGACATCTGGAGCCTGCTCGAAAAAGCGAAGACGCGAGTTCTGAGGAGGTGGAGGATCTCTCTTCATAAGGTGCCAGTGAGATTAGCACATGGTTCCGATCTTGGGACGCGGGCGGGGAAAGTGTCTTGTTTTTTCTGTCACGCTGACCATCAGGTTCAGAATGACCGGATCGAGTGAAGCGAACAAGTACAATCTTTTCAATAACTTACAAGCATAAATTTGAAACGAAATGGCAACCTGTCTCGTAAGTTATCCATCTGAGTTCCGGTCCTTCGTTACAGCTTGCTGTTCGGAAGTCTTGACTGTTTGTGCGGTGCAGTCCCCTGAGAGTTCTGCATAAAGTCGAATACCTGGTGGCGTTATGGTCATCGCTAATACGGAGATATTACTGAATGAAGTTTCCCCGCAGGTTACCCCATTTTCGTTCCTTGAAGTTTGCACCCTTCGCACTCATTTCGCTGTTCCTGTTCAGCAACCTGACTGGTCTATTGTTCAGCCGCGCGCTGGCGCCGAATGTCATCGCCAGTCCTGACAACACGCTTCGCATTCCCGCTGACATGCCGACTTCCGGTGATCCAGCGTTGGATAAGATCATCTATGAAGCCGGTGAGAAAGAAGGCGTTGATCCGCGGTTCATACACGCTGTGATCTGGCAGGAGTCGAAGTACAAAGTAGAAGCTCGATCACACGCGGGTGCCCAGGGCTTGATGCAGTTGATGCCGGCGACGGCGAAGCGGTTTGGATGTCACGATCCGAACGATCCGGCTGACAACATCCAGGCGGGTACGAAATATTTGAGCTGGCTGCTGAAGCGATTCGCGGGCAACGTCGAGCTCGCGCTGGCGGGCTACAACGCGGGCGAAGGCTCGGTTGATAAGTACGATGGAATTCCGCCGTACAACGAGACGCAGAATTACGTGAAGATCATCTCGAAGCGTTACGGAAAGATGTATCACCCGGTGCCGGTCGACGCTGCGGATTAATTAGCCACGGATAAGACGGATCTGTGTAAATCGATTACACGGATCCTGTCATCAGTGGTTCCTGCTTGACACTCTCCCTCACATTTTGGCTGAATGCTCACGGTCTTTCCCTAAGCTCCGCATTACGAAAAAAGGAATTCAATCTATGAGCACATCGCAAGATGCGGCTGCCTCCCGCCTTGATCGTAGCTTCTTCGGACATCCAGCCGGCCTCTCGACGCTCTTTTTCACCGAGATGTGGGAACGTTTCTCCTACTACGGCATGCGCGCGATCCTCCTGCTCTACATGACCAAGACGTTTGCGGAGGGCGGGCTTGGGCTCGATGAGAAGTACGCGGGCTTGATCTACGGAACCTATGTTTCATCTGTTTGGTATCTGCCGCTGCCCGGAGGCTGGCTTGCCGACCGCATCCTCGGTGCAAAGCGAGCGGTGCTTATCGGCGCCATCGTCATCGCCTGCGGTCACTATTCGATGGCGATCCCCTCTAAGCTGACCTTTTACGCTGGTCTAGTACTGATTGCCTGCGGGACTGGATTGCTTAAGCCGAACATCAGCGCGATGGTGGGCCAACTCTATTCCGAAGAAGACAAGCGACGCGATTCGGGCTTTTCGATCTTCTACACGGGCATCAATCTCGGCGCGTTTCTTGCGCCGCTCCTCGTCGGATTTCTGGCGCAGTCACAGACATTCAAGAACATTATTGCGTCGGTGGGACTCAATCCGAATTCGAGTTGGCACTGGGGGTTTGGTGCGGCCGGTGTAGGAATGACGCTCGGTATTATTCAGTATGTGCTTGGTCAAGAGCGGCTGGCGGCGGTTGGACATAAACCTGTTATACCAACAGTGACGGCGGACACCAGCGAGGGAGTAGATTACTTAACGCTCGTGCTCGCTCTCGTTGGCGGAGCCATCGGTGTGGGACTCGGACTGACTTTCGGCGAAGCGCTCATATCAGCATTGTTCCCCACTGTGGTCGGATTCTTTTTCGGGTATCTGCTGGGAATCATGCGTCACCTAAAAGGCGAGGAATTAAGGCGAGTGCTCGTCATCTTTATTCTCTTTGTTTTCTCGATCCTGTTTTGGATGACTTACGAACAGGCCGGCTCGAGTTTGACGCTCTTTGCCGATCGCCTGACGAGGACCACGATTTTTGGTTGGACCTACCCGTCAAGCTGGTTTCAAGCTGTTCCCGCTCTGTTCGTGATCATCTTCGCGTCAATCATCGGCGCGCTCTGGTTAAAACTCGGAGACCGGCAGCCTTCGAGTCCGGGCAAGTTCACGATCGGACTATTCTTCGCCGGCATTGCTTTCGTCGTGATCGCATTCGCCGCTACCCTGGCCGGCAGCGGACGCGTGAGTCCGATGTGGCTCGTGCTGGTTTACTTCCTGCAAACGATCGGCGAGCTTTGTTTGAGTCCGGTCGGCCTTAGCACAACTACTAAACTCTCTCCGGGAAGAATGGTCGGACTGATGCTCGGTGTGTGGTTTCTTTCCATTTCCATCGGAAGTTATATCGCGGGATTGGCTACGGGACTATTCGCAGGCAACGACAACAGCGCGTTAACGCGCGGCTTCGGCATCTTCGCCGGAATCACTTTGTTAGCGGCAATCATACTTGCAGTATTGACACCTCTCATCAAGAGGATGACTCCAAGAGCACAATGAAGAGAATAACTCTACTCGCGATAGTTTTTTTGGCCCTGGTCACACAGTCTTTAAAGGCGCAGAACAAACTCTTAACCATCGACGATATCTTCGACCCGGCGAAGAAGGTCAACTTCAACGGCTCGACTCCCACCATTCGCTGGCTCAAAGACGGCAATCACTACTTGTTAACCAACGAGTCTTCGCGGCGCGATGTGCCGCGAATCCAAAAGGTGAATGCTGCCACCGGTGAGGCGGTGCCGTTTTTCGACGTGGCCAAAATGCAGGCTGCGTTTGCGGCCTTGCCGGGTGTGAGCGCGCAGGACGCACGAGAACTCGCGAACCGCGGCAATTACGATCTCAATCCCGCCGAGACAGCGGTCCTGATCAACTGGTCCAACGATCTCTTCTATTACGAGTTTGGCAGCGATCGCGCGATTCGTCTCACGAGCAATCCTGAAGAAGAAGTTGGCGAGGGCTTTAGTCCGGACGGACGCATGGTCAGCTTCGTGCGCGAGAACAACTTGTACGTCGAAGATCTCGGCATGCAGCGTCGCGAGCGCGCACTCACGCGTGACGGAAGTGCAAAGCTTCTCAACGGCCGTCTGGATTGGGTCTACCAGGAAGAGCTTTATGGACGCGGAAATTTCGGCGCGTACTGGTGGAACCCTGACTCGACGAGCATCGCATTTCTGCGTATCGACGAGTCTCCGGTGCCTGAGTTCACCGTTGTCGATCACATTCCGTATGACCAGAAGCTCGAGGTCACGGCGTATCCGAAGGCCGGCGATCCGAATCCGATCGTGAAGCTCGGTGTCGTTAATGCGGCGGGCGGCGACATTCGCTGGATCGACACGTTCAAATATCAACCGGAGAATTTCTTGATCTCGCGTGTGACGTGGACGCCCGACGGCGAGAAGGTCGTCTTCCAGGCACAGAACCGCGAGCAGACGTTTCTCGACGTGAACTACGCCGATCCACGCAATGGCAAATCGAGCAACGTCATTCACGAAACGTCGAAGGCGTGGGTGGCGATTAACGAGCAGCCGATCTGGCTCAAAGATGGCTCGTTCATCTGGGCCAGCGAGCGCAACGGCTGGGAGCATCTCTATCACTATTCGGCTGACGGAAAACTCCTGCGACAGATCACAGACGGCAAATGGGAAGTGCGTTCGATCGAAGGTGTGGATGAAGCGAATGGCTACATCTATTTCACCGCGACTGAGCACAGTCACATCGCAAACCATGGTTATCGCATCAAGCTCGACGGGAGCGGCTTGACACGTCTCACGCAAACGGAAGGCTCGCATCGTTTAGATCTGAGCCCTGCGAACAACTATTTCGTCGACGTTTGGAACGACGTCAACACGCCATCGCAAGTTCGCTTATATGCCTCGTCAGGCAAACTGGTGCGCGTGATTGCCGAGAACAAAGTCGACGCGCTGAAGCAATACAAACTCGGAACGACGGAGCTTTTGCAGGTCAAGACGCGCGACGGCTTCGCGATGGAAGCAATGATGATCAAGCCGCCGGATTTCGACCCGCGTAAGAAGTATCCGGTGATGAGTTTTACTTACAGTGGTCCACACGCGCCGCAAGTGAAAAACGGTTGGGGATCGCAGACGTACATGTTCCACCAGTTGCTGGCCCAGAAGGGTTACATCATCTGGGTTTGCGATAATCGTACGGCAAGCGGCAAAGGTATGGATGCGACGTGGCCTGTTTACAAAAACTTCGGCGAGCTCGAGCTACGCGATCTGGAAGATGGTGTGACGTGGTTGAAGAGCCAGCCTTACGTTGATGGCTCGCGCATCGGGATCTGGGGATGGAGTTATGGTGGCTTCATGACGAGCTATGCGTTGACGCACAGCGAGTCGTTCAAGATCGGTATTTCCGGTGGAACGGTGGCTGACTGGCGCGATTACGACAGCATCTACACCGAGCGTTACATGGGAACGCCGCAGAACAATCCCGAAGGTTACAAGAAGAGCTCGCCCGTGAATGCGGCGAAGAACCTGCACGGTAAGCTGTTGTTGATTCACGGCGCGATTGACGACAACGTCCACATGCAGAACACGATTCAGTTTATTTACGAGCTGCAGAAGGCAGGGAAGCAGTTTCAATTGATGCTGTATCCGAAGTCGAGGCACGGCGTGACGGACCCGCTGCTGTTGAAGCATATGCGGCAGATGATGCTCGACTACATCGTGGAAAACCTTTAGCCACGGATTACACGGATTAACACGGATAAGGGTTTATCTGTGTATATCCGTGTAATCTGTGGCTAACTTCCTGATGATGGCATGGGGCTTGCCGATGGGAGGCCGGAGGTTTTCCCCCATGGCCACACCCCTCGCTTATATCTCAGATCATGAACCACAGTTGCCTCTCCTGCGCGACGTCGTTCCGGTCGACTTTCAGACGCAGGTCCAACGTGAAGTTCAGGCAAATCTTCACCAAGAAATAGACCTCGTCCTCCAACGCATCTACAGTCCCAACCTGCGAGAAATCTCACAGACCATTCTCGGCGGGATGATGCGCTACTTCGCCTGGCTCGATCGCATCGAGAACAATCTTCAGAAGCTCGACACGCTTCTTGAAAGTCTCTCAATCCTCGAAGTCCTCGAATTCGAAGCCCGCTCACTCACCGATTTTATCGACACCCGGGCCATCAGACTTGCTGGGGGAAACGAGCGCCTGCTCGATGTCCTCGACGGCATTTCTTACGGAATTACTCACGATTTACGGCGCGTTTTTGAACGTGAGCTGGTGCGCGGCGTCACGGAACAGTCGATTCCCATCGTCTACGGTAAGATCCTCCACGCGCACGGTTTACTCACGAATTGTTTCCAGCAATCCACCATCACTCTGCTCCAGGTTTTCAACCCCAGTCTCGATGCTTCGAAGCTTTTCAACGACGTCGAGCTGCGACTTCAGCAGTCACTCATCCTGTGCAAAGACCTCTCGTCTCTCATGCGGTTCGTGCGCCTCGCGCAGGCCAAGGACGACCCGGACGTGCTGCGCTCGGTAACCGCGCGCATTCTCGAATTTCGCGACGGCAGCATGCAGTATCTGATGTACAAAGACTGGCGCGGCTACGAGAGCCTCGCGCTCGAAGTCATCACGGCGGTGGAGAACAATCTCGACCCGAAACCACTGCTGCACCGGTTTATTTGTTACCTGGAAGTGCTTTACGGGCACGTGAAGATGCGCGCTGTGCTGGCTGACGAGTTTCCTTACTCCGGGAAGGACGAGAACGAGTGATTGTGCCGCGAACTGTTAACCGCTCGGTGACATAAATTGTTATTTAGCCACGGATTTCACGGATGAACACGGATTTGAATTCTGATCCGTGTATCCGTGAAATTCGTGGCTTATTATTTCTGACAGCCGTGGCAAAAGTACGTAGACCTTCCGCCCTGGACCACGCGGCGGATTCTTTTTCTGCACTTCACGCACGGCTCGCCTTCGCGCTCGTAGACGCGCCAGAAACGTTCTGATGTTCCAATGTAGCTGCTATTGCCGTCCGCGAGATCGATCTTCAATGTCGAGCCGGCGTCGATGGCTTCCTGTAACACATCGCGAATCGCCTGGTACAACTTGCGTGCGCGTGGCTTCGAGAGTTTATTCGCGGCCTTCATCGGGCTGACGCCGGCGAGAAAGAGCGCTTCGACAGCGTAGATGTTGCCGAGACCGAGCACGCGCGTCTGGTCCAATAGCAAATGTTTCAATGGGCGACCGGAGCGTTTGAGAGTGTTGAGGAAATATTCTTCGGTGAACTCGTCTGACAATGGCTCAGGCGCGAGTGTCTGCAGCTCTTTTGGTGGGCGCAATGGATCTTTGAAGATCTGCATGCGTCCAAACTGGCGCATGTCGCAATAGACGAGGCGACGATCGTCATCGAGATAAAAGACGACGTGTGCATATCGTGGCAGTGATTCGTCGATCGTGAGTGAGACAAACTTACCGGTCATGCGGAGATGTGTAGTGAGTACGTGTCCTGATTCGAGTTTGAAGAGGATGTACTTGCCGCGCCGACCGACGCCGGTGATGAGCGTGTTTTGTAGTTGACGATTGAATGCAGGGCGAGAGATGCCGGGCGCGATGCGTTTGAGATTGAGCTCCGCGGCGAGAATGCGTCGTCCCGTGACGACCGGAGATAAAGCGCGGACGACGTGTTCTACTTCAGGAAGCTCAGGCATTGATTAGCGTTTCGATCTCCTGCCGGATGTGATCAACCAATCCATCCTTGCGGGCCTCGATGTTCAATCTCAAGAGTGGCTCGGTGTTCGAGCCGCGGATATTGAAGCGCCACTCAGCGGTCTCGAGCGAATAGCCGTCAGTAAAATCTTCCTGACCCTCGCCGTGAAACTTCTCTTTCACTTTCTCAATCACCGCTTTGATATCTTTGACATGGTAATTGAGCTCGCCCGTCATGTAGTGCCCCGCCATGAACGGCGCAATCAACTCTGAAAACGGCTTATCGTGCGTCGAGAGATGTTCGAGCACTAACAGAAAAGGAATCACACCGTTATCAGCATAGAAATTTTCACGAAAGTAGTAATGCCCGCTCATCTCACCCGCAAACAGGCCATTCTCCTTCCGCATGCGATCCTTCATAAACGCGTGACCGCCCTTGGAGATGATCGGCCGTCCGCCATGTCGCTTCACCGTGTCGAGCGTGGGCCATATCACGCGTGGATCGAAGATGATCGTGTTATCACTTCCATACTTCGTCAGCAGGATATCGGCGAGGAACGCAGTGATGTACGCGCCCGAGATGAACTCACCTTTCTCGGTGAAAAACATCGCGCGGTCGGCGTCAGCATCCCACGCCACACCGAACGACGCGCCCTTTTCTTTGATCAGGCTTTCTGTTTCGGTGCGATTGCCCGGCAGCATCGGATCCGGTGGTCCTTTTGGAAACGTGCCATCGGGTTCGAAGTTCAAAGGGAGAAGAGTCAGATTCAAATCTTTGGCTAGCTTTGCAGCCGGACGGCACACATATCCGAAGTTGGCGTTGCCGACGAACGTGAACGGTTTGATCTTCGTTCGATCGATAGACTTCAGAACGTGTTCGAGATAATCGTTGAGTATGTCGCGCTCGGTGCAAGTGCCTTTTTTATCGGAAGTGACTTCCGCATCTTTACCGGCTTTGAGTGCGTCGCGTATGTCGAAGAGGCCGGTGTCAGAAGAGATGGCGGTCGCTTTCTCGCGCACCATCTTCATGCCGTTGTATTGCACCGGATTGTGCGAGGCGGAGACGACGATGCCACCTGAATATTCAGAAGATGCGCCGACAGTGTAATAGAGCATGTCGGTAGTAATCTGTCCGATGTCTACGACGTCAACACCTGCGTCAAGAAAGCCGCGAGTCAGGCCCGCTTTGAGAACAGGGGACGAGACTCTTGCATCCATGCCGACAACCATCGTCTTTGGCTTGAAGAGGTACACGTATGCTTTGGCGGTACGGTAGTAATCTTCTTCGTTGATCTGATCGGGGTAGGTGCCGCGAATGTCGTATGCTCGAAAAACGTCCCAGTTCATGTTCTCCTCCTGTTAGATCCATCCACAGATTGCACAGATTTCTGTGTAATCTGTGGATGGATTTAGCTCTTACGCGAAAGTATAGTCAGTCAAAGATGTCTTATCACCCAGCACGGTTCCCGGTCTAACGATTGCCGCGCGACCGATGTGACAACCACGCCCGACGATGGCGCCCTTCACTTGCGCGGTGGTGCCGATGCGTGTGTGTGGCCAGATGACTGAGTTCTCAACCCGCGCACGCTCCTCGACAAAACATCCCTGGCCCAATACCGAGTTGATGATCTGCGCGCCCGGTTTGATCTGGCAGTCGTCACCGATCATCGACAACTCATCGATCTCGGCGACGGTCGCCGCGTCAAACTGCCCGCGTCGCTCCTTGATATGAAACCGCGAAACACGATTCGCAAGCATATCATCGTGCACTTGCAGGTAACGCTCCGGTGTGCCGATATCGATCCAGTACGTGCGCGTTGGTATGTGCGCATAAAACGCTTCACCACGCTTCAATAGATCGGGAAACAAGCCATACTCGAACGAGTAATTCTCACCAGCCGGCAGATAGTCGAGCATCTTCGGCTCGAGAATGTACGTACCGGCGTTGATGGTGTTACACGTGATCTCGTCGGCCTTCGGCTTTTCAAGAAAGCGACGAATGCGCCCGTCTTTTTCCGTTTCGACGAGGCCATAACTTTGTGGATTCTCAACCGGCGCGAGCACGATCGTCGCCGTGGCTTTACGCTCAGTGTGCTCGCGAATGACGGCCTTGAGATCGAGATCGGTAAGAATGTCGCCGTTGAAAACGACAGTTGGCTCGCGGATGAGATCTTCGGCAAACTTGTAAGCGCCCGCGGTGCCCATCGGTTGCGGCTCGACTGTGTACTTCAGCTTGACGCTGAAATCGGAGCCGTCGCCAAGCAGTTGCTCGATCTTATTTGGTTGATAAGAGAGCGAGAGCGTGATGTCTGTGATGCCCGCGCGGCGCAGCGTGTCGATTTGATAAAGAAGAAAAGGCCGGTTACAGATCGGAACAATAGGTTTCGGAGTGTAAACTGTTAAAGGGCGAAGGCGCGTGCCTTTGCCGCCAGCAAGAATGAGTGCCTGCATGCTTTATGAATAATGAAATAAAGTCTAATATCGGGCCAAGTCTAACATAAGGGAGTTTGAAATGCCGGAATTGAACGAAGCAGTAATCATCAGTGCGGCGCGTACACCAGTGGGAAAGTTTCTCGGTTCGTTGAAAGGATTCTCTGCGACTGAGCTCGGCGCGATCGTGGTGCGCGAGAGTGTGAAGCGCGCGGGAATCAAGCCTGAAGATGTTGACGAAGTAATCATGGGATGCGTAATTCAGGCGGGACTCGGACAGAATCCCGCGCGACAGGCGGCGTTGAATGGTGGCATACCGTCGACTGTTGCTGCCGTGACTGTGAACAAGGTTTGTGGCTCAGGGTTAAAGGCTGTGATGTTGGCGGCGCAGGGTGTTCAACTCGGCGACTCCGAGATGGTGGTTGCGGGTGGAATGGAGTCGATGAGCAACGCGCCTTATCTCATTCCGAAAGCGCGTGAAGGTTATCGACTCGGCAATGGCGAGCTAATCGATTCGATGATTCATGACGGGCTATGGTGCGCGTTTGAGAATTATCACATGGGCTGCACGGGCGAAGTCGTAGCGGAGGAATATAAGATCGGTCGCAGCGAGCAGGATGAGTTTGCGACGAGCTCGCATCGCAAAGCCGCTTCGGCGATCAAGGCAGGTTACTTCAAAGACGAGATTGTGCCTGTCGAGATCAAGCAGAAGAAAGGTGCCGCGTTAATCTTCGATATTGATGAGACTGTGCGTGAAGATACGACGGTGGAAGTGCTCGGGAAGCTCAAGCCGGCGTTCAAGACTGAGGGGACAGTGACGGCTGGTAATGCGCCGAGTGTGAATGATGGTGCGTCAGCGGTTGTTGTTACTTCGCTGCGTCGTGCACGTGAGCTTGGTGTTGAGCCGATGGCGAAGATCGTTGCGCAGGCTGTCTCGGGTGTTGAGCCACGGATGGTGATGATGGCGCCGGTTGAAGCGATTCGGAAATTGTTGAAGAAGACGGGTTGGTCCGGTAGTGAAGTCGATCTGATCGAGTTGAATGAGGCGTTCTCGGTGGCAGCGCTTGCAGTGACGCGCGAGCTCGGACTCGATCCGGAGAAAGTGAACGTAAATGGCGGCGCGGTGGCGTTGGGCCACGCGATCGGACAATCCGGATCGAGACTGTTGACGACGATGCTGTATGAATTGAAGAGACGTGATGCGCGACGAGGAATCGTGGCGTTGTGTCTTGGTGGTGGAAACGCCGTTGCTATGGCGATCGAGCGCTAATTTCGCTGCGATCTCTGCGTACCTCTGCGGCCCTCTGCGTTAACGTGCGACTTTAACGCAGAGGTTCGCAGAGATCGCAGAGAGAAATTGAGGAGCAATTTGTGACTGAAATAATCGGTGTAGTTGGCGCGGGCACGATGGGGAATGGGATCGCCCAAGTTTCCGCGCGTGCCGGTTACAACGTGATCATGCACGATGTGCGCGACGAATTTCTCGTTCGCGGAATGAGTGCGATCGATAAGAGCTTGCAACGCGACGTCGATAAAGAACGCCTCGATGGAACGGGTAAACAGGGAATCATCGAGAGAATCAGGACGACGACTGATTTCGCCGCATTCAAAGACGCGTCATTTGTGGTCGAAGCAGTCGTCGAGGATCTGAGTGTAAAAACGCAGGTCTTCAAAATGCTCGACGAAGCCACGCCGCCACACGCGATTCTTGCTTCAAACACCTCGTCAATCTCGATCACGAAACTCGGCGCGGCCACAAAGCGGCCTGACAAAGTTATCGGCATGCACTTCATGAATCCGGTGCCGGTGATGAAGCTCGTCGAAGTCATCCGCGGCATGGCGACTTCTGACGAAACTTACGAGCGCGTCAGAACACTCTCCGAACAGCTCGGCAAGACGGCGCTCGATTGCCAGGACTCGCCCGGCTTCGTCTCGAATCGCGTGTTGATGCCGATGATCAACGAAGCGATCTTCACTCTGTACGAAGGCGTAGCTAGTCGCGAGAGCATCGATGGCATCATGAAGCTCGGCATGAACCATCCAATGGGCCCGCTCACGCTCGCCGACTTTATCGGTCTGGATGTATGCCTCGCCATCATGAATGTGTTATATGAGGGGCTCGGAGACCCCAAATACAGACCGTGCCCGCTGCTGAAGCGCTATGTCGACGCCGGCTGGCTCGGTAGAAAAAGCGGTCGTGGGTTTTACGAATATTAAGAATGCGCCCCGGCATCTCTCACTACTGTCAAAAATGTCTGGCGGCAAATGCGCTGGGCCAGGAGTTCTGCACTCGCTGCGGTACGCGCTTGATGATCGTCGTCGAGCCGAGCTCCACGCGCTTCGAAACCGCACCCACAAGTCTCTCCACCGACGAACATCTTCTCGAACGAATCTCAGCCGCTGAAAATAGAGTTGCACGATTGGCCGAACGTCTCGAGCGCAGTCTTGACTTACTGCTGCGCTACGCCCAGAACGCTTACTTCGATCGCTCGCTGATGAGAGCCCTCGTTGGTCTATTGACTGAAGATGGCGTCATCGAGACAGAGCGACTCGAACGGATGTGGAGTGAGCGCTGCGAGCGAGACACGGTCGAGCAGGAAGAGAACCTGCACCGCGATGCGTTGCGTTTGCGAATCCTCGCGACCGCGCAAGTGCAAGACAAACAGGTGTTCGAAGGGCTCATCAACGAAGGTTTCGTGCTGATCGAAGACCGGCAGGTCCCGCAAGGCATCACGAAGCTTCAGGCCGCGGCTGAGATCGCGGAAGAAAATGCACCATTGAATCTGTTTATCGGCGAACACTATTTCCGCCGAGGTAAAACAAAACAGGCACGCGCTTACCTCGCGAAGGCACACGCTGCAATGCCGGACGATCTGCGCATCTCGTTGTTGCTCGGATTGACGTGCGCTGATGACGGCGAAGTCGAGCTGGCGAAGAATCTTTTGAGTAGTGCAACAGCGCAGGGGTGTTCCTCGTTCGCAGGACACTGCGGCCTCGGCTGGGTCTTTGTCGCCGAAAAGAACTGGCGCCGCGCGCTCGGTGAGTTCAAGCGAGCCTTGACGGTTCGACCGTCAGCAGAGGCGCATTACGTTCTAGGCTGTCTTTACTACGAGCTGAATCGCGACACGCTTGCCGTGCGACACCTGCGTAAAGCCACGGAGATGGACGGCGGCTACGCGGAAGCGTTCTCATTACTTGCACAAGCTTATGAACGTACCGGACGTAAGGAACTGGCGCGGCAAGCTTTAGAGAAAGCCGGACGTAAGAACGGGAGCCTGTTTCAAATGACGAAATCGGGCTCGCTGCGGCTGATGACGGGCGCCGATAAGCGTCTCGCGGAGGCCTTGCGCGAAGACGCTCTGACTGCCGATTTTACGAACGGGCACTAATCGCCTATAATGGCCGCTTTTTGTGCGGTATGCGTATTGAACTGGAGAACCTGGAGGGTAGTAAGGGCGATTTCGCTCATGTTTACCAGCCTGATGAACTGAACCCAGTCGACGAGCGAGTGAGTTTGATTGCGCCGGCAGCCGTAAACGGAAAAGTCCGGCTTTCCGGTAACGAGGTCTTTGTCAACGGGCACGTCGAAACGCGAGCCCAGGTCGAATGTGACCGCTGTTTGAAACCAGTCGAGCTGCCGGTTAACGCCGACTTTACGCTCGAATATATGAGCGGCTCGGAGTACGAAATCAGCCCGGTGGCCGAGCTGACCGAAGCCGAGATGTCGGTTTCAGTGTTCGATGGTGCAGCGATCGATGTTGACGAGATCGTGAAGGAACAGATTTTATTGGCCGTACCCACTCGCATGCTTTGTCGCGAGGATTGCAAAGGCATTTGCCCGGAATGCGGCACGGACAGAAACACGGGCGAGTGCAATTGTGTTACGAACGATATCGATCCGCGTTGGGCGGCTCTGAAGAATTTGACTTAGCCACAAAAGGCACAAAAAGCACAAACCAGTTGAGAATAAAGCTTGTGCTTTTTGTGCCTCTTTGTGGCAAGAATTTAATGGAGTAATTATGCCAAATCCTAAACGACGACACTCCAAAGCTCGTACCGCCAAAAGACGCGCGCACGATGCTTTGCGCATCCCCCAAACCACACTGTGCCCGAATTGCCGTGAGCCCCGCATGCCACACCGCGTTTGCCCCAAATGCGGCTTTTATAAAGGTCGCGAAGTGGTACAAGTAGAACAAAGCTAGTTCGACGTTGTGCGAAGTCAGTCGCAGCATCAGCCCCAGTTGACGGGCAAGGTCGTTCTCGACGCTATGGGAAGTGACCACGCGCCCCACGTGGAGATTGATGGTGCGCTTGCTGCGACCCGCGACTTCGGCGTCGGCGTGATTCTTGTGGGCCAGGCCCATAAGGTCGAGCCCGAGTTGCGAAGATGCGGTTGGCGCGGCGACGGCGACCGCGGGATCGAGCTGGTTGACGCGGCTGAAGTGATCGCGATGGATGATCCAGTCGCCACTTCCGTCCGGCGGAAGAAGAAAAGCTCTTTGAGGATTGGTTCGAAGCTCGTGATCGATGGTCGCGCTGACGGATTTGTTTCCGCGGGTAACACTGGCGCGGCGATGGCGACGGCGAAGATGGTGATCGGAACGTTGCCCGGTGTCGATAGACCGGCACTCGCGGCGATGATTCCGACTAAAGCCGCGAAACCGACGCTGCTGCTCGACGTCGGCGCAAACTCCGAGTGCAAACCGCATCACCTGGCCCAGTTTGCGATCATGGGTGATGCTTACTCGCGCTCGGTGCTCGGAACGGCTAAGCCTTCTGTCGGTTTGATGAGCATCGGCGAGGAAGAATCGAAGGGAAACGAGCTCACGAAAGAGGCGTTTCCGCTTTTGCGGCAGCTCAGCGATATCAACTTCGTCGGAAACGTCGAAGGTCGCGACGTTTTCTCGGGTCTCGTCGACGTGATCGTGACTGACGGCTTCACTGGCAACGTGATGTTGAAGTTGTCGGAAGGATTGACCGAAGCGATGCTGTCGATGTTGAAGCGTGAGCTGATGTCGACTGCGGTGACAAAAGCAGGCGCGATGCTGGCGAAACCGGCGTTTCGAAGTATCAAGAAGCGTCTCGACTACACGGAATATGGCGGCGCGCCGCTGCTGGGAGTTAGTCGAATCGTTGTGATCGGACATGGCCGCTCGAATGCGCGTGCGATCCGGAATGCGATCCGGAGCGTGAAAGAGTTTTCAGAACACCGCACTGCGCAGCGGATTGAAGATGCGATAAATCATCCACAGATTACACAGACACATGGAGACAGAAATCTGCGCATGTCTGTGTAATCTGCGGATACTTGTAGTAATCTGAGGACTTAATGCTGAATCAACGCGCTGGAATTCTGGGTACGGGGCACTCTTACCCGGAAGGCATTCTGACGAACGAAGAGCTCGAGCGGATTGTCGAGACTTCTGACGAGTGGATCACGACGCGCACGGGAATTAAGCAACGTCGCAAGGCGGCGCCGGATGAATACACGTCGATGTTTGCGGTGCGTGCGGCACGGCAGGCGATAGAGCGCGCTCGTTTGGATCCTTCAGATATTGATCTGCTTCTGTGCGCCACCGTCACGCCTGATCAGATACTGCCGTCGACTGGCTGCATCGTGCAGGCAGCGCTTGGCACGCACAACGCTGCGGCGATGGATATCGTTGCCGCGTGCTCAGGTTTTTTGTATGGCGTATCGCTGGCGGACTCGATGATCAGAACGGGCCAGGTGCGACATGCGGTCGTGGTTGGCGCAGAGATATTGACTCAATACGTTGACTACACAGATCGACAGACGTGCGTGTTGTTCGGCGATGGCGCGGGCGCGGCGGTTTTAGGACCAGTTGAAAACGGTCGCGGCATTCTAGCGAGCAAGATCAAGTCTGACGGCCGTTACGAAGAACAGCTTTTTTCACCGGGCGGCGGCACGCGGAAAAAACCGACTCCCGACACGCTCGCAGCCGGCGATCACTACTTCAAGATGAGGGGCAACGAGCTTTTCAAAGTTGCGGTTCGATCGATGGCTGAGATATCGCGTGAAGTGCTCGAGCAGGCCGGTGCGAAGTCTGACGATATCAGTTTGTTTATTCCGCACCAGGCGAACCAGCGAATTACTGAAGCTGTTGCGGATCGCCTGAACGTCGACATGTCGAAGGTTTATTCAAACATCGCGGTCCATGGCAACACGTCATCCGCATCGATTCCGATCGCGCTCGACGAGTGCGTCAGTGCGGGACGGATCAAGCCCGGTGATCTGGTGTTGATGGCTTCGTTTGGCGGTGGCGCGACGTGGGGCGCCGTGTTGATGCAATGGTAGTCCACGGATTACACAGATGACACAGAATGATCTGCGTAATCTACGGATGGCTTTTGTCTTTCCCGGGCAGGGTTCGCAAGCCCCCGGCATGGGAAAGGATCTGGCGGAAAAGTTTGCGGTCGCTCGACAGGTCTTTGAAGAGGCTGATGACGCGCTGGGCTTTGCGATTTCGCGCCTCTGTTTTGATGGTCCAGCGGAGGACTTGCAGTTAACTGAGAACACGCAGCCTGCGATTCTTACGGTGTCTGTAGCTGCGTTTCGCGCGATGCAGGAAGCAGAAGTTGAGGCTCCGGCATTTGTCGCGGGACACAGTTTAGGTGAATATTCCGCGCTCGTGGCCTCGGGTGCGTTGAGTTTATCGGACGCTGTTCGCACAGTGCGCGCGCGGGGGCGTTACATGCAGGAGGCCGTGCCGGTTGGAACTGGCGCGATGGCTGCGGCGATTGGCGGCGATCTCGAAGCGATTGAACGCATCTGCGCGGAAGCTGCCGGGGATCAGGTTTGTTCGATTGCAAATGTCAACGCGCCGAACCAGGTCGTGATCGCAGGTAACACCGAGGCTGTTGACCGTGCGGTTGAGTTGTTGAGCGGCGTGGCGAGGAAAGTGGTTAAGTTGAAAGTGAGCGCGCCGTTTCATTGCGCGCTGATGAAGCCGGCGCAGGATAAGCTGGCTCGCGATTTGGCGGAGCTGAGTTTCAATCAACCAGCGATGCCGGTAGTGACGAACGTCGATGCACGTGCGACGACAGCGCCCGATGAATTGCGCGATGCGCTGGTGCGGCAGGTTTCAGCGCCCGTGCGCTGGGTCGAGTCGATGCAGTTGCTAATGAGCCACGGAGTCGACACGTTTGTTGAAGTCGGCCCGGGAAAAGTTTTGTCAGGTCTTATGCGTCAGATTAATCGCGACGTGAAGATGCTGAACGTGGAAGATGCAGCGAGTCTGCAGCAATTGAGTAATTAAATTAACTCACAGAGGAGCAAACACGATGCCCGATCAAGAGATCGAGAACAAGGTAAAACAGATTATCGTCGATGAGCTTGGTGTCGATGAGAACGAGGTCACGCCAAACGCGAGATTCATCGACGACCTCGGCGCCGACTCGCTGGACACCGTCGAACTCGTGATGCGTTTTGAAGAAGAGTTTGGCATTGAGATTCCCGACGAAGATGCTGAGAAGATTCAGAGTGTGCGCGACGCGTACAACTATATCGACCAGCACAAAAAGTAGTAAGAGTGATGCTCTTCTCTGTGCAACCTTTGTGTCCTCTGTGTCTCTGTGGTGGTTTCAACCGTTAACCACAGAGACACAGAGGACACAGAGATTGCACAGAGATTGGTGCATGATCGCAACACTCTCTTCCCAAGGAGTTCTGATTTGACACGTCGTGTCGTGATTACAGGCCTCGGCCTCGTCACCCCGGTTGGCAACACTGTCGAAGACACCTGGGCCTCGCTGATGGCCGGGCGCAGTGGCGCTGACTACATCAAGAAGTTTGACGCCGAGAAGTTTTCGGTCAGGTTTGCCTGCGAAGTTAAGAACTTCGACCCGCTCGCGTTCATTCCCAAGAAAGACGCGCGCAAGATGGGCTCGTTTATTCATTATGCGATTGCGGCGTCGATCGAAGCGGTTGCCAACAGCGGCATCCAGCTCACGCCCGAAGGCAAGATGCCGGCCGACATCGCGGAAAACGTAGGCACGTACATCAGCAGCGGCATCGGAGATTTCTGGGCCATCGAGCGCGAGCACTCAAAGCTCCTCGACGATGGTCCGGATCGCGTTTCGCCATTCTTTATCGTCTCCGCGATCGTGAATCTGGCCGCGGGCCAGGTCTCGATCCGTTTCGGCGCGAAGGGGCCAAACTCCGCGACAGCCACCGCCTGCGCCGCCGGGGCGCACGCGATCGGCGACAGCTTCAGGATCATTCAACGCGGCGATGCCGACGTAATGATCTGCGGCGGCGCTGAGTCGGCTATCACGCCGATGAGCGTGGCGGGATTTTCCGCGATGAGAGCCTTGTCGACCAACAACGACGATCCGGTGCACGCCTCGCGACCGTTTGAGAGAGATCGCGACGGTTTTGTTATCGGTGAAGGCGCGGGGATCTTGATCCTCGAAGAGCTCGAGTCGGCAAAAAGACGCGGCGCGAAGATCTACGCTGAGATCGTGGGTTACGGCGCATCCGCTGATGCGTTCCATCTTACGATGCCTGACGAAACCGGATCGGGCGCGCGACGCGTGATGCAAAAAACGCTGAAGGATGCCGGCGTTGCGCCGGATCAAGTCGGCTACATCAACGCTCACGGAACGTCGACACCGTACAACGACAAGTTTGAGACACTCGCGATCAAAGAGACGTTTGGTGCGCACGCTTACAAGCTTGCCGTCAGCTCGACGAAGTCGATGACGGGTCACTTGCTCGGCGCTGCGGGCGGTATCGAGAGCGTGTTCAGTGTCTTGACCCTGCACCGCAACGTCATTGCGCCGACGATCAATTACGTGAATCCCGATCCCGAGTGTGACCTCGACTACGTTCCGAACGAGCCTCGTGAAGCTCACGTCGAGTACGTGCTTTCAAACAGCTTCGGGTTCGGAGGCACGAACGCGGCGTTGTTGTTCAAGAGGTATGAAGGTTAATGAAGATCATTGTCATGATGAAGCAGGTCGCGAATAAGGATGCGATCCTGCGGATTAACAAAGATGCGACGTGGATTGAAGAGGGCGATCTCTCGTTTGAAGTGAGCGAGTCAGACGGGTACGCGCTCGAGGAAGCGTTGCGCGTGCGCGAGAAGCTCGGTGGTGAAGTGGTTGTTTGCTCGATGGGACCGCAGCGCGTGAAGAGCGTCATCAAAGATGCGCTAGCGCGTGGCGCCGATCGGGCGATTCATGTTGTTGGCGACAATCTCACGCACCTCACGCCATATGCGGCGGCGACTATTCTGGCCAACGCGATCCGTGATGAAAACCCAGATCTCGTGTTTACAGGATTGCAGTCAGACGATCATGGCTACGGGCAGACGGGCGTGATCCTCGCTGAGCTGCTCGGCCTCCCGCACGCGACGATCGTGATCGAGCTTGACGCCGCGGCCGACAAGCTGCGCGTGAAGCGAGAGCTCGAGAGTGGCTGGTACCAGTGGTACGAGATGCCGCTGCCCGCGTTGCTGACGATCCAATCCGGCATCAGTCAGATTCGCTACGCGACGTTGAAGGGCATCATGGCGGCGAAGAAGAAAGAGATCAAAGAAGTGACGCCTTCTGCCGAGCTGGTTGGACGGCCGTCGCACCAGCGCGTCGAGAAGATCTACCTGCCGCAGAAGATGAAGCAGACGCAGATGCTCGGAAATGGAGACGCGAAGGCTGGGGCTGCGGAGTTGGCCCAGAAGCTTCATGTTGAAGCGAGAGTTTTTTAGCCACGGATCAAACGGATGAGTAACGGATTATTAGTCTTTATTGAACACAAAAGTGGCGTTGCGAATCGTAGCTCGATCGAGGCGATTGCGGCGGCGCAGGCGCTCGGATCGGAATTGGGCCAGAAGGTTAGCGCGGTTGTGCTCGGCGCGGATGTTGCTGGTTTAGCGCAGGAGATTGCGGCTTACGAGCTGGAGAAAGTTATCTGCGCGACTAATCCAAAACTGGCTGACTATACGCCCGATGCTTATGCCGACGGCATGGAGCAGATCGTGGGGCAGGTCGATCCGAATTTCGTTTTTCTGACGCACACGTACCAGGTGCGTGACTTCGCTCCGAAGCTTGCGGCGCGGTTTGGTAAGTCGTTGATCAGCGACTGCATTCGCGCGAAAGCAGAAGGCGGGAAGATCGGTTTCACGCGCAGGATTTTTCTCGGCAAGCTCGATGCTGATGTTGTGTCTGACGGTGAGGCGCCGGTGTTCGCGACGTTCCAGACCGGAGCTTATCGACCCGATCAGGCTGCAAAGGGAAGCGGTGCGCCGGTTGAGAATGTCGCGGTCGAGATCGGTGAGGTGCGCATGAAGCCTGAGGCTCCGTTCCAGGAAGCGAAGCAGGCAGTAGATCTCACGAAGGCTGAAGTGATCGTTGCGGTCGGGCGCGGGATCAAGAGCAAAGATAATCTCGCCCTCGCGGAGAAACTCGCGGAAGTGCTCGGTGGCGATCTCGCTGCCTCGCGTCCGATCTGTGACGCCGAGTGGCTACCCATCGATCGCCAAATCGGATCGTCTGGACAGACCGTTGCGCCGAAACTCTATGTGGCCCTCGGCATCTCTGGCGCGATCCAGCATCTTGTCGGCATGAAGAACTCGGGGACGATCGTAGCCATCAACAAAGACCCCGAGGCTCCCATCTTCGACATCGCCGATTACGGCATCGTCGGCGATCTTTTCGAAGCAGTCCCCGTACTCACCGAAGAGATCAAGAAGATAAAGGGCATTTAATCCGCGTTTTTAATCCGTGTCATCCGTGTTACTGTTTTTGCATGGCCGCCACGATCTCATCGGGTTTCCAGTCGTTCCCACCGTAGATCTTCGCAACCTTTCCATCCGGATTGATGATCACCGTCCGCAGTGCGTGGATGATTTGATCCTTTTCCGGGAAGTAAGTTAACCCGAAGAACTGCGCGATCTCTTTCACCTGCTCCTTTGTTCCCCCCGCGAATTCCCAGTGCGCAAACGTCTCGTTCTGGTAGCGCTCGGTGTGTGCGGCGCCGTAGCTGCGCAGCACCTTTGGCGTGTCATACTCGGGATCGATGCTGATGCTGAGCAGGTGCGTCTTCCCGTAAAGCTCCTGATTTTCTCCGAGGGCGCGATCGATCTGGGCGAAGTTGTCGGACATTAACGTGCAGTAATCCGGCACGGGACAGCGCGTGTAGATGAACGTCAGCAGTAACGTCTTGCCACGATAATCCTTGATGTGAATCTCACGATTATCCTGGTTGCGGAGGGTGAAGTTTGGAACTTCATCGCCTTCCTTCGCCATCTGCGCGCCCGGCATCGCAGGCGCGATCGCACTCTGTCTCGTGATGATCAGATCTTCCAGCCATGAATGCTTACCGTCGACCACGAGTGTCCCGGTGATCTCATCGTTCGGCGCGAGTATCTGCAGGTCTGCCTCATTCTTCACAGCGAACGGCATCGTCATCCCGGGCATGTAACCCTTGACGTCCTCGTGCGAAACCGTCACGAGATGCTTTTCGGGCTCGACCACAATCACCTTGCCCTTAAAGTCGTATCTCTTCGCGTTACTGCGCCTGCACGCCACAAAAAGAAGACAACTTATAGCCACAAAAAGGCACACAAGCCGCAAAATAAGAAGAAAAGCTTTTGTGCCTTTTTGTGGCTTCATTTGGGTTGGAGTTGGGCGTCGTAGAGGCGTTGGTAGGTCCAATAATTGGCCATCACTTTGTAGACGTAATCCTTCGTCTGTGAAAAACCAATCTCGGGAACGTAGCGATCGGGCTCGTTCGCGCGCGAGCGTGCGATCCAGCGTGCAAGGTTGTCGGAGCCGCCGTTGTACGAACCAGCGACAGCTTGCGGCTGATTTGGAAACTGCTTGAACAGGTTCGCAAGATACTGCGAAGCAAACAAGATCGCCGTGTCAGGGTTGTAAAGATCGTCCTGGTTAAAGTTGTTCTGGTTAACTTGCGTGGCGATTTCGTTAGCAGTTGAAGCGATGAACTGCATCATGCCGCGTGCGGCCGCGATCGATTTCGCGTCTGCCTGAAAGCGTGACTCCTGCCGCGCAATCGACAACACAAAACGTGGATCGACGTTCCGGCTGCTCGTGTGTTTCAACAACGATTCGCGAAACGGCGCCGGGTAAAGCAACTCGATGAGATCGCGTGGCGCTAATTCGATCACGTAATCGGCAGGCATGTTTTTCCAGACTTGCTCGCCGAAACGAACTGCGCGATTAGGAATACCGGCACGCAGCGAAAGCATAGCGATCGAATAGTCTTCGTCCGGACCGGCAGATGCTTTGCGCGCAGCGAGAAATTCCGGAAGCGCTTCGTCGTAGAGACCGAGAAGCAGGAGGCTGTTCGCAAGCGCTTCGTGTGGTCCAAGCTCTTTGTCCTGTTTCAGCAGCGTGATCTTGTTAAAGGTTGGCAGGCGATAAGTCGATAACGCGTTGTACGAAGCTTGTAAGTATTTCAGCGCTTCTGTTCGCGTCTGTGGATCGTTCGTGAGCCGCAAACTCGACTGGGCTGCAACGCGAGCTTGTTCGAACTGTCCCGCGGCGCTCGCAGTTTTACTCTCATTCAACAACGCATTGAGTCGCATCCGCACGAGCGCACGCGACTTCTCGTTCGTAGATAAATCCAACAATCGTTGCGTGGCGCGGGTGCCGTAATACTCATTGCGCCCATCCGGAATCGACAAATAGCCTGCGACAGCGTCTTCAGTGCGTCCGAGTTGTTCGAATGCAAACGCCCGCAGGAAATTGACTTCGGCCGTCGTGGTGCCGCCGGCCACGCGAGTCCCGCCGAGATCAGAAAACTTCAACAACTCGTCCGCATCGCGCACGACTGTGGCCCAGCTACCCTGGGCCATGTGAATGCGAAGCTGTGCGAACAATGCCAGCGCCTCGCCGAGATTTTTTTTGAACTGCGTACGAGTTGTTTGCACCCAACCCAGCGCTTCCGAATAACCACCTGCTTCGTGAAATGCGTCGATGATGTTCAAGTAAGCGCGCTCCGGGTTCGGCCGGTCCGGGAAGCGCTGGATCAGCATCTTGTAATAGGTAATCGCGGGGTCAATTTGTTTGAGGCGAATGTAGGTCGAGGCCAGTAGACCTAAGGTGTCGCGTTCCGTAGGCGTTGGGGGAGAAGGGAGGTGATTTTCCGTCATCATCCCAAGGGATTTCTGAAGCTGTGCAAGTGCGTCATCGTACTTCGCTTCGTTGTAAAGACCACGTCCGATCTGGTAGAGCGCGTTGGGAACAGTCGTGCTCTGCGGAAAGCGATCGACAACTGCCTGGTAATGCACTCGCGCGCCGGCAAAATCGCGATTGAACTGGTACACAGACGCACGCAGCAAATGCTCCTGCTCTGAAAGCGTAGGCGATTTGTTATCAAGCGCATCGAGTTGTCGCACTGCTTCGAGCGCGTAATCATCAGGACGCGACGCATCCGGCATCTGCATTACTAACTTCGTGAAGATGTCGCGCGCCTCGGTTGTCTTTTGCGCGCGCAGGTACGCGAGGCCCATCAACGCCGCGCCTTCACGCGACATGTTGACGTTCTTCGATTGCGTCAAAGACTTGGCGCTGTTCGCCGCCGTAGCGAAATCACCGCTCTCAAAGAAACTCTCGCTAAGCCGCAACGTCGCTGCGTCAAAAAGCAGACTCGACGGCGCTGCGGCGATGAGTTGTTGCAACCGCTCACGCTCGAGCACGAGGTCACCAGTCGCGCGCGCCAGCTTCGAGAGTCGCCACAATGCATACTCTTTCAGTCGCGAGTTGTTGGACGCGATTGCCTGGTAGTTCGCAACAGCGCCGGCGGTGTCGCCTGTTCGTTCCGCAATGCGGCCGAGCAGGTACTCGTAATTCTTGTCGCGAAAGAGCGCTTCGTTTGCTGCGCGAACCTTGCCGATCTCCGAGCGCGCAGTCTGCCAGTCTTCGGCTTGGATCGCCGCGACGATCGGATCCGCTGATTGTGCTACTGCCGTAAGCGCCGCAACTGTAAGTAAAGCTACAAAAAGGAGGAGTCTCGAAAAAGACATAACTCGGATTATAATGAGGCCACAGAAGGGCACAAAGAGCACAGACCATTAATTTCCGAATCTCGGCTCGACAGTAGGTAGGTTTGTGCCTTGTGCGCTTTTTTGTGGCTATTAATATGATCAAACTTGAAGCGGCTGATTTAGCAGCAAAAATCAAAGAAGAAGTTAAGGCGGAGATCGAGCGCGGCGTGCGCGCGGCGCTGGTTGCAGTGCGTGTCGGCGACGATCCGGCGTCGGCTGTCTATGTCAGAAACAAGATACGCGCGTGTGAAGAGGTGGGCATTCGCTCTGAACAACACGCGTTACCTGAGTCGACGACGACTGAACAGCTACTCGAGCTCATCAACTCATTGAACACGCGTGATGATGTTGATGGGATCCTGACGCAGCTTCCATTGCCCGCTCACATTGACGAGACCGCGATCATCGAAGCGATGAATCCTTTGAAGGACGTCGACGGTTTTCATCCGGTGAACGCGGGTAAGCTCGCGATGGGAAGACCTGTTTTTGTGCCATGTACACCGGCGGGCATCATCGAGCTGCTTGACGATCGCGGCGTTGAGATTCGCGGCGCGAATGCTTGTGTCGTGGGCCGCAGCCAGATTGTCGGGCGTCCGATGGCCCAGTTGCTGTTGCAGCGCGATGCTACCGTGACGATTTGTCATTCGCGCACGCGCGATCTTCCGGCAGTGACGCGCACTGCAGACTTGCTCGTGGTTGCGATCGGAAGAGCGGGCTTTATTGGTCGCGAGCACATCAAGCCCGGTGCGATTGTGATCGACGTCGGTATGAACAAGGTTTCTGACGTCGATGAAGTACGAAGGCTGTTCGGTGACGAAGCAGAGAAGCGACTCGAGGTTGTCGCCAAACGCGGCTCGACGCTCGTCGGTGATGTGAATCCGGCAGAAGCAGCGGAAGTCGCGGGCATGTTGACGCCCGTGCCCGGCGGTGTTGGATTGTTAACGGTGGCGATGCTGATGAAGAACACATTGAAAGCCGCTAAGTTGCGACGGGTGTGATCTCTGAATGTTACGTGTCGGACTCACAGGCTCAATCGGTGTTGGTAAATCATTTGTAGCTTCGGTTTTTGTCGAGCTCGGGTGTCACGTTCTCGACGCAGATCAAACGGCGCGGGAAGTTGTCATGCCCGGTACGCAGGGTTTGAAGGCATTGACGGAGGCGTTTGGTGAGGAGATCTTAAATCCGGACGGCACGCTCAATCGCAAACAACTCGGCGCTGTGGTTTTTAATGACGAGGATCAGCGTCAACGCCTGAACAGCATCCTTCATCCGTTCATCATCGTGCGCCAGGATGAAATTATGAACGCATGGGAAGCTGAAGATCCGGATGGCATCGGCATCATCGACGCGGCACTAATGATCGAATCAGGCGGCTACAAGCGCTTTGATAAACTGATCGTGGTCCATTGTCGTCCTGAAGTGCAGCTCGAGCGTCTGATGCTGCGCGACAAGCTCTCGCGTGACGAAGCGCTACGGCGCATCAACTCGCAGATGCCGCAGGAAGAGAAACAGAAATTCGCTGATTATTTGATCGACACATCCGACGGTTATGAATCAACGCGCGCTCAAACCGAGGCGGTAAATCAGAAATTAATCCGTATCATCCGTGGCTAAAAAACCTTTCTCCTGGATCTGTTCGCTGCTGCTGGTGCTGTGTCTGACGTACACCGGCTGCTTCAACACGAACGTGCCTTCGACTTACTACGGCAAAGTCGTGACGCCGAAGACGCAGGAGTTTCGCTGGAGCAACGGCGGTCTGCCGCAGACATTCGATCCCGCCTTCGCTGCCGCGCCACCTGATACGGACGCCGTCAGAGCGCTCTTCGAGGGTCTCACCGATTACGATCCAAAAACACTCGATCCCGTGCCGGCTGTCGCAACACGCTGGGAATCCTCGAACGACGGCCGCGTCTGGACGTTTTACTTACGCGACAACGCGCGCTGGTCCAACGGCGAGAAGGTTACGGCGCAGGATTTCGTCCGCTCGTGGGAGCGCACACTCAAGATCGGTCCACTTGCGCCGCACACCGAGCTGCTTGCAAACATCGAAGGCGCGACTCCGAGCGTCTCGGAGCCACATATTTTTGGCGCTCGGGCGCTCGACGAGAATGTGCTTCAGGTGACGCTGCAACATGCAGACAGTAGCTTTCCGGCGCTCGTGGCCCATCCGGTCTTTCGTCCGGTTAAAGTTGCAAACGCACAGAGCACGAACCGGCTTGAATCACACGAGCTGATCTCGAACGGCGCTTTTCATCTGCTCGCGGCCGAGAGCGATCAGGTGCGGCTCGAACGCGCGAAGACATATTGGGACGATGCTTCTGTGGCCCTCGATCGCGTCACGTTTGTGAATACCGCGAACGCTGAAGATGCGTTGTCAGCGTATGAGTCCGGAGAGATCGACGCGGTGACAAACGCGCCATTCGAGCCGCTCGCGCTCAAGCTGCTCACGCCTTACAAAGACTTTCATCGCTCAACGTTCGGCGCTTTGACTTATTACGCATTCAACACTGCGCACGAGCCGTTTGACGATGTACGTGTGCGTGAAGCCCTGGCGCTCTCGATCGATCGCGAACGTGTGAGTCGTGACGATCTCGGTGGCGCCACCGAGCCGGCCGGGAAGTTTCTCCCGGAAGCGATGTCTGGTGAACAACCCGTGGTCGATAAGACCGGGTTAGTCGAGCACGACGTCAACAAAGCGCGTGAGCTGCTTGCCGAAGCTGGTTATCCGAATGGCGAAGGATTTCCGGTGATTAAGCTTTTGATCAATCGCAACGAGCAGCAGCGGATCGTGGCGCAGTCGATCGTGGCGATGTGGCGGGCGGCGCTGAATATCGATGCGGAGATCGTGATCCGTAATTGGGATGAGTATGAAGCGTCGATCAAGGCTGGTGACTACGACATCGTGCGTCGTGGAATGGTGATGCAGTCGACGAGCGAGCTCGTGAATCTACGCATGTTGTTTGAGCGCGATCCGCGTCCGTTGCCGTCTGCGTCGCCCGAGGCCAGTCCGTCGCCGCAGCCCACAGTGGCGGTTGAGACGGAGGCGCAGGCGTTGAAAGATATGAAGGCGGTGCCGATCTACTTTGCGTCCTCGTACTCGCTGGTGAAGCCATATGTATCGGGGTTTGATTCGAATGTGTTGGACGTGCCAAGTTTGAAAAAGACGCGGATGGATACAAACTGGGCACAACGCTAAAAATATGGATGAGTTCAGTGTCGTTTGTAGGGGTAGGGAAGAGACGCGGGCTGTTGCCGTGGCGCTCGCGCCTCTTTTGCGGCCGGGTGATGCGATGATGCTCAAAGGGCCGCTGGCGAGTGGCAAGACGGCGTTTGTTCAGGAGCTGGTGGCGGCGCTTGGATCGAAGGCCGAAGTCACGAGCCCGACTTTCACGATCGCACAGTTTTATTCGATACCTTCGGGAACGTTCCTGCACATCGATGCTTACCGGCTGTCGAGTGTCGCGGAGTTTCGCGACCTCGCACTCGAAGATTTTGTGGCTGAGAGCATCACGGCGGTCGAGTGGGGCGACATCGTCGAGCAGGAATTCCCGAACGGTTTATCTATCGATTTCGAATTTGTTGAGAACGAGGACAACTCGCGCAGGTTGACGTTTTCCGCCACCGCGGAGAAGTGGGCGCCGGTGTTAGTTGCGTTGAAGAGCCAGGTATGAGTTTGTTGTTGGCAATCGAATCGTCGTCGAATGTGTATCGCGTCGTGCTTGGACGTGATGGTGAGGCGATCTTCGATTCGGATGTGAATGAATACGATCTGCCGTTCAGAACGTTGAGCGCGCTGCTTGAATGTGGGCTCGATGTGGTTGGTGCAAGGGCTAACGAGATAAAAGGAGTGGCGATCAATGTTGGACCAGGCTCGCTGACGTTTGTGCGCGCGGGTATATCGTTTGTGAATGCGCTCGCGTTTAGTTTGAATGTGAATATCTATCCGTTCAACTGGTTTGAGATCATTGCTGAGCAAACTCGTGAAATGACGGAGTTGCCGGTTGTGTGTGCAGTGCCGGCTTCGAATGACAACGCATATGTTGGGTTGATCAGGGGGGCGTCTGTTGACATCATGCGGTTTGGTCGTGTGCATGAAGCGCTGGCGAAGGTTAGCGATGGGCTTGGCAATCTCGCGGTGGCGGGACGGATTCGCGGGCGGCTCGCGACGTTGTTGGGAGAGGCGCGCGTTGTTGATTTAGGCATCGAGAATCCGGATGCGCGCACGCTGTTGAAGTTAGGATTTGCGGCGGGTGGAAGATCCACCAGGCAGGTCGAGGCGCTCAATGATCAGTCGGACGTGTTTTTCGAGTGAATATAGAAGTTGAAAAAATTGTCGCGTGTCTCGCAGGCGGCGGTGTTGTGCTTATTCCAACGGACACCGTTTACGGTCTTGCGGTTAGTCCAAACTTCGACGATTCAATCACTCGTCTCTTTGCGCTGAAGCGGCGCCCGCGAAATGTGAATCTCCCGATCATGGTGGCGTCCGATGCTGAGCTTGAGGCGCTGGGTTTTGAGGTCAGTGAGTCAGCGAGACGATTACTTCGGTCGCCGCTGATACCCGGCAGCCTCACGCTGGCGATGGGGTTTAGGTCTGATTACAGGCCGGCGTGGTTAGCAGGCCGTGATGAAGCGGCGGTGCGAATACCCAATGACGAGCGGCTGCTTTCGGTCTTGCGCAAGGCCGGGCCGTTGCTCGTGACGAGTGCTAATGCGCACAGCGCCGAAACACCCGACAACATCGCAGACATTCTCGCGCAGCTCGACGGCGCGCCGGATCTCTCGATCGATGGCGGAACGCTGCGCACGACTGCCTCGACGCTCGTGAACTGTCGCCTCAATCCGCCTGCTATCGAGCGCGTCGGCGTTGTGCCCGAATCTGAAATATTAAAGTATTTATCATGAATCAAGATGTGATCCTGGGAATCGAATCGTCGTGCGACGACACCGCCGCTGCGGTCGTCGATCGCGACGGAAACGTGTTGTCGTCAATCATTGCGAGCCAAACACATATTCATTCGCATTGGGGCGGTGTATATCCGGAGTTTGCGAGCCGCGCGCACGCACTCGTGGTCGTGCCGACGATCGAGCACGCGCTGAAAGAAGCGAATGTTGAAGGACCAGATTTGAAGGCGATCGGCGTGACGCGCGGTCCGGGGCTAATTGGTTCGTTGATCGTTGGTGTGAACACTGCTGCCGGACTCGGGCTCGGCTGGAACGTTCCCGTGCTCGGGATCAATCACCTGCGCGGACACTTGCGCAGCGCCGATCTCGTGGAGAAGCGAGTGGAGCTACCCGCGATCGTGTTGCTCGTTTCCGGCGGTCATACATTTCTGGCGCGCATGGAGAGTTTGACGTCGATCCAACTGCTCGGCTCGACGCGGGACGATTCGGTGGGGGAGGCTTACGACAAGGTTGCGCGATTGTTGGGGCTCGGATATCCGGGCGGGCCGGCGGTCGACAAGCTTGCGAAGACGGGGAGAGATTCGATTCCGTTCCCGCGTCCGATGTTGAATGAAGGTTTTGAGTTTTCGTTCTCGGGGTTGAAATCGGCGGTGGGAAGATTCCTCGAAAAGAATCCTGACGTGGACCATGCGGATGTCGCCGCGTCGTTTGTTAGCTCGTGCATGGAGATCCTTTTGACGAAGTGCCGGCGCGCGCTGGAAGAACATCCGGCGGAGTGTTTGGTGGTGGTTGGTGGTGTAGCAGCAAGCCCGCAGCTACGTGAAGGCGCCGCCGAGCTCTGCGATACTCTCGGGGTTAAGCTCTGTTTACCACCTTTGAAGTGGTCGACTGATAACGCTGCGATGATCGGGTTAGCGGCGTGGGATTATTTGAATGCTGGAGTGACACCACCGCTGGCCGCGACCGCGTCGTTAAAAATCACGGAGTTTTAGCCGCAAAAAGGCACAAAAAGCACAAAAGAAAAAATCAGAACTTTTCTTTTGTGCTTTTTGTGCCTTTTTGCGGCTAATTACGGCTTAGGTTCTTCACAAACCCCCAGTCGCCGCTCGCGTTCACCTGAATGTTCTGCACATTCTTCCGCGCGATCACGACGTTCGACTGGTACCACAACGGGAACACCGGCACGTCGCGGCTCACGATCTCCTGAATCTTGACGTAGAGCTCACGAGCCTTCTGTCGATCGTACGTGTTCACCGCTTCATTCAATAACGCATCGAGCTCTTTGTTACTGTAGCGACTGCGATTGCGCGCCGGTCGACTCTCGGTCGGGATTTCGGAGCTCGCGAAGAGATCTTTGTAGAAGATCGGATCCTGATTTCCACCCACCCACTGCGAATACGAGATCTGGAAGTTACCGCGTTTAAGCTCATCCAGAAATGTGTTCTGCTCGGCCGTCTGAATCTCTACCGGAATCCCGACTTCCTTCAACGAATTCTGAATCACACCCGCGTATTGTCGTCCCGCGATACTGCTTCCGGAAAGCTTGTAAACGATCGGTTTATCGAATCGCATGCGTGGTCCATCACCATCCGGATCACGAAATCCTGCTTCATCGAGGAGTTGCTTCGCACGCGCGGGATTGTACGAATACGTCTGCCCTGGCGAATACGCCCACGACTCCTCAGGAATGATCGAGTGTGCGATCTTTCCGAGTCCCAGCAGAAGGTTCTTGATCAAACTATCGCGATCGATTGCATAAGCGATAGCCTGTCTTACCTTCACGTTGTCGAGCGGCGTCGAGGCCGTATTGATGGTCAACAAATTAACATTCGAGCCGTTGAACACCTTAACTTGCAAATTCGGATCGCCTTCCAGTCGCTTTATCGCGTCCGGCGATAGACTCGTCGGCATCGGCGCAATATCAACACGGCCCGCCTGCAATTCCGCCTGCATCGCATTCATGTCGGAGATCACACGTACGCGCACCGCGGGCAGCTTCGGCGCGCCTTCCCAGTACTCCGCAAACGCCTCGACGTCGCACACCTGCTGTGCGTTGTCATAACTCACAAACTTGAATGGCCCACTGCCGAGCGGATGAGTCTTTTGTGACTCGTAACTGTCTTTCGGGATGATTGAAATCGGAACGAGATTCGAGAGCAATCCAACCCACGGCTCGATCAACGTCACAACAATCGTATGCGCATCAGGAGCCTCGACGCTTTTGATATAACTGACTTTTTCTGCGCCCGTGCCTTTATAAAAGCTCGCCGACTTCGCGAAGCTGCTCGAGAAGACGAGATCGAGCGTGTACTTCACGTCCGTAGAGCTCAGCATCTGACCGTTATGAAACTTCACGCCATCGCGAAGTGTGAACGTGTAGGTTAGACCATCATCGGAACGCTTGATGTCTGACGCGAGCTCGCCGATGTAGTCAAACTTCTCATCCTTCTTGACGAGCGTATTGAACATCAGCACGCGCAGGCGTTCGCTGGCGGCATCAACTGTAGGTGAGCCAACCGGATCGATGGTGCGGATGTTGTCGCCGAGCCCGATCACAAACGCGTTGCTGCGCCGGCGGCAAGCCGGGGGAACAATCAACAGCAGTGTCAAAACGAGCAGCAGTAGCAGCTTGCCCTTGCTCACTTAACGGTGCCTCCATAGGTGTAGTTGAGCTTGGAATTGAGTTTGAGGATTTCGTCTGCGAGAGCGTGGAAGCGCGCCATGTCGAGCGGCACTGGCGGCTCCATGATCGTTTTGGTTCTCGCGATCCGTTCGAGCGTTTGTTTGATACGTTCTTCTGTTACTTTTCCACTTCTTGCTGCTTCCAGCAGGCCATGATAGCCGCGCCGTATTTTGTCCGGACTCGCGCAGATCAAAAGCATGTCTTCGCCCGCGAGTGTTGCACGCACGGCAGCATCTTCGATCTCGCAGTGACGCGCGATCGCACCCATCTCGAGGTCGTCAGTCACGACGAGATGGTTGTAGCCAAGCTCCTGTCGCAGCAGCGTCGTCACGATGTTGTAGTTCAACGAAGCAGGCACGAGTAAACCGCCCGTGAATTCTCCTCTGATATCGATGTTTGGGAAGCCGCCGTGACTCACCATCACGCAGCGCACGCGGTCGTCGCGACGTTGAAACAGCTCGATGTACGGCGCGAGATCCTGTGCGATGAGATCGTCATGCGACAGACGCACTACAGGCATCTCTTCGTGCGAATCGACTTCGCCCGCGCCGATGCCCGGAAAATGTTTGAGACAGCCGAGCATGCCCGTGCCCTGGAGCCCGCGCATGTAGACGGTCGTGTAACCGAGCACCTCGCCGGGCGAGCGGCCGAAAGATCTCGAATAAAGACCGTTCGACAGCAGGTCGCGATCCTCGGTCATGATCGACATCACGGGCGCGAAGTTCATGTTGAAGCCGAGCATGCGCAGCACTTCGCCGGTGACTCTTCCAAGCGCGCGCGCCGCGGCGAGATCGCCGTGCTGGCGAATCGTGCGCGCGGACGGCATCGGCGTGAAAATGCGGCGCAGCCGATCGACGAGACCGCCTTCCTGATCGATACCGAACAGCGGTGGCGTCGGAACGACTTCGCGAACCGCGTCGAGCAGCGCGCGGAGTTGTTCTGGACCAGCGACGTTGCGACCGAAGATGATCACGCCGCCGGGCTGAACTTCTTCGACTAAGGCGCGTGCTTCGGCGTCGAATTCGGTTCCCGGAAGACCGATGAATAGGAATTGTCCGATTTGTTGTTCAAGGGGAAGCGCGTAAAGATTTTCTGACAGCATCTGGGTCGCGAGTTTACCATTTCGCCGCAAAAAGGCACAAAAAGCACGAAAGTAATTTTTGCTTTCGAGTTCAAACCCAATTTCGCTTTTGTGCTTTTTGTGCCCTTTTTGCGGCTAAATAATGTATAAACGGTTCATGCCACGCGAAATTACCGACCGGGGTCGCGTTGTTGAAGCCATCCAGAATCTCGCTCTTACTGCTGAACTCTTCGAAGAACAAAACGGCAAGCAGAAGTACGGCACCGATCTCGAAGTCATAGTTCAGGGTCGCGATTACGCGAACGGCAAGCGCGTGGGGCCTTACGTCCGCCTGCTTACATACGATTCGGGCGAAGAGATCATGCGACAGGGCGAGTGGGGCGGAAACACGTTCTACATCACAGTCGAAGGCACGCTCGACGTTTACGTTCGCGATTCAGGTGCGCAAAAGAAGATTGGTCAACTACCTCCGGGTACGTGTTTCGGCGAGATGGCTTTGCTCGCCGGTATCGCACGCAACGCGACAGTCTCGGTACCCGCGAATCAGACCGCGCTCGTGCTCGAAGTCACGCGCCCCGCTTTGCGACTGCTGCGCAAGCTCTCAACCTTCGGAACCATTCTCGACACGACCTATCGCACACACGGCATCGATCGTCTCCTTGAAGATCTCCGGCTCGTCACCGGCAAATCTCTGACCGAGCCACTCGCCGCTGAGCTGCACCGCACGGCGCGTTACATGGTCTACAGCAAGAATCACGCTCTCTGCAAAGAAGGCGAAACGATCGATTGTCTCATTCTTATAAAGAACGGCTGGGTTCGTCGGTCACACGGCGTTTTTTTCGATGCGGCCTCGCCTGAAGTCGTGTTGGGGATGGATGAAGGCATTGGTGTCGATTTTCTTGGCGGCGGAAACTGTCTCGGCATCGAGGGAGTGAGTAAGCCTGAAGTTTGGAGATACAAGGCGAGCGTGATGGCGCGCACCGAGGTGCTCGAGATACCGCTCGATCAGTTCTCGACCGATCCCACGCTTCGCAAACAACTCGTAGACGCGTTCGCCGAGCTTTGCACTACCGGCAGCGAAATGCCGCCCACCATCGAGGATCTTCCCGACCTCAACGCGTTGAAAGCAGCGGAAGAAGAGATCACGACCGGCATCATCGACGGTACTAACGTGCTCGTGATGGACATGGATTTGTGCATCCGTTGCGGCAACTGCTCGCTCGCGTGTCACAAGATGCACGGGCAGTCGCGTCTCTTGCGCAGGGGAATCCAGATCGAACGACCTACAAGGATTGCCAAGAAACGTCTGCAACACGCCCTCGTGCCGCAAGTTTGTATGCACTGTGCGGATCCGGAGTGTTTGACTGGTTGTCCGACGGGTTCGATCTTTCGTGCGCCGCTGGGCCATATCGACATCGATCCCCACACGTGTATCGGCTGCTTCGATTGCGCGACGCAATGTCCTTACGACGCGATCACGATGGTGCCGCGTGTTGCGCCGCCGGCGTCGAACGGTCTCGCTTCGAAATTGAGAAAAGCTTTCAGTCTGCGGAATGATCGGCTTGTTACAGCGGAGCCGTCGGACGATCCGGTGGCGATCAAGTGCAATCTTTGCGAAGACACGCCGCTCAATCCGCCGGGCGCGCGCAGCAAGGCGTATTCGTGTGAAGAGAATTGTCCGACGGGTGCGCTCGTGCGTGTCGATCCAATCGAATATTTCAGTGAGATTGGTCCGGCGCAGAAATTTGTGTTTCGCGATCAGACTCACGCGGTTGGTCGAAACATTCACAAGAGCGATCCACTCGCGCGCGCATGGCACATTGTTGGCGCTGCTGTGACGATCCTGACTACAGCGGTTTTGTTTTGGGCGCTCGGCAAATATGGGTTTGATACCGTGCTTGCGGGCACGTGGCTGACGTTGCGCTGGCTGACGGGAATCGTCGGGTTCGTTGGTATCGCGGTCGTGATGTCATATCCGTTTCGCAAGCAGGTTTATCGCAGACGAGCGGGCGCTTTGCGTTACTGGATGCTGGCACACGTTTACTTCGGTGCGATCGCTGGCGTGGTGCTGTTGTTTCATTCGGGGCCACGCACGGGCGGTTTGCTCACGAGCCTGCTTTACGTCGCGTTTGATCTGACCTTGCTTTCGGGGATTGTCGGCATCGTTTCTTACTGGGTGATGCCGCGGATCATGACGCGTATCGAAGGCGAGCCGTTGCTGGTTGAGGATCTCGAAAGTCGCCGGAAAGAGTTGCGTAGTGACACGCGAATGATTCTCGAAAAGAGTGATGGATGGCTAAAGGAGGAGATCAGGGATCGAGTTTACCCGCGGTTCCTGTCGTGGGGATTTTTGTGGCGACAGATTTGGCGGCGTGAGGAGTTGAAGGCGCTGTTGGCCCAGGCGCGCCAGGAGTTTAAAGACAGGACGACGCGACAGGCGACGGATGAAGAAAGGGAGCTCTTGATCTCGGCAGTCGAGACTGCCGTTACGCTACGACGTGTCGATGCTTTATTGACGCTGCACTGGTTGTTGAAATTCTGGATACCGATGCATATTGCGGCGACGTCGGTCATGCTTGCACTGATGCTGGTCCATATTGGGCAGGTAGTGTTCTTTAGTGTCAAATGAGTATTTCACGCAAAGGCGCGTCCGAGTCTTTGACCCGCCTTTGCGTCTTTGCGATCTTTGCGCCTTTGCGTGAAACAACCCTCGATGCCTACGAACCAATACGTCATCATTCGCGACGATCTACTGGTCGATCCAGTAACGATAATTAGCGAAGGACTGGTGATCGGCCGGTTGTCGCAGTGTGAATTGCTCCTCAATCACCCTTCAGTGTCACGTGTGCAGGCGGGCATCAAGCAGTTTGAAGAGGACTACTATCTTTTCGCGTTGCGACCGAAGAATCCGGTCGTCCTCAACGGCAAACCGGTTGAAGAGAATGAGGCACTCGCGGCCGGCGACATCATCGAGGTTGGACCATTTCATCTTCAGATCGAATCTGCTGACGATGGTCTCGTAATACGTGTCGAGGTTCGTATCGGCATGAAGCTTTCCGAGATCGACGTCAGCGATCCGGGAATCAATACCGAGAACCTCTTCGAGCAGGCGGAGACGAAAGCAAAGAAGCCACGCGCGGCGCCCATCGTTGCCACGAAGGCGCTCGACATCTTCTGGGACAAACGCATCCGTGACGTGGGGAAAATGGCGCGTCCTTCGCCGCTTTTCCCGAAAGGCGGACGGCGGACTGGCAAAGCGCAATACAACTGGATGCCGACGACGGATCTACTGTCGCGCTGGCCGGTCGCGTTTTTCACGTGGGCGCTGCTCATTGTCGGGTTAGTTTCTGTAGCCGCAGCTTACTGGTACACGAGTGCTTTCTCCCCCGCGCCAGTCTCGAAGGCGCACACGTTGACGCAGTTCAGCCTCGTTCCCGCGATCGCAACGACGCCAAACTCCGGCTCCTGCACAAACTGTCATGCGTTGTCAGGCAAAATGGAGCAGCGATGTGCTTCGTGTCATCACACTGAAGCTTTCGCAGCCACAGTGATCAAGCCGCATGAAGCCGCTGGAATTGGTTGTGTTGATTGTCATGCCGAGCATAAGGGCGTGGAGTTTAGTGCGAAGGCGGGTGCGCTGGCCACATGTACACAGTGCCACACGGACGGCAAAGTTGGGACGCCGCATGGAGGAACGTTTGGATATCCGGTCGTGAATGGACAATGGAGCGCGAAGTCGATCAACGATGAGGAATGGAATTTACGAAAGCTCAGCGTCGTGCGGCTGCCGACTGACACGGATCAAAAGTGGCGCAGCAACCAGTTTCATGCGCTACACGATCAGCGTGTGAAGATCGCACCTGGAATGAAGGGTAACACGGAAGGCAGATTGTCATGTTCGAGTTGCCACAACTCCTTCGAGCCACTCGATCGCATCACGCCAAAGACGACCTGTGCCAACTGTCACGTCGTCAACGGCCAACCGAACTGCACCTCATGTCACGTCCAACACATCCTCGACGCGCGCCGCTGGTCCACCTCAATGCTTTAGCCACAAAAAGGCACAAAAAAGCACATCAGAGAAAACAAAAATCATTTGTGCTTTTGTGCCTTTTTGTGGCTAATGAGCGATCGCGTTCTTGCGCTTGGTTATCTCGGCAAGCAGTTCGGAAGCGTCAGCGGCGCTGACTGATCGCAGCTTACTGAGAGTCTGCTGCGCTTCGTCAATTTTGTTTTTATCGAGGTACAGATAGCCGAGCTCAAGCAGAGCATCAGAATTGCCGGGCCAAACGGAAACGGCTTCTTTGTAGGCAGCCTCGGCGGCATTCCACTTCATCTGCACACGAAAGCTGTTACCCAAATCGACGAAATTATTGGATTCCGCCGACGCAGGGTTTTTTGCTGAAGCCGGTGGTCTCGGACGCGGCTTAGGGCGATGAGGTATTGAAGCGGGTTTTTCAGGTTCTTTGCCGCCTGGCAGTCGCTGAGCCAAAACACCATCCGTACAAAGAGAAAACGCCGCAACTAAAAGCAGTAGCTGTAAGGCTCGGGGGATCATTGCGGCACGCAGAATAAACCAAACCCGCACATCTAACAAGATCCGGGCATGTTCGAGCATTGCCCGCCCGCACCAAAGTTGTTAGAATTCGCGCCATCTTTTCAGAACCTGGCAAGGCTCGCCACACTCGAAGGCAACGCACCATTGCCGCATTTCCGGGCGAGCAAAGTATTTCGGTCCCAAGATTGGGCTAGCAGGCTCCACCCGACATGAGAGAATGCCCCCACTGCTTATGTTGTTTTGACGACACGGTATCTGTGTGTCCAACTGACCGGTGCTCGACATTCCACTCATTGCCAGGCAGCGTTGCGCTCGAAGGTAAGTATGTTCTTGAATCCCGGCTCGGCGAAGGCGGGATGGGAATCGTCTACAAGGCCCACCACAAATTCCTGAAAACTACTCGCGCCGTCAAGACAATCAAACTCGATCTCATCGGTAACGACACCTCGTTCGTAAAGCGGTTCCATCAGGAAGCGATGGCCGCAGCCGCGATTGGTCACCCCAACATCATCTCGGTCCTCGATTACGGACTGCTCCAGGAAAAAATTCCTTACATCGTAATGGAGTTCGTTGAGGGTATGTCGCTCGAGGCCCTGATCACCGACAAGGGTAGATTTACTCCGCAGGAAGCACTTGAATACATGCAAGTGATAACTTCCGCAGTGGCCGCGGCGCACAAACACGGCATCGTTCATCGCGACCTCAAACCACTGAACATAATGATCGAGTCCGGCGGGTCTGTGCGCGAGCAGATTCGCATACTCGATTTTGGTCTCGCCAAGATCAAGTCGTCTGATCTGTTTGGCTCGTTCGTTGCCGCTAAAACAGTTGGAATCGTTGGTTCACCTTCGTACATGGCGCCGGAGCAATGGTCCGGCGAAGAGACTGATCGCAGATGTGACGTTTACAGCCTCGGCATAATTCTCCATGAAATGCTGACGGGAGACGTACCTTTCAAAGGCTCCAACATTCCCGCCATCATGAAAAAACATTTGATGGCTGCGCCTCCTGCGTTGGCAACACCCGAATCAGGAATATCGGCCGAAGTCGAGAAGGTGGTCCATCGTGCACTCGAGAAACAGCCGGAGACGCGCACGGCCTCCGTCGAAGATTTTATTGCTGAGTTCGAAAGGGCTGTGCTGCACCCGGCGCCGACGAAAGCAAGGACGAAGAGACGCAACACTGGCAAAGCCACAGCAGGAACGCGGCGTCGAAAAACGGTTGAATTACCAAGTGATGAATCAATCGCTCCGGTCAACGTAGAGGAAGAACCCGTCAATCCAGTCTTTGCTCAGGACGTGAACACTGTCCGTAATCCCGTTCCACATATCCAAAGCGAGAGTGAAGCGGCAAAGTTACTGCGAACCGTGCCTAACCCGTCGCCGCCCATAGCAAGTGAGCCAGCACAACGCAAAGCAGAAGAGAGCGTGCCTTCCGAAGGTAATGGAAAGATTGACGCTCCTCCTAAAACAAAACTTCCTGTTCCTCCACCGCGTGAGCAACGATTACCTGGTCGCGTAGTAATCAGCCAGCAGAGCCTTGTTGGAAACTTTCTTAAAAAGCGATTTGCCGTACCCGTGGTGGCGGGAGTCGTGGTCCTCGCTTTGATCGTCCTTTCGGCCTTTGTTTATTCGCGGAAAGAAGCTGAACCGTCCAGCTTGCACGCACAAGCTACCGGAGCAGGCAAAACGAAGCGGGACATGATCTTGATCACTGGCGACACTTTCACCATGGGCTGGAACCAGGGGGACAAACAAAGGGGAGAGCACACCGTTACGGTGCCATCCTTTTATTTAGACAAATATGAAGTTACTAATGCTGAGTATGCCGAGTTTATTAAGGATACCGGCAGGCCCGCGCCGGAGATCGATCCGGCAGTGAAGGGAAGTTACTGGGTACCCTGGACTGGTAAGAATCCGCCAGCAGGTCGTGAGCGTTGGCCCGTGGCGAATGTTTCACCCAAAGATGTGGAGGCCTTTGCAGCGTGGCTCTCGAAGCGCGATGGAGTGACCTACCGGTTACCGACGGAAGAAGAATGGGAGTTTGCGGCTCGCAATGGCTCGAAAGATTCTATGTTCTCGTGGGGAAACTTGTCGGAAGAGCGACGCGCCAATATCAATCAAAAAAGAAGTCCCGTCGACGTGGGCTCTTTCCCTGAGGGCGCCACTCAGACCGGAGTCGAGGACATGGTTGGCAACGTGTGGGAATGGACGTCGTCGAAACCACATTTTTATGACGGCAGACCCCTCAAGGACTCTGCTGAAGCAAATGCTCGTGTGGTAAGGGGCGGTTCATTTTTCGAGAAGATTAATAGTGATTTTAAGAACGTTACTGATCGTTACTGGTTCGGTAACGAAGACTTCAAGTTTCCCACGATCGGCTTCCGGCTTGCTCGTGATCGAGAGTAATTTCTTCTCTGTGCAACCTTCGCGTACTTTGCGTCTCTGCGGTAATAGTTAACCGCAGAGACGCAGAGAACGCAGAGGTTACGCAGAGGTAAAGCCATGCACGCAAAGATCAAACACAAATCTGTTACCTACCGCTGGCTGGCTTATCTCCTGCCCGTGTTGCTCGTCCTGTCATTTGCCGAGATACGAAACAAGGCTGAGGAAACCGTTGCAGTTGTTACTGACCGGCACCCGACCGAAGCTCACCCGCTCTATCTGATCGCTGCTCCTCCGCAGGAAAAGATGGCGCCGCGCCCTTTGAACGTCCCGGTTATATCGGCGCGGCAAGCCACCGTAAAGAACGACAGCCCGAGTGATCCTCAGTTGCCGTTTCAAATGTCTGCCGCTCAAGCTGTCCGAATTGGTAATGGTCTGATTGAGGACTCCGATGCTCAAACTGCGCTGCAGTATCTGGAATACGCGCGGAAGCAGGATCCGAGCTCGGTCGAGATGTTGACTGGCCTGGCGCGCTGCTACTACGAACTCCATCGTGACGACGAAGCACTCAAACTCTACCAGGACGCCATCGCGCAGAATCCCGCGATTTGGGACGCGCTATATTATCTCGGCCGTATTCATCTTGAAAACGGAAGATACGCGCAGGCAGTTGAGCCGCTCGAAAGCGCGCGCAAGTTGAAGCCTGACGACACGGATACGATCAGCAGTTTAGGCGTCGCGTTGAGTAAGTCTGGCAGAAGCGCGGAAGCGATCGCGTATCTCACTCGCATCACGGCGTTGAAGCGCTACATCAAGGAAGACTTTTACTATCTTGGTGAAGCTTACGCTAACGATCAGCAGTGGCTGAAGGCCGCGGAACTTTTTAAGCAAGGCGCCGATCTGAGAGGCATCGATGCTAACGGATACTTCTACTGGGCCACCATGCTGTTCAATGCGGACAAGCTGGATGAAGCTGCCGAGGGTTATGGGAAAGCCAGGAGCGTTGACTATTCGGTTAGTCAGGCGGGAACTTTCCGGTTTCTCGCGGAGATTAACAGACTTCGTGGGATGCAAGACAAAGCATTGGGCTACTACCAGTCGCTTTTACAACGCGAGCCGAAAGATGTTGAGGCACTCTTTCATGCGGGTTACATCAGTTTCAAGTTGAATCAGTTGGAACAGGCGAGAGACTATTTCCGAAAGCTGATCGCAGTCGATCCGAAACATGCCGGGGGTGCTGCCAATCTCGCTGCTTTGGAAGCTCTATACAACGAAAAGCGCGTCGGCTTACATGAAAAGACGCCTGGCATCACACTCCGCGAAGTCGTGCAGGCAAATCCCAATAGTGTTGAAGCTCACGTTAACCTCGGCGCGCAGTTGCTTACTGAAGGCGTCTACCCGGAAGCGCTTACGGTACTCGAGCGTGCCGTCAGCCTGCGGCCGGGCTCAGCCGCCGCGCAATATGATCTCGGGTTGGCCCAGCTCATGGAAAAGAAGTTCGAAGAGTCGGTAGCGTCGAATAAAAAAGCGCTAGAGCTGAAGCCTGAATGGCCGGATGCTTACAATAATTTGGGACTCGCGTATGCAGGTTTTGGTCGTTGGAATGAAGCGGTGACTGCTTATAGCAATGCGGTGCGTTTGGTCCCTGAATACGCTGGTGCTCTTTATAATCTGGGCCATGCGTATCTTATGCTCGGACAAAATGCTGCCACTCGAGAGATCGTTGCGAAATTACGACTATCGAATTGGGA
>Ga0208338_1000004_pt1 | contig 156128 bp, 127 predicted proteins | sample ForSoiNitrogNN91_FD_187858 | JGI IMG/M metagenome (GOLD analysis project Ga0208338, IMG submission 187858) | Forest soil microbial communities from Browns Valley, California, USA, that are Nitrogen fertilized - NN91 (SPAdes) | ecosystem: Environmental > Terrestrial > Soil > Temperate forest ...
CATAATCCGTCTTCTACGTCACTGATCGACGCGCGAATCAAAGAAGCACAAGCCAAGAGCCAGCAACCCAGACGCGAACAAGCGTGGGTCCCGCTCGACCGCATCTCGCCTAACTTGCAGCGCGCTGTACTCGCCGGTGAAGACACAAATTTTCTCACGCATCGCGGTTTCGACTACGAAGCGATTCAGAAAGCCTTCGAGCAAGCACAACGCGAATCAGCGCGACAGGCAAAAGCAGAAGGCGAAGACGATGATTGGCTTCCGAGTCTGCCTGAGTTCAAACGCGGCGGCTCGACTATCAGCCAGCAGCTCGCGAAGAACCTTTATCTCTCATCGCAGCGATCGTTTTTGCGGAAAGGACAGGAAGCGGCGTTGACGATCATGATCGAACGGACCATGACCAAGCGTCGCATACTTGAAATCTACTTGAACGTAATCGAGTGGGGCGACGGCATTTACGGAGCTGAAGCCGCGGCCCAGCATTACTTCCACAAACCCGCGTCATCTCTAACGGTGAGTGAAGCAGCTTTCCTCTCGGCAATGATTCCCAACCCACGCACCGTCTTCAACCCCCAAACCAACCCACGGCGCGTCGCTCGTCGCCAGCGCATCATCCTCCGCGGCATGCCGTACATAAAACTGCCTTAGCCACAAAAAGGCACAAAAGACTCAAACAGTGGCCATCAGAACACGTGTTCCTGCGAACACGGGAACTCTACTCATCTTCTCTGGATTGACTTCTATCAAATCCTTGGCCTGCATTGAAGAATACGCCGAAGGCGTTCGCTAATTTTAGCCCAAGGTTGGAGCGTCAGCGACAACCCTGGGTATGAATTTTAAAATACACGCTAAACCCTGAAAGGGTTAGGCGATTGGCGAACCCTTTCAGGGTTTGAACGCCTTTACGTGATGGACCCAGGGTTCTCGTGCCTCGAACCCTGGGCTGAAATTAGCGAACGCCTTCGGCGTAATCTCGATCAATCTTAAAATTGATGCACGATGCACTTACTTCTTCTGCGATTTGGATCTCGTCGGTGGAGTGATCGTGAAGGAGTTGATGAAGCGGTTGATGTTGGCGTCCGGTTCCATGTAGAGGGCCATGGCGAGGTATATCTGGCGGCCGCCGTTGATGGTTCTGGTGAAGACGCGCACCTTGAGGGGGACCCGGCACTTGATATCAAATTCCAGTCCAGTGAAACCATGCATCGAGATGTCTTTGTCGTTTTGCATCGACTCGCAGGCGTATTTCGACCCTGGTCCAAAGCCTTTGACAAGACTTTCCGTGCCTTCCCTGAGCGCGTCCGCATCTGACTCACCATAGGTTGGTCCAGTGAGCCACACGACTGCGAAAGAAGCCCGGCCGTCACGCGCCCTGTAAAGATGAACATCTCTCATGCCACCTTTATCAGGTAAATCCTGCGTGTCACCTTCCTCAGGCACCGACACTGAAAATCGTTCGTGTGCAGGTCGCAACGTGCGCCAGTTCCCACCGTTAACCGGAGCGAGGAAGCCTGCTGGAAGCGCTGGAGGATTAACGTTTGAGGCTTCACCTGCGGCAGCGATACGCGAAGCCATTAAGGTCAAGCTGTTGAGCTCGGGCGTCGGTCTCTCAGGCGGAAGTCTTTTAGCAAGACTAACTGCATTCAACGTTGCGGCCGGAGCTTTCCGCATCGCGAGCGCTCTGGCAAACTCCCACGGCGCTACCGGATTCTCCTGTTGCCACAGTCCACGCCGCTCACTGCGCGCTGCTTCTTCGGACTGCTGATAAACCTCGCGGTCAGCCGCACTCAAACGATGCTGAGTGCTGGGATCGACCCACGCCGCGCCGTCGCGAATCATTTGCGCGCCGATGTCGATGCCTTCGAACGATACTCGTCCATTCACGCTATGGTCACCGTCAATGCCCGAGTATTCGACCAACACAGACCTGTCAGATAGGAGATCTGCAAGGTGCTTCCGCGCGACATCACCAAACACCTGGTCCAATTCAGGCGCATCGACGCCGAGCAGTCTGACGCGCACCGGACGATTGAGATTGAAGATGGTAATGACGTCGCCGCTGTTGACTTCGATCACTTTACCAAACAGCGAAGCCGCGTCGACCTCAGCAACCGCAATACACAGAAACGCAGAAAGAAGCACAAAACGCCTCAGCAATTTCCCCATGCCTTTTGCGCCTCTTTGCGGCATTAAACTGCAAACTCTTTCGCTAGCTTCAACTCGGCCTTACGTAGCTCGAACCGTGCGCGACCGATATTGCCCTGCGAGCTCAGCGCGAGCACGACGAAGTAATCACGACTCAACAGTCGCATCACCATCACCGCGCTTTCGAGCGACACGACCAGCTCACGCAATCCACCAAGTCCCGTGTCGTTTCCAGCTCGCTGAGCACTACGCACAAGTGAAGTAAACTCAGCCGCCGCGACATCGAGGTTCGCATCCAAGCCTGCCTCGCCGAGGACTTTCTCAACGGCGATGCCATCTGTTCCCATGATGAGCGCACCAAGGCTGCCTTCGGTGCGGTCAATAACGGAGTCAAGCATTTCCTTGAACATGTGGCCCTCCAATTACGGACGTTGACCGCCCAGCGTTCCCGGTCGCGCAGTGTTGGCGCCAGCCGGACTGTTCGGCAGCGGCGCAGTCAACAACTGCGGTTGAGTTGACGGAGTGGTCGTCCCTGGTTGTTGCGACTGAGGCTGCTGTTGCAACTGCGTCGGGGTCGGCGTGTTGCTCGGCGGATTGCCAAGCGGCACCGGTTGCGGAATCGTGATCGAACGCTGACCGTTGCTCACGGTGCCCGCGGTCGGCCGGCCCTGGTAATCAGGACGGTAAATGTGCGGAGTGATGAAGAACAGGATTTCGCTGTTCTGTCGCGTCGTCAGTTTCCTCTTGAAGAGGTTGCCTACGACCGGAAGCGACGCGAGACCAGGCGTGCGTTGCTGAGCTTCACCTTCAGTATCGGCAAGAACGCCGCCCATGACAGTCGTGCCACCATCCGGAACGAGCACTTCAGACTGCATGCGCTGTGTATCGATACCCGGAACGCCGGCAACTGCGATACCGGTATTGAGCGTGTTGTTTTCAATCGTGACGCGCAGCACAACAGTGCCGGCGTCAGTGATCTGCGGCGTTATTGAAAGACGCAGCGGCACGGACACGAACGTCGTTGTTACGACCGCGGTCCCACTTGCAGCTTGCGTTGTCTGTACAGGAATCTGCGAGCCACTCTCGATCTGTGCGGGACGATTGTTGAGAGCCGTGACGCGCGGAGTCGCAACTGTCTTCGCCTGTCCTCGCGATTCAGCGAGTGTAATAAGCGCGCTGATCTGCGCGGTGCCAAACAGTCCGGTCGTCAAACCGATCACCGTGCTTGCTGCCGCCGCGGCGAGGTTGTTCGTCGGGACAGGCGTGCCGGCCAGTCCGCCGAAGACGCCGAACGGATTTGGACCAGACGTCGGACCAGAGGCGTTTCCGCTTCCTGAGCCCGAACCGGAACCTGAACCTGACCCCGATCCGGAACCACTGCCACTTCCGCTTCCGGAACCGGCTTGGGAGCTGCTGGACGGCAGAGTCGAGATATTACCCAGACCACCGGTGCCTAGATTCACAACACCCATCGAAAGCTGTGCGCCGAGATCGCGACTAAAGTTACGCTGCGCGATTACAATGCGGGTTTCGATTTCAACCTGCGGCTCAGGCTGATCCAGGATCGCGACGAGCTGGCGAATCGAATCGATGTTTTCCTTCACGTCCGTGATGATCAACGTGTTGCTGCGGCCATCGACTTCGATCGAGCCACGTCTTGAAAGTCTGCGCGAAATGATCGGCATGAGACCCTGATCGCCGCCGCCGCCAGTCGCATCACCACCAGCGCCGCCACTAAAACTCAAGTTGGTCGAACCGCCTGAGAACGCGCCAGTCGAGCCGGCTGCCTGGGCCAACGTGCCCGACGCACGCGCGTAGTTGAGTCGAATAAATTCCGTGACGAGCGGTGAAGCATCCAAACGCGAGTCGTTGATCACCTTCTGAGTTTCTGCTTCTTTCGCCAACACGTCAGTCGTCGCGACGCGCAGTATGTTGCCGTTGACTTCAATGCCGAGCCGGTTGGCTTTGAGCACTGCTTCGAGCGCAACGTTCCACGGCACATCCTGAACATTCACCGTCACCGGCACAGCGCCGACTGAGGCGTCGATCACGAAGTTCACGCCGTACTGTTCGGTGATGTAGTTAAGGATGTCGCGGATGTCAGCATTGACGACGTTCAGGTTGATCGGCTCACCGATAAATCCCGGTTGTCCGTACTGCCGTCCCTGGTCCGACTGTTTGTCGGTCGCGCGCGACATTCCCACGGGTGGCGTGGGCATCGCCGTCGCTGACGAAGTCTGCGGGGCTGGTGCTTGAGCCAACACGCCTGCAGCAGAAGAACATGCAAGCAACAGGACGAGCGTGGTCCTTTTGATGGCTAATACGACTCGAAACTGAGAAAACATCGTTCCCTCCTTAGGGGGATTTTCAAACGCGCCGCCACGCACTACGCTCGATTGCCGGGGCAACTAAAGCGCGCGCCGCACTGACACGGCTACGTTCTGGTGTTTGTCAAAAGGCGCCGTGTTTGTTTTCGAAAACACGGGGCTGTCAACGGTTTGGTTGGACACCAAACCAGAAATGTTTAGGGTTGAGCCGTGGCAACGGTCGAATTGGCGGGCGCGGTGGTCATCGAGTTCACCTGGGTTGGTTGTCGCAGGGGTTTGTACTCGACCTGTCGTTCGCGACGGCCGTCGGTAAATACGGTCTCATGACGAAACACGAGACGGTTGTCTTCAATCGCCACTAGCTGGCCATCGTAGAAAGGCTCGCCAGGATGGACCACATAAGAAAGCTTGATCGGCGTCGCCTCGATGATCGCGGCGTAACCTCTCGGCGATCGCGTAATGCCGATAACCTGAATCTCACTGAGCAACAGAGCGGTGGTCGGCTTCGGCGCTTGCATGCGCGCGTTCATCGCCGCCTGTTTCTGTGCTTTGTACAGTGCGATTCGATCCTGAATGCTGGGAATGTTGGCCTGGCCAGCGGCTCGCTTAATCGCCGGTGGCGCCGGCTCATACTTGCGGAACGGATCGCGACCGTTGATCGTTCGCTTCGCCTCCGCAGGCTTTTGTGGCTGAGTTTCCTGGCCCACGACACCGATCGCGAAACCACTCGCGACAAGCAACGCGGCGCTAAGCAGCACACTCGTTAACCCGATTCTCGCTGTCTCTTTAACTCGCATCATCATCTTCGCTTTCTTGAGTGGTCGCCTTTACTTCGCGGGTTGCGGCGCTGGGGCAGCCGGAGCAGGAACCGCCCCACCGGCTGCAGGCTTGTTGTTCGGAGCTGGGGCCTGATTCAAGCGCTCGGAGGAGACGTAGTAAGCCGTTAAATCGAAGCGGGCCTCGACAGTCTTAGTCAGCGACTGTTTTTCCATTTGCTTCAATTCAAAGTTGGTGATCGAGACGATTCGCTGGTAGTGAGCGAGCTGATCGAAGAAGGTTCGCAGACCGGCGAAGCTACTGATCACGCCGACATCGATCTTCTTGCCACTGTAGTTGTCCTGTTGCATGTCTTCCTTCGGATTAAATCGCATCAGCACCAGGCCGCTGTTTTTGGCGCGATCCTGAATGCCTTGCAGGACCATCGTCAGCTCCTTCTGCTCAGGCAGCAGGGCTTTCAATTCTGCATATTCTTCTTCGCGCGCCTTGTACAGGGCTTTGAAGTTGTTGAGGTTCTGCTGAACGATCGCCGACTGAGCATTGCGCGGTTTCAGGTCCGCGATCTCGGCTTGCATCTCCTGGGTTGCTTTGCGAGTGCCGCTGGTCACGAAATACCAGAAGCCCGCATACATGACGCCGCCGATCGCGAGAAACGCGATCAGTCGCAGGTACCACGGAAGACTTGGGAGCTTGCCAACTTTCATCTCGGTATCCTCATTTCTTCATTGCCACTTGTTGCGTTGGCGCAGGCACTGGTTGAGATTCCTTTTTGGACGACGAACTGCCGAAGTTTGCTTTCACTGTGAAGATGACGACTTCAGGCGTTACTCCGTTGAGATCAGTTGACGCCACCGCATTCGCAGGGATGGCCGCTTTGGTCTCGGCTGTTTTCACCACCTGGCGTTGCGTCTCGATGTTCAAGTTGCTGAACAAGCCACCGGAGAACTCCAGACTTTGTCCAAACTTCGTCACTGAATATTCATTCGGCGACTCACCCTTGACCGTGATCTCGCCGTCTTTGTTCTCGATGCCTGTCAGATACAAACCGGGAACTGCGTCGAAACGCGCTTTGATCTCCTGCAACACTGCGCTGGGGCCTTGCTGTGACTCGCGCAACTTCTTGATCGCATCGATGCGAGCCTGAACTTCTTTCGTCTTCTTCTCGAGCTCCACCTGTTCCTTCTGAATCGCGAGCATCTGCTGGTTGAGTCGCTTCTCATTGTCGAGCTCTTTCTGGGCCGCGGCGCGCGCCATGTTTGAGCTCACAAAGTCGTAACCCATCGCCAACACAGTCAGACCAAGCACCGTGAGCGCGAGCAATAACGTCTGCACGGCACGGCTGGCGACCTTCTCTTCAACCGCGGCAACGCCCTGAGGTCGATCCGTGACTGACTCGAGCAGGTTTATCTTGATCATGCCTCTACTCCTCTCAGCGCGAGGCCAACAGCAACAGCCATCTCTGGCACTATCTCGCGCATGTAGTCCGGATCAAACTTCGTCGCATCAACTTCAATCTGCCGAAACGGATCGAACACCTCGACGGGAATATCAAAACGTGCGGCTAAAAACTCAGGCAGGCCCGGCAGCTTCGATCCGCCGCCCGCGAGCAATATCTTCTGAATCGTGGCTTCGCTTTCCTGCGCTGTGGTGCGATAGAAGTCAAAAGTCTTCTTCACTTCGAGCGCAAGCGTTTCGGAAACAGCCTCGATGATCGGCTGAACCGGTTTGGGTTCCACGCCTTCCGGCAACGACATGCCACGCTTCACTGCTTCTGCCTGTTCGAAACTGATGCCGAGCTCTTTCTGCAGAAGACCCGTGTACTGGCTGCCACCAACTGAAGCATCACGCGCAAAGATCGAGCGCGTGCCGTTGAGGATGTTGATGTTCATCGTCGCGGCACCGACGTTCAGGAGGGCAACGATCTCGCCCTGTCGAGGCTGGTAGTTGACTTCGTAACAGTTCTGCAGCGCGAACGCGTCGACGTCGATGACCACCGGCTGTTTGCCTGCAAGCTGGATCGCCTGCTTCACGTTATTGATCTTGTCGCTCTTGCATGCGGCCATGAGAATGTGCAACGACTCTGACGACCTGCTCGTCAACTCGTAGTCGAGATTCACGTCGCCGATGTCGAATGGGATGTGCTCTTCAGCGTGCCAGCTAAACGACTCCTGGAGCTCCTCGTCGCTCATGTGCGGCAACACGATGTTCTTCACGATCACGGAGTGACCACTGACGCCGGCAGCAACGCGCGTCGTGCGGATCTGGTGTTCACTGAAGATGTGTGCGATCACGTTGGAGACGTTGTTGAGCTCCATGATCTGACCATCGACGATCGTGTCGGTCTGAAGGTTTTCAAAACCGAGATTGAGAAGTTGCAGGCCTGGGCCTTTTCTCGCGAGCTCAACAGCCTTGACCGCACTCGAGCCGATGTCGAGACCAACGAGGTTCTTTTTTCCGGCAGCTTTTTTGAACATGTTAGTTAGTCCTCACCACAGCGAGCCGCACTCTGTTTTGCTGGCGCAGGCGAGCACGCGCTTTACGAGCACGTGATAGTTGTCGTCGTAACAGTTTGGAGGTCAGAGAGTCAGCGTTTGTTTTCAAGGTAGCCGTCCGTTTGTTTGTAGGATGGTTGGACATGACACTGGGCAAAGGCAGGGACCCGGCGGGCGTCAACAGAGAACTACTGATGAATTCTGCGGCAGGAGTGAACATTCGGAAACCCAGCCAAGTTGGAATACCAACTTCCGTAGGCTTTGCGACCTCCGCTCACGCGAAGTGTGCCTTTCTCGTGCTCCAAAGTTTCGCGGGACTGACCGCTGTTGAACCAGGTGGGCACCCGGCAGACGGAGCGTTCGCCCGTCAACCTGAGTGAGAGTACCTTAATGGACCAAACAGTGTCAATTGTTATTTTTCTTTGTTTAACTGTAATTATTTCATCGGTTAGAGACAGAAATCAGGCGGATTAATAGCTGATTCTGGAAGAATTGCAGCACTCTTCCAGTTTCGCTAAGGACGTTTTGGGACGCCGTTTGGATCTTTGATCTTGGCCGTTTTGGCAGGGATACCAACGACGATGTGATACGGCTCGACGTTGCGAGTGACGACTGCGCCTGTGCCGATCAGCGCGTTGTCACCGACCTCCATGCCGGCGAGCACGGTCGCGTGATAAGTGATACGGACGCCGTTTCCGATCCGCGTGCGAGGTGTTTCGACCTTGTGGATGTCGTAGATGTCGTGATTGTGGGAGTAGATGTTTGCGTAATCCGAGATCGAGACGTTATCGCCGATGTCGATGCCGCCGCGATCGTCAAGCAGAACGTGCCGGTGGACGACGACGTTGTTCCCGATCGAGAGGTTGTAGCCAAACGACCACTCGACAAAGTGCCAGCACTTGAAGTTGTCGCCGACGCTGCGAAAGATCATCGGTGCAAGCATGCGGCGGAATCTGATTCCGAGCAGTGAGTTTTGTCCGAGTGGCGAGCGGTCAAACATCTGCCACAGCCAGATCATCGGTTTGCGTTCGGCGTAAAGCTTCTGATCGATGTCGGTATAGTATTCCGGCTCTGTCGCCACATTCCGTGGATCAAAAGTCTGATATGCAGCGCGTGCGGCGAGGCTGAGTTTTTCGCGGTCCGGTTGTGAGGCGCCGTAGTAGATCTCAAACAGAGTATCGCGCACGACTTCATTCGGGTCTCTTCTTCCGTCTGTCAGAGACTTTTGTAACTCGGTCAGAAAAGCATCGTAGTCGTGTTCTGCCAGGGCCTGTGCAGCCAGTGCGCGATAGGTCATAGGTGTAGGTACCAAGCGGGCAAACTTAACATAAGCCACAAAAACGCACAAAATCTCTGTGGCCCTCTGCGTATCTCTGCGTTCTCTGCGTTAAAGAACTATTTCAACGCAGAGGGCCGCAGAGATACGCAGAGGCCGAAGAGAGATCACTACGCATTTGTGCATTTCGTGCGTTTTTGTGGCACGATTCGCGGCAATGAGATTTCTCCGTCCCCTGCTCGTTTTACTACTGCTCGCAGTTCTGCTCATCGGTGTTTGGCTATGGTGGAGTTTTCCGCGCGCCGTCGACATGGCTGACTACGCACCCGCGAATTCCATCGTCTATGTCGAATTCAACAACCTCGCCGCGGTGGCCCAGGCGATTCAGAACAGCGACGTCTGGCGCGCAGCCGCACCTATCACGCAAAGTAAGCCCACCACTCAGAATCGTTTTATGAGTCTTGCCGCGCGGGCTGGTATTGGACCACTCCCCGCGGTGCTCTTCACGCGTGCGCAAATAGCGCTCGTTGTTGTTGACCTGACTACTTCCGAGGAAAACGATACGCTGAAAGTCCGTCCGGAAGTCGCGATCATCGCCGAGACACATACCTCGCGCTGGCGCACGAAGCCCGCTGCTGTCGAAGCCGTGAAGCATCTCGCAAACTTCGTTTACGGCGCGTCGATGTGCAGCGAGCGCAGCGCTGATGCTGAATACATTGAATGCTCGATCGCTGGCGGCGAGCGCAAGATTGTTGGCGCTGTTGAGGGAACGGTCGTCGTGATTGGCAATTCTGACAATGCGGTGCGCAGTTGTTTGGAAGTGCGTCGTGGTGTGCGTCCGAGCATTCACACTGACACGGAGCTAGTGAAAGTTCGTGCGAATGTCGCGTCGCATAACGCGCTCGGATTTGGATACATCTCTCCGGCCAACTCGGCGAAGCTCTTCTCGTGGGCTGCACCTTTACTCATGCGGCAGGCGCCGGGAAATCGGCAGTTGGAGCAGTTGCTGGCGGTGAGTGCGGGCAAAGTGCTGCGTGGGGTTGCATGGACCGCGAGCCCGTCGCCGCATGGAATTGAAGATCGGTTTCTGTTCTCGCTCGAGCCCGGCGTCGTTTCGCGTTTGCAGCCGGCGTTTGAGACGGCCGAGCAAGATGAGAATTTCTGGAAGCTCGTGCCTGAAGGTTTTGAGTCGTTGACGATCTATCGAAACAAAACGCCGGCAACTGCCTGGAACTCGCTCGACGCAGCCGTGTCATACAAGCTCGATGCTGTGCCTGCGGTATTGTTTAGTGAGTTACTCCAATCGAGTCTTGCAGTTTATGGGATCGAGAATCCGAAAGACGTGTTGGCGGCGCTCAGTCCGCCATTGTTGACAATGAAGCCTACGCCGAGCGCGGAAGGATCGATTCTCGTTGCGCGTGTTGGTGATGAAGCAAAACTCAGGCAATCGTTGACCGCGAAAGTTTTTAATGGCGAGAAAGGTGAGATTCTCGCGGGACTCGCGTCGAATCCGAATCCGGGGAAAGAATTTACGGCAGTCTTTGCGGATGGTTATGTATTGTTAGGTAAGACTGAAAACATGCGTGCCGGTCTCGAAGCGCTGCGACGCAATGCGGTAGATAATAAAAAAGAGTTGCGGCAATCAGCGCAGCAGAGCTCCGCGCCGATCGTCACTTATACAAACGACGAAGCCCGTCTCAACAACTTCATCTCGACGCTTTCAATGCTGCAGGGACGACAACTCTCGAAGGATGAAGTCGCGAAGCTTCAAGATACTTTGCGACGGACAGGCTTTGCGTCAACGGAAACGCGCTTGAACGCTTTCGGTATCGAGCGCACGACGCGCTCTGCGTTCGGACAGTTCAGCACGATCGTTGGTCTACTCCAGCCTGATCGATAACATGAGTTCCCTACTACTCGGCACACGCAATCGCGGCAAGGTGATTGAGATAGTTAGCATACTCGCGGACTCGGGCTGGTCCTTCTCGTCGCTTGCGGAGTTTCCGAACGTTGGTGAAGCTGCGGAAAACTTCGTGACGTTCGCTGAGAACGCGATCGCGAAGGCTCAGTTCTATGCATCAGCTACAGGCCTATGCGCACTCGCTGACGATTCAGGCTTGGAAGTCGAAGCACTCAATGACGCTCCAGGCGTCTTCTCCGCACGCTACGCCGGTGCGCATGCCTCCGACGCCGATCGCCGTGCTTTGCTTTTGTCTGAACTCGCCAAAACTGGCGCCACTAACCGCCACGCGCGCTTCGTCGCTGTAGTAGCAATCGCCACACCTAACGGCGATATCCTTAATCTCTCTGAAGGCATTTGCAACGGCACAATCACATTCGCCGCGCGCGGCACCGGCGGCTTCGGCTACGACCCACTCTTCATTCCCGATGGCTATGATCAAACCTTCGCCGAACTCCCCGACACCATCAAAAACCAGATCAGCCACCGCGCCCGTGCATTGCAGGGCACGCGCACATTTCTATCCCAACTTGACCATCCCCTCCCCTCTCCTTAGAATGCCTCAACCTTCGGGGCGTAGCACAGCCTGGTAGTGCGCTCGGTTTGGGACCGAGAGGTCGGAGGTTCGAATCCTCTCGCCCCGACCAATAGCATCAATAGTTTACGGCTGCCATCACTGGCGGCCGTACTTCATTTGTGGTCAAAATTAATTGGTCACACTTCACGGTGAAGCTGAACGGCGCGAAATTTCTGGTAACTCGTGGGTGTATTGCGGAAGGCTTACACGACTAACGGAAGTTGATGACGTGAGTGGCCGGTTAGAGCTAATTCGAACACTTACAGTGCCCGACCCAATTATCAAGCGTCACGTGGATATTCCAGAGGGTGATATCTTGGCGTACGCTTTATTAATTCCTAGATAATTCTGCACTATGTCAGGAGGGGCCTCATAAACATCTCTCCTCCAGAATATAAATTTTCCATTCAAAGCAAATTCATTCGCTTCTTGAACACAGCCTGTAAGATTTCCAACCATAACAAGAGGTCTTTTTCTAGTATCCCATTCCACTACATTATAATGTTCTAGGCCGTTGAATTCTTGATCTAAATCTATTAGTGATGGCCAAAGAATCATCGCTCTAAAAGGCCAGCTAATCTTTCGCTCATCAAATTCTGCAGGAAGCGAGTGCCAACTTATATCAACATCTCCTACTTTACCGATGGCGCTCTTTATCTGTAAGCCAAAAATATCTTGATCAACGTTAACGGTTCCATTCTCACATTTCCCATGAAACGTTTCGAGTAGAAAGTTTAGATCGCTTTGGCGACCCGCGGCTAGGAGCTTACTAGATTTAGCAGCAACCGCAAATTGACCAAAATAATTCCATTCACCACTGAAATCTAACGACGGGTAGTCATTTTTCCAGCCTGAATGTGAGTACTGCTGCAACTTTCTGTTCAGTATGAAGCCAATAGCGGGAATACCTAAAAGCGTCAGGGCTAAGCCGTAAGTTCCGACCTTCGTTTCTAGGATTTTTGACAGCTGAGTTATTGTGACGGCGCTGAGTATGGCAATAGCAGACTGTACTTTCAAAGCCAAGCTAATTGATCTATCCCGGTAATCAACATACTGTCTTAATAAGGGATTTGATCCAAACTCAACTAGCCGATAATTCCCCCAAATAAGTTCTTTGAGGTGGTCCCCAAATTGAAATAACCTATTTGAAGTGGGGGTATCAGTTCGTTTCCCAAGTTGCTCCATTTTTTCCAGTTCCATTGTTCATTCCTCTATGGTTTTGCTTGTAAGCGTGAGTTTGTCGAGATTGAGATGACGAGAACTCGTGCCGATCCCTGAGAGCAAGACTTGAGGTCTAGATGAGAACTTGTCGTACCTTTGAAATGAAACCACAAACTTCAGCCACATGCTGGCTAAACTATGAAACCCGAATAGAGGGTGAAACGATCACAACCGGAATTCCCTTTGACCTCCTCCCCAATTCGTTTCCCGGCCTAAAATCGGAAATTGGAGAAATTCAGTGCTTGCGCTCCGATTGATGAAAAAGTTAAGGGACGTTCCGCATGGAGACGAACCTAAACAGCCAGCCAACTCTTCGGGTCTTGTTTTGTTGGAAATGGTAATGCACCTGTTGAGGTGAAGCCTGTACCGTCACCAAAACTCAGGTGATCGAAAACAATTTCGATCTTTGGCACCTCAAACTTATTATTTTTCTTTTGCCAGTTCTCCCACGCGATTTGATTCTTTGCAGGAATCACAAATGTATAGGTTTCTTTTGGTAACAATGGTTTGTCGTCTGGCCGAGGCCTTTCATTAGCATCCACTAACTCGGCTCGTCCAAAGAAAACGTTAAAGACCATGGTTGCCCCGTCGTCGGTAGTAACGCCAGGCATCATGATGAAGAGCGAGAAATAGTAAACAGGCTTGTCTGAGGTGTTCGTGATCTGCATTTCAAAGTCTTTATGCCATTGCGAGTTGGTCCTTATCTTCTCTTCCTTATCCTTTTTGAACTTGATGTCCAGCGGGACATGAGCGGGGATCTTGTTTTCAAGCGAGCGTTTTGCCGATTGCATGGCACTCTCAGCCTGGCCCAAGTTTGAAAAAAGACATAGAGATGCGATTACAATGAGGCTCAGAACAACGACATTTAGCCGGCTAAATAACGTTGAGGTCGGTTGCATTGATGAGGCTCTCCTTTAGCAACTAGTTGAACGATTTTGACCTGAACAAGTAAGGACCGCGTGCAAACTATACGCAGCGATCACAAGGTGGTCAATTGGCTCGGTTCACTAGGGTCAAAATTGATTCAAATGTCCTGGAAAATGAGACACGACGCCAGCAGCGGCGGCTCCGGCGCGAAGGCATCGACGACCTATCCGGGAAGTTCTAAAATATCCACTGATGTGCAAAACGATACTTCATCACGGTCCATTATTTGCGCTTCTGCTCCTCAGCGTTTTCAGTGCTGCTGCAGGCCAAGAACCAATGGACGGCGTTGTTGTGACGGGTGACGTCACGGGAGTTGTACTTTGCAACCGGCAGGAGGATGTGTGGACTTACAGAATCAAGATCAAACTTCACGCCCAGAATGCCGGCACAGAACCGGTAATCATTTCCGGCGCTGACGGCATGACAGACTTCTACAAGGTCGCAACCAGCCTCGACGAGCTTCATGCTAAAAGCTATGCTCACATAGGACGGGTCACTTCTGGTCCAGGTGATCCAAAGTCAGTGCCCGCAATGCCAGTGAAACCATTCAGGCTAGTTGCGCCGAATGACGGCGTTGACATAAACGTGGAAGTTCCGGCCACAGTCATCGGTGAATTGAAACCGGGTGCCAGTTATATTCAAATCGTCGCTGAAAATTGGCCAGACTATTCGGACGCATACACCGAAAAAATCAAAGCGGCTTGGAAATCGCATGGAATTCTCTGGGCACATTCACTCCACCCGGAACCTATTGCGTTCCTCATGCCCACGCAAGTGAAACGCGTCCGATGTACCTGAACGGTCTGAACAACCGCTTGAAGCTGGACTCGCCGCCGGCGGGTAATCTTTGACCGGTAATTGCATTGGCGAGCCGCTCAAGCAACAGCGTTCGGCGCGAACGAAACCTGTCCGTTGATGCAAGCGTTAGCCGTAATAAGACCGCGAAAGATAACCCTGTGAGCCATCGGGAATGAAGTATATCTTCGCACTAGTTGTTTGCGGCATCTGCTGGTTTGGCGTGGCCGCTGTTCTTGGTTCCGGTATTCCAGTCCTTGGTGAGATGTGGCTCCAACATCTGATGTCTGCTGTCATCACGTCTCTGGTAGTGGGCCTCATCTTTCAGAAGCCAATAATGACTTGGCAGGGTTGGTGGAGATATATCTTGCCCTTCCTTACAATTTTGTCTGCCACGACACTATTCGGTCTTTTGTTGCCGCTCTCATGGTGGGTCATGGCGAAGAGAGGAGGAAGTGGAGATGTTGACGGTGAAGCCTTTTATCTCGTCCCTGCGTGGGTCGTCTTTTATTCGATGACAATTTACCTCTTAATCCTTTATCCGCTAGCGTTGTTAACTCAGAATCTTCTATGTAAGTTATTCCGCCATGCCGAACAGCGAGCGCACTCGTAGCAAAACACTTTTGGCAGCCGCTCTAGTTGTAGCGGGCATCTACGCGCTTACTCCTTTCGTCGCGGGCTTACTCAAAACGTACGACCGAGGTGGTCCGAAGATTTTCGCCGAGTGCCATCACGATATCCTGTACAGGTTCGGTTATTACATGGCAGGTCACCATCGTGATGGCAAACCACGAGTACCATTCATGCAAGAGCGTTCTTGGTTTTACGGTGTCCAAGGCAAGCAGATGCCGCAGCAGTAGATCGGTCTCTCACAACTAACTCAAAAAACTTTCAAAACGAATTCAGGAAACTCTAATTACTCCAGTGAATCTTGGGCGTATTGTGCAAACGTCGCGCACAACCGGTAGGAACTCGACGCTAAGCGTCTGAACTGCCAGCAATTCTTTTCGCGTGCCGCAACTTTCGTAGCGAGTTACTTCCACACTCGGAACGCCCAGACCACCCAAAAGGAGAGAATATGACCATCCCCGACACCCGCTTCAGGACCAATCTGATGGCCCTGATCGCAATAGCGTCTATGTTTCTTTCAGTCGTAATGCCGGTGCAAACAACATTCAGCGCACCGGTAACTGGATCAACCCAACTACCAAGCGTCCAACGCACTCACCTGGCCCTTCAGTCTTACGGCAAACTCCCGCTCAGTTTTGAAGCGAACGTGGGCCAGACTAATCCTGACGTCAAGTTTCTCTCTCGAGGTCGAGGTTACACATTATTTCTAACTGACTCGCAGGCCACGCTAAAGTTGACTAGTCATCAAATCCTACGCCTCAAGCTTTTGAACGCTCGGCCTCGACTCGAAGGGCAAGAATTGCTCGAGGGCAAGGTCAACTATCTTATCGGCAAAGACCAGAAGAAGTGGCGTTCAAATATTTCTACCTATCGCAATATCGTGTGTCGAAACGCATGGAGCGGAATCGACATGATCTGGCATGGAACCCAAAATGAACTCGAGTACGACTTTGTCGTGAAACCCGGCGCCGATCCGTCGAAGATTCGCTTTGCACTAAAGGGCGCGCAGAACCTTCATATCGATCAAGGCGGCAACCTGGTAGCCAAAACAAGCGCCGGAGAAGTCGTTCAAAAGGCGCCAACCATCTATCAGGAAACGGTGGATGGCCGCCGCATGATAGCGGGAAAGTTTGTGCTTAAAGGCGCAGATGAAATAGGTTTTAGAGTCAGTGAGTATGATCCAGCGAAACCTTTAGTGATCGATCCTATTCTTGTCTACTCAACTTATTATGGCGGTGCTGCAAACGACGAAGCTCTAGGTGTTGCCGTAGATAACTCCGGTCAGGCCTATGTTGTCGGCAGAACTTTTGCTGATCTGACTTTTCCAATCGGCAACGCCGTTCAAGCAACTGCGAAGGACACAGTTGCGTTCGTCGCCAAACTCAACGCCACTGGTTCCAACTTCCTGTACTCAACTTTCCTTGGCAACGACTCAGAATTCAATGCGCCCGAAACCGGGAACTGCCATATCGGTAACAATGTTCGAATTTGCGGCACAGAGGCGCATGCCGTAGCTGTCGGCACTGGTGGAGAAGCAATCGTCACTGGCGCAGTCATCAATGAAAGCAACGACAGCACTTTTCCAGTAACGGAAAATGCCTTTCAAAACAAGGGTATCGGTTGTATCGGAGCATGCGAACACGACGTACGAGTAATTGACGCATTTGTCACCATGCTGAAACCGGATGGAAGCGGTCTTATCTACTCAACATTCTTTGGCGGATCTGCTATCGGGCCGGGCCCCGGCACAATTCGCGGCGCTGATATCGGTAAGAGTGTTGCTGTTGATTCTGCGAATCGGATCTATGTGGCCGGTTTTACTGCCTCGAACGACCTTCCCACTAAGAACGCTTTCCAATTCTTGAACCATTCTTCGGGCGACGGGACAGACGCGTTTGTCGCCGTCTTCGATCCAAGACAGACGCGCGGTAACAACACGCTTCTCTATTCCAGTTATCTTGGAGGTAACCGAGACGATCAGGGGTTAGCCATTGCAGTCGACAACGCTCGCAATGCGTACGTTGTTGGTTCATCGGCATCTGATGATCTGAAGACAAAAAGCCCTTCATCACTCGCACCGCTACAACAGAGTTTCCAGGGTGGGGGTTTTGATGGATTTGTCGCGAAGGTTGGAACAACTTCCAGTGGAGAATCTTCCCTTACCTATCTCACTTACTTCGGAGGCGACATCAATGATCGAGTTGAATCAGTTGCCGTTGACTCTGCGCAACGTGTGTATATCACAGGCGCGAGTAACTCATCTCCGGATCGTTTCCCGCTGAAGAATGCTTTTGACTCAACCCAAACAAACGGTGAAGCATTCGTAGCAAAACTAAATGCGGACGGCACTGCTCTCTTCTATTGCAGTTTCCTCGGAGGCGCCAATGGCAATACTTCGGAAGATGGTGAGGAAGGATTGGGTATTGCAATCGACACAGGCGGTAACGCTTACGTAACCGGCCGCACGACTGCTAACACAACTTTCCCGGTTGGACCAGTTGCCCCAGTCTTTTCCGGAGCAAAAGCGGGCACAGCTTTTATCGCAAAGATAGGACCGACTGTTTCAGGTACGACTCCTCCGAAGCTGTTGTACTCGACAACGTTTGGCGGACGAACGGCGAGAGCCGAAGCAATCGCGCTGGACTCGAAAGGTAACGCGTATATCGCCGGTACGTCGGCTGGGGATCTACCGACTACGCCAGGCGCGTTTCAGCCCAAACCGCGAGGGCAATTGGATGGGTTTGTCGCTAAACTCTCAACCACGTTCAATGACACTGTGGGCGTATTTCGTCCTTCGGGCAATGCGTTTCTACTTCGCAACTCGAATACTGCTGGACCAGCAGATCTCAACGTCCCATTCGGAATCGCCGGGGACCTTCCGGTTACAGGCGATTGGGACGGGAATGGAATCGATGACGTTGCCATTTTCAGACCAAGCACGAAACAGTGGCTACTGCGTCTTCAAAATGGGACCACCATCACGTTGAATAACTTTGGGCTAAATGGTGATGTACCAGTGGCTGGTGATTGGAATGGCGACGGCATCGACACAATCGGCGTCTTTCGACCCTCGACGAGTGAGTGGATTTTGACCAATGGGCCAAACACGAACAATACGTCGCCTCCGGAAGACTTTCACTTTCCCTTCGGCACAAGCGGTGATATTCCAATTACGGGTGATTGGACCGGCGCCGGTTTCGACTCGCCGGGGACCTTTAGACCAAGCAACTCACTATTCATCCTGAGCATTGGATTCGGGAGCACCGTCGACATCACAGCCTTTTTTGGCACAAAGGGAGTACTACCTTTTGTTGGAGATTGGGATGGTGATGGTGTCACGACCATTGGCGTTTTCAATCCAGCCACCGGAACGATGTCACTCAACAACACGAATACGAGTGGCAATGGGGTGGGCGACATTGTTTTCAGCTTCGGACTCAACGGCGATACTCCGTTAGCCGGAGACTGGGATGGAAAAGCCGAAGTCCCGGTGAATTAACTGAAGAAAGAGGGCGTCTATCAAACGACGCCCTTTCATTTCGCTCGCACCCAACCTCGGTGCAGATAGCAACCCTCACGCTCACCAAGCTACTCCATGGACCAGGTAACCTGGTTTTACGGCGAAGCGGTTACACCCTTCTCTGTGACAAACAAAAACCTGTTAGTCATTGAATGGGCTCCCGTCGTTATGGGGTTCGATTTATTGCGCAATCAAGTACTCCTTGATCTCACCGAGTCGGTAAGGTTCCAGTCTAGAGCCAGACCAAGAATTTATCCGCAAATCAGTAGCCTTCGAATTAGGCAGCCTCAAGTATTCCTTATATCTCTCCTCTACTACTTCAAGAGCTAAGTCTATTCCTCGACCACAGGAGACCGAAAATCGACAGCTACTCTAAATTTAAGTCTCGTCAGACGGAGCTGTATGTCACTCACGGGTGCGAATGGCGGTCGGAGCTTAGGCTTGAGGATCCCCTATCCTTGCGTTTAGTCTGATGCCGGCACTGCTCAATACAATATGGCTTCTGATCGACACGCGGCGCTCGAACCAAAAGTTCGCCTGAGAGCCAACAGCAACCTCGCGCTCGTCCGCCATCTCTAGTTTTAGGACATGGCCCCGACACTGGTTCTGTTTGACGAAGAAAATCGCAATGTAATATCGTCTACCTTCTCAATTGCATGGGCTGGTCCTCAAGATCTCTGATTCTCCAGTCTCAAGTGCCAGTCTATAACCCAATCTGAATTCTTGCCCATCCTGGTTGCTGTGGGCAGAATGACGCTGAAGAACATGGGAACATCAATTATCGACTTACTGGATCTACGATCGGTTACGAATGACGTGGAACGAGGTTATCTCTTCGAGCAGGGGATTCGCGAAGTTGTGCCGTGGGACTTTCGTCCTCCGTTAGCAATGCGGGCCAGAGGCGAACAGCTGGACGCGTTTTACGAATGGAACAGCTGGCACTTCTTGGTTGAAGCAAAAGCGAAACGGAAAGCGATTACGCGCGGTTCTCATGATTGGGAGGATTTCGAGCTAAAAGTCAGAAAGCGTAGAGGCTCTTGCTTTGGTCTGTATTGTAGCTTGTTTCCGATATCAAGGAGTGCGATTGATGCAGCCCGCGACCTTAATACAGCCGGATTGCCTACGATCATTCTCGTTGGTGATATCTGGGATGAACTCGCGAGCAGTCAGGTTTCAATGACCGATTTGATGCGATATATGGTTCTTCATGTAAAGGTCACATACGAGCCTTGCCCGCCTCAATTAAGCAAAGTCCAAGATTGGTGTTATGACCGAGGTAAAACCGAAAAAGAAGTCCAGTCTCTCTGCCGATCGATCTCCGGTCCTTTTCTTCGACGCAACATCTTAACAAATCATTCGCAGATATATGTTACACGGGACATCGATAACAGAATTGAGCAGATGACAAATTTGCTTCGTCCCTCAGTGTTGGCTCAGGACCGTAAACCAAAACTTAAGCAAGTTCAGAATCAAGATAAACTGGTTGAATACACAGCGTTGCGTCAACTGCCCGCACAAATCTGCTTAATCCGGGACGCGTCGGGCGCGGGAAAAACGACTCTATCATTGGAGATCGCCCTCACCACTGACGCGTATTATGGCTGCGGACGAACTGCATCAGAAGATAACATTGATGAAACCCTAACGACGCTAGAAAAAATCGGTACTAACTTTGGCCTCTCAGCATTCGTAACGCTGAATCGACCCGTTGTCTTTGCCGTTGATTCTTTAGATGAAGCCCTAAACTTACCAGGTAAACACTCGCAGATTCTTGGATTGTTTAGATTCCTCGACCATCTAAATGCTATCGCGAGGCGCGAGCGGTTAATTGCGTTTCCAATTCTGCTTGTTTTCACAATTCGGGAAGATTATTGGAGGCAGTGGGAAACAATCTTTGAGGGTCAGCACGCGCAGGTATTTTTAAAGCAATTCTCTCGATTTGGGCCAGATGAACTCTCTGCCGCTTTACGTAAATACGCCAAAGCTTATCACTTTGTGATTGAAAGTGACCCTGGCTCTGAGGCCGCGACCACATTAGCTCTTCCATTTAACCTTCAAGTATTCGCCCAAGCGAACGAGTATTTCGAAACCGTATCATTCACTGACGTTTTTGATGAAAAGGTTTTGCAACTCTATTTTGGCCGAAAGCGCGACAACATAATCAAGCGTCGAATTGCCGGTCTTACGGGTGAGGCCTTGATCAAGCTTCTGTCAGAGTTTGCGATGCAGGCGCTGCGAAGAAAGCGGCGAGTGCTTTCGAGAAAACAAGCCATAAAGATCATTCGAGAACGATTCCCTGCTCTTTACCCAGTTGCTGATGAAGTACTCATAGCTTGTCGGTCCGAAGACTTCTTATCACACGACCCCCAGAACCTAGAGGAACTTGGATTTCGTCACTCACGGTTTATGGAGTACTTGATAGCTCAATATATTGTCCGTGAGTACGATGAGGGACGAGGCGACGTGGGTGACTTAACCGGCGAGGTTTTCAAGGCAGGAACAGTTTCCATGTATCGCGTACACGATTTTGTCAGGTTCATCTGCAAGAGCGAGTATCCTCAGCTTTTCGACCGGATCATGGACGTTTATGCTAAGTCGGATGAGTATATGAGAGAAACTTTAGTACAGATAAGGGCGGGGATTGGAGTTGGTGTTCCACTTTCTGAGCATGATGCATCCGTTATTAGGCGCTCACTTAATTCATCAAGTCCTCAAGTTGCGTGGGATTCATTCTTTGCGCTAGCTGCTAAGCGCAATGCTACAGATGATAAATGGGTGATCGAAGCATTCGAAGTAGCATGGAAGGCAAACGCTGCTAACCCTGAGAGATGGCGAATACTCGATCGGATGTTGTCACGAAACCTATTCCTATCCGGTGGCGTTTTGGAACGGATATTAGATAGTCATCAAATGAGAGAATGGGAGTTCACGCTGGGGACTTTGTTGACGCATTCAGAAATCAAGACAATCTGGAAAGATAGTTTTCCTGAATTCAAGCGTCGAGCGGCTCAAGCGCTGGAAAAACGAAGCGGGGAGGAGTGGGAACACATCAGGCGACTATGGAAGGTTCTGATAGAAGGTGGTGAATATGTTCTGGGCGACATAAAAAGTGGTTAAGTGAATCAGATCTTCAATTCTGCGATTTCTTTGAAAGCGTAACCGCGGAAGGGGCTTGACCAAGCCTCTTGGGACAGGAAGAATGTTGTCAGTCTCGTGTTTGCCATTCTCGAATGAAACCACCGGAACAATACACATTCAGTAGCCGTCACACTTCTAAGGGAATTTTTTCTGTGACACTTCGCTGTGTAGTCAAACTCTATGAGTTGTTGACGTGACACTTCAGAAGCACATCGGGTCTTACGCAGACGTATTCGAGTGCTCAACCCAACTTCGTAATCGAGAACAGATGACACTCTTATTCGCATTTCTAATCGGACTCTTCGCCGGGTTGCGCTCGCTTACACCTCCTGCGGCCGTCGCGTGGGCCGTGCATTTGGGTTGGATCAGACTCGCGCGGCCATTGTCTCTCATCGGCTCACTTCCGGCAGTAATAATTCTGAGCCTGTTAGCCGTCGCAGAAATCATTCTTGATAAGCTGCCGAGTACTCCGAGCCGCACGGCTCCTCCAGGGCTAATCTCCCGCATCGTGACAGGTGGCCTCACGGGCGCATGCGTTTCTGTTGGCGGTGGAAAGCCGGCTCTCGTTGGCGCCGGGCTGGGAGCGCTCGGCGGACTCGTTGGTTGTTTCGGCGGTTATCAAGCCCGCGCTCGACTCGTGAAGTCCCTGAGCGTGCCAGATTTCTACATTGCTATGCTTGAAGACCTGATTGCGATCGGTGGCAGCTTCTTCATCGTTTCGCGATTCTAGTGCGGCAGTGATCATCATTTCTTCATTCGTGCCCTTGAGTGTGTTGGTCGTTTTATTAGCACACGCAACCGCACAAACCGACTCAATTCCGAAAGGCCAGGTCGTTGAGAGAATCGAAGCACTCAACGATTCATCGCAAAGTTACGCCCTGTATCTCCCATCGAATTACACGCCAGATCGGAAGTGGCCTGTGCTGTATGCCTTTGACCCAGGTGCGCGTGGCCGCGTGCCGGTTGAGCGTTTTAAGGAGGCGGCGGAGAAATACGGGTGGATCGTGATTGGCTCAAACAACTCACGCAATGGTCCATGGAGCGTCGTCGTGAATGCGTGGAACGCGATGCTGACAGATAGTCATCAGCGTTTCGCAATCGACGATGAGCGTATGTACACGACCGGTTTTTCCGGCGGTGCACGCGCGGCAGTCCGCATCGCGGCTGGCTGTAAATGCCTGGCTGGCGTCATGGCCAATGGCGCCGGGTTTCCGAGCGATCTTGCCCCCTCGCCACAGATGCATTTTGTGTTCTTTGGCGCTGCCGGTGTTGATGACTTTAACTATGCCGAGCTCAAGAGCCTTCAAGAACCGCTAACCAAGGCGGGCATCATCCATCGCGTTCAGACATTTGATGGTCGTCACGAATGGCCGCCGGACTCGGTGGCGAACGCAGCCGTTGAGTGGATGGAATTGCACGCGATGAAGGCCGGCAAGCGGCCGCGGGATGACGGTTTCGTAAGCGTAATGTGGCAACAGTCACTTAGTAACGCAAGAACACTCGAGGAAGCTAAGAAATACATTGAAGCGTATCAGCTCTATCTCGATCTGGCCGCGAGCTTCAAAGGACTGCGAGACGTTGCTGAGATTGAAACGAAAGCAAACCAACTCGCCAACAGCCGCGATTTGAAAGACGCGATCCGCGAAGAGCAACTACAGATTAAAAAACAACGAGAGTTTGAGAGCCGGCTAAATTCTTTGATTGCCGGCGCAGCGTCGATCAATCAAAGCGAAGAAGGCTTTGACTCCGGGAACCTGTTGTCGAAAATTCTCGACGACTTGCGAAAGCAGTCGAAAGCATCTGAAGACTCCAATCAGCGCAGAGTCGCTCGTCGCGTGTTGGATGGTTTATTCGTCGGCCTGATTGAGCAAGGCATCAGTCTCCTACAAACGAAAAAGAATTACTCGGAATCCATCAAGCCTCTTAAACTGGCGATCGAAGTCAATCCTGATCGGCCCGGCGCGTTCTTCTACCTGGCATGGGCTTACGCTGGCAACCGCGACAAGAAGAAGTCGTTGCAGTCTCTAAACACAGCGGTTGAGAAAGGCTTTTCCGATACGGCCATGATCATCGCCAACAAAGCATTTGATCCTTTTCGTAACGATCCGGAATATCAGCAGATCATGGCAAGGCTGCGGAAGTAATAATTCGACCACTGACGCGGTCGATTTGTTGAATGAGCTTCGCCGGGCTTTCGAACACGTAACTCTCGGCCCAGACGTTTTTCGGCTCGTTGCCGATGAGCAGCAACGGCGAGTGGGTCTTGATGCCAGACGCGTCGCCAGTCAGTACCTTCAGCAGTTGGTCCATTTCCGCCTTCTCTCCCGTGACGAGGGTCCACCCGTCTTTCGCCTTCAACCGCGTGGCCCACGCCTTGAGCCTTTCCGGCGTGTCCGTGACCGGGTCAGTGCTCACCGAGATGATGTACACGTCGCGGCCTACGCGCTCGCCGAGGGCCGTCTGCAAACGCGCAGTGCTCTCGCCAATTCTCGTACACAAGAAAGTGCAGCTCGTGTAGATGAAGTTGATGACCACCACCTTACCTTTGACGAGGTCGGTGTGGAAGCGCAACTTCTTTCCATTCTGGTCCACGCAGTTAACATCCGGTATGCGCGGAGGCACAGTCGCCTCGGCTGCTTGTTGCTGCTGCGCCGACGCGCCGGCGAACAAAACCGCCATCAAGGAAAGCGTGACGCCCGCCGACTTAACGATGCGAAAAGCGCGGTTAACACCAACATCGAACATTGCCAAACCTCCATGAAGATTTTGGACCAGCCCGGTCGGCACATGCGCGAGACGACCGGGCCGGTGATTTCTCAACTGACCAAGCGGAATTGGCTCATGGCTGGTGGAACCTGTTCCGGTATTCACCCGAGACGAGGAACGATCGCTCGAGCCGCTTGTAGTTGTTATCTGAGTTGAGGTTGTTCAACCAAAACGACCAGCCACTCGCGTCGGGCTCCCGGCGCAAGTAAATGCGATAGCAGTAGCGTATGAACTGGCTGTTGTTGTACTTCGTCGGCGAGCCCGGCGGGTTGACGAGCCCGTCGGCGATCACATCGGCGCGCGCGCGGAAGTCTGTCGATTCCCAGAAGGCGTCCGACACGTCTCTGCGTTTGCCATCACGGCAGGCCGCATCGTTGATGCACTGCGTGATTTCGCGCGACCAGAAGTCGAGTCCACCGCGGTCGGCGGCGTTGATCGGGTCGCGATTGAGGAAGTCCTGGTAGTGCATGCGGACGAAGTAGCGCGCGTCATCAATCGAGTTGCTGCTGGTAGTCTGGAAGCTGATCTTGACTATGCTTGCGACTGACGGCACGCCGTTCGAGTTGACGAGGAAGAGCATGTAGTGGCCCGAGGGGGTGAGGTTCGCGCCGCCTGGGAACTGCACTTCGAGGCCGCCCGTCTTCGCTTTGAAAATGAGCTGGGTCATGCGCTGGTTCTGATTGTAGGCATGCGTGACCGAGCCGAGGCGGATCATTGTCACCTTCGAGATGCTGGCCGCGTCCGGCGTCGTGATGAAGAAGTTCGTGTTGAGACTAACTTCGGATGGGGCTGCGGTGATGGTCGGGCGTGGGCCCTTGAAGAGGTAAGGCGGCGAGAAGATTTCGTAGTTCGGCTGGTTAACTTCGCCAGGACCCGGAGGGAAACCGCCGCCTGCCGAGAGCACGCGACCGTCCGGCAGCAGCAGCGCCGTCGAGTGGTAGAGCCGCCGTACCTGCATGCTCGACATCGTGGACCAGGCTTCGGTGTCGGGATTGTAAATCTCCGCGGCGAAGACGGCGCCGGACGGCTCATCGAAGCCCGGAGTGCTCGTCCCGCCAGTTGCGAGCACCGTTCCGTCAGGCAGGAGAGTGGCGTTCAACTGGCGACGGCCGAAGGCCATGTCGCCGACTCTGCGCCATTGCGGCGCAGGCGCGACGGACGTAATCGTGTTGGAGATGACCGGCGAGACGTTGAGGTTAATCATCTCGCACTCGCGGCGTGGTACGGACGCCATCGTCGCACCGCCCCCGCCGATGATGAGGACTTTGCCGTCGTCGTAGGTAACGGATGTGCCGGCATCGCGGTTGCCGAAGATAGCGTTGGCGACAAAAGTCCACTGCCCGGCCCCGGAAGTGCGCAGGTACTCGGTTGCCTGCGCCGGGCCCGAGTGAAACACCTGCCCGTTGGGTGTGAGGTGAAGCCACGGGTATGTATTGCCGTGAGGGTCCGGCGCGGAGGAGAGTGACCGCCACGAGTTGTTCGTCTGCCACACCTGCGGCTGGTTGTTGAACGACCCGAACTCGTCGAAGCCGGCATCGACGAGCATCTCGCTGTTGCCGAGTATGACGTTTGTCGGGTACCAGCGCCCGCGGCCCATAGAGGCAGCACTGGACCAGGCGCCTGTGTTCCAGTCGTAGAAGTTCGCATCAGGCTCGCCCCTGCCGTCGGCGCCCAGGTGACCGCCCGTCACGAGCAAGCGGCCGTCGTGGATGAAAGCGTGGCCGCTACAGAAGAGGTTGGTCGTGCTGTTGAACGCCTCGCTGATGACGGAGCCGGAGGCCGGATCCCAAACGTAGGTCCTTGAAAAACCGTTGACGTTGTCGTTGCCGGTGGAGTCCTGCTGTCGCGTGAAGACGAGCACCTTCCCGTTCGGCAGCAAGCTCGAATGGATGGCGACAACGGCGCCGCTGCTGATCGTGTTGAGATTCGTAACGGCCGACCACGAGCCGACGACCGCAGGGTCGCCCTGGGGTGCCGGGTGGGCAGCCCTCGTCCTGAACGAAAGCTGTGGCGTCAACAGGACGACGAACAGAAGAAGCATTGAGATGAAAAACAGATTGAGCGGGCGGGAGGAGAGATGTGCTGAGAGAGTCTTTTTTTGCTGCATGTTGGAATATCTCCTTTTAAACGAAGTGGAACACTGAAGATTTTTTTGAGCTTTATAGATTTCCGTGAGCACTACGAGAACCCATCAGCACAGAACGCAGTTGCGTGTCGTTCTTCAATGGGCGTAGTACGACGCCGAGTGTCAAGAGCGTGGCTACACTTTCTTAATCACAGCTCGCGAAAGGTGTTGCGGGGTTAACCTTCGTGGGGGAGAACTGTTTTCAGCGGAGTCAATCTATGCTTCAACTAGACGCGCACAATTCCGATTTATTCCTAACTCAGAAAAACATTTTTTAGTGTGGTGAGATCAAGAGTATGAAAGTCTCAAAAATTTCTGCTTGACCCTTGGTCAAAGTTTCCGGCAGGATGGACTAGCGGGTTGAACACCTCGCTTGCCTCGTCTAAAAACCTTCCACCTGATCAACTTCCTAAGGAGTGTCATGAGTTTTCAAGCAGCTACACTACCGCACCCGACACATAACATTCCCACAATCTGGCGCAGCAAGTCAGTTCTCGTAATGGCCAAGCGAGCGCCACTGCCAGAGCGATGTATTAAATGCAACGCGCCAGCGCAGCGTACTCTCAAGCGCAATCTCCGCTGGCATCATCCTGCGCTCTACCTCTCGATCCTGGGCAGCATGTTGGTGTATGTGATTTTGGCGCTGGTATTGAGTAAGTCGGCAACCATACACGTCGGACTTTGCGAAACTCACTTCGCGGCGCGAAAGAGAGACATCTTCCTTTCATGGTTTCTTGTGTTGCTGTCTTTCGGCTTCTTTTATTTAGCTGCGGTGGCCGAGGAAATGAACTTTTTATTTGTCGGCATATTTATATTGCTCGGGGCAATGATTTACGGAGTCGGTATGACGAGAGTGGTTGTGCCAAAGAAGATAGATGACCAATACGTTTGGCTGGCTGGCATAGACGACGACTACCTCAAACAATTTCCGGAGCTCGCAACGAGACGAGGTTAACCTATCAGTCTAGTTATCGAGGAAGTTGTTGTGTGTTTACGTCTAGTTAGTGACGCTTTCGCGATGTGGTCCTGTCGAGTAATGAAACGCCGAAGGCGTTTCACTAATTTCAGCCAAAGGTTGGAGCGCCAGCGACAACCTTGGGATTAAAGAATAAAAAGGCGTTGGAACCCTGAAAGGGTTCGCAAGCCTTGGAACCCCTTCAGGGTTAAATAAGAAATTTATTTGCTTTCCCAAGGTTGTCGCTGGCGCTCCAACCTTGGGCTCAAATTAGCGAACGCCTGCGGCGTTATTCCGATCAAATTTCAACCACTACTCGCTAACCTGAAGCGCGCTCCTCTTCGCAAGCCTCGTCGGTAGTCCATTCATTCATGTGAAATTGACCAGTTTTGCTCCATGATCAACGGTCAATGGTCCAGTTCTGTGTGGTAAAATGCGCCCCTCCGAATATAGCAAACAGGAAACAAGATGAATAAGAGAAACTCGTTTGTGATATTCGTGCTGCTGGTCCTCTGCAGTTTCAATGCGCGTGTAAGCAACGGACATACGCCCAAGACTGAGCCAGCGAAACCGACGATTGTTATTGTTCATGGCGCGTGGGGTGGCGCCTGGGCGTTCAAGAAGGTGGAGGCGTTGCTGCGTCAAAAAGGTTTCGACGTTTACCGGCCACAACTAACCGGACAGGGCGACCGCGTGCACCTGGCGCGACCGGATATCGGCTTGAACACTCACATCGATGATGTCGTCAACGCGATTCTTTATGAAGATTTGCGCGACATAATCCTCGTTGGTCACAGCTACGGTGGCATGGTGATCACTGGTGTCGCAGATCGAGTTCCCGATCGCATCAAGAGACTGATCTATCTCGACGCCCTGGTTCCGAATGACGGCGACAGCGTGAGTACGATGTTTCGAGATGGTGGCGAGTTCATCAAACAAATGACGAAGGGTGATTACGTCGTGCCGAGGTGGGTCAAACCCGATCAGCCGCCACCGCATGACGTGCCGCAATCATTGAAGACTTTTACGGATCCGATTGTGTTGAAGAACGATGCGGCACGGAAGATTCCAGCGACTTATATCCTGACCGTTGAGAAAGGAAAGGAAGCCAAAGATGACGACTTCTTTCTGCAATCACAACGCGCTAAAGAAAGAGGCTGGACGATGTTGCAGCTAACTTCCGATCACAACCCGCAATGGTCTGCGCCGGAAGCGCTCGTCGAGATGTTAGCCGGAGTACGTTAATCGAAGTTCTAAAAATCCGCTTTAATAGTTTTCTAATAACTCCCTAAGGACTTTCAAAGTTCTGTTGAGCTACTCTGCCCTCACTCAATATGACATATCGACGCAAACGCAACGGGAGCACATGGCATTTTTGCTCGAACTGCCACCACTGGCCCAAATCAAATTACGAATCGACTACAGAAAAACCAAAACCGACCGAAATATGCGACCAGTGCAAGGCCAAACGCTTTAACAACAACTGCAAATAGCGTAATGAATTTCTCTGCGGCCCTCTGCGTATCTCTGCGTTCTCTGCGTCGAAAGAGAGCCTGTTAACGCAGAGAACGCAGAGATACGCAGAGAGCCGCAGAGAATTAGTTCGCCTTTACCTTCATCTCCTCGACGGCCTTGCGAAACTCGGCGATTGTGGTCGGCGTTCCGTGAACCGGGATCGTCATCTCGACTGGCAGTTTCTTCGCATCAATCCAGTTGAGGAAATGGACCGAGGTGTCGTTCGCGATCGGATAATCTCCATTCGAGGGACGGTTGATTAGATCGCCCTGAAAGATAAACTTCTGAGCGGGAAAGTATGCGACCAGCATCTCTTCCGTATGCGGTCCTTTGCCGATGTCGTAAAGCTCAACTGTCGTGGTTCCATCGGTGAGCACGCGCTTACCATTTTGCAGCGGCTCGAACTTTGGCTCACGTGGATTTCGCGTGAGTGTGTCTGGATCAGCGCTGAAACGCACCGAGCTCACTTTCTTGAAGAACGCTTCCTCACCCGGAGCGACGAATCGCATTCAATTCTTCTGCGCCACCATACGCTGCCACCGACTTGTCCAGAACTGCTTTTGCTTTTGTGTAAGACTCAGTCGTGAGACTCTGCGAAACCGCGCTGGACGCTGCAATCAGGAGCGTGAACACTAAGGCGAAAGACCTCTTCATATCCTTTCTTCCCCACGAATTTTTAGTTTTTACGATTTCCGGGATTCGACTGTTGGCGCGTGCAAATGTGAAACGCCACCAAGCGGCAGATTGTTGCGAGAGTCTTCTCTGCGACCGCTGCACCTCTGCCGGTTCGGCGTTAAAGTGTGTGGGGAGAGTTATTTAACGCACAGGACGGGGAGGCGCAAAGATCAGAGAGAAACATCCCAACACACAGGCAGGAAGGTCCAATTTCCCCCGAATTTCCTCAAAAAACCTAAAGAAATGCTGGTTTTCTTGAAGACATTGCCGCTTGAGTGTGATATATCAATGTGCGTCCGTTTTACGATTCTAGTTCTCGTTGGAGGTGTTACACCAGACTATGGCGACCAAAGCCGCTCCAGGCAAGAAGCGCATGACCCAATCGGAAGTAATCAACCACTTCTCTGAAACCACAGGAATGAAGCGAGCTCAAGTTAAGGAATTCTTCGAGGAACTGTATAACCTAGCCGCCCGCGAAGTGAAATCAAATGGTGAATTTGTTCTCCCCGGATTCGGAAAGCTTGTAAAATCCGAACGAAAAGCCCGAGAAGGCCGAAACCCAGCAACCGGCGAAACGATTCAGATTCCCGCCAAGACCACGTTGAAGTTTAGAGTTGGCAAGGGAATGAAAGATACGGTACTTCCAAAAAAGTAAACGCAAAAGTAGACGTTAGGCACTATTCATTTATCAACATCGGCGTCGTCCACCACCTCAAGCAGTTGGGCGGCGCCTTTGTCTGTAATGACCAGATCCAACCGCGATTCCCTGCTCTATAAATCCCGCAATAACCGTTTTAAGTTGTTAGACAAGAAAGTTCTGGACGTATTTTCGCTCCTCTACTATAATTCAACGTTTCGCTGAACACCCCCTGCGGCAATGTATACATGCAATGGTTGTTTTTGGGGTTTAACCCTGAATCCAAGGTTTTGCCGTGTGGTGGAGGCTGCATCTAAGGGAGTTCACCGAGCATCTATAGTTCATATATTTGAGACTAGAAGATCTTATACGGAGGAGTGAAGGCAATCGTGACTTTTGATACACACCTGCCGCTAAATGAGCGGCTTATGAGAATCGATCACATCCAGGCGCGTCGTTTTTCGAAGCTTAATGGCCTGGCGCTCGAGATAGCTACCGAGGGTATCGTCAGACATCTGAAAGCGTGCGACCGAATGGACGTCAACCCAGAGACTTCGGCAGTGCGTGAGATTATCGACGATGCGCTGAATGGCCGTCGCGTGTTTGCGGAGACTAAAGAGCACACCCGCGCGGCGTAAACTGTATCTCTGCTTGTTTTCAAAAGAGGTCGCCCCTACCGGGCGATCTCTTTTTGTTTTAGAGCTTCCGCCAGTCCTGCCCCGAATGTCCTCACGAGTAACACTCAACTCCAAAATCGTTGACATAACGCCGTAGCCGGTATATGTTCGCGCCCCCCAACCGCGACCTTAACCGATACGCCGGTCTCGGAGCCGCAGCCCCAACAGGACCTTTTCACCCGGCGCTATCGATAACCCGACTACCTTGCGGCGTAGTTGTTTTCCGAATTCCGTCACTAGGAGAAAACATAAATGAGATCAAGAATTCTCGGCTTGACGCTCGCGATTACGCTCGTGGCACTCACGCTGGCAGGACCAGCATTTGCCCAGGCCCTCGCCATCACGACTAATGATTTCGTCCCGTTTGCACAGGTGAATCTCGTCCCGTGTGCCAATGGAGGCGCAGGAGAACTCGTGCTGGTTCAAGGCACTCTCCACATCCAGCAGCACATCACCATCAACAACAACCGCGCAACCATTAAATCCCACTTTCAGCCGCAGGGCGCCAGTGGCACTGGACTCACTACCGGTGATAGCTACAATGCCGTTGGCGTGACCCAAGAAGTCGACACTCTCGCGCTCACAGGTGGGGCGACCGAATTTACATTTATCAACAACTTCAGACTTATCGGCCAAGGGCCAGGTAACAACCTGCAAGTGAAACAGACCATCCACACGACAATCAACGCAGACGGCACCGTCACGTCGGTTGTCGACAACTCATCTGTAGAGTGCAACTAGCGAGTTTTTGAACGCTACGCTCCCAACTCTCAAACCCGGGCTGCCGCAGTTTGGCAGCCCGGTTGACATAGGTCTTTGACGTATCTAACATGCTGAGACTTGATTTTGTGCCCCTGTAGCTCAGCGGATAGAGCATCTGCCTTGTTGGAGCCTTAATGGGGAATTGCGGTCGGAACCCATTGAGTGGACGACCCTGTATGCGGGGACGCCCTGAGAGCCTCCGGTACTTCGATCTCTGGTCCAAGTAACAAGCCGTGAGGATTGGGTAATCCGCAGGAAACCTGTGCGCGATTTGCGCAGAGGGATCCTCAGAGACTATACGGGTCGGGACTGAGACGTCCAAGATATAGTCCAGCCAGCAACCCCAGCTTTGACGGGCGGTCAGGGAAAGCCTGATGCTGGAAGCTAAGCAGAGGGCCGCAGGTTCGAGTCCTGCCGGGGGCACTTACAAACCAGTTTTGTGGCGGCATTAGCTCAGTAGGTTAGAGCGCCAGATTGTGGATCTGGAGGTCGTGGGTTCGAGACCCACATGCCGCCCCATCAAAATATTTAGCCACGGATAACACGGATTTACACAGATCAGATCTGTGTAATCCGTGTTATCCGTGGCTTTAATCAATTTCCTCTTCTTCCTGATCGTTTTTCTTGATCGAGTAAGTGTCGAGATACTGAGCGTCGTGACCGCGCGCGATGAGAAAGAATGCGTGGCCGCGGCGTCCCTCAATTTCCCACGTGAATTTGTGATTGCCTGGAACGATGCTGCGCTGCGCTGACTTCAGATCAGCAATTTCCTGGTAACGAATACGTGGTCCATCCGTGCGCGCTATCGCCGTGACGTAGCGTACACGATTGTCAGCGTCGTAGCCGACCAGCAGGTGTGAGATCCGCATATCCTTCACGGCCCAAACTTCCTGCCGCTTACGTGTCTCTTTTTCCAGATTGCCGATTGATTTCAGTCGTGCGACAGCGTCGTCGCGTTTCATGTCGAGACTGATGCCCATGATCTCGGGGCGCGGCCGGGCAGCGGCCGCGCTCACGAGAGTACCGATCACGAGCAACAACAAAAGACTCAATAGACTCTTCATGGCTACTTCGTCTTCACACTCGCAACGTTGGAATAACCAGACTTACCACCGCCGTTCGCTGCCCGGACGCGGTAGAAGTAGGTTGTCTTTCTGAACAGAGTGTTATCGGTGTAACTTCGCACGTTCGCTGCGACCGTGGCCACCTGGATATAACCTCCAGACATCGACGTCGAGCGCTCGATCGCAAAACTATCCTCGTTGTTTGAATTGTCAGCCCAACTCAAACTCGCCGAGCCTTTGCCGCCGCTCGTCACACTCAGCGAAGACGGCGCCGCCGGACGTGATTGGCACGCTGCGTTTCCGATCAACGTGTAGCCAACTGCCGTACTCGGACTGCCGTAGTTCGCATTGTCCGGCACTAGCGCAACCACCGGCACACGAACGAACATACGCGATAGCCTGCCACCCGCTTGCGGATTGCCGATCTTGTTATTCGACACGACGAGCGTGATCGTGTCTGTCTGCGTGTTGTAGTTACTGCCGGTGTCGAGATTACCGACAGTCGTCGCCGTGCCCGCAGTGTTGTCTGCATTGTGGATGTAAGTGCCGTACTTGAACGTGACTGCTCCGAGCAGGTCAGTTCTCATGTCGACAAAGTATCCATTGTTGTCAGCACCGGTAAAGTACACGCGCCATTGCGTATTTGGAGTAAGCGGATCCGCGAGATCGCCCATCTTCAAACTGAAAACGAGCTTCTGCGAACCGTCTGCTGAATAAGGCTCCGCGATGGACAACGAACGAATGTCGTGCCCGCCGATCTGGTCCAACGCGTCTCCTGCCGGATCAGTCATGATCGTGACACCCAAACCGCTGCATGCAGTTTCAGTTGTTGCCGGAACGACATGCGGCGACGACGCGCCCTCACCATTCGCATTCGACGCGGTCACGCGATAATAAAAGTTTCCGCTTGCGGCATCGTTGTCGACATACGAGTTAACGTCAGCTCCGAAACTAGACAGCAAACTCTCAGCTCCACCTTCAAGACCGCGATACAGACGATAGCCAGTGATTGCTGAGCCACCGTCATCCGGTATGGACCACGTCAGGCTCGCTGCATCGCCATCTCTGGTTGCGACTAGCAGGGGCGCCTGAGGCGCAGCGCTCGCCGGCGGATCGTAAGCCGCGAACAAACGCTTGCCGCCGGTCTGGCGAATGATGGTCGCTTTTTGTGTGCCATCGTTGTCGAGGCTATCGATTTTGCCGTCGCCATTGCGGTCGACTCCGCGAATGCATTCGGCGCTTACACAGCCATCAGCGTACGCTGCGAGCGCGCGGCCCTGTTTATCCACAGTAATATCGTTGAAGTCGAGGAGATTGCGCGTACCGTCCGGACAGGTCGTACCCTGAGTACAAATAACACCACGCTGCACAGGATCGTTTGGCGTCGCGTTGGCCGTCACCCAGGTCACACCGCCGTCGTAAGTCGTGGCAATGTAGCCATACCACGTGCCCGGGAACGCCAGATCAGTTCCCCTGCCATTCGCGCCAGGCGTGCTCGAGCCGAGGAAGAAGTAAGCAGCGCGATTGCCATCGCCGGCAACGACTTCCGGGAAGACCGCGTTCTGAACGCCCTGCGAAGCGCCGACGTCCTGCACGTTTTGCCAGGTAGCGCCGCGATCGTGCGATACGGCAATACGAGCATGTCCATCGCCATCACCGTAGCCGAGATAGACTGTGCCGTCGGCGCCGATGCCGACTGAAGGGTCAGTATCACCCGGGGTGCTTCCATCGACTGTCCGAATGGTCCACGAGAGACCATTGTCTTCTGAAACTGCAACTCCCTGTTTGCCGCCGCAGGATTTATTCGGCACGTAAACGGTGCCATCGGGTGCGACTTTGATGTGACCATGGATTCCATCGCATTGCACGAGTGTCCACATCGGAATCGCAACACTAAACGTCAAACCGCCATTATCGCTGCGCGCGATCTCCGCGAGACCAACGTCCTGCGAAGCGTAATAGACTGCATTTGGATAGATTTGCCCGTTTAAGCCGGGTAGCTGGACCGCACCGCCTTTAAGTGTGCCGTCAGGGTTCTTAGCGTAAGGACCGGCGCCGATCGTCTGATGGTCCACGCCCGAGTTGATGCCGGAACCCTGGCTGATGGTCCAGGTCGTGCCATCGTCATCGGAAAATGCCGTCGCGGCCGCCTTACCCAACAGTTGAGAAACGAACGTGCGGTTTGGTCCCGCACCACTGTTGGTGAAAAGGATCGGGTCAAGTGAAGTAATCGAGGTGGTTGGCCCGCTCACGTCTTCCCACGTTGCCGGCGCGGGTGACGTCGTGTCGTTCCACTTCACGCGCAACGTCTGCAACGCGGAGACAAACATCGCCGCGCCCGTGTTCCAGTTGGCGCCGATCGATGGCTCACCGGCGGAATTGCCTAATTCCGCGGGAGCTTGATAGTTCGTGTAGTGCGGCGCCGTTTCTGTCGACGGCGTCGGCGTGGGCTGCGGCGTGGGTTTGTTCTCGATAACTGCGCTACCGTGATATTGATCGGCCGCTGTCGCCAGGTAATAAACAGCGTGAACCGTGTAGACGCCGGTGCCAGTGATTGACGGATCGATCGTCGTGTCTTCCCACGTCAACGGCTCAGTCGGCGATGTTGCACCGCGTCCGGAGTTGGCGACGACGGGTCCGGAGTTCGAGTCTTTGTGAATGTAGAGATCATAATCTGTGACGGGAAGCTGCCATTCGATCTTTATGTGGATCAGCTTGCCGGCCCAGTCTGCGGTAGTCCCACCGACGGTTAAGGTGTAGGTGTCGCAGGTCAAACCTTCCTGACATAAATCCTCGCTACCGATAAGCAGCGGTGCATTGAGAGCCCCACCTGCGACGGCCGTACCGGTCCAGGTAAGAGGTGTGGTCGCCGTCGCATTGATGGTTGCGCCGGTCGGATTCGATGCGTGCGCGCTATATAAGCCGGGCAACGCAAATGTAATCAGCGCGAGAATAAAACCGGCGGCTATCAGAGCGCGCCAAATAATATTTCTTCGGAGCCGGAAATTTTGGTGAGTCATCTGCTTTTCCTCGTATTAAACGGAGCCACGACAACTATCGTGCGTCGTTAGTCGGGGGGCTCCACTGTTTAACCGCTTTGAGGGATACGGGCGTCGGGTACGTGGAATGCAGAACGTGATTTAAAGGGAAAGCATAACGGGGCAGTCACGCAATGTGTGCGAAAAGTTGGAGAACTCCTTGTAGTGTTCTTGTGGGAATAATGGGGATTTCTTGCGATGCACTGAATTTGAAGGCTGGGGATTAGTCAGGAAAAGAGCGAACCTGATATAGAACAAGTCAGGAAGAGGGGCTTGCCCCCGCTGCTAAGTCCATCGATCAGCGGGGGCAAGCCCCTCTTCCTGACTTGTTCTATTACTGACTTGTTCTTCTTTTGAGTTGTTCTCTACATCGCGAAATTGACTTCGACTTCGAGGCTCCCGATGGATTCGGCATGTACGCTGTTGAGGACGAAGAAGTCGGCATCGATGACGTCGAGAGGTTTCGCGAACAAGAAGCCCTGGCCGTACTGGCACTTCAACGATCTAAGCTGCTCGAGCTGCTCCTCAGTCTCGACACCTTCAGCAACAACCTGCATACCGAGATTGCCTGCGAGCGTAATGATCGTCTTCACGATCTGAAGGTTTTCATCAGCCGCATTCATACTCGTAACAAACGACCGATCGATCTTCAACGTATCAACTGGAAAACGATTGAGATAACTCAACGAAGAATAGCCGGTGCCGAAATCGTCGATACTCAAGCGAACGCCGAGACTGCGGAGTTTCGCGAGTGTAACCGCAGCGAGCTCCGGATTCTCCATCACGACCGTCTCTGTAATCTCGAGCTTCAGGTGCCACGGATTGATCTGAGATTCGTGCAACACCTCTTCAATCCGCTCGATCAGATCGAGTTGCATGAGCTGCTTGCCGGAGAGATTCACGCTCATGATCAAGTCGCGATTCGACAACGAGTATTGCTGCCACTTCCGCAACTGGTTGCAAGCATCCCACAGTACGCGCATACCAATCGGCAGGATCAGTCCAGTCTCTTCCGCGAGTGGAACAAAGTCGTCAGGCGCAATGATCCCGCGCTCCGGATGTTGCCAGCGCACGAGCGCTTCGAAGCCGTGCAGATCGCCACTCGCGAGCGAGACGATCGGCTGGTAATAAACACACAATTCATCTTTTTCGAGCGCGCGCCGCAGATCGCTTTCGAGGCGCAGGAGCGTGACCGCGCGTGTGTGCATCGCGGTATCGAAGATCTCGCAACGCGCTTTGCCCCGATCTTTCGCGCGATACATCGCGGTATCGGCGTCGCGAATAATGTCTTCCGCTTCTGTATAGCCCGACGTGCTGAGCGCGACGCCGATGCTGGCCGTCGTGATCGCTTCATGATTGGCGAGCTTGAACGGCGCGGAGATCGCGTGTTGCACTTTTTCCGCCACGCGCACGGCGTCTGACTCATCCTGAATCGCGTCGAGCAGGATCGCAAACTCGTCACCACCGAAACGTGCCACCATGTCCGTCTGCCTGATACACATTTCAAGGCGGCGCGCGACGAGCTTCAGCAACTCATCGCCGCAAGGATGGCCCAAACTGTCGTTGATGTTCTTGAAACGATCCAAATCCAGGAACAGCACACCAAACAGATACTCCTCATTCTGGTGCGCACGCTGCAAAGCCACACGCAAGTGATCTGTAAACAAAGATCGATTGGGTAATCCGGTTAAGGCGTCGTGAAAAGCAGCGTGGCGAAAGTGTTCGCGACTCTCCTCGAGTTCCCTGCCCGCACTTTCCAGTTTCTCGACGTAACGATTGAGCTCTTCGACGTGTCGCTCGGCTTGTTCGGCTCTCAAGCGCTCGGCTTCCGCGCGCGCATGCTCTGCCTCGGCGCGCTCACGCTCAGCGCGTTCGGCTTGCGCAGCGGTAGCACGGATGTCTTCGAGATATTTTTCGTAAGTGAAATAAATGATCGAAATGATCGGCAGCGGCGCCAGCACCGCGTAAAAACTGACCGTGGTCTCGAGCTTGAGAATACCGCCGGCCACAAATGCGCCGATGAAGTAAGTCAGCGACGACCAAAGGTAATTGTTGGTCCAAGTCTGCCAGATTGGCCGATCAGATTTACACGCCAGGCAGATCGCAACGATCCATGTGTGGGCCGCATACTGGCTGACCGCGACCGTGCTCAGAAGCACCAGTGAGGTCGATAACGATTGCGTGTCGACGTGAAAATCCACTCCGAAGATCACACGTGCGATCGCGCCGGTGATGAAAGCTGCGGAACCTGCTGCCGCGGCATTGAACAGCACCGTGATCCAACGCTTACTGATGTGCCGTCCGGCGCTCAGCCCATCAGCCGCAGCGACTATCACCGCTGCTTCTGGTCCATACAGGAGAAGCGTCAGGAACACGAAGCTGTCAGCGACCGTGATCGTCGTGTTCACACGCGGCACTTTGATCGCGATACGTGAGCTGATGACGACTGTCAGCAGGAACAACAGGCAAAACCGAAAGTCGAGTCTCGCGAAAGGCAGTGTACAAAGTGAATGGAAGAATATCGCCGCACCGGCGACGACCACCAGCCACATGTACCGATTAATGAACCTCTGTTTGCCCATTGCGATTACGAGCGAGTGAGTTTTGAGGCTTTAGAAGTAGAGAAGATCGTATTGCCCGGCGATATCGAAGCCGAGCTTTAAGTAGAACGCGATAGTCCGCGTGTTTTCAGTCTCGACGAACAGGTGAACCGCCTTCGTCTGGTCCAGCAACTTGCGACAGACCGCTGCCAGACAACTTTGGCCCACGCCCTTACCTCTTTCTTCGCGAGTGACATACACACCTTCGATGTAAGTGGCGTCAGGTGTTTCAGTGATCACGTCTAACTTGAAGATCAATCGCCGGTTCTGCATCAGCACCCACACGCGGTTCCGGTCGATGCGACGCAGGTAACGCTGGCGAAATCCGATCGGATCTTTTTGCAGTGGATCGACGCCGCTGGTTTCGACTGCCATGGCGGCTTGAGCGCGAACCACCGGCTCCAGATCTTCGGGCCGGGCGAGACGAAGCTCAGGAACGTCTTGTCGTGGCTCAAACTGTTCACCGCGTCGCAGGAAAAGCACTGGAGAAACGTGGCGCGGCGTCTGGCCTTCCTCTGCGTAATAGCTCCAGAAGCGCTGCACGGCTTTGTGCTCGCCCATCAGCAAATGAGGTGAAGGATCGCGACGCGCAACTGAAGCGAATCCCTCGATCGCGCTTTCGCTCATAGCGTCAAACAGAATCGAATGACCGATGAGCGCGACGCCTTCGAGCTTGTCAGCCTGATTGCGACACACGTAGAAGCGTCCGCGGTTTTGTGCGCTAACGAGGCCGTGGTCGCGGATAAAACCAGACATCACGACATTGGTTAACGTCGGCGCGGCGAGCGAGGACAGAATCTCTTCTTCCGTTCCCTCTCCTGCCGGCGCAAACTCAAGCGAATCGCGCTGCCACGATGAAACAACTTCGCTTTGCGGCGGGATGCAACTGCTGTCGAATTTACATGCTACGCTGGCCATGATTTTTCATCCCTCAGCGGGGACAAGCCCCTCTTCCTGACTTGTTCCTCTGTCTTGTTCGTTGATGGTATTAGCGCCTCGACAGCGAACCGGTCGGGAAGAGGGCTTGCCCCCGCTCTTGACTATTGGATCGAGCCGTCGTCCTGTACGGCATCCATATCGTTACCTGCGTCACCGTTCGTCAGAACTGAAAGCGCCCAGATTGGACCACTATCTCCGATAGCGACGCCATCTCCGATCGCGACGCCGTCTGAGAACAGAATCCCGTCACCGATCGCGACGCCGTCGCCGATCGCAACTCCAGTCGAGAGACTTGAGCCCAGCAGGAAGATGTAACCGTCACCGATCGCCACGCCGTTGCTCGTCAGAATGTTGTCACCAATCGCGACGCCGTCACCGATGGCAACTCCATCACCAATCGCAAAGCCGTCACCAATTGCCACACCATCGCCGATTGCAACTCCATCTCCAATCGCGACACCGAGATCGTAGATGCGTTGATACTTCGTGATCAGATTGATGCCCGTCGCATAGCCGCGGTTTATGAGAATGCCCTGCGCCCACGGGAAGGTGTAACCATCAAGCGTCGTGGAAGCAGTCGGAGGAACAGTCGTGATCAGCAGGTTTGAGCCCGCCAGGGTCGAGTTTGAGAGATCCGTGCGGACGAGTTTCGCGAGGCGGATCGCGCCTTCGATGTTGAGCTCACCGGCGCCCTGTTCGAGCATGTTGTATCCCTTGAGCGGCTGGGCCGTGTACATCAGGATCATCTTGACGAGGCTCGGCGTGAGCTTTGGATTCGCTTGCAAGATCAACGAGGCAGCGCCTGCGACGAGGGGCGTCGCCATCGACGTACCACTCATTCTCATCATTTTGTGATTGCTACTGCTCGAAGGAGTGCATTCGAGCTGCGGATACTCGGTGATAAGTCGATTGGACCGGCCTTCGGCAGCGATGAGTTTGTTACCGGGCGCGACGAGCTCCGGTTTGATGATGTTGTCGTAATACCTGACACCGTTAACAGTGCGATAGCTGCGCGTTGGACCACGCGAGCTGTAACTCGTAATGCCATCATCAGCACGCACATCGGTGCCGAAAGAGTTCGCGGCGCCAACAGTGATCACGGAAGGATCGTTTCCAGGAGCGTGAATGCGTCCGTAGATTTTGCGTCCGTTGGCGTCCGTGCCGTTGTTACCAGCGGCCGCGACCACAACCAGTCCGGTATTCACCAGACGTCGCGCAGCCAGGCACAATGGATCGTCTTTGTACGAATCCACTGCCGGCGCGCCGAGGCTCAGATTCACAACTCTGATCTTGTACTTCTGATAGTTTTTGTCACCGAGAGGTTTGGTTGGATCAAATGGAGCGAGGATCCAGTTCAATGCTTTCAAGATATTCGATACTGCACCGACGCCGCGCGAGTTCAGCACACGCAAATTGATCACTTTCGCTTCCGGAGCGACACCGATGTAGGCGCCGTGGGCGACGTGATCTATGCCCGCCGCCAATGAGGCGACGTGAGTGCCGTGGCCATATGGATCATCAACTCGGCCCTCGCCCGTGAAATCAAACTGCGCATCGATTCTGCTCCCGATCTGGTGATGGTCCTTATCGATGCCGGAATCCAGCACCGCGATGTTCACGTCTTTGCCTTTCAATCCGCTGTTGCCGGACTGTAAACGCATGAACGCCGCGCCAGTAGTTTTCTCGACGTGGCCGGTCATTTGAACGTCTCGGTCTTCGGAAATAAACTGAACTTCGCTGAAGTCTGCCAGCTCGCTGACGACGCTGAGTGGCAGCTCGACTGAGAACGAATTGAGCTGTTTGAAGTCGTCTTTGATGTGAACGCCGTTACGTTGCAGGAGTGCGTTTAAACGGCCGGTTGATGATGAGTTGAGTTGAATGATGACTTTAACGTTCTCGCTGCTGGTGCGGCCCCGTAGCGTGTCTGAGATCTTTTCGTCTTTGCGACGGAAGCTCGAACGTTGCGACTCAGCGCTAACAGTGTTCGTCGCAACGCCGCTCAGGCAAAGTGAATAAACCAAGCCGCATGCAATCAGCAGTAAGGCAGCTAACCATGACTTCAAATTTTTCATTCTCCTTAAAACCCTCAGCTCGAGATGGAAAGACGTAAACTCACGTTCGAGCCGAAGTGCATGGCCTGTGCCGTTCTGTTTTTCTCGCGTTTTGAAAGGTACTTTGCTGGTGAAGTCATGCTGGCAGGTCAATCTGATTTTGACCGGTCAATGTGAACCTGAGAGGTGCAACCAGAGCGGGGGCAAGCCCCTCTTCCTGACTTGTTCATTCCACTGAGTTCCTGAAAAAGAACAAGTCAGGAAGAGGGGCTTGCCCCCGCTCTGGTTGCGCAGAGAAGCCGCGGCGTTATTTAATGCCTTGAAGATTAACGAGAGGATCGATCAATGCCAGACGAGCAAAGAGTCGCTAACAATTCACAAACCTACGTCACTGACGCCGACACTTTTCAATTTGAAACGATGGAACAGGCAAACGGGCAGGCGACAGTGATTCGTTTCCGGCTGGAGGATCCACGCTACCACGCCGGCGATGTCGTCGTGGTGCTAAGCGGCAGTGAGATCCACTTTCACGGCATGATCGGACAGTTGGCTGACGGTTGGGCAGTGGCCAGCGATCATCGCGGATCGCTTCTGGCCGCGACTGTTCAGTAACTCCTACCTCACATATCCTGACGGATACGCGACGCGCACACCCGGAGTCGAGGATTTCACCTCGATTTTATGGAATCCCTTGCCCAGATGTGTCGAAAGAAAAGTCAGCGCGGCCTGTTTCTGTAATGAGGTGTCGAGGTCGCGAATGAAAGGCGCAAAACTGACAGGCGCGCCCGTGCCCTGGAAGAACGGCAGGCCGCCAGTCTCATCCGACAAACGCTGCAACGAGCTCTGCGCATTACTAATAAGCACCGGATTCGCCGCCGCCACGATCGTTGGCGCGTAGAAGCTATATATCGCAACCCCGCGTTTTTGCGACTCATTCACTGCCCGCTGTAAATCAATACTCTGCGTCGGTGACGACGAATCAACCCCACGCGAAATGTCTAAACCATCAGAGACGAGCAATATCGCACGGCGACCGAGCGGCTGCCCGTCAAATCGCTTCAACGCTTCAATAACTTCAACGTAAGGATTGTATGGACTGTTAGTAGCGGAGCCTGTCGGCGGTCGCAGCGAACTCGCGGCTCTCTCGAGATCGGTCGTAAATCGCTGTTTGACTTGAAGACTTCCGGTGCGCAGGTAACCAATCATCACGCGCGAGCCTTTCGGCAGTTTGCGGACGAACTCCGCCATATCCTTGATCTCATTCCCGACGGACGGCACCAGATCTTCCTGAATCAACACCGCGAGCGTGATTGGTGAATTGGTGATACCTCTGACCGAGATGATCGCCTGTGGCTCGCCGTCCTCATGAATCGATAAATCGATATTCTGTAATTCAGTTTCCTCTTTGACCCGGATCGTAACCGGAACGGTGACCGGTTTACCGGGACCGCGCGTGGCGCCGTCGCCCGTAATGCTTTGAGGCTGGCCAAAGGCTGACGAGGTGAACACAACAAGGCCAACGGTGATGGACAACTGCAAAACGGTCAGGTGGAGTCGTCGGAGCGTCTTCATTGAATTTCCTCTATGGTACAGGCGACATTATACTGATGTTATGAAGGAAGCGCTTGTGACGAACCAGTCGAAAGGAAAACTTTCCGGCAAAGATGCCACGACGGCACGATTGCTGAAAGTTGCGCCCTGGATTGCCATGGCAGCGACTTCGCTTCCGGCCCCGCTGGTATTCCTTGTCCTATTTCTTAGCGCGACGGCCACGGATACGGCTGCCGTCTATCTTTTGCTGGCCGGTCTCTCGTTGACACTTGGGTTTGCGCTGGGAGTAGTAATCGCGTTGCTGCTGTTCTTGTATCGCAAGCGATGGCTCTCAAAATTGCGAGACCGGTTAGCATCGGATGGAATCACGGCGAGTGAGGTTGTATGGTTCCGTTCGGAATTGACGTCAGCTGAGCGGGCGGCGCTGGCTGAGATCGAGCAGACTAACCCGCTCTTGGCGGATGCTTACGCCGAAACGCTGGCTAATCGACTGATGGCGTCCCGCGTTATTTCGCGGTCTAAACGAGAAATGTTGCGAGTGGAGCGGCAGATTAACCGGGCGCGCACGCTCCGCACGCCGGAATCGGCTTCTTTACAGAAGGAGTTAGCGGACGACCATGAGCGACTCCTACACCTGAAACAGCAAGCCACAGATCATTTAGCGAAGGCAAAGACGCGACTCCAGACTATCGAGGCGACGGCGCGCCGCCGGCTCACTGAAGGTGAAACAGACATCATGATGCAGCGTCTGGGGAGTGCGCAGGACCAGTTGCCGCTGGTGCTGGAGATTGCTCAACTTGAACAACAAGCACTCCGCGAAGCGAGTGCCGAATCTAAAGCCGTAACCACGGATTGAACAGATCAAAGCCAATCGGATTAGATCCGCGGCTTTGATCTGTCCAATCCGTGCCTACTTAAACGATAGACGCCGGGCGCTAACCGATCCGCGAAGCCTTCATCAACGAGTGCCCAATTCCCCAACCCAGCTTCAGGTGAGCGGAGGCCGGTGACGCGAGCCAGCTCACCACGTAAGGTCATGCCGGCGCCGACCAGATAGGACCGCGCGATCTCTTTCAACGCCTCGTCGCGTCCCACATTCTCTTTGAGCTGGTCCGCAAAACGCGCCTCAGAAATCGACCAGATATAAGTAAAGGTCGGCTCATACAACACTTCCGTCGGGATTAACTTCAACGACCGCTGTAGCTCAGTCATCGCTTTATCAAAACGAGCCCGCTCGCGAATTCCACTCTCCTCGCGCAAGTCGCGCGACGCCATTTCCCACTCGCGTCGCATGATCTTGAGTATCGCCTGCGCATCTGCCGACAGCATCGTCTTCTCCAGCTTGCGCGGCATTCCCCAAAGCGCATTGAAGAACGGAAGCAAACGCGGCGCGATAAACGTCGAGCGACCACGCAGCAGCTTTCCGTAAAAACACTTGCCGCGCCGCATAACATCGTCCTTGATGGTCCACGCCAAACGACTCTCCGGATCCTTCTGCACGTTGCGCGGCATGTGCGCGTCTCGGCGTCCACAAACAGCGACGTAAAGCGACGGCCCAGGGCGGCGCGAATCAGTCAAAGTCTCACAGAATCCGACCTCTTCAATGAAGCGCTCGGCAGTGTAAACGTCGTCGACACGGTTTTCAGGATCGCGTCGCCACATGCGATCGCGATGGACCTCGATCTCTTCAGGAAGCGCTTGCAGCATAGCCCGATTCTATCAAAGTGAATTGAGGGACCAGTCAACCTGAGCAGATCGGTCAGCGGTTGGTCCATGGCCGATCTTCAAGTCAAACCAGCTAAGTTGTTGCTAAATAACGTTCTACGTCACTCTCACGAGAATGGCACAGTCCTCGCAAAGGCGGGATGCGCCAGTTGTTTGTCCCGAAGCTGGCAAAAACTCAGTACGGAGATAACGAACACGTGACATCGATTCAAAGAACAAAACGCTTCCTGGTGCTGGCCTTGCTGGCAAGCCTCACACTGGGACCAAGCCTGCTGGGCGGCAACGTCTTCACCGCCTACGCGAAAGGCAACGAGTCTCGCGGAAGCAAGGGTGCCAAGCCGGTTAAGGTCGCCTCAAACCTCAGCGAACTGCTCGCCGGCAAAAACAACGGTAGCTTAGTTAAAGTAATCCTCCAGCTCAGCGACAAGCCCAGTGGCCAACTCAACGCCATGCTGGCTGCAAACGGTGTCAAGATCAGAAGACATTTCAACAACCTCAACTCTTTTGCCCTCGAGTTGCCCTCTAATCTGGTTGATGCTCTCGCTAATTTTCCTGAAGTTGCTTTCATATCACTCGACAGCGAAGTTATGACTCTCGGTGGCCACATCGCCACCACTACCGGCACTGATAACGTGCGCTCGATCGCCGCCGACGGCGCACTCGACGGTAACGGAATCGGAATCGCGATCGTCGACTCCGGTATCTACGCCGCACACACCTCTTTCACCGATACAGTAACGGGCCAGTCACGAATCGTAGTTAGTCAGGATTTCACTGGTGAAGGCCGCACGGATGATCCGTACGGTCACGGAACCCACGTCGCAGCGGCAGCAGCCGGAAGCGGCATCGTCGCGCACGGTGAATATATCGGCGTCGCTCCGCGAGCGAAGATAGTTAACCTGCGCGTACTGAATGCCCAGGGCGTCGGCTCGGTGTCGAATGTTCTCGCGGCGCTGAACTGGCTGCTTTCGAATGCGTCCCTGTACAACGTTCGCGTTGTTAATCTCAGCCTCGGCATGCCGGCAGTCAACTCATACAAGTTTGACCCGCTGTGCGTTGCGTCACGCGCGCTTGTCGATCGTGGCATCGTGGTTGTCGCGGCGGCCGGTAACAATGGCAAGAACAGCGCGGGCCAGAAAGTTTATGGACAGGTTCACTCGCCAGCTAACGAGCCGTCGGTGATTACGGTCGGCGCAGTCGACACCCGCGGAACCGATCAGCGTGGCGACGACACGATTGCGACTTACAGCTCGCGTGGTCCAACGCGCAGTTTCTGGACCGACGAGAATGGCGTCAATCATTTCGACAACCTCATCAAACCGGAAATCGCCGCTCCCGGTAACAAGACGATCTTTGCGGAGTCGCCGAATAATTACCTGCTCTCACAGACGCCGTCGCTGGATGTCAAAGTCAGTGGCGTGGCGACGCGCAAACAGATGATGCTCAGCGGTACCTCGATGGCTTCTCCACTCGTGGCAGGAGCTGCGGCGCTGATGTTTGAAGCCAATCCGACTCTCACCCCAAATTTAATCAAAGTGCTGTTGATGTACACCGCGCAACAGCTTCCCAACTACAACATGTTCGAGCAGGGCGCGGGCGAGCTGAACGTTGACGGCGCAATCCGTGTCGCGAAGCTTGTTCGCACCACCATCAACAGCTCGACAGGGCTTGGAGCATCGCTGTTGACTGGCACGGCCCCCGCGCCGCAAACCAGCATCGCGGTCCCGGGCGGTGTCTACACGTTCCCGTGGTCGCAAGGCGCAATCGTCGGCCAGACCTTTGCAACCGGCCCGGCGCTTATCAATCAGTACCAGAAGGTTTATGCGAAGGGCGTGTTGATAAACGATGGCGTGTTAGTCGGCGACGGTGTTTTGGTTGCTGACGGTGTTCTGGTCGCTGATGGCGTTCTGGTCGCTGATGGTGTGCTTGTGGCCGACGGCGTGTTGGTTGCCGACACCACGAAGTTGACGCAAGGCATTCTCGTTGGCGACAGCATCATGGTGAGCAACGGCACCACGCTCGGTTTAGGTACACCGTTCTGTTCAGTCAACCTGTTGGCAACTGGCGTTCTGGTCGCGGATGGCGTGATTGTCGGTGACGGTGTTTTGGTTGCTGACGGCGTACTCGTTGCCGATGGTGTTCTCGTCGCAGACGCGATACTCCAGGCCTTCACCGCCATGACAAATGGCGACGCCACCAGCTCGATGGCGATTGTGCTCGATGACCAAACGGACTACTTAGGTTACTAAAGCAGTAACGCTATTCAACCAATGTCGCAGACGAGCACACTTGAAATGTCAGGAACTGAGAATAGAACAAGTCAGGAAGAGGGGCTTGCCCCCGCTGTTCCATCCAAGCAACGGCGGAGGCAAGCCTCTATTCCTGACTTGTTCTTCAATGATCCAGTCTCCGTCCAACGGCTGACGAACAGCGACGAAGCGGAAGTGCTGAACTTCTTAGCGCAGCGCCCGATTCACACGGTTACGATGACCGGAATGATCCACGACAACGGAATCGCTTCTCCATTCAACCGCGGCACGTTCTACGGCTATCGCGACTTGAACGGCCAGCTCGAAGGCGTAGCGCTCGTGGGCCATGCAACGTTGATGGAAACGGTTTCCGATCGCGCCCTCGCAGCCCTTGCGCAAGTCGCGCGTGAGTGTCCAGGCACACACATGATCATGGGCGAGAAGGAACGCATAGCTGACTTCTGGAGTCACTACTCAGACGCCGGTCGCCGCCAGCGATTGGCTTGTCGCGAGTGGTTGTTTGAGCTAAGCCGGCCCATCGAAGCCCGTGGAGAAACTGCCGAGCTCAGGCCCGCGACTGTCGCTGAGCTTGAGCTCGTGATGCCGGTTCAGGCCGAGCTTGCTTATCTGGAAAGCGGAGTCAATCCGTTGGATATTGATCCGAAAGGTTTTCGCGAGCGTTGCTTGCGACGTATTGAACAAGGAAGAACATGGGTAGTAGTTGAAAACAACCTCCTGGTTTTCAAAGCAGACGTTATTTCGAAGACTCCCGAAGTCAACTATCTCGAAGGCATCTGGCTGCGTGAAGATCGTCGTAATAAGAATCTGGGGACGCGCTTCATGTCAGAGCTGATGCGACGGCTGCTGGAAAATACCAAATCAGTCTGCCTGCTGGTAAATGAAACGAATGAGTGGGCCCAGAGCTTTTATCGCAAATGCGGATTTCACTTCCGCGCCACTTACGAAACCATCTTCCTGCCCAGGAGGGAGCCAGTGCAGAACTAACTCTTATCGCCCGATCTAGCCTGATAAAGGCAACAGTCTCCCCCTCATCAGACATGACATTCGTGTCACGACATCGATGTCACGCATGTCACATGGGGCGCCATGGAAAATAAATTATTCCGGCCATTCCTCCTCCTGGTAGTTACAAGCGGTAGCCTCGCGTTCGCTTATTCCGCTTTTCAGATTGACTTCCGCCAGTTTGACTCTCACTTCGCGGTGTTGGTCGCGATGGCTTTGCTACTCACGTCGCGTATCACGATTCCGATTCCGCGTTTCAGCTCGCAGATCTCAGTCTCTGATACATTCGTCTTTCTCGTGTTACTGCTTTATGGTGGTCCACCAGCAATAGTCATGGGCGCGCTCGAGGCGGTGGTGTCGTCATTGCGTTTCAGCCGGCGCCTGAGGACGGTCGCGTTCAACTTTGGCTCTTCCGCAGTTTCGATCCTGATAACGAGCAGCGTCATGCGCCTGGTCTACGGCAACGTAGTTGATCTCCGCACCAATCCGCTGAGGGTGTCGTTTGTAGCAGCGATCTGCACGATGGCGCTGACACACTTCGTCGCCAACTCTGGCATCGTCGGTATCGGCGGAGCCCTAAAAATTGATCAGCCGATCTGGCAAACCTGGCGAAACAATTATCTCTGGTCTTCGCTTACTTACTTCGCGGGCGCGTGTGCGGCTGCCGTGATTGCCGGGTTAGTTTATTTCATCGGCGTCTATGCATTCGTAATCACGCTTCCCATCATCGCGATCATTTTTCTCACTTATCGCACTTACCTGAAGAACGTCGAAACATCTGCGGCACAGGCAGCGCAAGCGGAGAAGCACGTCAAGGAGCTCTCGCATTACATCACCGAGCAGGAGCGCATCCGCGAGCAGTTTTCGCAGATGGAAAAACTCTCAGCGCTCGGCGAGCTCGCTTCAGGCGTTGCGCACGATTTCAACAACACGCTCTCCGGGATTCTCGGTCGCGCACAGTTGCTGCAACGCACTGACGATCCTGAAAAAATGCGACGTGGTCTCGAGATCATCATCAAGACGGCTGAGGATGGTGCGAAGACAGTCAAACGCATTCAGGACTTCGCGCGACAGCGTCGCGATCACAACTTCGAGCTCGTCTCGATCGATCAGATCCTGATGGATGCGAGCGAGATCACACGGCCGCGGTGGAAGAACTGTGCCGAAGCGTCGAACATTCACATCACGCTCCAGTTGCACATCGAATCGAATGCGATGGTGATGGGTGATGATTCTGAGTTGCGCGAAGTGCTCGTCAACATGGTCCTCAACGCGATCGACGCGATGCCGGAAGGTGGAAAGTTGTCGTTGACGACGCGCGTTGCGGGCGATTCAGTGATCATCAAGGTTGTTGATACAGGTGTTGGAATGTATCCGGAAGTTCGTTCAAAGATCTTCGATCCATTCTTCACGACGAAAGGTAAAGCTGGTCTCGGGCTCGGACTCGCGGTGAGTTTCGGAATTATCAGACGACACGGCGGTAATATCGAAGTCGAATCGCACTATGGGAGAGGCACTGAGTTTTGCATCACCTTGCCGGTCGCAAAGATCGACCAGAAGAAGAGCGTGAAGCAGGTCGAACAGGTCGAGACTGTTGCGCCAGCCATGATGCAGACTGCGCCGCCGGCACCGTCGACGGAACAACCGCGAACGAGAATGCTCGTGGTTGACGATGAAGATTTTGTGAGAGAGCTAATCAGCGAGATTCTCGAAGGCGAGCACTGCGATGTTTACGTCGCGGCGAGTGGCGGTGAGGCGTTGTCGATGTTTAGAGACATGGAATTCGATGCGGTGTTCACAGACGTTGGCATGCCGGGGATGAGCGGCTGGGAGCTCGCGCGTGAGATCAAGCAGGTCAATGCGAGCATTCCGATCGCGGTGATTACAGGCTGGGGCGAAGCGGTCGGATCGCATGAGCAGAAAGCTGCAGGTGTCGATTGGGTCGTCGCGAAACCGTTTACGGCTGATAGGATCGCCGAGCTCGTGCGTGATATCGATTTAGCGCGTAAAAAGGCTGTTGCGACTGCGGCAGCATGACAGTAGTTAGACAGGATTTACAAGATCAACAAGATTCCTGTTAATTCTGAAAATCCTGTAATCCTGTCTAACCTGTCTTGACCATCAATGCGCGCTTAACACTCTCCTCAACAATCTCGAGCCGGAAAGGCTTCAACAGATAATCAAACGCACCATGACTCAGTAGGCTCGCCGCCTCAATTTGATCGCTGTGCCCGGAAACCACGATCACCGTCGTGCCCGGATACAGCTCCACTACCTTCTGCAGCAACTCCTTGCCATTCAAACCCGGCATAGAAATGTCCGTCAGCACAACGTCGAACCCTTGCGCTTCCAACTTCGCCAACGCTTCTTCTGCGGTGTTTGCCGTTTGACAGGAATAGTCCGTCGATAACAACTCGCAGAGCAGAGCGTATCGCGGATCACGTCGTCATCATCAACGACCAGGATGTCAGCCATAAAACTCCTCCAACGTCCTGGGCGACGAACTGAAATTTTCTTTAAGACTAATTCATGATGGTGAGGTCCAACTCCAATGTCTGAATCCTAACATAGTATCGCGTCGAAAAGGGTATGTTATTCTTTGCGCGATGACTGCGCCTGGCGTAAAAGCAACTGTGAAGTTCGTGAGCGACGATTTGTTTCTCGGCGTCACGCCGTCAGGTCACGCGCTCGCGCTCGACACTGACAGCCAGCGATCGTCAGCGCCATCGCCCGTCGAGCTACTGCTCGTTGCGCTTGGCTCGTGTACGGCAACCGACGTCGCCGGTATCCTCGCGAAGAAACGCCAGCACTTGACGAGTTACGTGGTGGAGGTGACAGGAACACGTCGCGATGAATTTCCACGGAAGTACACGGCGATGAAAGTTCATCACATCCTTACCGGCAAATCGCTCTCACCGGCAGCCGTCGCACATGCAATCGAACTCTCCGACACGAAGTACTGTAGCGTGGCGGCAACGCTGCGACCCACAGTAGAAATCCAAACCAGCTTCGAGATCATCGAAGAGCCAACGACTGAGCCTCGGGAGTAATTGAGGGTGTTAAGAATCTTCGTCGCTCTATTTCTATTTCTTTTATGCGCGCTTCCCACAACTGCCACACAGTCTGCGAGTGAGACGACTCTCGCCGCGGTACGCCGCAGTGACGCCGCCGATCGCGATGCGCAGGGCAATCTCAAGAAGCTTACGCCCGCCGAGCACATGCGCCGAGCCACGATCTACTTGAGCGTTCGTGCGTTTGCTGAAGCGCGTGCTCACTGGCAAACACTCATCGACAACTACCCGCAGGATCCGCGCGTGCCGGAAGCGTTGTTGGGCATTGGCCGTTCTTATTTTCTCGGCAAGGTCTACCAGGACGGTTATGTCGTGTTCAATCAACTGGCCCAGCAATACAACGGCACGAAGGAAGGTCGCGAGGCGTTGAACTTCAGCGCCGCTTCCCTGCTTCGCATGGGCAAGTTTTCCGAAGCAGCCGCGCGCTATGCTGAATACGTCGATCGCTTTCCGAGTGGCGAGCGTATAGACACCGCGCACCTGAACGTGATCGACACGCTTCGTGAAGCCAACAGACCCGCCGAAGCGCTCCAGTGGGTGACGCGCACGAGACAGCGATTCGCAGGCACGGCAGTCGAGACGAATGCGATGTTCGCGGCGCTGCGTCTTTACCTCGCAGAAGAACAATGGACCGACGCGGTGAACATGGCTGATCAGTTGTTGCAGCGATCGTTTCCGAAAGCAGTGCTGACGTCGCCTTCTGAAGTGGCATATCTCAAGGCGTACAGTCTCGAACACGCAGGACGAAAAAACGAAGCGTTCACGGCTTATTTGACGGTGCCGGACAGTATCGAGTCGTACTACGGCTGGCTCGCGACGCAGCGACTGGAAGCACTCGCTGGACCATCACGCGCAGAGATCGTTGCGAAGCGTGAGGAGCGCGTGAACAGTGCGATCGAATCAGTGGCTGATACTTATCCCGCGCCGTATCGACAGGCGATATTGAGCGCTGCAAAATCTCGTAAACTCGATCCGCGATTTATTCTCGCGCTGATTCGTCAGGAGAGTGTATTCAAGCCACTCGCGAAATCGCCGGCGGGCGCACGCGGGTTGTTGCAGTTGACGATGGATGCGGCGCAGAAGTATGGACCAGGCGCGGGCTTGAATACCTTGCGCGAGAACCAGCTCTACCAGCCTGAGACTTCAATCACGGTCGGCGCCGAGTATATCGAGCACCTCGCTACTCTATTTCCCAACATGCTCGAGCCGGTTGCAGCCTCATACAACGGCGGTGAAGACAACGTAGCGCGCTGGCTGGAGCGCTCAAAGCGCACCGACCCCGGCGTGTTCACGGCAGAAGTCGGTTTCGATGAAACCAAAGACTACGTCCAAAAGGTGATGTCCAACTATCGAGTCTATCGCCAGCTCTACACCGCGGATCTAATCCGTAAATAATCCGTGTCATCCGTAGCTAATACTTCGGCTCGGGACAAAACCCTCTCGAGTCTTCACGTCAACGTCGATACTCGTATTTGATCGTCACTTCTCCTGCCGCACGTGAATCAAGATCCATATCAACCCAACGAACATCATTCCGCACATTCCTCCCGATCCCGGTCGCCGCTTTTTCATCATCGCTGCGCCGCACAGACTGAGCAGACTGACCAGACGGGGCTTCCATCTGGTCCTTGTCACGCGTGATCGGATATTCCGGCGTGATCGGCACCGGACGACCTCGCTCGCGGAAAAACACTGCGGCAATCACACCGAGGTTCGCCGTCTGACCGAGCTTTGCTCCGTACGAGTCCCGTTCGTTCGTGAAATAAAAACGCCGCGCGCGTTCAGAGCTCATCTGCCAGCCGCTGATCGTGATCGTCTGGTACGGCTCGATCACCCACTTGCTCGCGTTCCATGCGGACGTATGTTTCGCGTCGATCGTGTTGAGCCCGTCGACCGAGAGCGCGACCGCCACGCGATCCGCTGAGTTGTTGCGCAACCGCAGCTCGTATTCAGCGCCCTGAATCGCTTCGACGTAGGTCCGCCCGCGCGAGTAGTATTCGCTCAACGGCTGTCCATCGACGATCACATCCAGCTCAAAACCTCGCTCAGGTCTGGTCGTTCGTTGTGCCGTTCCCACTACACACGCGAACAAAAATGCGGTCACACCGAGTATCAACATGATTCGCTTCATCAATGTACCTCCGGTCTGCGGTGACTTCGTTAAGCCAAGAACGCCCGTTTTTGCCGTTCTTGCGCCCTGTCAATATGGCCCGCATATTGCTGGTCGATATCGACGGAATGGGTTTTCGGTTGAGTAAAATCGGCGGGAACGCTACAATTACGCGCCACTCCGGGGGATGAAATACCGACAACTGTCGTCGTAAACATCAAGTGAGGCTTGAGGATAAGCATGGAGTATGCCCTAACTGCAACCAAGACCGAGGCGCCAGCGGGTAGTTATTACGACCGCATTGCGCGTCTCTACGACTTGACCTTCAAGGTCAATGGTTACGGTCGTTCTCTTGATCAATACTTTGCCCATCATCCGCTGCCAATCTCGCGCGGGGCAAAGATTCTCGACGCCGGTTGCGGCACCGGCCTGCTCACTCTTGCCGTGCTGCGCTCGATACGGTTTCCAGTCTCGATTACGGCACTTGATTTGTCGTCGACGTCGGTTGCGGCTGCGCGGAAGTCGCTCTATTACAGCTCAGGACGCAAGCGCGACGTGACGTTTACGCAGGGGAATCTACTGTGCTTGCCGTTTGCCGATGAGTCGCTGGATTTGGTGGTGACGGCGGGCGCACTGGAGTATGTGCCGCTGGAGGAAGGGATAAATGAGCTCGCGCGCGTGATTGTGCCTGGTGGGCATTTGCTGCACCTACCGATTCATCCGAGCTTGATCGGGGTTTTCCTTGAGATACTTTTCCGCTTCAAGAGCCATCCGCCGCGTGAAGTGAAGGGTCAGACCGAGCGCCACTTCCGGATCGTGCATCAATATCGATTCCGTCGTCGCGAAGCGATCGGTTGGAGCAAGACCGCTATCCTTGCACAGAAAGTTTAGCCACAAAGGCACAAAGCCATCCACAGATTACACCGAGATGATTCTGTGTAATCTGTGGATGGCTTTGTGCCTTTTGTGGCTAAACTCTTATTGTGGCACGAGGCGCATAATGCGATCGTCGTCTTCGGTGGGCTTGCCGCGTCCATCGCGGTTTGAGGTCGAGAAGTAAAGGTTTCCGTCTGGTCCTTCGGCAACGTCGCGGATGCGGCCGTAGTCCTTCACCACGTCTTCCTGTCGGACGACCTTTCGTCCATCAAGCTCGACGCGAATCAGCCGCTCACCACGCAAACATCCGAAAAAGAAATTAGTTTTGAACTTCGGAAACACCGAGCCGCGATAAAACATTCCACTCGCAGGCGCACACGCAGGTGTGTACTCGAGGAGCGGCGACTCCAATCCCTCACGCGTCTGTGTGTGATGAATGATCGGCCAGCCGTAGTTCTTTCCCTTCTCTACGATGTTGACTTCGTCTCCGCCGCCCGGGCCGTCAAAGCCGCTCGGTCCGTGTTCAGTCTGGAACATGAGGTTCGAGCCGGGCTGCCAGTCCAGGCCCTGCGCGTTGCGATGACCGTACGTCCAGATCTCGGGTCGCGCACCTTGTTGGCCAACAAAAGGATTGTCTTGTGGAACAGTGCCGTCGTCGTTCAAGCGAAGTGTTTTTCCGGCGAGTGCGTCGAGCTTCTGCGCGAGCTCGCGATGTGTGGCGTCTCCGGTGGTCACATAAAGCTTTCCATCCGGACCAAAACGAATACGACAACCAGCGTGAAATTGCGCGGCAGGCAGATCTTCAATGATCACTTTGGGATCGACTAAACCTTCCGGCGCTTCGCGATAACGCACGACGCGCACACGCACGCCGCCACTCGAGTAGGCATAAGACAAGTAAAGAAAATGATTACTGCTGAACTGCGGGTGCAGCGCAACACTCATCAAACCGCTCTCGCCCGACTTCTCGACATCCGGCACAACAAACAGCGGCTTCGGATTCAATGCGCCCTTTTCAAACACGCGCACACGCCCCGGGCGCTCAGTAAAAATCATGCGACCGTCAGGCGCCCAAACAATCGACCACGGCACCTCGAGCCCGCCAACAACCTTTTCAATCTTAAACCGCACACCTGACTCAGGTGAAGATTGGGCGGAACTTTCAACTTTCCCCTCGCCGCGTCCTGCAGGCGGTTGACTACAAGCGACTCCAAGCGTTATCAGCAGCGCGATTAGTGTTGAATATATTCGTGTAGTAATTTGAGTTCGTCCCCCTGTTCGCCAACTTCAACACGCAGCAGATCGCGCATCGAGAGCATGCCTACCCAGCGCTCGCCGTCGACAACGGGCAGATGTCGACTGCCAATCAACTCCATGCGTTCAAGCGCCTGGTGCGGCGTCTCGTCACACTGAATCACGGCGCGCAGCTCGCTCGTGACGTCGCCTACCTTTACGTTATTAGGATCGCGCTTCGCAACGACAACGCGATTAAGCACGTCGCGTTCGGAAAATACACCGAGCAACTTGCCGCGCTCGTCGACCACACAGACGGCGCCGACATTTCTCGCAGCCATGAACTCCGCAGCTTCCTGCACGGTAGCCGTGGCCCTCGTAGAGTAAGGCTCACGGTTCCGGATCACATCCCGGATAAGCATCGCTTTAGCCTCCTGATTCTGCTGTGGGGTCTGGGTATTATAGAGAATGCACGAACGCCTGTCTCTATTAAAACAGACTGGCCTGTGCCGTTGGGCGTCGGAAGGTCGAGCCGGCAGGCTTTTGATGTGTGCGCTTCTTGTTGAAACCGAGACGCTGGGAGTGAATTTTGAAGAGACGCTCGGTGGCTTCCCAGTATTGACCTTTGCCACGCATGCGCTCACCGAAGACGCTCGAGTTGAGCTTGCCTTCACGCGCTTCGCGAATGCGATTCAAGACACGGTCGGCTTTCGTCGGCAACTCGGCACGTAAGCGCTCCTCGAAATATGGTGCAACGTTACCGGGCAGACGCAGCATGTTTATAAATGCAGACTCCGCGCCCGCTTCCTTCGCTCGCTTCAACAATACCGGAATGTCTGTCGAGAGACCGGGAATCACCGGCGCGATGCCGATTCCCACTCTGATCCCCGCCGCAGCAAGCGCCTCCATCGCGTGAAATCTCGCTTCGGGAAGTGGCGCGTAAGGCTCGACTGCCCGCGCCGTTTCCACGTCTGTGAACGGAATCGTGAAGAACACGCCCAGACTCGCATTGCGCGCGAGATCCTGAAGCACGTCGATGTCTCTGCGAATCAATGCTGACTTAGTGATCACACCCACCGGATTGCGAAACTCTGCGCACACTTCCAAACAGCGCCGCGTCAGTTTGTAATTAGCTTCGAGCGGAATGTACGGATCGGAAGTGAACGAGAAAACGATCTCGGCGCCTTTCCACGACGGTCGCATCAGGTCTTTGCGAAGCAGCTCGGGCGCGTTCACTTTCGCAACGATCTTGCGATCGAAATCAGTCCCCGCGCCGTAGCCCAGGTACTCGTGTGTCGGGCGACTGAAACAATAAGTGCAGCCGTGAATGCAGCCGCGATAGCAGTTGACGGTGTAATCGAAACCGACGTCGGGACTGTTGTTATGAGTGATGATGTGGCGCGTCGCCGTCTCTTCAAAGACTTCGAGCTTCGCTTGCGGTGGTTCACCAATCCATTCGACTGAGTGCGTCAACCACGGGTTCGGAGGGTTTTCTACGTACTGCATAAAACTAAATCTGCGTTAATCCGCGGGTGAAGCTGCCACTGATTCGATCGCGCCAAATGTAATGAAGACTTGCTGCCCCGGCGCGCCCGAAGTCTCAGTCAAACACACATAATCATTCGTGACCTCGATCACGCGTCCGGAATAGATTCCGCCAGAGATGGTCTTCACGTCCACTACTTCTCCCTTGAAGCGGCGAAAAAGATTCTCAATGTGTTGTCCCGCCATTCGTCACCTTTCTTTCCACGTCACAAAGAAGTAGCGATATTTATCAGGATCCTCGAGCGTCACAAAGCGCCCGCCCCAGCCTTCGTCAACCGGCGGCGCAACGTCCGCTCCACGTGCGATCAAATCATCGTAAAACTGATCGACATCTTCAACTCCGATGAAGAAGTGTACACCACGCCCGCGTCGCAGCATCGTTTCGAGATTTTGCGCGAGCGTGATTCTGAGCGCGCCACCCCGAACTTTCGCCATCGGAGGCTCGGAGTCGTTATTGACTGACTCAACCTCCATCCCCAGCACGCCTTCATAAAACGCCAGCGACTCCTCGAGACTATTAACCTCGAGAAAGAGTAGATCCAAACCGGTGATCATAACGTCATCAAAACATACAACCCGTAACCGCCGCTGACAATCGCCGTCCAAAAAGCGACTTCCTGGATCTTCGTGTGGCGCTTGAACGGATTCGTCACCGGCAGCGAATCGTTAACTGCGACCATCGCGCTGCGCGCCAGCATCACTCCGAATCCGAGCACCACCAGGGCGAGCAGACCGAGCGGCCACAAGAAAAAGATCCATTGAAATCGCACCAGCAACAACAGAAACACGCCTGCAATCAAACAAAGCCCTGCGCTCAGGCAGTGACCTAAAACTCCGACGTCCTGGGCAGTGGGCGCAGTCGGTGTCGTGACCGGAGTGAATGCGTAATGGGCCGGTCTATGTTGCGTCTCATCGTACGAATTGCGCAGCGACTTGTCTTTGAGAATGCGGTAAGCCTCGTTCAGAGACTTCATCTGCTCCTCGTTGCCGCCGCGATCCGGATGATGCTTCGACGCTTCCCGTTTGTACTGCCGCTCGATCTCAATCTGAGAGGCATGCTTGTCGACGCCCAAAACACCGTAGTAGTCTTTGTTCGAATCGAACTGGCTCATCGCGAATTGCCTGATTCTAGAGGCGGGCAGTTTAGAGTTCAAGCTTTGCTTCTCTGTGCAACCTCTGTGTTCTCTGTGTCTCTGTGGTTATCTTCTAAGAAGCAGCGAACTACCGAGACACAGAGAACACAGAGGTTGCACAGAGAGGCGGCCAAGGAGGCATTGATTGCTCAAGGTTGAGAACCTTTCAAAGGAGTACTCCACTCCCGCTGGACCACTGCGCATCGTCTCCGACGTGTCGCTAACACTGCCGCCGGGCTCGGCGGTGTCGATCATGGGGCCATCGGGCAGTGGCAAGAGCACTCTGCTTTACATGATCGGGGCGCTCGAGCCGCCGTCGAGCGGCAGCGTCACTTTAAAGGGACAGAATCCGTTCCTCCTGAACGCAAAAGAGCTTGCGGCGTTTCGGAATCAACAGATCGGTTTTGTGTTTCAGGATCACTGTCTGCTGCCACAGTGCTCCGTGATCGAGAACGTACTGACACCGACGATGGTTGCCGCGGCCGCGAACGGTGAGCCAACACGCCGCGCCACCGAGCTGCTCAAACAGGTCGGACTCAGCGAGCGTCTGGACCATCGTCCGGCGCAGCTCTCCGGCGGCGAGAAACAACGTGCGGCACTCGCGCGGGCGCTGATCATGAAGCCGCAACTGTTGTTGTGCGACGAGCCGACCGGAAATCTCGATCAGAAGTCGGCTGAAATCGTCGCCGATTTACTGCTCGAGACTCATCAGAATGCCGGGACGATCTTGATCGTCGTCACGCATAGCAAGGAGCTCGCTGCTCGTTTTCCCCAGCGTTTCGAATTGAAGAACCAGCATCTCGAATCGCTTTAATGCAGACCACTCAACTCATAAAACGCAGTCTCGCGTACTACTGGCAGACGAATCTCGTGGTCGTGCTGGGCGTGGCGATCGCTGTTTCCGTACTCGCGGGCGCGCTGCTGATCGGTGAGTCAGTGCGCGGCAGTCTGCGAGATCTTTCCGCGCGACGGCTCGGTAAGACCGACGATCTGATAGCCGCGCCAAACTTCTTCCGTGAACAGCTCGCTGCCGATCTTGGAAACGCGATCGGAGTGACGTGCCCGTTGATCGCGATCAAGGGTGTGGTGGTCCATGAGTCGAGCAAGCGACGCGTAGGTGATGTGAAGATCTACGGTGTTGATGATCGGTTTTGGAAATTCCATGGCATCGACGGTGTGAAGACCCCGGAGAATCGGAATGTGCTCGTGAGTCAAAGCCTTGCGAGTGAGCTCGGTAGTGGTTCGGGTGAGTCGATACTGCTGCGGATCGAGAAGCCTTCGGACATTCCGGTGGAGTCGTTGCACGGACGCAAAGAGGATCCCGGAAAGACGATTCGTTTGAGTGTGAGCGGTGTGCTTGGCAGTGAATCGCTGGGTGAGTTTTCACTTCAACCACAGCATGACGCGGTGCGTGCTGTGTTTGTGTCGCTCGCGTTTTTGCAAAGAGAGCTGGAACAGGATGTCGGGATTGGCAGGATTAACACGATACTCGTCGCACAGCCGCAGAAGAATGTTGCGGAGATACTGAAAGAAAAAGCGACGCTCGAGGACTTTGGTCTGAAGCTGCGAGTTCTCGATAACCAGCGCGGCGTTTCCCTCGAGAGTAATAGTCGGATCATCAATGAACACGTTGCGACAGCGGCGAACAAGGCTGCTGAAGCGCTTTCGCTTCGAACTGTGCCGGTACTTTCGTATCTTGCCAACAGCATCAACTCCGGCGATCGCTCGACGCCGTACTCGCTCGTGACCGCGGTCGATGACTTAACGCTCGAGCAACTCGCCAACGAGAAGTTTATGACATCGCGACCGCCGATCATTCTCAACGGTTGGACCGCGCGCGATCTGAATGCAAAACCTGGTGACACGGTTTCTCTCGAATATTATCTCTGGCATGAGAACGGCCGGCTCGAAACGAAGAAGGCTGATTTCCAGTTAGCGGCGGTTGTCCCGATTTCAGGACTCGCGGCGGATCGAGATCTCGTTCCTGAGTATCCGGGGATCACTGAATCGGAAGACATGTCGGCGTGGGATCCCCCGTTCCCGATCGATCTCGGGCGCGTGCGCAAAGAAGATGAAGATTACTGGCACCAGTATCGCACCACGCCAAAAGCATTCATAGCACTCTCGACGGCACAGCAACTCTGGCAGACGCGCTTCGGCAAGCTCACGTCGATTCGTTTAGAGCCGAATCCAAACTACGGCGAGACTCTTCGCAAAGCGTTGGATCCGGCGTTGATGGGATTTCAGATCGTTCCCGTGCGCGATCAGGGGCAGTCGGCTGCGCGTGGCGCAACGGATTTTGGCGAATACTTTTTGTACTTCAGTTTCTTTCTCGTGGTGGCGGCGCTGATGCTGACGACGCTGTTTTTCAAACTCGGCATCGAGCAGCGCGCGCGTGAGATCGGGACCCTGCAGGCGCTCGGTTTTTCTGACAGTGCGATACGGCGCTTGTTTTTAGTTGAAGGGACGCTGCTAGCGGGGATCGGGAGCTTGCTGGGGTTGATAGGAGCGATCGCGTATGCAGCGTTGTTGATGTACGGGCTGAGGACGTGGTGGGTTGGGGCTGTGGGGACTACGGATCTGCGGTTACACGTCTCGTGGTTGTGGTTGGTGGTTGGTGCGGTTGGCGGTGTAATCGCTGCGGTCGTGTGTATTTTCTTTACGTTGCGAAGATTGGGGAGGGTATCCACCAAGAGTCTCCTGATGGGATCTCTATTGGAAGAGGATTTTTCACGCAAAGACGCAAAGACGCCAAGGCGCAAAGGCCAACTTGACTCCCCTTTGCGCCTTGGCGTCTTTGCGTCTTTGCGTGAAAACTTCTTAGGTCTCGCCTTGACGATCATCGGAGTTACGCTGCTCGTCCTCGGCGCAGTGCATTTAATCCCGCAGGCAGCAGGCTTCTTCGGTGGTGGCGTTGTGCTCCTGGCCGCGGCGGTCTCGTTTATCTCGCGCTGGCTGAAACGACCCAGCCGATCGCACATTCACGGCACGGGCTGGTGGACCATGGCGCGTCTCGGCTTTCGCAACGCGACCTATCATCCAGCCCGAACCGTCCTCTGCATCACGCTCATCGCGTCCGCAGCATTCATCATCGTCGCGGTCGACTCCTTCCGCCGCTCCGGTGTCTCCGCAAACGATCGCAAGTCCGGCACGGGCGGCTACCCTCTGCTCGCCGAATCGCTGCTACCGATCGTCCACGATCCAAACACGAGCGAAGGCCGTGAATCACTCAACCTCAACACCGACGAAGCAACATTCAAAAGCCTGAGCTTCGTGAATTTCCGCGTCCGTCCCGGCGACGATACGAGCTGCCTCAATCTCTATCAACCTCGCAATCCGAAGATCGTCGCTCCACCCGATTCATTCCTTCGCGAGAACCGCTTCACATTTCAAAATTCGATAGATGGGCAAGACAACCCGTGGCTGCTGCTCGATCGCCAACTCGACGACGGCGCAGTCCCGGTAATCGGCGACGCAAACTCTTTGACCTACGTGCTGCACCTGAAAGTCGGTGACGAGATGACGGTGGACGGGGCGAATGGTCCATTGAAGCTACGTATCGTCGCGGCTCTGTCTGACAGCATCTTTCAGAGCGAGTTGTTGATGTCAGAGAAAAACTTTCTGCGCCTGTTTCCTTCCGAAGAAGGCTATCGCATGTTTCTCGTCGATATTTCAAACAAGCAACAAGCCGCTGCCGTATCAACAGCTCTCGAAGAGCGCCTCTCAGACTTCGGCTTTGACGCAGTTTCGACAGAAGAACGACTCGCCAACTTTCATCGCGTCGAGAACACATACCTCTCGACCTTTCAGATGCTCGGCGGTCTCGGTCTCGCACTCGGCACACTCGGAATGGCCGCGGTGCTGCTGCGCAACGTCTTTGAGCGACGAAAAGAACTGGCCCTCTTACGTGCGGTGGGGTATAACTCTTCACACTTCGCCGCAATGGTGATCACGGAAAACGTTTTGATGCTTGTGTTGGGTCTGGCGGTGGGTTTTGTCTGCGCGCTGCTCGCGATTGCGCCCGTGCTCTTCGAGCGTGGAGGCCGGCTACCAAACATCTCGCTCGGCCTGTTGCTATTGGCAGTCTTGCTTTCGGGCGCAACCGCATCGCTCGTGGCCACACTCGCTGCTCTGCGCTCACCATTGCTGCCGTCATTACGAGCTGAATAGATCAAACGGAGGAACAAATGAGACGTCTCGGAGTCGTTGCTCTTCTGCTTGTGGTTTTCGCTGTCGCCCGCGCCGATAATTGGCCGCAGTGGCGTGGTCCAAGTCTCAATGGCGTCAGCAACGAAAAGAACCTGCCCGTCAAATGGACTGTGGATGAGAACGTCGCCTGGAAAGTCCCGATGCCGGGCTACAGCGGCTCGACGCCCATCATCTGGCGCGATCGAATCTTCCTGAACGTGGCCGACGGCGACAATCTCTTTCTCTGGTGTCTCAACAAAGCAAACGGAGAAATCCTCTGGAAGAAACCACTCGGCGCCGGCAACGTAAAGATGCGCAAGCAAAACATGTCGTCGCCTTCGCCAGTCACCGATGGCCGCAGCGTCTACGTAATGACCGGCACCGGAATATTCAAAGGCTTCGACTTCAACGGCAAAGAGCTTTGGACCAGGGACATTCAGAAAGAATACGGCCAGTTTGGCTTGCAATGGGGCTACGCTTCTTCACCGCTCCTGCATGACAACTCGCTTTACGTTCAGGTGCTGCACGGCATGAAGACCGACGATGCGTCGTACGTGATGCGCATCGATAAAAAGAACGGCAAGACGTTGTGGAAAGTTGATCGGCCGACGAGTGCGATTCGCGAGTCGCCTGATGCTTACACCACACCAGCGCTGCTTCGTTACGGCAAGGTGACTGAGATCGTGATCACGGGTGGAGATTGTGTTACGGGTCACGATGCGGCAACGGGAAAAGAGCTCTGGCGTGCGAATGGTCTCAATCCGGACAACAATCCTTCGTTTCGCATCGTCGCCTCGCCGATTATTTTTGACGATATCATCTACGCGCCGACGCGCATCAAGCCGTTGCTGGCGTTGAAAGCGGGTGGGCGCGGCGATATCACGAGCTCACATGTGCTGTGGTCCACCGCTAATGGGCCTGACGTGCCGACGCCGGTCACTGACGGCAAGTATTTTTATGTCGTGAACGATCGCGGGATCATGTTTTGTCTCGACGCGAAGACTGGGGCGGAGGTTTACGTGCAGCAACGCATTAAGCCCGGGACGTACAGCGCCTCGCCGGTGCTTGCCGATGGGAAGATTTACATCACGAACGAGGATGGACTGACGACGGTGGTGGCGGCGGGGCCGAAGTTTGAAGTGCTGGCTGAGAATCCGTTGAATGATTACGTGCTCAGCTCACCGGCGATCTCGGATGGGCAGATCTTCATTCGCACGGCGGCGCATCTTTATGCGATTGGAAAGAAGTAGCCACGGATTTTCACGGATTTCATACACGGATCGGAAGGTTAATTATGAAGCGAGTTGTAGTTCTGGTAGTGACTTTGGCGGTGGTTGCGTTGAGTGTCGCAGCACAGCAGTCGCAGCTCGGGAGGGTTGAGTTTCCGACGTCTGGATCGAAGGAAGCGCAGGCGCATTTTCTGCGTGGGCTCGCGGCGTTGCACTCGTTCTGGTACGAGGAGGCGCTCGAGGCGTTTCGTGAGTCGACGAAAGTCGATCCAGCCTTCGCGATGGGCTACTGGGGCGAAGCGATGACCTACAATCACCCGCTCTGGTCCGAACAGGATATCACCGCAGCGCGCGGGGTGCTGGCGAAGATCAAAGACTCAGCGAAGATGACTGAGCGCGAACGTGCTTACATTGCCGCTGTTCGCTTGCTCTACGGCGAAGGCGACAAGCGGGCACGCGACGCTGCGTACTCGGCACAGATGGAGAAGCTCTATCGCGCGTATCCGGAAGATCTCGATGCCGCGGCGTTTTACTCTTTGTCACTGCTTGGCATGGCAGGCGGCGGAAAAGGTTATCGCTTGCAGGCAAAAGCCGGCGCCATCGCGCTCGAGGTCTACCAGAAAAATCCAAACCATCCGGGCGCGGCCCACTACATCATCCATGCGTTTGACGATCCGGACCACGCGATTCTCGCGCTCCCGGCTGCGCGTCGTTACGCGAGCATCGCGCCGGAAGCACATCACGCGCGTCATATGCCATCGCACATTTTTCTGCAACTCGGGATGTGGCCCGAAGCCGCGGCGTCGAACGAAGCAGCGTGGGAGTCGTCTGATGCGTGGATGAAGCGCAAGAATCTCTCGCTCAGCGTGCGCGATTATCACAGCCTGCACTGGTTGCTCTACGCGTACCTGCAACAGGGCCGTTACAACGATGCGGAGAAGTTGCTCAACCTGATGAAGAAGGTGATGTCAGAATCGACTTACGACAACAAGCTGCGGCCCGGTTACTACGAGAACAACTATGCGAACATGGCGGCTGCTTTTGTGGTCGAGACTGAGCGCTGGAACCTCGCCGCTGAGCTGTTTCCTGAAAACAAACCGGCGAGTACTACGGAGCAAGCGACGATGAGTGGCAGTCACGGTAGTCACAACGCGATGTCGTCGGGTGGATATGGATCCGCTACGTTGCGCACGTCGTCAGCCAGTGTGACGCTGCCGTTCTTTATTCGTGGTCTCGCTGCGGCGATGAATGGCTCTGACATAGGGCCAAGCATCGCGGGATTGCAGGAAACCAAGGGGAGTGGTGAGATTTTCGCCCTCGAGATCGCGGCGCTGAAAGCTTCGATGAACAAGGATCACGACCGAGCCATCGCGCTGATGAAGCAAGCGACTGCCATGGAGGAGGCGATGAGCCCCCCGTCTGGCCCACCGGGACTGATCAAACCATCACACGAGCTCTTTGGCGAGATACTTTTGCGTGCGGGAAAGCCTGCAGAGGCCGCGGAACAATTCAAAATCTCATTACAACGACAACCGAACCGAGCGCGTTCCTTACTCGGCGCCAAGCAAGCGCAAGACGCTATGAACACTAAAGGCACAAAAAGCACAAATTGAACTTGTGTGCTTTTGTGCCTTTTGGTGGCCTACTTTGCTTTAACGTCGAACGCGTAAATCGTATCTTGATCGCGTAGATACAACCGTCCACCCGCGACCACCGGATGCGTCCACGTTTCCAGATCCCCTTGCGGGATCCGGAAGCGTCCCTTCTCTTTGTAACCAGTGGGCGTCGCCTCAACCAAACCCACTACGCCCTTCTCACTTAAGCAATACAGATTCCCATCGGCATAGACCAGCGATCCTTTTCCAACACTCCGGTCGCGCCACGCAATCTCACCGGTATCAAACTTGATCGCCGTCAGAATCGAACTCGAAAACCCGTAAAGGTAATCGCCAATCAACACCGAGCTGCTGTGATGATTGCGCATGTCCTTCGAGAACCAGAGTTCCTGCGCCTTGTTGTCAGGCTTGATCTCAACCACACCGCCGCCAGTCCCGTAATCCGACGAGATAAACACGCGATTCGCACGCACGACCGGCGTCGCTACATTCGCGATGTTGTTTGACGGTCGCGAATAGTCCCACAACAAACGACCGTCCTTGGCATCGAGTCCGACCGCACGTTCCTTCGTGAAGAAAACAACCTGCGTCGCGCCGTTTACTTCTACCGGAACACCAGATGAGTAACCCGCCCCATCGCTCTGGCTCTTCCAGATCAACGATCCGTTAGCTTTGTTCAGCGCAACGATTGACGCGCCTGGCCCACCAGGATTCACCAACACTTTATTACCGAGCACGAGCGGCGACTCGCTGATGCCCCACTGGATATTCGAACCACCAAACTCTGCCAGCACGTTCTTGCTCCAGACGATCTTCCCGGTGCGTGCATCAAGCGCCGACAGATCACCGTTGCCACCGAGCGCGTAAACTCGATCGCCATCGACTGTCGGTGTGCCTCTCGGACCATTGCCGCGGTCGTTGCGAAAAGCCGAGCCATGCGCGGTGGCCCAGGATTCTTTTCCAGTCGCTACATCAAACGCGATAACGAACTCGCGATCGCCGCGAAGCCCCATCGTGTACAACTTGCCGTCTGAGATGGAGAACGACGAATAGCCGCTCCCCGCACCCGTGGCCTTCCAGACAAGTGGCGGGCCATCAGCGGGCCACTGCTTGAGTAGTCCTGTTTCCTTCGAGATGCCGTCGCGATTTGGACCACGCCACTGCGGCCAGACAGCACCCGTCTGGGCCATCGCCTGCCCCACCAATCCCAAAGCCAAACTCAATAACGCAACCCGTACCGGCAACAAAAACCTGCATTTCATTCTGATCTCCTTCGTGTGGAAACTCTTGAAATGGGGAGACACGAAGATGCCGCTTACTAAGACGACGGCTTGAAGTACAACACCAAACCACCGCCTGCAGCAGCCAACACAAACCCGAGATAGAGCAACGGATTCGGCGATGTCTTTGGCGGATGCAGCCACATCGAATACAACACATTCACGAGCGGCGCTCCGGCGAATACGAGCGGCATCACATAAGTCGGCACGCCGCCTGATCTGAACGCGTAGATGATGCAAATGGCGCCCGCTGCACCTAACGCGCCGCCGATGATGGCACCAACAGAGCCCTTCGTCGTGAAGCCGTTAAGCTGGCCCTGCGAAGAAAGCGTGACGAGCGGCACCAGCACACCAATCAGGAAGTAAGCGACACCCACACACAGCAGGGCACGCATGGGATTGTTACCAAGCGCAACCTGGCCGCCGTGCAAAGCAGGACCATACAAGCCCCACGAAAGCGCAGCGCCCAGAGCAAAAAGGATCCAAAGCTGCATCAGGACCTCCAGAATGAGAGATGATCACAAAGAGCACAGAGAAAGAATCACAAACAGCACAAGAGCGGCAAGCAGTTTACCTTTTCTTATGTGACTTCTGTGCCTTTTTGTGGCTAAAACTGAAACTCGAAACAGGCTCCCGCCGTACTGTCTTCGTCCTTAGAGTTCCGCGCATTCTAACATCAGTAGCTTAGACATAATAGCAACTCATTTGCTAAGGTCTCGCAAACACGCGGCCGTCCAAAATCTCGAACGAGGAGCGCCAATATTTTGAAGTCGAGCTTTCAAACCCTCTGTCTAATAGTTCTGTCACTACTCGTGCCTGCATCACTCGCCGCGCAAACACATCGCGCGTCGGTGCGAGGGACGATTTACGATGTGAATAAGTCAGCGATCCCAGGCGCAAGCATTTCTATAACGAGATTGGAAACCGGCGAAGTCCGCAGCGCTACGACAAACAGCAGAGGCGAGTACGCTATCACGTCCCTTCCTGCGGGTAGTTACGAGATTAACGTCAAGGTGACGAATTTTGAGAGTTACAGTGAAAAGATTGAACTCCTCGTTAACCAGGAGCGACGGATTGATATCGATCTTCGTGTCGCTGGACCAGCGATCAATTATGACGTTTTAGGCGAGCCGGTTCCGCTGAAAAAGGATTCCGCTTCACTCGGCACCGTGATCGAGAACCGTCAGATAACCGGACTACCGCTCGATGGTCGCAACTTTTACGAGCTCAGCCTGCTCGTCCCCGGCGCTGTGCCGCCCGCACAAGGCTCAGCCGGATCCGTCCGCGGCGATTTCGCGTTCAGTGTTAACGGTGCGCGCGAAGATGCGAACAACTTTTTGCTCGACGGTGTCTACAACGTCGATCCCAAGCTCAACACGTTTGGCGTACGACCGTCGGTCGATGCGATTCGCGAGTTTGAGATGCTGACCAGCACGTACGATGCGTCGTTTGGTCGCAATCCCGGTGCGCAGGTCAACGTGATCCTGAATTCCGGATCGAATGATTTCCACGGCTCGGCATTCGAATTTCATCGCAACGCCGCGCTCGATGCGCGCAACTTCTTCGCGCCCGCGTCAGAGCCGAAACCGAAATACATTCGCAACCAGTTTGGCGGAGCGCTTGGTGGTCCAATCAAACACGACCGCACGTTCTTCTTTGCTGATTACGAAGGCACGCGCTCGCGCGAAGGCATCACACGCGTTACCAACGTGCCGACTGCGGAAGAGCGCGTGGGCAACTTCTCGCACAGCGTGTTCGGAGTTCCGACCAATCCATTTACCGGTATGCCGTTCGATAACGGTGTCATTCCGAACTTTTTCCAAAATCCGGTCGGCCGTGCGATTGCGGCGCTCTATCCGCTGCCAAACCGCAATGTTCCGTTTCAAAACTTCGTCTCGTCGCCGGTGCTGCGTGACGATAACGACAGCTTCGACGTACGTGTCGATCACAGGCTGACTGACCGCGCCGATCTCACGTTCAGATACAGTTTTGGCGACCGCGATTTGTTTGAGCCGTTTACTGGTCCGACCTTCTCGCTTCTTCCGGGTTTCGGCGACACGGTGAAACGTCGCAGTCAAAACGGAATGGGCGCGCTGACACTCGTGCTGACGCCGCGTCTCGTGAATGAAAGCCGCGTCGCGTTTAATCGGGTTTCGGCATCGGTCACACAGGAAGCGAGCGTACTGAATTCCGAGGTCGGACTGCCGACGATTTCAACACGCGAGCGTGACCTTGGTCTCAGCTTCATCACCATCACCGGTTTCTCGCCGCTTGGTGACGAAGGCAACAACCCGCAGGACAGCGTCACGAATGTTTACCAGTTTTTGAATAACTCGAGTTACGTTCATGGGAATCACTTGTTCAAGTTCGGCGCGGACCTGCGGTTTTCACAGCAGAATGCATTTCGAGACGTTGAGTCGCGCGGGCGTTTGCAGTTTTCGCCGTTCTTTCAGCTCACTGGTAACGCGCTCGGCGATCTGCTGCTCGGGTTTCCCCTCTTGACGAGTGTGGCGCGCGTCGATAACCCGCAAAAGATTCGCACCGAGAGTTACAACTTCTTCATCAACGACAGCTATCGCGTCTCGCCGCGACTGACGCTCAACGCCGGCTTGCGTTATGAGTACAACTCGCCGCCCGTTGATGCTGATGATCGGGCGACGATTTTTGACCTCGTTACGCGCAGCCTCGTACCGGTCGGCACGAATGGTGTTCCACGTAGCGGCTTCGAAGCTGACAAGAACAACTTCGCTCCGCGTGTGGGATTCGCATGGTCCTTTGATGAAAAGACGGTGCTGCGTGGCGGTTATGGCGTCTACTACGATCAGTCGCCGCTCGCGCCGGCTGAAGCGCTTTATTTCAACTCGCCGTTCTTCGACAACAACATCTTCTTCTCGCTGCCGGGCTTCCCGCTCACGCTCGACAATCCGTTTCCGTCGTTCTTCCCGTTCCCGCTGCCGGATTCCGCGCTCGCCATTCAACGTGACCTGCGCACCGGTTACATGCAGCACTGGAACTTCAATATCGAGCGACAGATTTTTAGCGGCAGCGTGCTCGAAGTCGCTTACGTCGGATCGAAAGGCACGAAGTTGTTGACGGCTCGCGACATCAATCAGCCACAGCCAGGCGTGCTGCCGCCGGGACTGCCGTTCGTGCCGCGACCTGATCCACGTTTCGACGACATCGACCTGCTCGAGTCGCGTGCGAATTCGAATTACAATGCGTTGCAAGCGCGTTATCAGCAGCGACTGACGCGCGGCTTCTCGGCGCTCGCGTCTTACACGTGGTCCAAGTCGATTGACGATGCGTCAAACTTCTTCACCAGCGCGGGCGATCCCAACTTCCCACAGAACAGTTACAACGTTGCCGCCGAGCGTGGTTTATCTAATTTCGACGTTCGTCACCGTCTGTCGCTGAGTTACTCGTATGCTCTTCCTTTTAAAAAGCCAGGTGACGGTTTGGTCGCCAGTCTCGTGAACGGCTGGGAAACGTTTGGCATCGTCACGCTTCAGTCCGGCAGACCGTTCACAGTCGCGCTGCTTTCCGAAATCGACAACAGCGGTACGGGACGATCGATCCTCGGCTTTGGCGCGAACGATCGGCCCAACGTCGTTGGGAACGGTGAGCTCTCAAATCCCACGACGGACCAATGGTTCAACACTGCCGCGTTTGCGTTTCCGGCGCCGGGTACGTTTGGAAATGCGGGCAGGAATATTCTGGAGGGACCGGGATATCAGAACGTCAACATGTCGATTCTGAAGAACACGCGCTTCAACGAGCGGATCAACTTGCAATTTCGGGCCGAGGCCTTCAACCTCTTCAATCACCCGAACTTCAACTTACCCGACAACTTCCTCGGCTCTCCAACCTTCGGCCGCATCACCTCCGCCCGCGACCCACGCCACATTCAGTTCGGGTTGAAGCTGCTGTTTTAGCCACAGATTACACAGATGAACGCGGATTTAATCCGTACTTTCCGCGTTCATCTGTGGCCGATCGTCGTAGGATAGGTACTTGGCTGATAGAAGAATATCGGATTCATCACTAGTCGGTGTTTGCGGGGCCATTGTGCCGTCGACTTGTTCGTAGAGTGGTGCGGGGATTTCGGCGAATTCCGACATTGGGCCATAGATTGAATCTACGCCCTCGCGAAATACGTCGCCAATCAATAGGTTGATGATGTGTACGCGCTCTTCGGGATACTTGCGCAGGAAGCCTGAGAAGCTGAAGCCGTCGTTATAAAAGGCATACACGAGTTTGCGCATCGACTCGATACCACGATCGAGCTTGGCCTGGTACTGGCCCAGACGCGCGGCGGAGAAGTCGTCGTGATTGAACGCGTCGTGAATCGCATCCGCCGCAAGCTCGGCCATTTTCAACGCCAGCAACACGCCTGACGAATAGATCGGATCGAGAAAACCGTACGCGTCGCCGATGATGATGAATCCGTTACCGGCGTTGTGCTTTGAGCGGTACGAGTAATCAAGAATCGAGTAGATCTTGTCGACACGCGTGCCCGGAGCGACGCGTTTGCGGACCGGCTCACACTTGTCGATCTCCTCTTGCAAGATCTTCGCAAGATCCTGGCCGCGACCCTGCACGAGATATTCAGGATCGGCAACGATACCGACACTCGTGATGTCGTTTTCGAGTGGGATATACCAGAACCAGCCACCGCTACCTGCCTCAGTACGCAGCACGAGCGTGGCGCCGCCGTTTAGATCCGGCTCGCGGTGCGCGTCTTTGTAGTACGAATAGATCACCGCTTTCTTGAGCTTCGGATCGCGCACGCGCCAGCGAAACTTGTTCGACAGCATCGCCATCTGGCCAGTCGCATCGACAACGACTTTCGCGAAGTACTGCTCGCGCGTGTCGTCAGGCATCTGCACTTCGACCCCGACCGCCTGATCGCCTTCGAACAGCACCTGCTTCACGAGGACACCCTGATGCACGGTAACGCCCTGCTCAGCAGCGTGATCGATCAGCAAGTGGTCAAACTGCGCGCGCGTGATCTGCCACGTGACCGCACTCTCGTGATGGACCGCCTCGAAGAAGTAGAACGGCCGCGATTCCTTACCCGCGGAATTCGCAAACTGCACACTGTACTTTCGAACAAACGGACTCTCCTTCATTTTTTCGAGTATGCCTAGTCGTCTGAACGTCCAGTAAGTGTCAGTCATCAACGATTCGCCGATGTGATGACGCGGAAAGATTTCTTTTTCGAAAAGGATTACCTTGCGCCCTTCGCGCGCGAGAATGCCGGCAACAGTGCTCCCTGCGGGTCCACCACCCATTACGATGACGTCGAAAGTATTATTGGTATTCATGCGTAGCGTACGGTTCTCAGTTCAGGTTCAAAAAATTCAGGCAGAAATTGATCCACTTGCAAAACACCGTCACGAGTCAGCGCGATCGTCCCGTTGTGACGTTTGAGCACGCTCTTTTCTTCCAACTCTTCATAAACAGGACGAAACTCCTTCCAAACATCGACACCATACTTCTTCTGAAAGTAACCAATGTCGATCGATCCGGTCTTCAATTGCAAAACCATCTCGCGAATGAGTCGCTGTTTTGGAGTCAGTGAAACGGCCCGCAGAAGTGGCAGGCGGTCCTCGTTAAGGATGCGCACATACTCTTCGAAGTTGTGCGCGTTCTGGAAATTGACGCCGCCGAAATGTGAAAACGAAGAGACACCGATGCCGATCATATCGCCGCCATGCCAGAGCGCGTCGCGATAAATGAAGCGGCAGGTCTTTTTCTTCGTCGCAACAATGTCGGTGCCTGCGATTTCGTAGTCGTGCGCAAGAAATTGTTCGAAGGCATAGTTGAGCCAGCGGCGCTTCGCGTCCCAGCCGGCGATCGGTGAAGCGGCGCCCTTCTTCAAAATGTCCTGCGAGATGACGGTGTTGTAGGGCAGCTCCATCTGGTAGATCGTGACGGAGTCGGGTTGAAGCTCGATCGCGCGGCGCACTGCTTCACGCCACTTCTCTTCCGTCTCGCCTGACATACCGGCGATGAGATCGATATTGATTTGCGGGAAATCGACTTCGCGCGCCCAGTGGTAAGCACGATAGATTTCAGGCGACAAATGCGCGCGACCGTTGGCAGCGAGTATCTCGTCGTCGAAGTGTTCGATGCCGAGGCTCAAACGCGTCACACCGATCGCTTTGAGTGTTTCGAGTTTCGCTTTCTGAATCGTGCCGGGCTCACACTCGAACGTTACTTCTTCCGCGTTCTGCCAGCTCACGTGTCGATTCAAACCATCGACAAGATATCGCAACTGCTTCTCACTGATGTACGACGGTGTGCCGCCACCGAAGTATGCGAAGCGAAGCTTGCGTCCCTGAAACGCGGGCATGCGGCTGTAAAGCTCGTTCTCTTTGATCAGCGCGTCGAGATAGACCTCGATCTCAGACGCGTTTTTGTCTGTGTAGACTTTGAAGTAGCAGAAGAGGCAGCGCTTCCGGCAAAACGGAATGTGAATGTACAGACCTAGCGGATCGTCGATACGCGGCGGCTGATTGAGCGCCTCGATTGCGTCGGAAACAAACTCGGGCTTCCACTGGGAGAACGGCGGATAGTTCGAGACAAAATAATTCCCTACTTCAGTTCTGGTTTGAGCGATATCTGCCGTCATAAAACCAGTCAAGTTAGCATCAATGTGTGCTCGGAGCAATTCTCTGTGCAACCTCTGTGTTCTCTGTGTCTCTGTGGTGATCTTATCGCGAGGATAAATACAACCACAGAGACACAGAGGTTGCACAGAGATGAAAGATATTACGTGCTGGTCCGAAACTAGGTTGCGCTATCGTTAAGGGCGTTGTATAGAAAGGCGATGCCCCCTCGACGTGGATTCAGTTTCTCGGACATTCGTCACTATTTACCGTATTTTCTGATGCTGGTCGTGTTTGTCGGAGGAGTCTGGCTGATCCTCACGAGCGGCGCGCACCTCCAGCCCACGAACACGATCGCAACGGCTCCAGCAACGATCCCCGCGTCACCGGCCCATATCCTTTGGGAAAATTTTCGAACATCGCTCAGCATTCTACTCACACAGATCATCGTGATCTTAGTTCTCGCCGCGGTGTTTCGAAGACTATTTCGCTCGATACACCAACCGCCGGTGATGGGCGAGATGGTCGCCGGTATCGTGCTTGGTCCGTCAGTGCTCGGGCTGATCTCGCCAGACGCGATGGCATTCCTCTTTCCCGCGTCGTCACTCGACACGCTGCGACTGCTCAGCCAGATCGGCGTCGTGCTCTTCATGTTCACCGTAGGAATGGAGGTGAACCTCCAGCATGTACGAGAAAAAGGATCGGCGGCGGTGATGATCAGTCACGCGAGCATCGTCGTGCCTTTCCTGCTGGGCTCCGCGCTCTCGCTCTTTCTTTACCGCGACCTTGGGCCTGCCGGAACCTCTTTCAACGCGTTTGCGTTATTCATCGGTGTTGCGATGAGCATCACTGCCTTTCCGGTGCTCGCACGTATTCTTGAAGATCGCAATCTGACACACACTGCACTCGGATCGATCGCGCTCACGTGTGCTGCTGTCGACGACGTCACAGCCTGGTGCATCCTGGCGCTCGTGATCGCGCTCGTGAAATCAGGCGGGATTGCGAGCTCCGCGATCACGATTGGCTTAACGCTCGTGTTCGCCACCGGGATGATTCTTTTGGTGCGACCGCAGCTTGCGCGCGTCATCAAAGAGCCTGACTCGCAGCAGCACCGGCGTCGTTTGATTCCGATCGTGCTCGCGTTCGTGCTCGCGTGTGCACTAATCACGGAGACGATCGGCATTCATGCGCTATTCGGCGCGTTCATAGCCGGCGTAGTGATGCCGCCTTCTACCGAATTTCGGATCTTTCTCAAAGACAAGCTCGAGGCGTTCGGCTCATACGCGTTGCTGCCGCTGTTTTTCGCGTTCACGGGATTGCGTATGCAGGTGGGGCTGCTGAATGACTGGCAAGGATGGGTGATGTGCGCGGTGATCATTCTGGTAGCAATCGTGGGCAAGCTGGTTGGCAGCATGTTGATGAGTCGTTGGACCGGCATGAGCTGGACCATGTCGTTCTCGATTGGCGTGCTGATGAACACGAGAGGATTGGTTGAGCTCGTAGTGCTCAATATCGGTTATGATCTTGGAATTCTGTCGGGACGAATTTTTGCAATGATGGTGTTGATGGCGCTGGTGACGACGTTTATGACCGGGCCACTCCTAAGTCTGGTTAAGAAATGAAAGGAGATCGAAGATGGCAAGAACTCTATTGATGACTGCCGCAATTTTTGTACTGTCAGTGATCGCGCTGGCGGCGGCTAAACCGAATTTCACTGGCGCGTGGACGATGGATCGGGCGCGTAGCTTTGGTCTTCCGGCGGACATGACTCAAACGCTCACCATCACGCAGAAGGACGATCGGATCGAGCTCGAGACGAAGCTCATTCAGCCGAACAATGAGCGCACCGTGAAGGATACTTATGTGCTTGACGGTAAGGAGTATGACTTCACACCACTGGTCCCTCCGAACCAGCCACCAGCGACGGGCAGGCGAACTGCCGTGTGGCTGCCCGGCGACCGCGGTATTCAGGTTACTGATGTAACTACGGCGGAAACACCGAAAGGTCCGGTCAGAACTCAGACGGTGAGAAAGTGGACCATCTCGAGTTCGGGTGAGCTGGTGATCGACATGTACGTAGACAATCCGAATGTCTCGTACGAAGCGAAGCGTATCTTTATCAAGCAGTAAATAAGCCACGGATTACACGGATGAACACGGATCTGAACTCTTATTCAGAACCGTGTTCATCCGTGTAATCCGTGGCTAAATTATTTTCCTGAGATGTCGAAGGCAGCCATTTCAGTCGAGTTGCGAACCAATAGCTTTCCGCTCGCGATGGCTGGGTAATTCCAGGTTTGACCCTCAACGGCTTTGAAGCGCGCGACTTCCGTGTACTTGTCAGGCGAAGCCTTCACGAGGGCCACGTCGCCCTGATCCGATGACACGATCAGATGATCGCCAGCGAGGATGACCTGCCCGTATCCATAGCGGCCGTCTTTCCACTTGCGCTCACCCGTATTCACGTCGAGGCAAACGAGAATTCCTTCATCGAGGCCATAAATATATCCGTTATGAAGAACAGAGGGATTGAACTTGTTCTTCATATTCTTATTTTCCCAGATCGTCGACGCAGTAAAACTGTTGCCACTCCCCTTCACTTCAACGAGCGCCGCGCCTTTTCCGTAACCTGACGAAATGAAAAACCGATTTCGATCGACGACGATCGGCTGCGAGACGTTGATTCCATTGTCCGTGTCCCACGGATAACTCCACAACAACGCACCATTCTCAGGCGCGAGTCCCACCACGCGATACGAGCTGACGACAACGATCTGTCGACGCCCAGCAAGCTCAACCAGCATCGGCGAAACATACGCCTGTGGATCGTCGAGTACTTTCCAAACCGTCGCCCCCGTATTCTTGTTGTAAGCAACGACAGATTTGCCGTTCGCGCCGCCAGGAAGCACAACAACCTTGTCGTCCACGATGAGCGGCGACGCAGCCATGGCCCACGGAAGATTTTTGGCCGCGTTGTCTTTGAGAATGTTCTTGCCCCAGATCACTGAGCCACTGTTCGCATCGAGAGAACGCAACTCGCCGGTTGCGCCGAGCGCGTAGATCCGGCCCTGGTCCCACGTCGGCGTCGCCCGTGGCCCATCACCGGTGGAATCACTGAATTCAGCACTCCACTTTTGTGTCCACAGTTCGTGGCCGTTGTTGATGTCGTAAGCCGCGACTACTTCCTCACCACGACGCTGCTCGATCGTGTAAGCCTTGCCATCCGCGACGACGAACGAAGCATGCCCAACACCGACAGGTTGTTTCCAAAGCTGACGCAGTCCGTTCGAAGGCCAGTTAGTCGAGACACTCGCTTCCTCGTACCTGCCATCACGTTTTGGTCCGCGGAAATTAGTCCAATAGTTTCGCGAAGGAGCGGCAGGCGCGGCGGCTGTTTCGCCGGGCGAGGCTGCGACACTCGCGGAAGGGCTCGGACTCGGAGTTGCTGCTGTTGTGGGTGCGGGTTGTTGTGAAGCTTGTTGGTTGCGATTTTGCTCGAGCTGGGCGTAATGCGCGTCGTTCGAGCTTCTGCTGCATCCGGCGCAGAAGACTAGCGTCAAAAGGAGTAGTCGTTTGATCATAGAATCCGTCCTGAGATCCGTCTAATCCGTGGTTAAGTTTGGTTACGGATTAGACGGATCTTAACGGATTTAAGTTCCAATGCAATAAAGATTCTTTTCGCCGCGAATGAAGATGCGGCCATCGGCAATCGCGGGTGACGCGTAGACAGGCTCGCCAACCGAGTTCGTGCCGAGAATCTCATGCTTTGGACCGGCTTTGACGATGAACGTGTCACCGTCTTCGCTGGTCATCAGAATCTTACCTTCAAACGCAACCGGCGACGCGGTGAACGTCGCGGGAATCGGAATGCGACCACCTTCGTATTTCACCTCACCGGTCTTCGCGTCGATACAGGTGAGAATGCCGCGATCCGTGGTCAGGTAGAGATAGTCGCCATACAAGATCGGCGATGGCACGTAGGCGGTGCCTTTCGCATAAGTCCAGGGCACATTCGGAGTGCCAGTCAGATCGCCGCTTTGACCGAGTTTAATCGCCATCGCGATCTTGGCCGGAAAGCCGGCGACGAGAAAGACCATCTCGTTGTTGGCGACGGGCGACGGAATCGCATTGCTCTCGACACCCTTGTGCCGCCAAAGCTCTTTGCCGGTTGCGGGATCATATGAAATCACCGACTCAGTGCCGCTCGCGATCAACTCCGCACGCTTTGACGTACGAACCAGCAACGGCGTGGACCAGCTCACTTGCACCTTGCGCTGTGTTCTCCAGGCTTCTTTGCCCGTGTTCTTGTCAACTGCAACGATGAACGACGCCGCGCCATTCTCTTCATCAGCCTGAACAATCACCAGATTGTCGAACAGAATCGGCGACGTGCCGGTACCCATGCCGACAGTGCCGAGCTTGCCGAGGTCAGCTTTCCATGCGAGCTTCCCTTTGAAGTCGTAGGCATAAAGACCTTCGGTGCCGAAGAAGGCATAGACCAGCTTGCCGTCACTCGCGGGAGTTGAAGCAGCGTAAGAGCTCTTGCGATGACGATTGTCGTAAGGGGTGCCTTCCCACGCTGTCGACTGCCAGACGATCTTGCCGGAGTCACGATCGATGCAAACGACTTTGAAGGTATGTTTTTTGTCGGCGCCGACGCTGTCCGGATGTAAAAAGGGCTTGCCATCATCTCCGGTATGATTCACGGCTTTCGCGCCCGGCACGACCGCGCCTTCGACCGCGGTTGTCAGAAACACACGATTGCCCCAGACGATCGGCGACGAATGCGAGCGGCCGTCGATCGCAACTTTCCACTTGATGTTCTTCGTGGGACTCCATTCAGACGGAAGATTCTTCTCGTTCGAGATGCCCGAGCCATCCGGCCCGCGCCACTGCGGCCAATTACCTGCCTCGGCCTTCTCAGTTAAAAAACCGAGGCCCGTGATTGCCAGAGAAATGGCAACGATAGACGTCAGAGCGATTCGTTTCACTATAGTCATTTTCCTTTTGTTTAGTTTCCTGTCTTGGTCGAAGCAGGTGCTTCTCCAAACGCATATAGATGCGAGACCGTGCGAACGATCAATAACCCATCCGAGATGGCAGGCGTCGCCATCATCACTTCACCAACCGGGTTCTTTGAGAGCAACTCATACTTCGGTCCGGCTTTCACAACGAACACATCGCCGTCTTCACTCGAGAGATAAATCTTCCCATCAGAAGCAACGGGCGACGCCGTGAAAGCACCACCAGTTCCACCTAAACGTTCCTGGTAAACTCGCTCACCAGTCTTCGCGTTGTAAGCAGTCAACACGCCCTGGTTCGAGCACGTGTAAAGCAAATCGCCGTAAACGATCGGCGTCGGCATGTATGGACCACCGCGCTGTTTGCTCCAGGCAATGAAGTCACTCGACTCTTTGCCTTCCTTGAGCGTTAAGTCACCGTTACCGCCCGGCTTGATCGCGTAGATCGGTTGAATCGGCGCGTAGCCACTCGTGACGAAGATCAGATCGAAAGCGACGAAAGGTGTCGGGGTGGTGATCTCTGACATCGGACCGAGCGACCACAACTCTTTCCCGGTGGCGGGATCGTAACCGCGAATCTTCTTCGGACCGACGGTGATCAGCTCAGCGCGCGTCTTGCCTTCGTAAACTGTCGGCGAGCCCCACGAAGGAAGCTCTTCGCGCGTCGTTCTCCATAGCTCCTTGCCGTTCTTGATATCGTAAGCAGCGATGAAGGAATTCTTTTGAATGTCGGCCTGCACGATCACCATGTTCTTGTAGATGATCGGTGAGCTGCCGTATTCCCACTGGTAATCGACATCGTAGAACCAGCCGGCATCGAGCACGCCGAGATCCTTTTTCCAAAGAAGCTTGCCGTTAAGATCGTAGGCGTAGAGACCTTCGGAACCGAAGTTGACGATCAGATATTTTCCGTCCGTGGCTGGTGTCGAAGCTGCGTGTGACGACTTCGGATGGCGCTTAACTTTCGGAATGCCCTCATAGGCAACACGCTCCCAGAGGATCTTGCCGGTCGCTTTGTCGAGCGCGTAGATCTTCCATGCATGCTGTGGATCGTCCGCGACTGGTTTGACGTCGCCGAACAGTCCAAAGCGAGTTTCGTCTTTGCCGCTCGAAACGGCCGTAACCACGAACACTTTGTTGCCCCAGACGACGGGGCTCGCGTGCGATAGCCCTGGGATCGCAGTTTTCCAACGGAGGTTTTCTGACTTCGGCGCGTCGAATTTTGCGGGTTTCGCTAAACCTTCATTGACGCCCGTCGCGCCTGGTCCACGAAACTGCGGCCAGTTCTGTGCGAAGGCAGAGGTGAAAGCAACAGTAATAAGAATGACAGACAGTGTGAGTCGTTTCATGGATTTGTTCTCTCGTAAGTATTCAGTCAAGCCGCTTCATTACGTTACTGGTTGTGCCCTGCTTGAAAGTCATGCTCACGACTTTCTCGCCTTCGACATTGAATCCGAAAGTGATTCCAGCAAACGCTACGGGCCGGAACGTGGTCTTGTCCAACGCCATCAACGGGATTACGTCGCGCCCGAATCCCGCAACAAATAACTTTCCTTCTTTCACCGAGATCGTCGCTTCTGGACCAGTTTCTCCTTTGTACTTGCCTACGTACGATTGAAGTGTTGCGGCGTCGACTTCAAGCGGCGGCGTCGCTCCCGCTTTCTTAAGTAAGTCACTAATAGCCGTTGTGTTGGCATTTATCGAAAGCGCGAGCGCCGCGGTGAGACTCTCCGGTTTTATCTTGCCAGTATCGAGAGCCATTTTGACCACGTCTTCCTTTTTCTCCTGCACGCCGCTCATCAACACATCGTCGGCGCCCTCAGCACCTTTCGCCAACAGCATACTAACGACGTTGAGGTGATCGTTCTGGAGGGCCCACGACAACGCGGTGGCGCCGTAGAAAGTGTCTTTCACATTTAGCTCAGCACCACGCTCAAGCAGGACCTTCGTGACATCTGCATTACCACGCTCGGCTGCTTTGAACAGCGCAGTCGTGCCGTAGCGAAACTTCGCATTGACGTCTGCACCTTTATCCAACGCGGCAGTGACTGCAGCCGCATCGCCCTTGCGCACCGCTTCGAATAGCTGATCGTTGAGCGCTTGTTTGGGGTCGGTCTGAGTTTGTGGGAACAGTAGAACCAGCAGCGAAAAGAGGAAGACCGTTTTTACCATGATTTTTCCTCGGCAGTTTAGCGATGGAAGACTTTAATTCCGAGCCCGCGAAGCGGGCGGAAGTATGAAGCCTGGGGCGCAAGCCCCAGGTTGGCGAATTAAATATGGCCCAAGCCCGCGAAGCGGGTGACAGCCGTCTTAATTGTGACGCGCACCCATGCGAATCATAAATCGCTGTCGCCGCTACGCGGGCTCTGTAATGAATGCTTATCTGGGTCCTGGGGCTTGCGCCCCAGGCTTTATGCTTGCGCCCGCTGTCGCGGGCTCAAACCAATCTGCTAGAATCAGCCAAAAAATATGTAACGCAGCAACGTGAGCTTACGTATTGTACATCGACTTGGTTGCAAGCACGCAGAGACTTCTAATCCCGAACAGCTTTTTTTGCAGACTCGGAAACGCTTTTATCCATATTAAGTGACGGGCCTCCAAAATGATTAACCTGATCTCCATTTCTTTGAATCTCAGCCTTGTTCTGTCGCTTTTTGCATTTGGTGACTGGGCCGAATGGCGTGGACCAAATCGCGACGGCATCTCCAACGAAAAAAACCTGCCGGTCAAGTGGTCTCCGACTGGCGATAACCTTGCTTGGCGCGCGCCATACGGTGGCCGCTCGGCACCGATCATCATGGGCGATCGTGTTTACCTGCAGAACACCGCCGGCAAAGGCGAGACGGAACAAGAACGTCTCATGTGCTTCAACGCCGACACTGGAAAACTCCTGTGGGAGCATCGCTTCAACGTCTACTTGAGCGACGTGCCGCCACATCGTGTCGGTTGGGCCTCGCCGGTCGGCGATCCGGCAACGGGAAACATCTACGTATTTGGCGTTGGCGGCACCTTGCTCGGTTTCAACCGCGACGGAAAAGTCTTGTGGGAGCGATCGCTTGGCGAAGACTTTGGACTGCTCACCACGCACGGTGGACGCACCGTATCGCCGATCATCGACGGCGATCTCGTGATCGTTAGCGGGGTGACTTTCCAATGGGGCCAGCACGGGCGCGGCGCGCATCGCTTCATGGCTTTCGATAAGAAGACGGGGGAGACGATGTGGATAAGCGCTCCCGGTGGTCGTCCTTACGATACAACATATGCGCCGCCGATCATCGTCATTGTCAACGGCACACGACTGCTGATCGAGGGTGCTAGCGATGGATTTGTCTACGCGATCAAAGCGCAAACAGGCGAACCGGTGTGGAAGATCGAGATTAGCAAACGCGGCTTGAACACCGGCGTCGTCGTCTACAACAACCTCGCGATACTTACACATAGTGAGGAGAATCTCGACTCGAGCGAGATGGGCATGATGCTCGCCGTCGACGCCGCGTCCAAAGGCGAGATCAAGAAAGACCAGATCAAGTGGAGCACCTACGGCTGGCAGGGCGGCTTCTCGTCACCGGTGCTTGACGGCGATCGGCTGTATCAAGTCGATAACGGCGCGAACATTGCCGCCTTCGACGTCAACAACGGCAAGCAGCTCTGGATCAAGAACCTCGGCACGATTCAAAAAGCTTCACCAGTGTTCGCGGACGGTAAGCTGTACGTTGGTACGGAGAATGGAAAGTTCTACATCCTCAAACCGTCGGCAACCGGATGCGAGATCCTCGATGAAGATCAGCTCGGCACCGAGGCGCAACCCGAAACGATCGTTGGATCCGCAGCCGTGTCGAATGGTCGCATCTATTTCGCCAGCGATTCCGGTTTTTATGCTATCGGCAAAAAAACGAGCCACAGTTCTTCGCAGACGAATGCGAACGCGGTGGGCAGCACAGTCAGCTCGCAAACGGCAACACACGTGCAGGTCGTGCCGACCGAGCTGATGCTCAAGCCGGGCGACAAAGTGAATTTCCGCGTTCGTCTCTTCGACGCACAGGGTAATTTCATTCGCGAAGAACCTGCGGCGACGTGGTCGCTCGATCAATTAAAAGGCACGATCGAGAATGGTCACTACACTGCCGGGTCGGAGGCGGTCGCTCAGGCAGGTCTGGTGAAAGCGACGGTCGGCGAGATAAGCGGCACTGCGAGTGTGCGCGTGTTCCCACCGTTACCGTGGAGTGAAACTTTCGACTCCTTCGCCGTTAACACGCTGCCCCCGACATGGGTGAACACGACGTTGAAGTTCAGCGTTAACGAGCAAAACGGAAACAAAGTGCTCACAAAGCTGACCACAGGCTCTTCGTTGCTGACTCGCGCTCGCGCCTACATCGGACCGTCAGACTGGTCCAACTACACTGTTGAAGCCGACGTTAATGCAACGCAGAAACGCCGCCAACAAGGTGATGCGGGCGTGATCGCGCAGCGCTATTCCTTGACTCTTTACGGTAACAGCCAGATGCTGCATCTGGAGCCATGGCAACCCGAGATACACCGCACGAAGAGCGTGCCGTACGCTTGGAAGCCAGACACCTGGTACCGTCTGAAACTGGAAGTCGCGAATCTGCCGGACGGGACGACACGCGCTCGCGGCAAAGCATGGCCCGCAAACGAGCCCGAACCCAGCGCGTGGTTGATCGAACGCATCGACCCGATTCCAAATCGCCAGGGCGCTCCCGGAATATTTGGCAACGGCCTCGCGGAACTTTATTTCGACAACATAAAGGTGTACGCAAACAAATGAGAATTAAAAGCACAAAATCCAACGCTATCATTTTTCTAACGCTGCTCAGTGCTGCTGTTTGCGCCCTGGTGCCAATAGTCTCGGCTTCCGATCCTGGTTCCGGCGACTGGCCCATGTGGGGGGGCACACCGGACCGCAACATGGTCTCAAACATGAAAGGCCTGCCGACAATCTGGGACGTGAAGACAAAGAAGAATGTGAAATGGGTGGCGCAGCTCGGCTCGCAATCCTACGGCAACGCAGTTGTCTCAGGTGGCATGGTCTTCGTCGGTACGAACAACGAAGGACTGCGCGATCCTAAGATCACCGGCGATAAAGGTGTGCTGATGGCCTTTCGCGAGTCAGACGGGCAGTTCATGTGGCAGATGGTCCATGACAAGCTGGCCACCGGCCGCGTGAACGACTGGCCGTACCAGGGCGTTGCTTCATCGCCCTTAGTCGATGGCGATCGCGTTTATTACATTTCCAATCGGGCTGAGCTGATGTGTCTCGATACACAGGGCTTTCGCGATAAGGAAAACGATGGACCAGTTACCGATGAAAAGCTGACTGGTGAGACGAATGCCGACATCGTTTGGAAGTTTGACATGATGGAGGAAGTCGGATCACTGCCGCACAACCTCGCGAACTCCTCGCCAGTGATGTACGGCGATCTGATCTTCGTTAGTACCTCTAACGGGCAGGATGAAAGTCACGTCAACATTCCGTCGCCAAAAGCACCGGCAATCATTGCCATTAACAAAAAGACCGGGAAGCTCGTTTGGGAAGACAACTCGGTTGAGGATCGCATCCTGCACGGTCAGTGGTCGTCGCCGACCGTGGGAACGATCGGCGGTGTGGTCCAACTCATTCACGGGCAAGGCGACGGCTGGATTCGCGGCTATGAAGCTCTGACGGGCAAGAAGCTCTGGGAGTTTGATACAAACCCGAAAGATTCAGTCTGGCCCAAGACGCGTAATGAGCTGATTAGCACCCCAGTGGTTTATCAGGATCACGTCTATATTTCCAACGGCCAGGATCCGGAACACGGCGAGGGCGTGGGCCACATGTACTGCATCGACGCAACCAAGCGCGGTGACATCACGAAAACCGGGCTCATCTGGCACTACGACAAGATTCGCCGATCGATTTCGACGCCGGCGATTAAAGACGGGCTCGTTTATCAGGCTGATTTCAGCGGCTTCCTGCACTGTCTCGACGCGAAGACCGGAGAGGTTTACTGGACACACGATCTCTTCGCCGCGATTTGGGGTTCGCCGATGCTGGTTGACGGCAAGATTTATCTCGGCGACGAAGATGGCGACGTGGTGATCATGCAAGAGGGCAAAACGAAGAAGGTAATCGGCGAGATAAACATGGGCAGCTCTGTTTATTCGACGGCGGTTCCGGCTAACGGCGCGCTCTACATTTCGAATCGCAATCAACTGTTCGCACTGTCAGAAGCGGCCGCAGGCAAGCCGGCCACCGCAGTTGCAAAACCGTAAAGCTCAGGCACAAGAAGCACAATGTAGGATTTCCTGGATCATTTGTGCTTTTTGTGCCTTTTTGCGGCTAAAACAATATGAAGAGCTTTGATTTTCAACTGCGGACGCGAGTGGTCTTTGGCGCAGGCGCCATCGAGCACCTGGGCGAGCTTGCGCGCGAGCTGAATTTTAGACGCACGCTGCTCGTAGCAGATCACGGTCTGGTTGCCAGCGGGCACGTCGACGAAGCAGTTGGACCGCTGAAGAAAGCGGGCGTCGAGATATTTCGTTTTCACGACTTCGAAGTCAATCCCGACTCGCGCATGGTCGAGAACGGGACCGCTTTCGTCGCACCGTTGCAGATCGATTCGATCATCGGCCTCGGCGGTGGCAGCTCAATGGACTGCGCCAAGGGCATCAACTTTCTGCTGACCAATGGTGGTCGCATGTCTGACTATCGCGGCTACGGCAAAGCGATTCAGCCGATGTTGCCGATGATTGCGATACCGACGACCGCCGGCACCGGAAGTGAGGGACAGAGTTACGCGTTGATCTCTGATGCCGAGACACATGCGAAGATGGCGTGCGGCGATCCGAAAGCAGCGTTTCGCGTCGCGCTCCTCGATCCGGCTCTCACTGTTTCGCAACCACGAAGCATCACGGCGACTTCCGGTTTCGATGCGATGGCACACGCAGTCGAGACTTACGTTACGACAAAACGCAATCCACTTTCCGAGCTCTTCTCGCGCGAGGCGTGGCGACTGCTCGAGCCGAATTACGAGCGCGTGCTTAACGAGCCAAACAATCTCGAAGCGCGCGGAGCGATGCAATTGGGTGCGTACTACGCCGGGGTCGCGATTGAAAACTCGATGCTCGGTGCCACTCATGCTTGTGCGAATCCACTAACTGCGCGTTACGGGACTGCGCACGGTGCGGCGATCGCGATGTTGTTGCCGTCCGTCGTGCGCTGGAATGACGAGTTTGCAGGCAACGATTATTTTCGGCTTCTCAGTTGGTCCAGCGTTGCCGGACAAGCCAATGGCGTACCAGCTACTGAGGCACTTGCGCGACGACTTGAGGAGCTCGCGGAGATTGGCGGGTTACGTACCAATCTGCGCGCGGCTGGCATCAACCATTCGGAGTTGCCCGAGCTCGCTTCCGAAGCCGCGGAGCAGTGGACGGGCACGTTCAATCCCAGACCTTTCGATCAGCAGGGAGCGATTGAAATCTACCAATGCGTTTATTGAAAAGTTTCATTGTAATCCTTTGCCTTGCTGTCGCCGTGTTGGGCCAGGAAGCGCCGGCCGATAACTGGGCGCAGTTTCGCGGCAATCAATCGTTGACCGGAGTCTCACAGTCGAACGTTCCCGCTTCGCTGAAGCAGCTTTGGACGTACGAAGCAGGCGATTCGATCGAATCGTCGGCAGCAATCGTGGGCGGCACAGTCTTCGTAGGTTCGCAAAAAGGCGAGCTCGTCGCGCTGAGTCTTGAAAACGGATCGGTCTACTGGAAATTCCCGACGGGAAATCCGATCGGCGAGTCGTCACCGGCCTACGGCAGCGGCACGATTTACATCGGTGATTTGGGCGGTTGGCTAAATGCCATAAACGCGAGTGACGGTAAAAAGTTGTGGGCCTTCAAAGCCAACGGCGAGATCAAATCATCGCCCGTGGTGGTTGGCGATCGAGTTTTGATCGGATCATACGATGAAAATCTTTACTGCCTCTCAGCGCGCAATGGTTCGCTGATTTGGAAGTTCAAGACGAATGGACCAGTACACTCGACGCCCGGTATCGCAGACGGCCTGGCGTTCATTGCGGGCTGCGATGAGCTGTTTCGCGCGATTCGAATTTCTGATGGCAAAGAAGTCTTCAACGTGTCGTCAGGTGCTTACACGGGGGCGTCGCCGGCGTTGCGCGGCGGACTCGCATTTTACGGCACGTTCGACAATGAAGTGTTGGGAGTCAATCTCGCGGAGCGCAAAATTGATTGGCGTTATGAGCATCCGCAACGAAAGTTTCCGTTTTATTCGTCGGCAGCGGTGACGAGAGACCGTATAGTCATTGGCGGGCGCGACAAGATGGTGCACGGTTTGACGTTGCAGGGAAAAATGGCGTGGACGTTTACAACGCGCGCGCGCGTTGAATCGTCGCCCGCGATAGCCGGTGACCGCGTGTTTGTAGGATCGAATGACGGGCGGTTTTATGTGCTGAGCTTGAGCAACGGCACGCAAATTTGGGAATTTAATGCCGGCGCGCCACTCTCAGCATCACCGGCCATCGCGAACGGACGTATTGTGATCGGATCCCAGGATGGACGCTTGTATTGTTTCGGTTAGATCCATCCACAGATTACACAGAATTTATCTGCGTAATCTGTGGATAAGCTATTTCAACACTGCGACGACTTCGATTTCAATCTTCGCATCACGCGGCAGGCGCGCCACCTGCACAGTCGTCCGCGCCGGTGGATCACCTTTGAACTGCTTCTTGTAAAGCTCGTTCAACGTGTTGTAGTCGTTCATATCAGCAAGAAACACGGTCGCCTTCACCACGTGATCGATGCTGCTTCCCGAAGCATCCAGCACCGTTGTCAGATTCTTGAACACCTGCTGAAACTGCCCTTCGAAGCCTTCTGCAAGCTGACCCTTCGCATCGACCCCGATCTGTCCGGAGGTAAAGACGAGATCGCCCGTGACGATTGCCGGCGTGAAGAGTCCATTCGGCGGCCCGGTCTTCACTGCACGCCGTTTACCAGTTTGACCAACTGCATAAGACGAAGCACACGCGATGACTACAAACAGCAAAATGAGTTTCTTCACGGCTTTCGACCTCCAAAATACTTCGCCAACGTACTCGTGGCGGGTTTCTGAGTGAGCAGTGATACGACAATCATCAACAACGTCGATCCGATCACCATCGGCACCACTGGCATGAATCCATAGACAGCCGTGCCGCCGGGAGTTCGAGTTAAAATCTCAACGCCTCCGGGCGCCCACACAACTGTCGCTGGTCCAGGCGCCGGCGCCGGCGCCGGAACGATTGATTGCAACACGGCGACAGCAACGACGGTCAACGCGGTCCAAACAGTGACCGCGAGTGCGCCCCACTTCGTGCTTCCTTTCCAGAACAACGCTGCTATCAGCAGTGGCGACAGCGCCGCATAACCGGAGAACGCATACTGGATCGCGAGCTCAAAAATCGTTTCCGGTGCTTGCAAAGCGACAATGTAAGCAAAGAGTGTGATGAGAACGATAAAGAGTCGTCCGGTCTGGACCTGCACCGCCTCCCCGAAGCGGCGCTTACCGCCGTAGAAGGCGAAGACGTCCTCCGTGAACATGGTTGATAGAGCGAGAATTTGCGAGTCGCTGGCCATCACGGCGGCCATGATTCCGGCACCGAGCAATCCAGCGAGCCAGAGTGGCGCATAGTGCTGCAGCAGCAGCATGATCACATCGTCGGCAGCGGCCTTCTCACGCACTTCATCCCGGTGTTCGGGATCCATGGTCTTTCCCTGCGTCGCGAGCACTCGGCGCGCTTCCTGCTTCTCGCGGATTTGCGGAATGTCTACGCGGTTGGCCATCACGCCGAGAAAAACGCACGGCAACCAGATCGCGAGTATGCAGATCGGATAAAAGATGACCGTTTTCTTAAACTGGGCCATCTTGCGTGCGGTCAAACAGAAGATCAGGATGTGTGGAAACGCGATTGCCGAGAGCGGGATAAACGTGTAGCTGAAAAAATAGTACGGCGAGATCCGCTCGCGCGTGAGCAACCATGACGTTGCCGGGGTTGCCTGTAATGCCTGCGCCGCGGTGCGAAAACCGCCCATGCCGATGCCGATGACGGCCAACGCGACCGCGCCGAAGCACAGGAAGAGCACCGTCTGAAAAGTATTGACCCACGCAGTGCCGCGCATGCCGCCGAAGAAAACGTAACTCATCACCACGAGCGCGACGATTGCGCCGCCAAACCAGAAAGGTACAAATCCGCCGCTGATGGTGTAGAGCGTGGTGCCGCCGCCCATGATGCCGATAATGATGTACGGCACGAGCAGCACGGCTTGCACGACGAAGATCACCGTTCCGATGTGACTACACTCCCAACGATCTCGAAACATTTGCACGGGCGTCATGAAGCCGTGCTGCTTACCAAGTGCCCAGACGCGCGTGCCGATCAGGAAGATCGTGAGTGGAATCACGAGACCTGACGAAGAGGCCATCAATCCGAACGTCACGATGCCGTTATTGAATGCATGGCCTGACGATCCGAGAATCGCGAACGCGGTCATGTTCGTGCCGAAGAGTGAGAACAGGAACACGAATGGACCAAGCGAGCGGCTCGCCAGGAAGTAGTCTTCAGCTTCTTCTTTTCCTTTCGCGTGACGAAAAGCAAAGATGCCGATATAGAGAACGGTTGCGAGATACAGGAAAACTACGATTGCGGGAATCAACGGGCGGCGTCCTCCCTGGTATCTGTTTCCTCAACCTCTTGTTCAAGGTGAGACGGCCAGGCATAAGTCACTAGCAGCCACATCAGCAGTGCGGCGGCCACTGAGAAGCATCCTTGATAGAAGAGCCCGATCGGAATGAAACCAAAAACCAGGCGGGAGCTTCGCCAGAACCAGATGTCCTGATGAAGCACGTAAAGTACTACGACAGCAAGAACAAGCAGGAGTTTCTTCACGGAGGCCAGAACTTAGCAAGCCTCTCGAACCAGTGTCAAGCTTTTATAAAAATGTTTGAGTCACAAAAGGCACAAAAAGATGAATAATTCAATTTTGTGCTTTGTGGCCGTTGGTTTTTGCCTTGGTCCGGTGATGACAATCAATGTTGTGTCGCTTGATCATGCGATCGAGGGTCTTGCGATCGACCGAGAGGATACGGGCCGCGGCTTGTTTGTTTCCGCGAGTGTGTTCCAGCACACGGGCAACGTGTCGTCCCTCGATGGTAGAGAGTGTGACCAGGTCGTTATCAACCTGAGCAGAGGTCTCAGGTGAAACGTTTTCATTATGATCCGGTAAGGCGGGTAAAGCGATCGTGATCGCTCTCAATGCGTTGAATAGATCTCTGGAAAATCGTCCTGCCTCAACTTCCTGATCGAGGTTGCAGCTACTGGCAGCTATCACTCGCACGTTAACCTCGCCTGTTTGCACCAGGCGCATGAGAGTCAGTTGCAAGGAAGGACTTGTTTGTGTGACCTCCTCGAGAAACACAGTTCCACCATCTGCTTCCGATAGTCTTGCTTCAATCAACTCCGCAGGTATCTCGGCGCAGTTGATCATTACGAAAGGACGATCGCTGCGGTCGCTGCGATGATGAATGGCGGCAGCCACGAGCTCCTGACCTGCTCCCGGCTCGCCGGTCAACAGGACAGGCGAGTTTGTGCCTGAAACAAGGTCCACCTGTTTCATCATCTCGACAAACGCCTGGCTGCGTCCGGCCAGCTCAATGTCTGAATGGTACGCAGCCGAGCGTGGCGTGGGTGAGGTTCCTTGAACTCCCTCTGCCAGTTCGCGTGCCCGGTTCTCATCTTCTCTCACAAGCGCGTGCGCGTTTCCTGCATTAGCGATACTCGTCATCTCGCTCAACCTCCACTGCCAAAAACTTCCCGGGGATTCGAGAATTAGGAGAGGGACGACAACCTCGCCCTGGCCGTCGTCCCTCTTTCCACGCGCGAGGATTTCACCCTGTTTTCAACGCGCGCGTCTCGTAGGATTTCAATCAAAGCCGCCTGCGACCCATCTTGAGGAGAGCAACACAGAATTCCTGAGGAGAGTGCTGCTCAGCTACCTATTTCGTGGCGACCCCAAGTTGGTGGTCTGATGATTTACCAGTGCCCGAGGCACTCATTAGCCGGGTTCGTCAGATTTGAGAGGTTTCGCCTTTTACGGCAATTACGTAGTACCCAACAAGCACGGGCTATCTAAACCATTCAGCATCTGGAGGTTAAGCGGTAATACAAGGGCGCGCAATTGGGGAGTTTCCTGAATCGGACTCAGACTATTCCTGAGCGTTTTGCCCCACATTGGCAGTTTTGGACCAGTTATTCGACTTCTATGAGCCCCACGATTATCGCGTAACGCACCAGACCGGCGACGTCGTGGATGCCCAGCCGTTCCATTAGCTGAGCCCGGTGAGTTTCCACAGTTTTTACGCTGATCTCGAGGTCCCTGGCAATTTGCTTGGTGGTTCTGCCTTCCGCAATGAGGCGGAGGACTTCGCGCTGTCGCGGGCTGAGGGTGGCGAGGAGATCTCGCTTCGTGGCGCCCCGGCCCTGTTCGATGATCGTGTTCTGCGCGGTTTCCGGGGAGATGTAGCGTTTGCCACTGACCACCGTCCGGATCGCCTCTTCGAGCTCCGTGCTGGCCGCACTCTTTGGTAAGTAACCGGCTGCGCCCTCACGAACGGCCCGGATGGCATATTCACCTGCTTCATGGACCGTCAGGACGATTACTCTGATCTCCGGATACAGCTTGGTTACCTGGTCCAGGACCTCGAAGCCGTTACCGTCGGGCATGGTGATGTCGAGGAGTATGAGGTCGGGGCTGAGTTGTCGGACCAGATCGAGAGCTTCGCTGCCCTTGCCGGCTTCGCCAAGGACGACCACACCATCGATCCTCTCGACGAGGGCTCGAATACCTGCGCGCACCAGCGCGTGGTCATCGGCGATTAACACACGAATCGGGTTCATTTTAACTGGGCTGCCTTGTTTTCTGAGACTCCTCTCAGTGGGGCATAGTGAGTATGAGAATTTAATAAAACCAAAAAACTCGATCCGTTGAGACACATCATTACGAACCTCCCTTGACGCAGTAGGGAGCTAAGATTTGGAGCCTGTTGAGAGGTAAGTGTACTGTGTGCGACGGTCTTGAAGAAAGTGCTGCTTAACGAACACCTTTTTGTAACACGTGTGTCGGAAGTGTTTAGTGAGGCCTGTTTGCGTCGGATTGCAAAAGAGATACAATGCGCGACATGGAACATAAACGCTTTAACTTTCCTCACACAGTACCGCTGGTCCAGTGGGAGAATGGTTCGGTACGAGTGCAAAACTCACGTGTCACTCTGGAAACGATCGTTCACCGGATGCAAATGGGGAATACGGCTGAAGAAATTAACGACAGCTTTCCCACAGTTTCGGTCACGCAAATCAAAGAAATCCTCGCCTGGTACTTCGATAACAAAGCGGATGCCGACCAGTACCTTCAGGAAGTCGAGGAAGAGGGTGAAAGACTTCGCCGGTTGATAGAAAGTCAACCCGGATACAAAGAACGTCGCGAGAAGCTTCTTCGGTACAAAGAAGAGTTTCTTCGCCGCCAAGCGGAATCGAGCAGAACCTAACCTCACTTACATCACGAAAATATGATTCGTCTCCTCACGGACGAAAACGTCGATAACAACATTATGCGAGGGCTATCTCGACGCTTGCCGCACTTGGATTTCGTGTCGGTCAGAGATGTCGGACTAGCCGGTTCAGCCGATCTGGTGGTACTCAAATGGGCTGCTCATGAACAAAGGATTATCCTGACTCATGATCGTAAGACTATGATTCCTGACGCCAACCACTTGGTAGCTCAAGGCGAACCTATGGCAGGAGTGATTTTCGTTCCCGAGCAGTTGGAAATCGGTCGAGCGATAAATGATTTAGTGATGGTACTGGAGATCTATACAGAATCAGATATGCGCAACAGCGTTGAATACTTGCCGCTCTAAACCAACGACGGCGGCAATACGAACTGCCCGAGGTGTGGGCCGGAGTAATTTTGCGCGGTGCGCAGCGCAAGGTCCAACGCCGCTCGCGTCGTCTCGGGCGTGATCACCGCATCTACAAACCCACGCGCGGCTGCGTACTTCGCATCCAGCTCCATATCGTAAGTCTCACGCACCTTATCCATCTCAGCGGTTAACGCTTCTTCAGGCGAACCACCACTCTTCTTCAACTTCTCGAGTTGACTCCCAAACACAGCCTGTACCGCCGAATCGCCTTCCATCACTCCCATGCGACCGGTGGGCCAACTAAAGATGAAATCGGGATCAAAGCCCTGCCCCGCCATCGCGTAGTAGCCCGCGCCCGAAGCGTGATTCACAGTCAGAACGATCTTCGGAACAGTCGCGGTCGCCATTGCTTCGACAAACTGCGCCCCAGCGCGAATTATTCCGGAGTGTTCAGCGTCAGACCCGATCATGAATCCGGAAACATCCTGCACAAACAATAATGGCGTGTGATGTCGATTGCAGGTCTCGATGAAGTAAGCGACTTTCTCCGCCGACTCCGTATAAATGATCCCACCAAAGCGCGGTGGCTTGCCGCCGGGCACGCGCACCATTCCTCGATGATTCGCAATCACTCCGACCTGGATTCCACCAACACGACCGTGACCCGTGATCATCTCCTTCGCATAGTCAGCCTGAAACTCGTCAAGATGACCATCGTCGAGCAAACACTCGAGCAACTTTCGCACGTCGTACGGCTGCCGGTGATCTTCGGGAATGATTTCGTAGAGTTCTTCGGCTGGTCGTAAAGGCTCGCCGGCGGAATCAGTCGCACTCACAGGCTTTGATAACTCAGACACAAACTCACGAATCTTCTCGATGCACGCTTGATCGTCGGCAACTCGATAGTGCGCTACACCTGACAACTCGTTATGCGTACGAGCACCACCAAGCGTCTCATTGTCGATTGTCTGTCCAGTCGCGCCTTTCACAAGATTAGCGCCACCAAGACCCATGAACGACGTTCCCTCAACCATGATGATGATGTCTGACAGCGCCGGCAAATAAGCACCACCCGCGATGCACGGCCCCATCACCGCCGAGATCTGCGGCACTTTCAAATAACGACGCATGATCGAGTTGTAATAAAAGATCCGCGAAGCGCCGTACTGGCCCGGGAAAACACCGCCCTGGTACGGAAGGTTCACGCCCGCCGAGTCGACGAGATAAATAATCGGCACGCGCGAGCGCATCGCGATCTCCTGCGCGCGCAGAATCTTCTTGATCGTCTCCGGCCACCACGAACCCGCTTTCACCGTCGCGTCATTCGCAACCACGACGACTTCCCTACCCTCAACGCGACCAACCACAGTGACGACGCCCGCCGCCGGCGCGCCACCTTCATACTGGTCAAACGCCACCAGCAATCCGATTTCCTGTGAATAAGAATCCTTATCGAGCAGCAACTCGATCCGTTCTCGTGCCGTCAACTTACCTTGCTGGTGCTGGCGATCGATCTTGTCCGGTCCGCCACCAGCGCGCAGCCGCGTCTCGAGTTGCAGAAGTTGATCGGTGAGCTCGCGCAGGCGCGACGGTTGTTTTGTAGCAGTACCGCTATCAGACTTTTTCATCAGTTGTGTTTAATGAACCTTATTTTGCTGCCCAGATCGTACGCAACAGTGTATTGGCGTCCATCGACGAAGGAAAACCTTCAACAATAGCGACCCGCGAACCGCGCAGCTCGAGCGCGACTCCACCGTTTGAAGTTTGCCATTCGACCCGATCGCCAGTCGATTTTAATTCTTGCGCGTCAGCATATCGCTTCGCCGTGCGCTTTGCATAAGCATCGAAAAACTCCCGCGCATCGAGCGGCGTGTCCCATGCAGTTAACTGTGCGACAAAGAACTCATTCGGCTTGCTGGTTTCATAAAGCGCGAAATGATCTCCGCCCCAACCTGCCGACGCTTGCTTCGAAACCGTTGCGTCATTCAAAAACTCGTCGAGGACCAAATAAGTTCCCCACTCGCCATTCACATCGTCATCGATCTTTTTCCAGGTTGGTCCAAGAACACTTTTCAAATCCGGCAGCTCAACTTTCTGCGGGGCCTCGTAAGAAAAGTATTTCTCAGCATGAAGGATTTGTTCAGTCGATTGCGGCAGTTTTTTAAACGCTCGCGAAACTGTTTCCCAGCCTCCACGCTTGTAGAGCTGCTCGGCCCACTCCGAGCCTTCCTGATAAGGGAACAACAACGACTCGCGTAGTGCGCGTGGAGCTTGTTTGTACTGCTCCATTGTGTCTCCCTGTCCGCGTAAGCTGCGCAGGAAGGCAAACGTAACCAACGGATTCTTCTCCATGTAGAGCTTCATCGCGAGTGTGGCATCGCCTTCAACCAGCGTGTGCGCTGCGAGCTGGGCATCAGAATCTCCCTTGGGCCAATGCTCGAACCGCTTGAGATTGAAGTGCTGATCCTGGAGTGCGTGAGTAAGCTCATGGGCCATGACTGGCTTCTGACCTTCGAGATCGATCCAATCGGCGAGATAAAACTGCTGTACCTTGGGATCGTAGTAGCCCGCAACCTGTTCCGTCAGGAGCTTGATCAGAAACGAACGGTAAGCAAAATTTTGCGGCGCCAGACCGAAGACCTTGAGCACCACTTCAGCAGCATGCATCTCGGCGGGAGTCGTGTCGGTGTCGAGATTCCTGATTACCATGCGCTCGATCTGACTGCGAGACTGGGCGCCACTCTTCACCGATCTTAGTATCGAGAGCTCGCGAAGCTCGCTCGTTTCCCTGAGCATCTCCGCCGTCGTCGAGACCACCGCTGCATGCTGAGTACGGCTTGCTGCCCCGGTTTGGGCCTGTCCTTTTGGCAGGAAACTGCCCATACCGAGACAGAACACGATCAACAGGGCCAGCCCCGCGGTAATTTGCTTTGACATATTGGTCTTACACTCTTATAGTCCGCTAAACGTTTACAGCTAAACCAAGGATCGGGAATTCCTCTTCGCTATGAGTTCAGAAGGCTTTGCTCAGATGACAAGCCCTGCCCCTGAAGATGTTTTCGACGTTTGGCACGAAACGTTGCTTCGTGTGCGTTACGCCGAAACGGACAAAATGGGCATCGTTTATTATGCCAACTATTTAGTTTGGTTCGAAATCGGCAGAACGGATTACTGTCGCGCCCGCGGTTTTTCTTATCGCGACATGGAAGAAAATGAAGACGCGTTCCTCGTTGTCGCTGAGTCGTATTGCCGCTACAAAGCTCCCGCCTATTATGATGATGAGCTAATAGTTCGCACCCATATTACAGAATTACGTAAACGCTCACTTCGTTTCGGATACGAGATCGTACGCGCTTCCAACGGGCAGGTTGTCGCCGAGGGTGAAACCGGACACGTCATCACTGATTCACGTGGGCGGGTGCGCTCGTTTCCCGAAGGATATGCGCAAAGATTGTTAGCTCCGCCATTGATCAAGGGCCATCCCGGCGCAATGGTGCCAAGCGAAACCGCACCTGAGTAAACTTCGGATGTAAGTCCAATAGGTCGTATCCGACTTATATTTCTTCCTGTCACAACTTTTCCCGCCACGGTGTTTCTGATTCAGAGCCCCAGATCTTTTGTAACTTTTTTCAACTTCGTTCGTTTTACTTTCAGAGCCGGTGCCTGACACCGGAACCAAATCGAAAGCCTCGTCGCTACTTCCGATAGCAACGAGGCTCTGGATGACAATACAAGTTCGATCGCCTCGCGGCGCTCAAGCTGCATCGTCGACGCCCGCATCTTAGCGCACCCGGTGGACGAGCTTCAACCTAGGGAGGGTCCTACCATGCGCCGCTTTGCGATCCCGTTTGCCCTTGTCTCCCTGCTGGTCCCAATAACGGTCTTCTCTCAGACGCGAACCCCCGAAGCTGCTCTCAATCACTTCAACGACGCCTTGAAAAAAGGCGGTAACGGCGACTTCGACGGCGCGATTGAAGAATATACCCGCGCCATCCGCCTGAGCTCGCACTTCAATATAAGCAAGAGCTCCGACAGCCGTTTAGGTAACTCACTGACTGATTACTCAGCGGAAAGCGTCACCGTCGTCGATCCCTTTACCGCAAACGCTTACAACAATCGTGGCCTCGCGCGCTTCAGGAAGAACGATTACGCAGGCGCCATCGAAGATTTCAATCAGGCCCTGAAGATCAGACCCGGCCTGGCCGACATCTACCTGAATCGGTCCGCGTCGTTCCGCGCGAAAGGCGATCTGCAAGCCGCGATGAAAGATCTCGATCGGGCACTCGTACTAAGAAAGGACTTCTTTGAAGCCTACAGTAATCGCGGTAGTTTGAAACTGGATCTCGGAGACTCTGCCGGCGCGCTCATCGATCTCAATCGATCTATCGAAATCAATAACCGCGTTGCCGAACCGTATTACCAGCGCGGTTACGTCTATATCGAGCAGAAAGATTATGACCGTGGTATCGCCGACTTTGAGCGTGCGATCAAGCTTGACCCGAGAATGGCGTGGGCTTACCAGGGACGCGGCACAGCCTTGATGTTGAAGGGGAAGATGCTGGAAGCGATTGAGGATTTCAATCGGGTGGTCGAGTTCGATCCGCAAATCCCATGGGCCTATTTCAATCGAGGACTCGCAAAGGTGTATCTCGGACGCGATAGCGAAGCGCAATCAGATTTCGATGAATGTCTACGCATGCGACCCGAGATGAAGGCTAACCTCGATGCCCGAATTGACCTGGCAAGAAAACTGCGCCACATCGGAAACTCGCAGGAATAGTTTTAGCCACAAAAAGGCACAAAAAGCACAAAAGGAGATTTTGATTAAGTCCTTTTACATTTTGTGCTTTTTGTGCCTTTTTGTGGCTAACTAATCGTGGCTCAGGTTAAGGCGCTGAATGTTGTTTGCTTTTCCGGTGGCTTCATCAATGTCCAACACGGCGGCGCAGATCCTCACCTGCCCCGTTGAATGTTCCGCACGCCGTGCCGTCACTGAAGTAAACCGCGCGATCACGTCTGACTTGTCCATTCCAATTACGCCGGCGTAGCTACCCGTCATGCCGAGGTCCGTCAGATATGCGGTGCCGCCGGGCAAAATTCTTTCATCAGCCGTTTGCACGTGAGTGTGCGTGCCGCAGACTGCCGACACACGACCATCAAGATGCCATCCCATCGCGACTTTTTCAGACGTGGCTTCCGCGTGAACATCAACGATGCGAACTTTTGCTTGTGCGGGCAACGAATCGATCATCTCGTTGATTATGCGGAACGGATCGTCAGAGGGCGGCATGAACACGCGCCCCATCACATTCATCACAGCCACTTGCGTCCCGTTCACATCCCCAACCCAGTAACCACTGCCGGGCGTGTGGGGCGGGTAGTTTGCCGGACGAAGCAGTCGCGGCTGTTTACGGATGTATTCGATCGCTTCCTTTTTATCGAAGATGTGATTACCGGAAGTCATTACGTCGATGCCGTTCGCAAACAGTTGTTCGCATAACTGCGGCGTGACGGAAAAACCACCTGCGAGGTTCTCCGCGTTCATGATCGCGAAGTCGATCTGGTGTTGCTCGCGCAGATCCTGAATACGATCGAGCACGGCTATGCGCCCAGGCTTCGCGACCACATCTCCGATCATTAGAACTTTCATATGAAGAATGGTAGTGAGAATAAAAAAAACCGCGATTCACGACTCGCGGTTTCTGGCAGGAGGGAAATCCGCATTTGCCGTTCCGAAGCCGTAATTGAACCTGCACAAACAGGTGGGTGACCTCTTAATGTCGCAGCCTCTGGCAGTTCTTAACGATGAAGAAATGCACTGGCGAAACGACCTCGGTCTCCCTAATCAACGGCGTTGGCTCAATCATCGTACACTCGGTGACGAACACCGCAGAACGTTTCCCTCCGCCGCCACGGATAGTAGCATAAATGGCCGCAAAAAAGCACAAAAGGCACAAAAGAAGATCTGAAAATAACTGGTTTTATATTTGTGCTTTTTGTGCCTTTTTGTGGCGAGATCTTCTTGTGCTTTTTTGTGGCTAACCGAGGGTGAGTTTGCCGGCGCCGCCCTGCTCGTTTTCGAGGCTGGTTCGCACCTTCAACAAGCGGTCGAGCATCTCAGCACACTCGGCGCTGCGCGCTGCGAGTTGTGAGTCAGCCTGCTCGTGCATGTTCTTCAGGCGATGTAGCTCATCGGCGATGTGTAATGCTGCGAGGATCGCTACCTTTAAAGAGTCAACCGTAAGTGTGCCCGATGAGATCTCTCTCATGCGGCTGTCTACGAACTCTGCGAGTTGAATGATGTATTCAGTATCACCGTCAGACCGAATATTGTAGGTCTGATTGTAGATCTCAACACGAATGGTGGGACTGCTGGTACTGGCTTCCATACTGCCTTTATTGATCACGCGTCCTAACCCGGAGCTCATCTGAGCTCCTCTGCCATCTCGGGATCGAGAGCAGCGACTGCATCCAGCATGGCTTCGACTTTCATGCGAATGGTCTCACGTTCAGCAAGCAGCTTCTCGACCTGATTCTCGAGGCGCTCTTTCTCATTAAGCACGTTGCCCATGTCGCGGTGAATGAGCGCTAGTTCCTTTTCCAGGTTCTCTTTTTCCTGTCGCAGCGTTTTGGTGAGCTCGATGGTGCGATAGATCTTATCTTCCAAGTGAGAAAACTTTTCCAAGCCTGACAGACCTACCATCTTTATCTCCCGCTGTAGTTAGATTGAAAAGCGCGAGTGGATTATCCGCCTTCACGCCTGCGAGCGCAAGACTCATTTTGTAATCATGCCGGATTTATTTTTAACGCTGCTCCGCGGCGAACGTTTGGAGCAACGCGGCAGTAACACGCGAGTGCGACTCTTCGACTTCTTCGTCCCGCAGAGTGCGATCGTCGGAGCGGTATTCGAGCCGCAGAGTCACCGAGCGTTTCGACGATTCAATGTTCCCGCCTTCGAACGTGCCGACAAGCTTCACACTGCGGCAATCAGCCACGTGTTGGTTGTTAACCGCGGCAAAGATCTCATCAAGCGAGACGTTGCGATTGACGAGCAGCGAGATGTCGCGCGTCACCGAAGGATATCGAGGCAAGGGTGAATACTGGATCGCTTTCGCAGGTCCACTCAACAACGCGCCAAGGTCCAACTCGAGCACGTAAACCGGTTGGCGAAACTTATACGATGCGGCCACGTTTTCAGCGAGTCTGCCGATCGTGCCGATTGCTTTACCATCACCGCTACTGATCAGGGCGGTTTGCCCCGCTCGCAGATGACGAGTTGAGGTGGGCGTGAATCGCAACCCGCTCAGGTTCATCCAATCGACAGCGGTTTCCAAAGCGCCTTTGAGATCAAAAAAGTCGAGCTCGCGTTCACCCTGCGCGCGGTCCTCTTCGAGCGCGCTTCCGGTTGCAACTACTCCCAGCGCAAGTGTCTCATCAGGCAGCTCGCCGGCTTTCGAAGTCGAGAAAATGCGCCCGATTTCGAACAAACGCACGTCGCGAATACCATGATTGAAGTTGTGACGCAGTGAAGAAAGCAAACCCGGCAAGAGAGTCGAGCGCATCCACGCCGCCTCTTCGATAATCGGATTTGCGAGCTGCGGCTGATCGTTCTCGTGTCCCGCGAGCGTTGGGATCAGATCGAAGCGCGACTCCTGCGGAATGAAACTGAAATTGATCGCTTCGTCGTAGCCGAATGCATTCAACGCACGTCGCAAGGAACGTTGCTGCATCTCGAACGGCTGGTACTCGCCTGAATGGCTCGACGGCGGCAGCTCCGATCCAATCTTCTCGTAACCAGTGTGTCGCGCGACTTCCTCGACGAGGTCTTCTTCCTGCTCGACGTCGACACGCCACGACGGCACCTTGAAGCTCATTCGATCTTTCGACTCACCCGTGCGCTCAAAACCGAGCCCCGTAAGTATGCGCACAATCTCACCATTATCGACTAAGAGCGACGTGAGTGCCGGGATCCGTGCCGGGTGAAGATCAACAACACGCTCGCTGAACGGTTGCGGGTAGACGTCGATCGCGTCTTCCGTTGCAACACCTCCTGCAAGCGCACAGATCAATTCGACGCAGCGCTGCTGTGCTCGCAGCACGCCTTCTGGATCGGCGCCGCGCTCGAATCGTCTCGATGCTTCGGTGTCCATCCCGAGCTTGCGTGCAGTTTGTCTGACTGACTGCGGCGCAAAATACGCGCTCTCGATCAGCACGTCAGTGGTCTGGGTCGAGATCTCGGAATCTTCACCGCCCATGATGCCAGCCAGCGCCACTGCTTTCTCAGCATCGGCGATCACGAGCATGTCGTTAGTAAGCGTTCGCTCCACGCCATCGAGAGTCTTGAGCTTTTCACCGGCATTAGCACGACGCACGACGATCCTTCGACCGCCGAGTTTGGCGAAGTCAAAAGCGTGCAGGGGCTGGCCCAACTCGTGGAGCACGTAGTTGGTGATGTCGGCGACGTTGTTGATCGGACGCTGCCCGATCGTTTCGAGACGCTTCACCAGCCAATCCGGTGATGGACCAATCTTCACACCACGCACGAGCCGCGCAGCATATCGCGGACACAGATCCGGGTCTGCAATCTCGACGGACGTGAATTCAGCAGCGCGCCCGCCGGTTTTTGGCGCCTCGGATTCAGCCAGACGAAGGTGACCTTTTTCAATCACCGACACTTCGCGAGCGATGCCAACGTGCGACAGGCAGTCAGGCCGGTTTGAAGGCACTTCGACGTCGATCACGGCGTCGCCGTTGTGCTCTTCGACCGCGTCAATCGCCAGACCAACCATCGTCAGCCGCTCTCTTATTTCAGCGGGACTGAGCTTCGTATCAGTAAGCTCTTTAAGCCACTCGTAACTGATAAGCATTATTCAAATTTTTCCAGGAACCTGACATCGTTCTCGAACAGCAAACGGATGTCGTCGAGCTCGTACATCAACGCGCACATGCGATCGATTCCGAGGCCAAACGCGAACCCCGAATATTCCTGTGGATCGACGCCGACCGCGCGCAGAACATTCGGATGCACCATGCCGGAACCGCCTAGCTCGATCCAGCCCGAGTTCTTACAAATGCGACAACCACTTCCCTTGCATTTGAAGCAACTGAAATCAAACTCAGCGCTCGGCTCTGTGAACGGAAAGTACGACGGGCGAAAGCGCGTGACCGTGTCCGCTCCAAACATTCGTCGCAAAAACTCAGCCACCGTGCCCTTCAAGTGCGCCATCGTGATGCCGCGATCGACACACAGTCCTTCGACCTGGAAGAACATCGGATTGTGCGTGGGATCAGGAGTGTCGCGACGAAAGACCCGGCCTGGTGCGATCATCCGGACGGGCGCGCCGCGACGCTGCATCGCGTGAATCTGCACGGTCGACGTCTGTGAGCGAAGCGCGAAGCCGTCAGTGGTGTAGAACGTGTCCTGCCACGCGCGCGCCGGATGATTCTCGGGAATGTTGAGCGCGGAGAAGTTGTAGAAGTCGGTTTCGATCTCGCGATCGTCTTCGATCGCGTAGCCGAGTGCGACGAAGACATCTTCGAGACGCTCGCGCAGCAGCGTGATCGGATGACGATGACCAGAGCGTGGACGTCGCCCGGGCATCGTGACGTCGATACTCTCGCGCGCCGTTCGCTCGTTCTCTATATAATTTCCTAAACTAAGCTCGAACTGATCGAGCATAGTCTCTAACTTGTCTTGAGTGGCTTGAACCAATTGGCCAAACCCTGCTCGCTCCTCAGGCGCAACTCGTCCGATTAATTTTTTAGCAGCCGCCAAATCGCTCTTTTTCCCAAGATACCGAGTGCGCAGCTCAGCCACAGCACGCTGTTCGCTAATCGCTGCATCGAGACCAAGAGTAGAAAGCGTAGACGGATCACTACTAAAAGAAGCAAAGCGTCCGAAGTCTTGCTCGAACGCTTTGGTAATTGATTCCACCTGAGCTTGAGGTGATTGATCAGTCATTTCACAGGATTTTCAGAATTAACAGGATGTCTAGTTTTTCTTAACCGCAACCCACTTCCCTTGCAGTTGGCCCGAGTAGTCAAACTCGCCCGAAAGTTTTCCTTCGATTACAGTGGCGCTCAACGCGATCGTGCCGTTGGAACCTTCCAGCGAAAACACTAGCTTTCCGTCTTTCCAGGTGCCTTCCTTGATGGTCGCTTCACCTAGTTGCGAAGTGCTGTTACCAGAAACTTTATCGCCGTCGATTTTCAGCGTGAGCAAAAACGGAAACGGCTGACCATTCGCATCCGCAACTGCTTCCCATTGACCATTGAGATCAACTGCGCCACGACCGGCAGCGACAGTCGGAGCAGATTCAGGAACGGCCGCAGCAGCCGCAGTAACCTTTTTCAGAGTTACCGGCACCTTCTCCGTACCATGCATCAGATTGCCGACGAGTTTGTCACCATCAACTTTACCGGCAAACATCGCGTCTTTTCCAAAGTTGAGCGTGAGCGTGCCGTTCTCCAGCTTTCCGTCAGTCACTTCGACGGTCATAGTGCCGTGAGTCGCACGTCCGGTGATTTTTCCGGCGTCACTTTTCAGCTCGAGCGTGACCTTCTCCTCAGTCGTTGCTCCCGGTCTCTTCACCATCGCCTCGTACGTGCCCGAGATGTTCGCAGGCGCGGTCTGGGCCATAGCAACGATGCTGCCAAGCAGGAACGTGAGCGTCAGTAATAGGGTCTTATGTTTCACTGATTTATTCCTTTCACCAGTTAGGCGGCTTTGTTTTGTTGTTCACGCTCGAGCGCAGCCTTCGCGTGTCCGACCACTTCAGCAAACGATTCCGGTTGATGTACGGCGAGGTCCGCTAAAACTTTGCGATCGAGATCGATCTCCGCCAGCTTCAGACCGTGCATCAACTGCGAGTAGTTCAAACCATTCAAACGAGCCGCCGCGCCGATACGAACAATCCAGAGGCTGCGAAAATCGCGCTTCTTCAACTTGCGTCCGGTGTAGGCAAAATTCAAACCTCGCTCAACTGACTCTTTCGCGGACCGGTAAAGTTTCGACTTCGTGCCGCGATAACCCTTTGCCAGCTTTAATATCTTCTTGCGTCTCTCGAGACGTTTGTTGCCACGTTTTGCTCTGGGCATATGATTCCTCCCTTTTATTATTAGATCCATCCACAGATTACACAGATTGTTTTTAAGAAATCTGTGTAATCTGTGGATGGCTTTTTATTAATCCCTACCGTAAGGCAACATCGACATCACGCGATCGTGGTCTGACTTCGAGACGAGCACATCGATATCGAGATGGCGCTTTCGCTTATTGGTCTTCTTCGTCAATATGTGTCGCGCATGCGAATGGCCACGCTTGATTTTCCCAGTGGCCGTCAGCCGCACACGTTTGGCTGCCCCTTTATGGGTTTTAAGTTTTGGCATGATTGATTCCCTTCTATTAATTAGCTACTGATTGGTGGCGGGCGCTTCCGGCTTCGCGCCACCACCACCAGTCTTATGTCTCTTTGGCCCAAAGATGATGAACATCTGGTTCCCTTCCATCCTTGGCCGTGCTTCAACTTCACCTACGTCCACGAGGTCCTTCTCCAGTTTCTCCAGTATTCGCGCACCCAATTCACGGTGCGTCATTTCGCGGCCGCGAAACCAGATCGTGGCTTTCACTTTGTCGCCCTCCTGGAGCCACTGGCGCGCATGCTTCATGCGATAGTCGTAGTCGTGATCGTCGGTTCCCGGCCGGAACTTCACTTCCTTGACCGTGATCGTCACCTGCTTCTTCTTCGCTTCGTTTGCCTTCTTCTTCGCTTCGTACTGGTACTTTCCGAAATCGATGATGCGACAAACCGGAGGATCGGCGTTGGGAGCGACCTCGACCAGGTCTAGTCCCTTTTCCCGGGCGGCGCGCACGGCATCGCGCACGTCCATCACGCCCAGTTGTTCTCCCTCGTCACCAATCACGCGCACCGCAGGCACGCGAATTCTCTCGTTGATACGGATCGCCGGCGCGCGCCGGTTATCAGGACGCTGACCGCGACCTCGAAAGCCTGTAGCTATTCCACACCTCCTAAGATTGAGGCCATCCGCAGATTACACAGATTCAATTATCTGTGTAATCTGTGGATTGCTGTTGTTTGTCAACGCGCGGGTTTTAACTAACCGCTGCGCCATCTCTTTGAACTCAGCAATGGACATCACACCGATGTCGCCCTTTGCACGTTCTCTTACCGCCACCGTTCGCTGCTCCATCTCGCGATCGCCGAGCACGAGCATGAACGGCACTTTCTGTAACTGTGCGTCACGTATCTTCGCACCAATCTTTTCGCTTCGCAGGTTTGCTTCAACACGAAAACCCGCTGCGCGAAGCTCACGGGCTAATTCGTCCGCGTATTCATTAACTCGATCCGTGATCGGCAACACTGCGACCTGCACGGGCGCCAGCCACATCGGGAACGCTCCGGCGTAATGCTCGATTAACACACCGAAGAAACGTTCCATCGATCCAAACAACGCGCGGTGAATCATGATCGGCCGGTGCGGTTTATTATCTTCACCGATGTACTCGAGCTGAAAACGTTCCGGTAAATTGAAGTCAAACTGGACCGTGGTCAACTGCCACGCACGACCGATCGCATCCTCGACACGAATGTCGATCTTCGGCCCGTAAAACGCTGCCTCGCCTTCAACACGCTCGTACTTAATGCCGCGGCTATCCAAGGCATCCTTGAGCGCCGCTTCGGCACTTTCCCAATCTTCGTCCGCGCCAAAAAAGAGACTGTGGTCATCACCTCTGACGGAAAGGTCAACCTTGTAGTCCTTAAAGCCAAACGTGTCGTAGACGTTGAAAGCAAAGTCGATGCAACTGACAATCTCGGCGCGCACCGTTTCCGGCGTGCAGAAGATGTGCGCATCATCCTGCGTAAACCCGCGAGCGCGAATCAGCCCATGCAACGCGCCCGAAAGCTCAGCTCGATAGCACGTGCCAAGCTCAGCGTAACGCAGCGGCAAATCCCTGTAAGAATGCTGTGCAGACTTATAGATCCCAATGTGAAACGGGCAGTTCATCGGCTTGATGCGAAACTCCTGCCCTTCGAACTCCACCGGCGAGAACATCGAGTCGGCGTAATTGATTTCATGCCCGCTCGTGAACCAAAGCTCACGTTTGGCAATGTGCGGCGTGAAGACCAGACCATAACCACGAAGCAATAGCTGCTCGCGCAGGTAGTCTTCCATCTCCTTGCGGATCGCGCCGCCTTTCGGGTGCCAGAAGATCAAACCCTGGCCGTAGTCTTCCTGGATCGAAAACAAATCGAGCTCGCGGCCCAGACGACGATGATCGCGCTTCTCAGCTTCTTCACGTTGCTTGAGCCAGGCATCGAGCTCTTCCTGCGTGAAGAAAGCCGTTCCGTAGATTCGCTGCATCTGCTGTTGCGACGCGTCGCCTTTCCAGTAAGCGCCGGCGAGCGACAGCAGTTTGAACGCCTTCAACTTGTTCGTGTTCGGCACGTGTGGACCAAGACAGAAGTCGATGAACGGTGAGCCGTCGATATAATAAACACTCACAAAATCGCCGGCCTTCTCGTCGATCAGCTCACACTTCAGAGGCTCGTCGCGTTCACCAAACACGCGTAGTGCTTCGTGTTTGGAAATCTCCTCGCGTCGATAAACAAGGTTCTTGCTCGCGATCTGCTTCATCCGTTTTTCGATGGCAGGCAGATCGGCTTCCGTGAGCGGCTGTGGCGTGATCACGTCGTAGAAGAAACCGTAACGCAGATCGTCGAGCAGCGCTGGTCCGATGCCGAGTTTCGTTCCCGGGAAGAGATCGAGCACGGCCGCAGCGAGGAGATGGGCGGTGGAGTGACGCAGCACTTCGAGACCGGCACGCGTTTGCGGGACGATGGGTTCGATCTGAACGGATTCGCCGTTGCTGCCACGAACGGTGTCGAGTGGCGCCGTTAGATCCACTTCGCGATCGCCGATCTTCGCTGCCAAAGCCTGTTTCGCCAGATCGCGATCGAGCTTTTTGAGGGCTTCAGCCACCGTCGCCGAATCGGGCACGGGAACCGGTTCACCGTTTTTCAGTTGTACATTGATCTCGCTCATTTAAATCACCCCTTACGCGCCAAAAAGACCTGGATTCCGAACAACCAGGCGCGTGCGGGGACTACCACAAAGACCTGAGTCCCAAGGCCGAAGACGATACCTACGATTTACGATTCACCTAATTTTGGTTACTTCAGCTGATCGGATTCGATAGGAGCGCCTTCGCCGCGCGCCCGCCTGGTGCGGGTCGGCAATTAAAAAGTAAAGAATCGAGTAGTTGTTCGATTCATGCGAAGGTCTTCCGGAGCTTCCTATCAAAAATTAGAAATTACCCAAGTAACGAGGGCCGATTCTAGCAAAGCCCCTCAAATCCGGCAAGTTAGCCACAGACGACACAGATTACACGGATGACCAATTTAATCCGTGTTATCTGTGTCATCTGTGGCTAAAATAACCCAGAGATCCAATAACTTCTAGGAGACATCACGCATGCGCTCTGCATTTCGCGGTTTAGTCGCCATTTCCCTGCTCTGCTGTTTTCTGGTCCAGATCGCTGCACAAACTGCGGTCGGCGAGATGCGGAGTGCGATCGAGCGATACACACTCGACCGCGGCAGTCTCGCGCGAACCTATCCCGTCCAATACTCTCGCGCGCGTAGTGACCGCTTCAAGAAGTTCTACGAAGAGTGGCTGGCTTCACTGAAGAGTCTCGACTTCGACTCGATGAGTCAGGACGGCAAGATCGATTACCTGCTCTTCAAGAACCATCTCGAGTACGAGCTGCGACAGCTCGACATCCAATCGCGCCAGCTCAACGAGATCGAGCCGCTCGTTCCCTTCGCCGCGAGCATCATCGATCTGGAAGAAGCACGCCGGCGCATGGACCCGATCGATTCCGCAAAGATCGCCGCAACGTTGAATGATCTAAGGAAACAGGTTGACGAACGACGACGCGCGGTCGAGCTCGGCCTGCGAAGCGAAGCACGCGGTGGCGACACCAGCACCGATCCAACGCGCTTGAAGAAGACCGTTGCGAATCGCGCTGTCGCTGCCATCAACGGCCTGCGCGCCAACCTGCGCAACTGGTACACGTTCTATAACGGCTACGATCCGATGTTTACGTGGTGGAACGAGGAGCCGTACAAAACGCTCGACCAGTCGCTGACAAACTACGCCACGTTCCTATCCGAGCGCATCGTGGGCATTCGTTCAGCAGAAGCTCCGCAAACACAACCAGGTCCGAACCGTGGACCAGGTGGTTTTCAAGGTAGCGGGCAACGTCCCGGCAGCAACGCGGCGCGACCCGGAGACTCGAGCGACATCGTCGGCGATCCGATCGGGCGTGAAGCGCTTCTCGTCGAGCTGCGCTCGGAGATGATTCCGTACACGCCGGAAGAGATCATCGCCATCGGCGAAAAGGAAATGGCGTGGTGTGAAAACGAGATGAAAAAGGCGTCGCGCGAGCTCGGTTACGGCGACGATTGGAAGAAAGCGCTCGAGCACGTCAAGAATCTTTACGTCGAACCCGGCAAGCAGCCGCAGATGATCCGCGACCTCGCGCTCGAAGCGATCAAGTTTGTCGAAGATAACAAACTCGTGACGGTTCCTGAGCTGGCAAAAGAAACCTGGCGCATGGAAATGATGACACCCGAGCGACAGCTTGTCAGTCCATTCTTCCTCGGCGGCGAAGTGATCCAGGTTTCTTTTCCGACCAACACGATGGCCCACGAGCAGAAGATGATGAGCATGCGCGGCAACAATATCTATTTCTCGCGCGCGACTGTGCATCACGAGCTGATTCCGGGTCATCACCTGCAAGGCTTCATGTCGGCGCGTAACAAGCCGTATCGCGCCATCTTTGGTACGCCGTTCTGGAGCGAGGGAAATTCGCTTTACTGGGAATTGTTGTTGTGGGACCTCGGTTTTGCCAAAACACCCGAACAGAAGATCGGCATGCTCTTCTGGCGCATGCACCGCTGCGCGCGCATCATCTTCTCACTCAGCTTCCATCTCGAAAAGATGACGCCGCAGGAATGTATCGAGCTACTCGTAAACAGGGTGGGCCATGAGCGTGACAACGCCACTGCCGAAGTGCGACGCTCGTTTGACGGCAGCTACGGTCCACTCTATCAAATCGCGTATCTGATTGGCGGATTGCAGCAAATGGCGATGCACAAAGAGCTAGTCGACTCCGGCAAGATGACCAATCGCGCCTACAACGACGCGCTCTTAAAAGAAAACCGTATCCCGATCGAGATGCTGCGGGCGGCGATAACGAATCAGAAATTGACTCGCGACTTCGTCACTAACTGGCGTTTTTATGACCACAGATGACACGGATAAAAATCCGGATCTAATCCGCGTATCCGCGGCTAAATTATCTTCCATACGCGAGACGTAGTTTCACGAACATCGGTTCGGTGGGTTTGACGCTGGGGCGGTAGAAGAGGAGTTGAGGGGGCGGGGCGCTCGCGGTTAAGGCGCGGGTGCGCGCGTCCTTTTCTTCTTTGGTCCAGGATTGGCCGGCCATCGCCATCTCCATGCGGCCGACACTCGAGCCCCACGATTTCTCCCAACTCGCCACCTGCTCGTCCGTAAGCTTCAGTGCCTTGTCAGTGATATTGATGCCTTCGAGTCGCGTGGGCGTGACGATCACGCTCATCACTTCCGCAACGTGATCCGACCGGCTCTTCTTCATCACGAAAAATGGCGGGCTGTCGTCCTGCGCGGGAATGTCCAGGAGTCTTCCGATCGCGACCTGATTATCACCACCACCCGTGCGCTTCGTCGGAAAGATCAAGTAAGGCTCGCCGAGCGATCCGTCTGCATACTGTTCGCGATCGATGATGTACACAAAACCCGCGCGCACTGCTTCTACACTGATTCGTATTCGGTCCCCCTGGACCAGTCTCGTAGTTGCAGAGATACGTTCAGGTGTCCACTCAGTATTGTCATCATGAACAATCAAACGCTCACCGGAATCAGTTCGACGCGGCGGGCGCAGTCGCCAGAGAGTCATCCCCACAACTGTTTCAGGCGCGACATTGTTGACCGGCACATTCGGTGTCGCGTTGCGATAAGCGCGTCGCCGGTTCGTGCTCTGCTTTGTCGTCGAGCTGCTAAACGCGGTGTCCCAAAGTTTCCGCGTCATGTCTTCCGGCCTTTGGGCTGAGATCGACAACACGAGCAGGATCAGCAAAGCAAAAATCAAAATAACTCTCATTTCCACTCTCCTTGCATCACGAACGGCGCCCAGAAGTACGGCGACTGCCATTGCCGCGCACGCAACATCTCGATCTGCGCCGCTCGTAATGCTGCCGCCGGTGTTTTATTGCTGCGCAACATCTCCGTGTAGAGCCGCTGCATCAACGAAGCCGTGGCCTTATCGTTAACATTCCAAAGACTCACAACAACTCGACGCGCACCCGCGTACATGAACGCGCGCGTCAAACCCTCAAGCCCTTCACCCGTGACTTCTTTTCCGAGCCCGGTTTCACACGCACTCAACACGACCAGCTCAGCAGGCAGCTTGAGATTGTAAATGTCGTGCGTGCGCAGAAATCCATCCTGCGGCTTTCCATCTTTGTCGAACATCGAAAGCACGACTGCGGAAAACCCTGCACGCTCGGTGTCGACATAGCCATGCGTAGCGAAGTGAACGTAGCGATAGTGACTTAACTCGCCGTTGCCGGCCACAGCGCGATTGGCGTTGAAACCAACTGCCTTCAGCGTTGAGCCGGCGGGGGAAACGGCGAGTATCTGATCTGCTTCCCAGCGAGTGAATGGCAAACGCGGGATCGAGAGTTGACCACCTGGACCACCAGGCCCGTGTTCGATGATTCGCGTCGAAGCCAATTCGTTCACGCGGGCGCCCGGGTTCAAGCGCACATCGTTCGTCGAGAACACCGGATCCGCAATCACCGCCACCGTCTCAGGCGCGAGTGGACGGTTCGCGAGAATCTGACGCTGAAGTGCAAATGCTGATGCCGATGGCAAACTGACAAGCTCGTGATCGACGATCAACCGTCGATTTGACGCGACTGACAAAGCCGCGAACGGCACATACTGCAACGCTCCATCCGCCACGACAACCAGTCGTTTCTTTCCAAACTCAGCCGACGCGGGCGCCAGTATCATCCGGCTTAACTCGCTCGCTGCCTTTTCAAACTCCGCATCCGCACGAGCGATTCGTTCTCTACGTTGCGCGGCTGACTCGACTACCGTCGTAGAGCGTGCGGCGAGCGATCCACTAACACGCCGCGCAACATTCTCAATCTCTTGTCGCTGCGGCAGCGCGTAAGTTTTCAACGAGTTCTGCGTGATAACCCAAACGTAGCTTCGCTCTTCGCCCAGCGAGTATTCGAGCAACACCGTATTCGGATCCAGCTCGCGCTGAATACCCTTCAAGTCGAGCGGCTGTGGTTGAGTCAACGCCGAATACTGCGGGCTGCTCTTGCGGATCGCTGCCTGCACTTGCTGGTATTGATCTTCAAGCTCGCTAATCTCGCGTTGTACTCTCGTAATCTCGTCGCTGCTGCCCTTGCGCGCCTTGAGCGTCATCTCGCGTTGCGCTTTGGCGTTGAGCACTCGCGTGAGATCGCGCTCCTTTTCAATCAAGGACGAATCAACTCCCTGTCGAATATCAATCCGCGCTTCGCTGAGTTGTTCGAGCAGGCTGCGCGCACGACCGCGCTCACTTGCGTGCAGCGCGTCCGCATCGAGTTTTTGCTGCATCAAGACATCGATGTAAAACTCGTAGGCCTTCTCGATCGTCGCCCGGTAAGACGCGCGTAACTGCAAACTACCCGAACGCGAGCGCACCGTCTCGCGCAAGGCCAGCGACTCTTCGATGTATTTACGCGCGTCCGCCAGCTTGCCGCGTTTCTGCTCCGTACGCGCGATGCCTTCAAGCGCAACTGCAGCAGTGCTCAGATCGTCGATACTGCGAAAGATCGCGAGCGCCTGGTGATATTGCTCGAGCGCTTTCTCGGGTTCGCCCGAAAGCCTGTAGGTGTCGCCGAGGTTCGTAAGCGCCACTGCTTCGCGGCGAACATTTCCCGTCGCCCGTTGAATCTCGAGTGCCTGTCGATGATGGGCCAAAGCTTTGTCGTAGTGGCCCTGAGCGGAATAAACCAGTCCATACTCGTCAAGCGTTTCACTCGCATCAGCGCGGTTGCCTGTTTGCTGTTGGATCGCGAGCGCCTGATCGTAATAGCTCAGGGCCTCCTCGAAGTCACCCAAACGACGGTAAACACGGCCGATATTGAGGAGCGTGTAGGCTTCCGAGTTTTTGTTTCCGGCGGCGCGAATTATCGGAAGCGACTGCTCGAGATATTCGAGCGCCTTTTCCTGCTCGCCTGACTGGTGGTAAGCAATACCGATGTTGCCGAGCGTGATCGCTTCATACGGTTTCAGACCGCTCGCTCTGAAAACCGTTAACGCCTGCGCGTAATACTCGAGCGCCGTTTGCCAGTCAGCAAGGTCGCTGTAGATCTTGCCGATGTTGCTGAGAGCGCTTCCTTCAGTGACGCGGAAACCGATCTCACGCGCTAATTCGAGCGCGCGGTGCTGGTGGTCCAAAGCCTTTCCGACATCTCCAAGAATGTGGAGCATGCCACCGATGTTGGTTTCCGTCGTAGCTTCGAGACGTCGATCGCCGAGTGTAATAACTAAAGGCAGCGTTTGGTCAAAATATTCAAGCGCCGCGCGAGGCTCATTCAAGCCGCGGTACGAGAGACCGATCGAATAGAGAGTAAGCGCCTGTCGCTCTGTATCTTCAGCCGCTCGAAAGGCCGGCAGCGCTTGTTGATACTTCTCGATCGACGCGCGCTTTGCCGCAGCGTTTTGTTGCACGCGGAGTTTTCTCGCTTCGTCAAAGAGCAGTTGCGCGTTCGCGTGGTCCTTATCAATCGAGCTCGCGTCGCGCAGAGCGATGATTTTTATTCGATAACGACCAGCCGGAGCCTTGCTGTCAGGTGCGCGTACATCTACGCGATACTCACCGGTCGTAGAGGCAAGAAGCACAACCGGCTCGACGCCCCACTCACCGGTCGGATTATCGCTCTCGGTTAGTTGTTTGTTGTCAGGTGCAAATGCCGCCGTGACGAGGTCGATTCCTTCCTGAATGACCACAGCGTGCAGGAACTGGTTTGCAGTCAGGCTGATTCGATACGAGTGTGTTTCACCGCCCTTGAGCTCGCGGCTCACGTCGGAGAGCACCGGTTGCTCAATCGAAGTTTGTGCCGGGGTTGTGAAGACACACAGCAAGAGTGCCGCAATCGTAAGCACCAGCAATTGAAGAAATCTTTTGCTCATCATGACGAGCAGGGGTGGCCGTGACGACCACCCCAGCAACGAAACTGAATGCGTTAAGCTGTCGCAGCCGCGGCACTCGTGTCGACCGGGAGGGTTCCGCCGGCTTGAGCCTGGTAGGGCTGATCTGGCTCCCAGCCATTTCCATGACTGTTAGTCCATTTTCCCTTCACAATCTCACAGGAGCTGGCTGTGATATTGAGCACCCACTTTAGGCCGCCGAGCGCGAAATTAAATTTTACGCCCACGGACAGGTCGCAGATTATCTCGTTGTCTTTCTGATCGAAGAGCTTGTAGACAAAGAGCTCGTCTCTTTCTTCTACGCACTTGAAGTAACAATTCAACAGCTCCGACGGGGCATCTTTGCTGTCAATGATTATTTTGGTATCGGGGTTGCACATAATTCTCCTCCTTCGGGTTAAGGGTTCTGAGTTAGCACACCAAACTGCTTGTGCTCTGGGCGTTTAACGTCTCATTTAGGAACGCGAGAACTGCCTGGGAAAACCACCATGCGAGGAAACCTGTCGTTTTGGCGAGAGATTGCCACAAAGAGGCACAAAAGTCACATAAAATCCTTGCCTCAGTGGTGTTCGAGTTTGATGGCGTAGACAAGAAGCTGACCGGCGGCTTTAACAGTCGTAAGGGTCTCGCCTTTTTCAACTTCTGGTTTGCTGGTGTGAGTATCAAGAAAGGCTTTGATCGCTTTGTTCCGCGACGGATCGGTGATCAGCCCGCGTGTTTGAGTGCCGGCGAATTGTTTTAGTGAATCGAGCTCCGGCAACGCGTTTTCAGAAAATACGAGCCAGAGTTTTTCGACGCCCTGCTGCGTGTCGAACTTTAACCAAGTCTTTTCCGGAATTTGGATCATCTGGTCGGCCGGCAGGAGCGAAGAGCCTTTGTTTGCAGTCGGTGTCGGAAACACGATGTTGTATTCAGGCGCTCCGGATGCCGGGCCCTCGTTGAGAATGTACAAGTAACCTTGCTGTGGGCTGCGCACGTTCACGCGGATGCGATAGCCCGCTTCGAAGTTGATCTCACCTGCGAGTGTAAACGGATCCTGATAAGGCTTTTCGTTTTTGAACTTCTGCACCGTGATCCAGTAAGTGAGGGTGCGCTCAACAGGCGAGACCGCCGGCGTCGTTACGGAAGGATTGCCGGCTTTAGGCGCAGACCGCCACATGTTTACTGCAAAGATCGCAGCCGTCACTAACAACATTCCGATCACTGCGAAGACCAACACTCGCTTTTTTTGTCGCCCGACATCGTCTTGAGTCTGCGTTATGAGCGGCGAAGTCTGCTTAAACTCCGCATCCATCTCGACCCGCTTCTGAAAACTGCGCAGATCGGCCAGCATGTCTTTTGCAGTTTGATACCGCTCGCTGGGCTTTTTCGCGATCGCTTTCATCACGATGCGCTCCAGCTCCACCGGCGCTTTCACGAGCTTTGCCGGCGGCACGGGATCCTTCTCGATGATCTGCACGATCGTGTGACTCGTCGTGCTCCCACGGAACGGCATCTTTCCGGTGACCATCTCATACATGATCACACCCGTGCTCCAGATGTCGGTCCGCTCGTCAATCTCACTCGCCTGCGCCTGCTCGGGCGACATGTAGTTGATTGTGCCCATGATGACGCCGGGCGCGGTCCGGAATTCGGTGACGGCTTCCGCAGTCGTGTATCTGTTCTCGGTAACTTTCGCGAGACCGAAATCCAGCACTTTTACGACGCCATCACGACGGCGCAGCATCACGTTTTCGGGTTTGATATCGCGATGAACGATGCGTGCTTCGTGTGCGGCATCGAGTGCGGCCAGCACCTGGATGCTGATGTCGACTATCTCGCGGGGCCCCAGGCGTTTGCCATGGAGGTGATCTCGCAATGTCTCGCCATCGATGAACTCAGTTGCCAGGAAAATCAGTCCATCGACTTCACCAAACTCAAATACTGTAAGAATGTTCGGCTGGTTTAAGGACGACGCGACTTTCGCTTCCTGGCGAAAGCGCTGCATGCGTCGCTCGTCTTGCGAGATATCGGGCGAGAGTACTTTCAGTGCAACGGTGCGATCGAGTCGCGTGTCGCGCGCGAGGTAAACTTCACCCATGCCACCGGAGCCGAGTGAGTCGAGTATGATGTAGGAGCCAAACGGCTGTCCTTTATTAAGTATCTCCGGGCGTGCTTCATCGCTGGTGAGTAGAGGCGCGGCGGCTTCAGCGGCCACGCCTTCCATGAAACTGTCGGCGTTCGCCTTTCCATGTGAATCGATCAGCTTCTCGACTTCCACACGCAAAGACTCATCACGACCACACTGACTATCGACGTACGCGGCCCGCGCTTCGTTATCGAGCAGGATGGCCGATTTGAAAATGCGACTTATCTGGTGCCATCGTTCAGGCGTCAATTCGCCCCGCTCCCGGTGAGTTGTTGATACAGCCAGGCGCGCGCCATGTTCCAGTCGCGAGTGACGGTGTTTTCAGAGATTTGCAGCACGCCCGCGATCTCTTCGTTGTTCAGGCCGCCGAAGTAACGCAGCTCGACCACTTGGCTGCGACGCGGATCCATCTCGGCAAGACTTTTGAGCGCTTCGTCGAGACGCAGCAGTTCTCCGCTCTGGTCCGGCATCACCACGGTCGCGGCCTCGTCGAGTGAAACTTGTTGCGCGCCGCCGCCGCGTTTGGCGTACTGATGACGCCGCGCGTGATCGATCAGAATCCGTCGCATGATCTGCGCCGAGATCGCGAAGAAATGCGAGCGATTGGCCCAGGCCACGTTCTTCTGATCGACAAGACGAACGTAAGCTTCGTTGATTAAAGCAGTGGTTTGCAGCGTGTGGCCTTTGCGCTCGCGGCTCATGTAGCGACGTGCGAGCCGGTGCAGCTCGTCGTAGACCAGCGGGTACAACTCATCGAGCGCGGACTGGTTCCCTTCGCGCCATTGAGCGAGTAGTTGAGTGATCTCGTGCTGGGCAGGTGTTCGTGCCAAGTCAGGTCATGCCTGAAACTGATTGATGTCGCCAGGTTTTCTCAGCATCTTGTTAACTTCGCCGACATGGAGCTGTTCTTCGGCGATCATGCGGCGCGCGTAGTCTTCGAGTAAAACGGAGCGGTCGCGCACCAGCTCGTACAATTCTCGATAGAGCGCGAGGCCTGTTCTTTCGGCTTCGAGAGATTCGATGAGTATGTCGTTGACGCCGTGTTTGTGCGTTTCGAGCAACGCGCCGATCTTCAGTGACGGGTGTTCACCGAAATGCGTGACCAGCTCGCCGGCTTCGTTTGCGTGTGCGAGGCAGGTGTTTGCTTCGTTGCGCAGCCAGCTCACGATCGGAATGCGATTGTGACCGAAGATCATGAGTGCGTAATGCGTGTATCGCACGACGCCGGCGAGCTCCGCCTCCATGATATGGTTCAACAACTCCACCGCTTTCGCCTTGTCAAACGTTTCCTCTGACATATGCTCTCCTTTTTAAATTGCTTTACTCGGATGCCCGATCAGCGGGGGCAAGCCCCGCTTCCTGACTTGTTCTTCTATTGAGTGGTTGAAAAAGAGCAAGCCAGTTAAAAAGAACAAGTCAGGAAGAGGGGCTTGCCCCCGCTGCTGACCAAAGCTAAAACCACAACGAAAGACAACTCAGACCGCCGTCCATCTTCTGAAACTCCGACATGTCTAACGAAATCGTCGGATAACCCAAAAGCTCCAACTCACGCTTCACGCTACGGAATCCACTTGCTATTAGAATGCTGCCGTTCAGTGACAGGCAATTTGCCGCGTATTCTTCGGTTGAGTTTAAGCAGATAAGATCGTAACCGGAAAACTCTCGTTCGTTCCGAAGCGCCTCAATCACAACGAGCCGCTTGCCGGAAAGATAAGCCATTCCGCTCTTCAGATGAAGAATATTACTCAGACCGCGAATGTCTATCAAACTCGAACTGTAGCCGAACGAATCAAGCCAGCCTGCAAGCTGCCGTGCACCGTGCTCGTTTGTACGACGCGAGACGCCGATAAAAAAGTGTTCCCCGGCTTCGCAAACATCGCCGGCGTCGAGTGTTCCAGGCTCTTCGATCGAATAAACGTTATCGAAGTACTTGCGCACGAACGGCGCCATCAACTCGACTTCACCACGCCGGCTCTCAGCGCCGGGCCGTGTCAGTACAGCGCCGCGTTGAGTCAAAAGAGCAGTGTCTTCAACAAAGGTCGAGTCTGGATAACGATCATCCGGCGCTAAGCGGACGACTTCGAGGCCGCACGATTCAAGCGCTTCGCAATATGCCTGATGTTGTCGAAGAACGATTTCCTGATCTGGATTTCCGAGATCGGTCGTAGTCAATCCGTCAGCGAAGCTTGCGCATGGTTCTTTGACGATTGCAGTGGTGAACACTCAACTAACCTTGCCCATCAATCGTTTTACGGTTGGTGTCAGGAATGCCAGGATTACCGCCGCGACCAACAATCCCGCCGCGATACCGCCGTACAACTTCACAAGCTGCCACGAATTGTTTGCGACGAAGAAACCTGACAGGTAACCCGCCAGCTTGCTTCCAAACGACGACGCCAGAAACCAAACACCCATCATGATCCCGACAAGCTTCACGGGCGCGAGTTTAGTAACCGTACTCAGTCCCACCGGGCTCAAACACATCTCGCCGCAAACCTCGAGAAAGTAAAGACCAACCAGCCATAGCGGACTGATCCTCCCGCTCGCCGTCAACATACACGCAGGAATCATCAATAGATAAGCAGCACCGATGAACAACAGTCCGAGCGTAAACTTGACCGGACTCGACGGTTGCCGATCGCCCAGCTTCACCCACAAAGCGGCGAACACCGGCACCAGCAGGATGACGAAGAACGGCGTACACGATTGCAAGTAGCTCGATGGAAACGCGACACCGAAAACTTCCGTCCGCACGAGTTCCTTCGCAAACAAGTTGAGACTCGCGCCCTTCTGCTCGTACGCGCCCCAGAACAGAATCGTAAACGCAAAGAAGATCACGATCGCACCGATGCGTTTCCAGTCGGACGATGTCAACGGCGCATTCGCCGCAACGTCGCTCGCTTTATCGACAGACTTTTTCTTAGTCCGGCTGCCGACATGCGAGAGCCAGCTTCCGAAAATGAGAAAGATCACGAGACCGAAGATCATTCCGACGCCCGCAGCACCGAATCCCCAGTGCCAGCTCGTGTTCGGATCGAAGCCGTTGTTGACGAGGGTTTGTTGGAAGCTCTTACTCTGCGCGAGATAACCGCAGACAAGCGGCGCCAGCACCGCGCCGATGTTGATACCCATGTAAAAGATCGAAAAGCCGCTATCGCGACGCGGATCGTTTTCGCCGTATAGACCGCCAACCATCGCGCTGATGTTTGGTTTCAGAAGTCCGGTGCCGACTGCGATGAGCACCATGCCGAGATAGAACGACGTCATCGATTGAAAGACCATCGAGAAGTGGCCGGCAGCGATGACGAGCCCTCCGAGAAAGACGGCGAGACGCGCGCCGAGCAGGTAGTCGGCGGCGAGTCCACCCGGCAAGGCGGTTATATAAACGGACATCGTGTACCAACCGTAGATCGAGGCGGCGCGCTTCACGTCGAAACCGAGGCCACCCTGCGCGGGAGGCGCAACCATATAAAGGACAAGGATGGCGCGCATCCCGTAGTAACTGAAACGCTCCCAAAGCTCGGTGAAGAAGAGCGGGCCGAGGCCTTTCGGGTGTCCGATGAAGGCGGTGTCGCGAAGTTTTGGGTCGAGTTCAGTTTGTGCGGTCATAATTGCGCCGCAATATATCCCGCCAGGGTGCAAAGAAGCAAAGTTTAGCCACAAAGAGGCACAAAAGAGAGTTCTCTGCGCAGTCTCTACCAGCAGCGGGGGCAAGCCCCTCTTCCTGACTTGTTCTATTCCAGATATCAAAAGAATCGAGCTACTAGAAACAGAACAAGTCAGGAAGAGGGGCTTGCCCCCGCTGCTGGAGGATTACGCGGGTTTTCCAACCCTTGCGTGCCCGGGCGCATCTATCGTTCACACCACTCTCCCGAAACGCAGCCCGCTCCAACCAGGAATCCGTATGCATAAAACAGGACTCTCGCTGATTCTGCTCTTGAGTGTCTCTTTCGGTCTCTACGCACAGTCGGGACGGAAGATGGAACCGAAACCAAAGACCGAACCGACCAAATCCGCAGACGCCGAATTAAACGAATCTAAGGTCGACCCGAACGGCGAGACTGTCGAAGGTGACGTGATCCGATTCGACACCGCCTTAGTCATGGTTCCGGTTAGCGTTCTGGATCGAAACGGCCGCTACGTTCCGCTTCTCCGCAAGGATCAGTTTCGACTCGCGGAAAACGGCGTCAACCAGAAGATCGCTTACTTCGCCACTACCGATTCACCATTCAGCGTCGTCCTACTAATCGACACGAGCGGCTCAACACAAATGCGCCTCGACGATATCCAGGACGCCGCGATGAAGTTTGTCGAGAAACTGAAACCAACAGACAGTGTGATGGTGATGTCGTTTGACGATCGCATCCAGGTGCAGTGCCAAGCGACCACCGATCGCAATGAGATCCAGAGGGCGATTCGTCGCACACGCACCGGCGGCGGCACACGGCTCTACGACGCAGTCGATGACATTCTGCGGAAACAACTCCAGACAATTCCGGGTCGCAAAGCAGTCGTCCTGTTTACTGACGGCGTCGACACGACGAGCCATCGCGCTTCGTACGACAGCACGATCCGTCTCGCTGAAGAATCAGACGCTCCGATTTATTCAGTTGACTACGATACATCCGGAATGGGTGGCGGCGGTGGCATGGGCCGGGGCACGGGCGGCCGCGGCACGATTTTCGGTATCCCATTCCCGACCCCCGGCATTCCCGGCTCAACAATCCCCGGCTCGAACCCCGGCGATTACCGACGCGCCGTCGCGTACCTGCACGCGCTCTCAAATCAGACGGGCGGTCGTTTTTACAGTGGCGATACGCAGTTTGGAATCGCACAGGCCTTTACGTGGATCGCTGAAGAGCTTGGGCGGCAGTACAGCCTCGGCTATTACCCGTCAACAGCGGGGAAAGAGGGGGAAAGAAGGCAGATAAAGGTGAGGGTTACTGAATCGGATATGGTCGTTAAGGCCCGCGATAGTTATATCTACTCTGACAAGAGTAAAAAGTTTAGCCAGGTAACGCGGCTCGTTAATTAGTGTAAAAAAACTTACCCTGCATTTCCCAGTTGCCCAGATTAAACTGGCGCTGCGCACCACAGCTCAAGCACTTCCGATAGGCGCGCCCCCCGCGCGAAAACGGACGGCTCAGCTCCCCGTGCCAGCAACCAAAAACCCGTGTAACAAAAGTGCTAATTTTTCCCGCTACGGCCTGCATGATGTTTACCTCTCGAAGTCTCCCAAATTCCTGTTCATCCACTAACGCGCAAATAGATCGCGAATCGGGCCATAGTTATCTTCTTGCGGACATGGCAAGTGTGCCAAACGCCGCAGGCGTTCGCCCAATAACGCCGAAGGCGTTCGCTAATTTGAGCCCAGGGTTCGAGTCTTCTAGAACCCTGGGATCCGAATAAAAATGCGATGAAACCCTGCAAGGGTTCCGCGATCGGCGAACCCTTGCAGGGTTAGACGCGTGGTTATGTTCCGTAACCCAGGGTTCTCGCGGACTCGAACCCTGGGCTCAAATTAGCCAACACCTTCGGTGTTATCATCAGCCCTACCGCAAGAGGTTCTTTCGCTTTATACTAATGGGCCTTTAAGTCTTAGATTACGGAGAGTTAGCGATTGAGTGAGCACCCCTCGGACAACATAACTCGTCTATTGATTGATCTCTCCAATGGCGATCGGGCCGCGGTTGATCTTTTGCTACCCGTCATCTACGATGAACTGCGTAAGCTGGCAGCGAATTATCTGCGACGGGAACGGGTTGATCATACTCTCCAGCCCACCGCACTGGTTCACGAGGCTTATATACGACTCATAGATCAGTCGCGGGTGAACTGGCAGAACCGCGCTCATTTTTTCGGAGTTGCTGCACAGATAATGCGTCGCCTGCTGGTCGATCATGCGCGTAAGCACAACGCGGAAAAACGTGGCCAGGATTTTCAAAAACTCTCTCTGGACGAAAACATCGATCGAGCAGTTGAACGAAGCGCGGAACTGGTCGCGCTGGACGACGCGCTCAAAACACTGGCGACTTTCGACGCACAAAAGGCACGCATGGTTGAATTACGTTACTTCGGCGGGCTCTCCATCGAAGAGACAGCAGACGTGATGGGCGTTACCCCTACCACCATCAAACGTCACTGGCGGCTAGCCAAAGCATGGCTTCATGGAGAAATGCAAAGAGATAGTTGATGCACGCATTAAGTCCATTCCAGCAAGGCAACTAGAACATTCTTTGTGCAATCTGTGTTCTCTGTGTTCTGTGGTTAAGCCAGACACAGAGCGCACAGCGATTGCACAGTGAAGAACCCGAATGACCCCCGAACGCTGGCGACAAGTTGAAGAAATCTTCCAGGCAGCGCTCGATCTTTCTCCCGAAGATCGAGACCGCTACGTGTCAGACGTCTGCGCGGGAAACACCGAGCTCAAACGCGACGTTGAGTCGTTGCTTTCGCAGTACGACAGCGCCGGAGAACTTTTGGAAGAGCCCGTCTACGGGAACACTGAGATGAACGTCTTCGAGTCGTTCGTCGAAGAGAAAGACCCGATGCTCGGGCGCCGTCTCGGCTCCTATCGCATCGAGCGTGAAATCGGGCGCGGCGGCATGGGCGCCGTCTACGAAGCCTCGCGCGCCGATAACGAGTTCAACAAGCGCGCGGCCATCAAACTCGTCAAACGCGGCATGGACACAGACTTCGTCCTGCGCCGCTTCCGCAAAGAACGACAGATACTCGCCGCCTTAGACCATCCGCACATCGCCGGACTGCTTGACGGAGGCACAACTGAAGACGGTCTGCCCTACTTCGTAATGGAATACATCGAGGGGCAGCCGCTTTACAGTTATTGCGATAACAACAAGCTGAACATCACCGAGCGACTGAAACTTTTTCGCTCCATCTGTGATGCGGTTCATTACGCGCACCAGAAACAGGTCGTTCACCGCGATATCAAACCGTCGAACGTCCTCGTGACTTCGGAAGGCACAGCGAAACTACTCGACTTCGGTATCGCCAAGTTGCTCAATCCACAGCTCGCCGGCGACATTACTCACGATCCGACTGCGACCGCGATGCGTTTGATGACGCCTGAGTACGCGTCGCCGGAACAAGTGCAGGGCGCGCCGACGACACCAACCACCGACGTCTATTCCCTCGGCGTGTTGCTATACGAATTGTTAACAGGTCATCGTCCGTATCGTCTCGTTAATCGCGCGCCGCACGAGATCGCGCGTGTGATCTGTGAAGAAGCGCCGGCGCCACCGAGCATCATCATCACGCGCACCGAAGACTTGTTGCCGAGTCTAAACTCTGGCTCCAGCGACGACACGCTCAACCGTCTTTATTCTTCGCGCGGCACCACACTCGAATCACTCCGTCGCGCACTCTCTGGCGATATCGACAACATCGTGATGCAGGCGCTGCGCAAGGAGCCCGAGTGGCGTTACCAAACCGCCGCCGATTTGCGCGACGACATCACGCGCTATCTCGAAGGCCGTCCGATTCTCGACTTGCCTGACCCACCACACGGCAGCGGCTCGCTCAGACCTGACACGACGGAAAACTCTCTGGCTGTGTTGCCGATGAAGATCCTAGACATCAACCAGCCTGACACTGGTCCGGATTATCTCGCCACCGGATTGGCAGACGCACTCATCACGCGTCTCAGCGCGATTCGCAGTTTTGCAGTCAGACCGACAAGCAGCGTGCTGCGTTACGGCGCTGACGCCGATCCACTGCGCGCGGGCCGCGAGCTCGGCGTCGAGTTTGTTTTGGACGGCCGAATCAGGCGCACAGCGGAACGCATTCGCGTGACGATTCAATTGCTCAACGTTCGCGACGAGACGACCGCATGGGCCGGACAGTTTGACGAGCAGTTTACAGACGTTCTCAACCTTGAAGACGTCATCTCGTCACACGTCGCGGAAGCGATCGTGCCGCACCTGACTGTGGACCAGCGACTGCGACTCGCCAAGCGCGGCACCGATAATCCGCAGGCGCACGAAGCTTACCTGCGCGGACGTTTTTACTGGAACACGTTTACTGAAGAAGGTTTCGCGCGCGCGATCGTCTGTTACCAGCAGGCCATCGCGCTCGATCCGCGGTACGCGCTCGCGCATGCCGGCGTCGCCAACTATCACAACTGGCTCGGCGTGTTCAGTGTGATGCCGTTTGCTGAGTGTTCGGCAGCGGCTTACGAGGCAGCGTCAACCGCAGTTGAGATCGATCCGCATCTCGCGGAAGGTCACGTTGCACTCGGACAGGCGATCCTTTGTCGCGACTTCGCGTGGAGCAGTGCGGAGCATCATCTCGTACGCGCGGTCGAGCTCGATCCAAACTACGCGCCCGCGCGTGTCTGGTATTCGTTGCAGCTCGCGATGGAAGGACGGTTTAGTGAGTCTCTTCGCGAAGCGCACACCGGTCGTGATCTCGATCCACTCGCGGTGATTTCTCGTTTTGCAGTGATCTGGTGTTCGTATCACGCGCGGCGTTTTGACGAGGCTTATCGTTTTGCGATCGCGTCACTCGAAAACGAGCCGCGCAATCTGATGGCGCTCTACGGCTCGAGTTTCGTACTGAGTCGTTTGAGTCGTCATGCTGAAGCGGTTGAGGCGGCTGAGCGGTGCGTTGAGCTGATGGGCAAAGCTTCGCACACGCTGGGGCGGCTCGGCAGTGCTTATGCAGCCGCCGGAGATCTCGAGAAGGCGCAGTCCGTGCTTAATGACATGCACCTGCTGGCCGAGCGTCGTCACGTTTCGCCGTATCATCTCGCACTCGTAACCTGCCAGCTCGATCGACCCGAAGAAGCGCTCGATCTACTCGAGCGCGCATACGAGTCAGGCGATGCAAAGGTGTTGTGGTCGGGAGTCGATCCCGAGCTCGATCCGCTTCACGGTCACCCGCGTTTCAACGATCTGCTGCGCAAGTTGGACCACCGTCTCGCTGCGCTCCCGACGATTGCCGGGCAGTTGCGTGAAGACCAGGTGTCGATCGCCGTACTTCCCTTCCGCATTCTGAGCCCGCCGGGAGAAAACACGGGTGACGAGTATCTCGGTATCGGACTCACTGACGCGCTGATCACGCGACTCAGCAACGTTCAGCGTCTCGTGGTGCGACCGACGAGCAGTGTGCTGCGTTATCACGGCGCGGCGATCGATCCTTTGATCGCCGGTCGCGATCTCGGTATCGATTACGTGATCGACGGCAGTCTGCGTCGCGTCGGCAATCGCATTCGCGTGACTGCTCAACTGCTGAGCATCAGCGATGGTCAAACGCATTGGGCCGAACAGTTTGACGAAGAGTCAGCAGACGTACTTCAGATCGAGGATTCGATTTCGGAGAAGGTCGCGTCAGCGTTGTTGCCGCAACTCACCGGCGACGAGAAGCGACAGTTGTCAAAACGCGGTACTGACAACTCCGAAGCTTTCGAAGCTTACCTGCGCGGCCGCTATTACTGGAGCTCTTACACGGAAGTCGGTCTCGCCAAGGCGCTCGAGAGTTTCAAGAAGGCGATCAAGCTCGATCCCGATTACGCGCTCGCTTACACAGGCATCGCCGATTACTACAACTGGCTCGGCGTGTTCGGCATCCGCCCGTTCGCAGAAACGTCAGCCGCTGCTAAACAAAACGCTGCGAAAGCAGTCGAGCTCGATTCGACGTCCGCCGAAGCATACAGCGCGCTCGGCTTCGCGACCGTTTGTCACGACTTCGACTGGGCCGTCGCGGAAGGCCTGCATCGTCGCGCGATCGAGATCAACCAGAACTACGCCACCGCTCATCACTGGTACGCTTTCCATTTGCTGATGGAAGGACGTTTCGACGAAGCAATTGAGCAAATCCTCCGCACGCGCGAGCTCGATCCGGTTTCGCCGAGTGTGCTTCAGGCGGTTGCGTGGTGTTACTACCAGGCGCGCCGCTTTGACGAGTCGATCGCGACTTACAAGGCCATGCTCGAGGCAGTGCCGGAGTTTCCTTACGGCCTCGTGACGCAATCATGGACACTGCGGCACACAGGCGACTTCGATGAAGCGGTGAAAGCAGCCGAGAAGGCTTTGGATCTTTCAGGCGGCGGCACGTTCTACATCGCAGCGCTCGGCGCCGCGTACGCAGCAGCCGGGAGACAGAAAGATGCGCGCGCAGCGTTGGACCGCCTGGCCCAACTTTCAGTTCACGGCTACGTTTCGCCTTATCAGCTAGCGTTGATTCATTTGCATCTGGGCGAACGTGAGCGCGCGCTCGAGTTGCTCCAGGATGCGTATGCGGTTAGAGACGCGTGGGTCGTGTGGTTAGGTGTCGAGCCGCAGTTTGATCCGTTGCGCGGAGACCCGATCTTCGAGGGAATTCTTCGCGACCTGCGACATCCGGCGTTGTATCGAAGGATCGAGAAACAAACCGCAGCCGCAGCCCGAGAGAAGCGACGCAGGTCCGCATCGCACATCGCACCGATCACGACGGCGATCCTGATGCCTGCGCCTGACACGCAGACCGGCGAGAACGAAGAGGCGCGCCAGCTCTACACCGCTGGACGTTACTATTCGACGCGCCGAACAGCAGAAGGTTTGCGACAGGCGATCGAGCGTTTCGAGCGTGCCGTTGAGATCGATCCCGAGTTTGCGCTCGCGCACGCGGAGCTTGCCGACTGCTATGCCTTGATGAACTGGTACGTCGAACCGCCGCCGGCGGGTGCGTGGGAGCGTGCAAAGGAATCGGCGCTACGTGCAGTTGAAGCCGATCCGAACTTACCTGAGGCGCATGCGTCGCTGGGTTTCGTCAAGCTTCATTACGATCGCGACTGGATCGATGCCGAACGCGAGCTGCGCAAGGCGATTCAACTGAAGCCTGGCAACCAGGTGGCCCATCGCTGGTACGCGTACAGTTTGTCAGCCATGGGACGTCACGATGAGGCTTACGCCGAGATCGAGCGCGCGCGACAAATCTCGCCGCAGTCTGCAGTGATAGCAACGGCAGTCGCGAACGTACTTTTTCTGGCAGGCAAGTTTGACGACGCAGTGGCCCAGGCGCGCAAGTCGTTGGAGACGGATCCGGGCGCAGTTGCAGCACACACGATCCTTCGTTGGGCGTATGAGTTGAAAGGCATGCACAATGAAGCGATGGCGGCGTTTGAACAGGAGCGAAGCTTCGCAGGCGACACGCCGACCACGCACGCGAAACGCGCGCACGTGCTCGCCGCGATCGGCAAGAAGGATGAAGCGAGGCAGATCCTGAACGAGATCATCGCGAAGCGCCAGCAAAACTGGGTGACGGCTTATGAGATCGCGATCATCTACACCTGGCTTGGCGATCTCGATAACGCGTTTCGCTGGCTCGCACAGGCTGAACGTGAGCATGCCGTTGGTTTCACGTTCGTGCGCGTCGATCCGCACTTGCAGAAACTTCGCCTCGATCCACGCTTTGCCGACTTGATGAGAGAAACTGAGAAGACTATCCCTTAAATCGTGAATAACAAATCCGTGTCATCCGTGGCTAAAAAACCCGACGAGCTGGACGCCTGGGTTCGTGAAGTTGTTGCGTGGCACTTCGATCCGGAAACGGGCTGTCCTTTCTGGTTAGACTACGCCAAAAATCTCTCGTGGGACCCGCGTAAAGAGATTCAAACTTACGCCGACCTTTCGCGTTTCGGATTTTTTCAGGACGAGTGGCTGCGTGGTGGTCCAGTGCGTCGCTGGGTGCCGAAAGGCTACGCCGATCGACCTGTCTACACGTTTGAAACCGGCGGCAGCACGGGCGTACCGAAGTCGCGTATTAATATTGACGACTTTCGCATCGACTACGAAGCGTTCAGCGACACGTTGCCCGAGGAGTTTTTCCCGCGTGGCGCTGACTGGCTTTCGCTTGGTCCAACTGGTCCGCGTCGTCTGCGTTTGGCAGTCGAGCATCTGGCGCAGCATCGTGGCGGGATCTGTTTCCTCGTCGATCTCGATCCGCGCTGGGTCATCAAGTTGATCAAGGTGGGCCAGCCGAAGATGGCTGAGCAGTACAAGCAGCACGTGGTCGAGCAAGGGCTTACTTTATTGAAAGCGCACGAGGGTATTCGCTGTTTGTTTACGACGCCGAAGCTGCTCGAAGCGCTGTGTGAGAAGGTGTCGCTCAAGAAGATGGGCATCACTGGGGTGTTTTGTGGTGGCACCGAGATGACGCCGCAGTTTCATCGCTTCGCGGTTGAGGAGCTGCTTGAAGGCGCTTACTTCGCGCCGACGTACGGCAACACGTTGATGGGTTTGGCAGTTCACAAAACTCGCGATCCGAAAGATAACTACGCGATCATTTACTATCCGCCCGTTCCGCGTGCAGTCGTTGAAGTTGTCGATCCCGATCAACCCGATCGAGTGGTCGAATATGGCGCGACGGGCCGCGTTCGCTTAACAACTTTGACGAAGGAGTTCTTTATGCCGCGCTTCCTCGAACGCGACGAAGCCGAGCGTGAGCCACCTTGCGATGAGTATCCGTGGGACGGCGTGCGCAACGTCCGCCCCTTCTCTCGTTTCCAATCGACCGTCGTCGAAGGCGTTTACTAAAATCGTGTTAATCCTGTAATCCTGTCTATGATTCACCTTCCAATACTGCGCCACGGCAATCAATACAAGAGCCTTGACATCGCGCGCGTCCCGCATCATCAAACACGTGAGCTCTTCGTCGAAGTGAGCCAGGCCAACGCAGGACTGATCCGGCGCGATCTCGCTCGACAGGACATCGCCACAGACGCTCTCTCTCGCTTCTCCACCCGCGACCTCGTCGACATCTGCCAACGCGCCGCGAATCATTTCACAGACGATCAACTCCCCCTCGGCGACTCAACCCAATCATCCGAAGACTACGTACATCAAGTCTCGGCGACGACTGGTCTCCCGTACGTGCTCGCACGTCGCAACATGCAAAAAATCAAAAGCATGTTTGCAAACATGGAGTCCGTTCTCAACGGTCTCACTCGCAATCTCGACTGGGATCTACTCGATCGCGGCTTCGGTGAATTAGACGGCCACGCACTGAGTTTCTTTCCACGCACGCAATCGCTCGCCGCAGTTTTACCGAACAACTCGCCAGGCGTGCACTCGCTCTGGATACCCGCGTTTCCACTTCGGATTCCACTCGTGCTCAAACCCGGCAGCGCCGAACCGTGGACGCCTTATCGAATCATTCAATCGTTGATCAAAGCCGGCGCACCGCCCGAAGCCTTTAGCTTTTATCCAACCGACCACGCCGGCGCCGCAGAGATCCTGCGAAGCTGCGGCCGTTCGCTGCTATTCGGCGACTCATCAACGACCGGCGTGTGGGCCAACGATCCGCGAGTTGAGATACACGGCCCAGGCTACAGCAAGATCATTATCGGCGAAGACTGCGTTGACGACTGGGAACAGTATCTCGACATCATCATCGCCTCGATCGCGGATAATGGCGGCCGCTCGTGCGTGAATGCTTCCGCAGTCTGGACGCCTGCGCACGCGAAAGAAATCAGCGAAGCACTCGCAAAACGTCTGGCGCAAATCGTCCCACGTGCAGCTAGTGATGAAAACGCGCAGCTTGCACCGTTCGTCGATCCGCAAGTGGCAGCTCGTATCAACGCGATCATTGAGCAGGGTTTGACTGAGCCTGGTGCACGCGACGTCACCGCGTCTTATCGCGATGGCGAACGACTCATCCAGTGGAACAACTGCTCGTACCTGTTGCCGACAGTCATTCTCTCCGAACACGATCATCCGCTTGCGATGAAGGAGTTTCTCTTTCCATTCGCAAGTGTTCTAAAGGTTGATCAAAACGACATCGCGTCACTCCTTGGTCCAACACTCGTCGTAACCGCGATCACCAAAGATCCAAAGCTGATTCAAAAGCTCGTCGCCTCACCGCGTATCGATCGTCTCAACATCGGCGCGCTGCCGACCAATCAGATCAGTTGGGACCAACCGCACGAAGGCAATCTCTTCGATCATCTTTACGCGCGTCGTGCATTCCAGCAGGCGGTCGCTGTGTGAGGACTTGAGTTGAGGATCCTTTATCTCACAGGCGGAGCCGGCCGGATGTATTGCGGAAGCTGCCTGCGCGATAACGCCATGGCCACCGAGCTGATGAAGCGTGGTCACGACGTGCTGCTCCTGCCCGTTTACACACCAACGCTTACCGACGAACCGAATGTCAGCAACGATCACGTTGTGCTCGGCGGCATCAGTGCATATCTCGAACAGTACGTGCCGTTGTTTCGCAAAACGCCTCGCTGGCTCGATCGTCTATGGGATTCGAAAACGGCATTGCAGCTCGCGACGCGGCGATCTATATCAACCAATCCGAAGATGCTGGGCGAGATGACAGTCTCCGTGCTGAAAGGCGAAGGCGGATTTCAGCGCAAAGAAATCGACAAGTTCATCGACTGGGTTAAGCACGAAGCGCCACCCGACGTCGTTAGTCTTCCCTACACGTTGCTGCTCGGCCTGGCCCAACCAATAAAACACGCTTTGAACGCACCCATCCTGTGCACGCTGCAAGGCGAGGATCTTTTTCTCGACAACCTGCAGGAACCATACCGCACTGAATCACTCAATCTAATCCGCGAGCATCTGTCTTACGTAGATCAGTTCTTATCCGTGTCAGACTATTACGCCGACTTCATGCCCGGTTATCTCGGCATTCCGCGCGAGAAGATCCGCGTAGTCCCGATCGGCATCAACCCCGAAGGCTTCGAATTGCGACACGCCGATCGCGGTGGTCCATTCACAGTCGGCTTCTTCGGGCGCATCGCTCCTGAGAAAGGACTACACGTTCTCGCGGAAGCCTACATAATCGCGCGCCAGTCCGGAGAGCTGCCCGAAGCGCGTTTGGAAGCAGCAGGTTATATGGCTCCCGATTCCAAGTCATATCTCGAAGCCATCCAAAAGCGCTTGCACGATTCTGGTCTCGTCGGTGAGTTTCACTATCGCGGTGTCTTGGAGCGCGCAGAAAAGATCGCCTTCCTTCGCGGTCTCGACATCATGTCCATGCCTGCGACCTACGACGAGCCAAAAGGCGTCTCATTACTCGAAGCGATGGCCTGCGGTGTGCCGGTGGTCCAACCACGTCGCGGCTCGTTCACGGAAATCATAGAACGGACCGGTGGTGGCCTGCTGGTCCAACCCGACGATCCACAAAGCCTTGCCAATGGTATTCGCCAAATTGCTCGCGAGCCAAATCTCTCGCAAGATCTGAGCGCAAACGGCTTTCGCGGCGTGCGCGAGCACTACACAGCGGCGCACATGGCTGATAAAGTTCTCGAAGCATTTTCAGATCTGCGTTCATCCGCGGAAATCCGCGGCTAAAATAATGTCTACTCTTGTTCCAGGCGACGATCTAATTTTCCAACTCGAAAGCGCTTTCGGACTGTTGCGCGTGCTGGCCGTCGAAGGTGAAGGCGCGGAAACAGTGTGGCACCTGCTGGCCTACGACGAATTCTTCCCCGACGTCGAATCAGCAGAACAAAGATTAGCGCAGGGAACGCCATTGCCCATCCGCCAACCACACATGGCGCTTACGAATCGCGCCTTCGAGCGCACCCCAACCGCGCGACTCGGCAACCGTCCCGTCACAGACGACGAGCTCGTCGCCTACAACACATGGCTCAACAGCGATCGCGCAGTCTCCGATCGCTCAGCATTACTAATGCTCGGCATCCGCTAAACACTATGCCCTCTTCCTTGCGTCCTTTGCGTCTTTGCGTCTTTGCGTTAAATCTCCTTTTTGCGCTTCTGTCCTCCACAGCCATCGCGGCGCGCGTAGAGCGCTTGATCGACAACTGGCGTCCAACGCACTACCTCGTCAACATCACGCTCAACGATCAACTTTCCGAAATAACATCAGCCAGCACCCGCATCTATCTAACGATCGTGAAACCAACCCGCGAGTTCGATGTCGACTTCGGAGACCTGACCGTCGATCGCGTCACTCTCAACGGGCACTCATCCACATTCATTCGCAGAAACGACAAGCTCCACTTTGATCTCCCGCAAGCCGCGAGCCCGGGCGATGTTTACATCATCGAGGTCTTCTACCACGGCAAACCGAAAGACGGCCTGATCCTCACGAACGACAAAGACGGCAAGCCCGCCGCGATCGGCGACAACTGGCCCGACCGCGTTCATCACTGGATCCCTGTGCTGGACCATCCGTCGGCGAAAGCCACGGTCACATTCAACATCACCGCGCCCGCGAGCCAGGAAGTGATTGCGAATGGCCGCCTGGACCACGTCGAAACGACCGCAAGCGGCCAGCGCACGTGGACTTACTCGGAAGGTGTGCCGATTCCGCCGTATTGCATGATCATCGGTGTGGGCCAGTTTGCACGCGCCGAGTCACAGCAGCGCGCGCTCACGCCACTTTCGTACTACGTGCCGTTATCGGAGCGCGAGCTGGCGCAAAAAGGATTCTCGCCGGCGAAATCGTCGATCGAGTTCTTCACTGAGAGAGTTGCGCCATATCCGTATGAGAAGCTCGCGTTGATTGTCGGCGCAACGCGTTATGGCGGGATGGAAAACTCGAGCGCGATCGTGTTCACGAGTTCTATGTTCAACCGCACATCGACGGTCGGCATGAGCAGGACATACGGCGTTCCTTTTAATAACGTCACGCTGATCGCGCACGAGATCGCGCACCAGTGGTTTGGCGATTCGGTGACGGAGTCGACGTGGTCCGATCTGTGGTTGAGTGAAGGCTTTGCGACTTACTTCGCGGGACTGTTTGTGCAGCGTTATGAGAGTGAAGAGGCGTTTCAGCGTTACCTGCGCGACGCGTCGGCGAGTGTGTTTGCGTACGAGAAGAAGAAGCGCGTGCCGATCTTCGATCGCGACACTGAGAGTCTGATGGAGTTGCTTAATCCAAACAACTATCAGAAGGGTGCCTGGGTCTTGCACATGTTACGTTCGAATCTCGGCGACGACGCCTTCTTCCGTGGCATCCGCGCGTACTACGAGTCGCACAAGAATTCAGTGGCGAGCACGGAGGATCTTCGCGCGGCGCTCGAGAAAGCCTCGGGCAAAGATCTACGAGTTTTTTTCACACGTTGGGTTTACGAGAGCGGCCACCCGCAGTACGAGTTGAAATGGTTTTGGCTAGGTAAAAAGGAACTGCGCGTGGTTCTCACACAAAAACAACCCGGCAACGCCTTCGTCGACCCCATCCACCTCAGCATCACAACCGCGAAAGGCAAACGCGATGTCGTTCTGAAGCCCACCGGCAAACTCTTTATCGAGCGCATCCCCTTGCGCGACTCCCCCATCAAGCTCGACCTCGACCCAAATAACGAACTCCTCGACGAATCAACCATCAGCGGCGGTTAGGCAATTTGACACCTTGAGTTTGCTTCCCTATCATCCATCCTCGTCGGGGCGTGGCTCAGCCTGGTAGAGCGCACGGTTCGGGACCGTGAGGTCGGAGGTTCGAATCCTCTCGCCCCGACCAGTTAAATCAACTATTTACGGCTACCTGCAAAGGTGGCCGTTCTCGTTTTGTGGCAGGATTGTGGCACAGCTTTAGTCGCACTGCTTCCACGGCGACCCGTTTCGCTCGATCGATTGCGCGAGTGTAACGCCCACCGTCGTTTGCGGATCGGAACGTCCCATCAGATCGGCAATCGTCGCTTCACTTCTGGAAAACCGACACTGATCGGTGATCTAACAGATTAAGCATTCCCTCCTTCAACCACGGGTCTGCATACACTCAACTAACCTCTTCTGAAAACCCGATTAGCCCACTCCCGAATTTTCAAGAAGAAATCTATGCAATCGGTGTAATCTGTAACGAATGATTCCCACTAGTGAACAAGTCAACGATGCACGCGAATTATTGAAAGCGTTTCTTAGGCCCACACGGTTGGTGCGAGCAGACCGATTAGGGCGCGATACGAATACTGACATATATCTAAAGCTCGAGACGGAACTGCCGACCGGATCATTTAAGCCACGTGGGGCGCTGTACGCCCTGATGAAGAATCTCGAGCAGCGATCTATAAAAGGTGTAGTAGCGGCGAGCACAGGCAATCATGGTGCGGCGGTCGCTTACGTCGCACAACTTGCAAAACTTCCCGCAACGATCTTCTTGCCCGAATCTCCCAACCCGATCAAGCGTGCGCGAATCGTCGCGCTCGGCGCCAGCGTCATGGAGGTTGAGTGGAAATCTGACTCGCTTGGAAATGCGGCGGCAGCATTCGCGCGTGAACACGATTACTATTTTCTAAACGACGCAGAGGTTGACCTCGTCCCTGTTGGCACTGCAACGATTGCCGCTGAAATCCTTGATGAGCTGCCAACGCCGGATGTGATGATCGTACCGATGGGAGATACTGCGCTTATCAGAGGTGTGGCGGCGGAAGCAAAGCGTCGTCACCCGGCCGTGAGAATCGTCGGTGTACAGGCTGTACAAGCACCAGCTTACACTCGATCGTGGCAGGAAGGCCGCGTAGTCACGACGGAGACGTGCGACACGATCGCGGATGGGTTAGCGACGTGTGTGCCGAATGATTCCAATGTCCGTGAGATCCGCGAGTTGGTTGACGAGGTGAGACTGATATCAGAAGACGAAATGATTCAAGCTATCCGCGCGCTCTTATTCGAAGAACATCTAGTTGCAGAACCCGCGGGCGCCGCTGCGACCGCAGCGTATCTTCAGAACCCCGCGGCTTATGCTGGACTAAGTGTGGTGTTGTTGGTTACCGGATCAAACATTCCACACGAGCTTCTCTCTCAAGCAGCCACCCTGCCGTCTAAGGCCTGGCACTCTTAGGAAAACTATTTGATAACGCCATGGGCGAACATTCGCGATTACTTCGGAGAGCTTGCTAACCTTAGCGTCTCCTTTGAAGCAATGGCAAATTTGGTTACCGAGATTGAGCGGTCTCGCTACAAAGAGGGACTATTCGGCTGGACTTCAATGCACGATCTCTGCATTGCCCAGACATCCGTGACGTATCCGCACTTCGAGCCATATTTACGAATCTCACGATTTCACATGGACAACTTGAATTTCGATACGTCGATACTCACACCGAAAAGAAGCAGTGGCATCGAGTGGTCCATGGAACTGATGGGTTTCATCGACTGGAGAGGTTTCTGGAGCAACTACATTGGCTCGCTGATCTATAGGACAATCGATGTTATCAGAATATGCTTCGTTATTTAGTCGTCCTACTGAGTGTTAGCTTTATTGCTGTCGGAGTCGCAGCACTACTCGCACCAGGCTTTGCGGCGACAATGTATGGAGTCGACGCAATAACGCTCTCAGCACGTGTTTTCGTCCGTGCTGCAGGTGCGCGAGACGTCGCAATCGGTGCGATCTTAATCGGTCTGTTGGCCCGTCGCAGCGATAATAGGTCTGTGGGCATCGCTGTTCTAGGAGCGATGCTGATTCCAATCTTTGATACCGTAAGCGTCCTTCAAGCATCCGGAGTGCAACTGGCGCTTATTCTTCATGCCGGATCGATTTTGCCCATAATGGTCCTTGCAATCGCGCTCCTTCGCGATAACAATTAACTACGTCAACCTACGCACACGGTCAGTCAGTAAAGACGATCCTTGTCCGTTAGGTATTGGTCAACAAACTCTGTGAAGGATTGGGCAATCGTCACTGGCGATTCTGATCCGATGATAACTACTTCGTGTGACTGCAAAGAAACACTTCCAAGACGAATCGCATAAGCATGAGCCCAAACACTGTAGTCCGCAAATAGGAACAGAGATTCCGGGTGCTGAATGTAGCTTGCATCGGAATATGCCGGCGCGCCCTGAGTGAGGGGCTGGAGCTCCTCGAGCATCCAGAACCTTATCATCCCATCATCAACTACACCGTCCGGCATGCCATTCACGCACAAGAAATAGTCACGTAAGTCTTCAGGCAGAACTACGCCATGCTTACTCTCAAAAGAATCAAGTTGTGCCTTTGAGACACCAGCATTGATTTCCACGTCGTGCGACAACCAGTGCCTCTTGAGGCTCTCGCCTACACTTGTAAATCCATTGAACTCTGTAGCCAGCACGTGTCAATAGAAACATTCGTACTTCTTTACTTGCCATGTTTCACCCTGCTTTTCCAGAGTAATCCACAACTGCCCCTGATAACCGTCAGAGGTCTGGCGATTGACTCGGTAATACATCCTGACCTCCTGGGGCTCATCGGTGCGATTCTTTAGTAGCCACGACGTTAGCGGAGATCGCTGCTCGCGCTCACATATGTCTTGACGGTGTTCAGAGCTATCAGGCACAGCTGACATTGCCCGCTCGCACTGACCCGCCTTGATGATCTCCAGGAAAGCTTCGGCGCTGTGTTCCGGGCTGCGATCACGGAACGGGTTGAAGATGGCAAAGGCGGGTTCTTTAACTGGATTTCCCGCCTCAACATATCTGTACAACACTGATCTCGAACGCTGAAAGTATAGAAAGGCAGCGACCCCCAGCAGTAATGCGACAACAAACACTGCGACTTTCACTGCAACTTGCATCGTCTATTTTATCTCCTCGGTGTGGCCCTGGGCGGCGGTGTCGGGTTGCGACGAACCATCGGGTACGATTCACTGTTTCCCCTCATATACTTTATCCACGTGCCATTCTCATAACCATCGGTCGCAATGAGATAAAGCCGACCAGTGTCATTTGATGTACGTTTGTTAGGGCTCGTCGAGAAGTAAGCATACCTGTCATAGCCAAAAGCCGGCACCCGTTGAGCATTGGCAAAATTCTGAGCGAAATTCTGTCCGGTGTAGCATCCATAGAATCGTGCCGTTGCAGTGTTTGACCAGTTAACCTTTAAGTTAGAGAGTTCACTTCGAGTGAACTGCGTGGGGTTCCCACTGGAATCATGAAAGACTGGTCCATCCTGGTGCCCAGAGTGAGAGAAATGTGAAATCTGTTCAACTTTGCCGTACTGTTTCTGTAGCCCATTGGCTTCCTTGATAATACCGGCGAAGTCTTCTTTCGTTTTTACTGCGGCTATCAAAACCGTATCTTTCTTCGGGTTAAATCCTTTTGAGTTCCTTATTTGTTGTTCTCTGGTCTCAGCCGCCCGTTTGAATTCCTCATCACCATCGCTGTTCCCATATGTGTAAGTGACAATGTAAACCTTCTCCCCGTTAGGATCGATGTACCTGAGAGGATTGTTCCAGACGTAGACGTATCGATTCCAATTCTGAGGTTGACCAAGGTACTGGGTGAAATCGCTTTCCTCTTCTGAATCAACTATCGGATTGTAGGGATCCGGAGAAGTGAACCTCCCTTGCAATGAGGAATGATACCTCGCACCAAAGTAATCCAAGCCCGTCTCAGTGTCCCGTTCTTTTTGGGTGAACTGCTGGCGCACGTCATCGCCGCCCGAGTAGCCCAGGGGGCCGGTGCGGCCGCCGGCTGGCGCCGATAACTCTTCACCAAACGGAAGATAATCGTGGCGCTTCACGTTCGCCAGCGCCCCGGTCTGGTCGGCGATCATTCGAGTGGTTCCGAGGTGATCGGTAACCAGCCACTGGATCTGTAACGGGCCGTTTCCACCGCCGCCACCGCCGCCACCCACTCCGCTGCGAACGAAGTCACGCAATTCCTTAATATGTATGGCCTTTATCGGTGTTGCGTTCTGAGCATCCTCACTAAATCCGATCAGGGTCGCGTCGGTGTAGGTCGGTAACGGTATTCCCAAATCCGATAACGCCTCGTTCAATCTCGCTCTGAGATCGCGGACGTCGTAGACGCTAATGACCGAAACGCCGGTCTGGAGATTCGTATTGGTCCAGGTAGCCGGGGCTCGTCCTGCCAGCGTGCGCACGGCGTTGACCGCCGTTCTCAATTCCGTGATATGTCCGACTTTTGGAGTTGTCGCATTGGCGGGATCTTCGGTGTAACTCTTGATCACAGGATCCGTAGTGAAGGCAAAAGCCACCCCGAGTACAACGTTACTGTAAGCAGAAGTACAGGCGTTTTGACCATTGGCTGCGCATACCTTGTACAGGTAAGCAGTACCGCTGGTTACCTCGTTATCGATAAAACTCGTGGTCGTTGAACTCCCCGCAGCGGTATATGGCCCATCCTTGCTGATCGCCCTTTCAATCCGATATTGGCTTGCCCCACTTGTGGTCCAACTGAGTGAGATGCTTGGGCCGCCGTTATACGGGGTGGAAAGCAGAGACGTCGGAGCTGCTGCAGAGGAGGTCGCAGGTTTGGCTGTAATCAGCAGTTGTCCATTGCGATAACCATACTCTTTTTGCGGCGTGGTCGGTGAGTTGTTCGCCGAATACTCGGCCAGTAACTCACCATCCATCCCGTAGATCTGCCAGGTTTCCTGAGCATCGATTTTGCGTCGTACGCGCTGGCCATCCGCGTTGTAGGTATATTCCTGCCATTGGCTATTGCCGCCCCACGCCCGTGTCATCTTGTTCTCAGCGTCGTACTCACGAGCACCCGCGCCCGTGTAGGAGTCATTGATCAGGTTGCCGGCGGCGTCGTAACTCATCGTGCCAGACTGCCCGGCGGGCACACCAAGCCTGTTGGTTGCCGTATCGACTGAGAACTGTTTGCTGTTGATATTTGTACCCGACGTATTTGCAGCGTCAATCGTGCGATTGCCGTAGCGGTCGTAGGTATATTGCTGTCGAAATTGTTGCTGCCAGGTTCCCCAGCCGCCAGCCACACTCGTCTTCTGTCCCACAACACTGCCTAGTCGATTCAACGAGTCGTAGCTGTAACTCTCTTCAAAAAGAGTGTCGGCCTGGTCCAGCGTGGCGTTCGCAGGTGGAATCCAGGTTTCAGCAAATCGCACGCTACCGTTGTTGTCAGTACCGCTCTGTCCCCACAGGTGATTGCTGCTGTAGTAGAGAATCAAGCGACCACGGTTCCAATCCCAGGTATCGTTTACGCTGCTCAATCGCGTGTCAAATAACTGCCCGCGAATGTTGTAGAACGATTTGTGATAGAGCGCAGTGTCGGTGCCAAACTGTTCTTTGGCGAGCCCGCCAAACGGCGAATAACTGGTGTTGTTTGAGTAAATGCGGCTACTGCCGGCGAGGTTGCCGCTGAAGCTGCTGGTGCGGCCAGCCCCATCGTAAACGTACGTAACAGTATTATTCGAGGGATAGATCTGACTGATGACGCTGCCCGCGAGATTATACGTGCGTGTTGTTTGATAGGTTGGGCTCCAGGTACCGTTCAACTTGAATAACTGCCGCTGCACCTTCGGTCTGCCGAGCGTGTCATAGGTGTCTATCGCAGTGTGCTCGACGTTATTGCCAACCGATAGGTTTCCCCCCTGGTAGCTATACCAGAATCGCCCCGTGCCCTTTGTGGCGCCATCGTAGAATCGCGTAATGTCAGGCACATCAGGATTGCCAATCGTGGTGTTCGAATAATTGACCGAGGTGTTGCGGCTCAGTGCGTCATAGGCCAACGTTGATTCGACACCGCGAGGATCCGTCTTGTGTGTCAGGTTGCCGGCCGCGTCATAATCATAACCTAACGTCCATGAGCTGTTTCCGGTGATTTGATCTGTGAGGTTTAAGGCCGGCCACGTATCCTGTTCAGGATTTCGTGCTCTGATCAGACGTTTCAGTGAATCGTACATGAAGAAGCGCTGCTGGCTGCCTTGCGTAACCTTCACCAGATTGTCGAGTGCGTCATATAAATAGGTAGTTTGGTAATTCAGCCCGTTCGGATCTTCGAACACCTGAACCAAACGTCCCAATGCATCTGATGTCGTCTTTCTGACGTTTCCAGCCTGGTCCGTAACCGTCACACTATTTCCATTGTAGGCGGTAACAACAGTTGCATTGTCGGGCGTGGTGAATGAGGTCACCCGGCCCAGCGCGTCGAAAGCCGTGATGGTCCAGACGGGAGTATCGCTCTGAGCGAACGGGTTCGAGGTCTTGTTTTTTCGGCCGAATGCATCATATTGCATTCTAACCGCGTTAAAGATTCCGAGGCCTTCATATTGCCTTGTCTCAATCGTGCGACCCAACCCATCGTAAACGATCTCGCTTTTCAGCGTATCGTCATTGTAGGTTGTCTGGTCTCTGCTGGTCGTTACAGTGCGCGCGGCATCATTGTAAACAAAATTTGTCTGGCTTTTTGTGTCCGTGCCACCGTTGTAGTCACGAATCTGCCAGCGCGGACGATCAAGCAAATCAGTTCCACACGAGACGCTGTTGACGATGCCATTCGCGTCTTCACTATCGACGGCCAAACCAAGGTAATAATCACGTTGCGTATACGATGTGTGGCCCAGTGCGTTGATGGTTTTGGAAGGAAACGCAAAAGTGCTCAATGATCCGAGTTCGCTGGCTGAGGTATTCAATCTGGCGTTTCCGTCAGGTGATCCAAACCGATCGTCGTACTCCGTCGCTGAGCTGATGATGTTTGTGGGCGTGCTGCGCGGATCAATGACTCTCAACGCATTGCCGAGAACATCATATTGAGCATAACTGGTGATCGAGCCAACCGGGTTCCCATTGTCCAGCAGATGATTGGTGGTGGCGGTAACATTCCCACGCGTCAAATAACTCGTATCAAAGGTGCTATCAAACCCACTCACACTGCTTCTCGGCAGCAAGCCGCAATGAAAAGCATGAGCACAGTCCGAACCATCAAGGGTGTAGTTGTCGTACTCGAAGATGGTACGTGATCGTTCAACGCCATTGCCGTCAAAAACCGACCGCTGCAACGGCAGGCTTAACAGCCCCACAACATTATTCGTGTAGCTCGTCGAGGTCACATAGGTTATGCGGGTCTCGCGCAGTGGAGTTTGCGCTCCAAAGTCGTACTCCTTGACGTTGTTTTGGTTGTTGAAGGGCACCGTATCGTCATAGCCGAAGACCTGTTTTGATACTTGATTGGTGTCTCCAAGCGTCGTTGTAGTCTGCTTTATACGGGCATTACACGATGCTCCCGTAGAGGTAATGGGAACACCTGCTTCCCATTGAGTTTCTACAGTCCGCAACACGCTTCCCACCGTTCCATTGGTAACGTTGAAGTACTCGACTTTGTACTCGCGAGCTTCAAATGGCCCAGGCGTGGCAGGTTGCTCGGCAAAAAGAGAGGCTACCGGATCGCCGAAAAAGTAATGCTTCTCACGCGAGAGCAATTGATTGTTGTTCTGTGGATCGAGGTGGTCGAGGGTGACAACGTTGAACACATCGGCGCTGTAGGTGGTTAGTTCAACCGGTGTGGTGTCGGTAGAACTGGCGTATACACGACGCGTCCCAATGCGCCGGAGAATTTGAAACCGTGGGGTTCCGGTTGACTCATCCCACACGAGTCCTGAGCCGGGAGTGTCGTATTCAACTACACCTCCAGTGGGTAGAACGACGCGAGCAACTTCAGCATATTGGTTGTACTGGATCTGATAGCTGCGGCTATCAGGCATGGTTACGGAGCTGATGACCGACGGATTGTAAACGGTCTCATTGACTGGCGGCGTTATTCCGACAAAGAGATCGCTTGGCTTTTTGACTCCGGCGCTTTGGAAATCAGATCTGAGAGCGCTGCTTAAGCTACTGCGATTGATCGTAATCGTTCGTGTCGCGCCATTGAAGCCTTTGAACGTGATCACATCGGAGTTTGATAAATACTGAAAACTCACAACTCGATTGAGCGAGTCTGTTATCGTCAGAACTTTGCGGTAAGTGAGCGGGTCGCCGGAATTGACGCCATAAGTGAACGTCAATTTATTCCCATTGCGGTCTCGCATCGAATCTACAAGCCCGTTTATGATCCGGTAACGCCGGCCATCCCTCAGCAGCAGATATCCACTGGGAAAAATGAATTGTTCCGTGTTGGGAGCGAACCGGCTACGGTCAATGATCTCCGAATCGGAAACGAATGTGGCCGATGAACCGTCGTGTGTTACGAATTCATAGCCGCGCGATGGACCAGTCGAGCAGTAGTTCGTTCCCGCATCGATCCAGGGCCGGCCACTCTGTTTGTCCCAAAGCTCGAATTCCGTGCCGTCGGACGTGGTAAAAGTTAGTGAAGTCTGTGTCCAGCGATAGTGAAATAGACCATCCGAGGAGCAAGTTTGTCCCGGACCATCGAATTTGATCCCGATGCGCCGGCCCTGCATCACGCCGGGTCCATAACCGGGTTTAAGCGTAGACCACCAGTCATGCGTGACTCCCGTTCCTTTGACCACCCACGGTTCGGGATTAAGTCCTACCGCGACGTTCATTGCTGCATCACCGCGACCCCCTACACTCAGCATCTTCAGGCGAACGTCAAGATTGCCGTTATACAGATTTATGTTCTCAAAACCGCTGAGTGCATACGAGCCACTCGGGGAGCCTGGGGCAATGCCGGACGGCGTTGCGCCGTCCGTTACGCTTTGCGCTTTGGCTGTCCTTGTCAGTGACAAGACACAGAGGCAGACGATAATGACTAACGTTGATCGCGAGCAGGAAAAATATTTAGTTTGCATGGCTGATCCCAAACGAAACGCGACGGTGGATGGGTGTGGGACAAACTAACCCCATCAATTCTTTTGTTGTTGTTGGGTTGCGTGAATAATTATTTGCCTGTAGACCTTCGCAAGTGGGCCAGGCAAATAGCTATTCGGTTGAGAACGAACTCAAGGAGAGACGTGGAGCAAATGTATCAGTGATTGATTAATGGTTTCCGCCTTGCGAAATAAAGATTACGCAAACTGGCCCGGGGCCGGAGGACAGGAAAAACACGCGTAATCAAGCGGGCTGTAACAACGCGCGCACTGTACTATTGAGAAATTGGAATGTCAACGAAATTTTTCATGATGCAGGTGGTCCAGTCATTTCCAAAGCACGTACTTACCTCCGCCAGTGCAAACAATGACAAAGTTCATCAGCAGCAGCATTAGATCGTAATGCCATCCGGAACTCTTTTCTCCCCAGAAGCCGGTGTGCCAAACAAAGATCTTCTTTTGAATCGCACCCAGCATAAGCAAGATCAGCCCAATCGCTGCGAACTGTGTGAGCACACCAAAGGCGACCCCGAGGCCACCCATGATCTCCGCAATTCCGAGAAACATTGTAAAGCCCGCGCTCATGCCGATGCTTTTAGCCCGCCCTTTTGGATCTTTAACATGTGATAGGCCGCTGGTAACAAACACCGCTGCCACTATCAGTCTTAAGAGCAGCAGGCTGAGATCGGTAAATTGAGTGAATTGTGGAAACATCGTGCGCCCGTTATCAGCGTCTTTTGCTGATCTTCTGCCAGAGATTTGAAAACTAGCATCCGATTCTACTCTATCAGGGTGTCACAGATTTGCGTGGTCCATCCAAGTCCGGAATAAATAAAACTCGCGAGCGGTATGTATAGCGGCGCAAGGAAGCCGTAATTACATACGTGAGTGAGAAGTTATGACGAGCACAGGCGAGATGGAGGCGTTTGAAGAGATTTATCATCTCCATCATAAACGCGTGTACTCAATCTGTTTCCGTATGTTGCAGAACGCGGCTGACGCCGAAGACCTGACGCAGCAGGTTTTCATCCAGCTCTTTCGCAAGCTACACACCTTTCGAGGCGAGTCGTCGTTCACAACCTGGCTGCACAGACTGACAGTGAATCAGGTACTGATGCACTTTCGCCGGCGGGCCGTGAAGACAGAGAAGACTACCGACGACGGCTCAACACCAATTCGCATCGTTAACGGCACAGAGAATCCAAGCCGCATGGCACTGCTCGATCGTATCGCCCTGAACCAGGCGATTGGCCAGTTGCCTCCGGGTTATCGAATAGTATTTATCCTGCACGATGTGGAAGGATTTGAACACGACCAGATCGGTAAGATGCTCGGATGCGCAGTAGGAACGTCAAAATCGCAACTGCATAAAGCACGACAAAGGCTCCGTAAATTACTGACGGGCCGGCAAACCACCCCTCAAAAACGGAACACGGCGCGGGCGCAACTAACGCCTGCGCTCGATGTCTGTATTCAATCAACGGGTTGAGTGAGGTGGACCAATGTTTAGACTCAGGAAATTCACGTTCATTGCAGCACTGCTGCTGTTGGCAACTAATGCACTAGCAACACAGAACCGCGATGAGACCATCAACGAAGCGGCTGAGCTCAATGACGAGGCCATCGCCAGTGTGAAGGATCACCAGTACGAACGAGCGGTCGACTTGCTGAAGAAAACGATCGCGCTTCAACCTAACCTCTTCATGGCCCACTACAATCTCGGTCGCGTCTATCAAATGATAAGCGAATCCGATCTTGCGATTGAGTCATTTAAACATGCCGTCGAGCTGAATCCCGAGTTTGTGGCGGCTCTTCATGAACTCGGTGTTTCATACAACAAAAGCGCGCGATATGGAGACGCAGTTGAGTGTCTGAAGCGTGCCGTTAAGCTTGAGCCAGGTCGAGTTGATTTACTTACAGAGCTGGGATTTGCATATTCCAACGACGGGCGTGCCCCGGAAGCGGTAGCAGTGTTGAAGGAAGCTGTCCGTTTGAAACCGGATTTCGTTGACGCCTATAACAATCTCGGAGTGGCGTACTTCAAAACGGGCCAAGTACCAGACGCGATTGAAGCTTTGCAGCAGGCCATCCGCTTAAGACCCGACATGGCCCTGGCCCATTACAATCTCGGCTACGTTTTGAGTCACGCGCATCGAGAGCAGCAAGCGATCGCGTCGTACAAGCAGGCCCTGACGTTGAAAGCAGACTACGCTGAAGCGCACCACAATCTGGCCGTGCTTTATCTGCAACGCGGTCAGCGATCGTTGGCTCTCGAGCAATACCATTTGCTCCAAGCAATAGATTATGAACTGTCTCAGAAGCTGTTCGCGATCATCTTTCATGACAAGATTCTCAATGTGAAGGACCAGGGGCGGGAATAACTCAGCTTCTCACACGGTATAGACGGTGGAAGCGAACAAGGGGAACAGCAAAGGCCGTGCACGAGGGGTGAGCGGCCTTGGATGTGAGCGCACTGTCGATTGACTGTTCGGCAATAGCCAGGCGCTCACTTCAAACTATTTACCTTCAAATCGAAAAGTATTGGTTCACTTAGAAAATACGCCGAAGGCGTTCGCTAATTTCAGCCCAGGGTTCGAGGAACGAGAACCCTGGGGACAGACAAAAAGGCGTTCTAACCCTGAAAGGGTTTGCCAACCGCCGAACCCTTTCAGGGTTAGCTGTGATTAAATTCTTGACCCAGGGTTCTCGTTCCTCGAACCCTGGGCTGAAATTAGCGAACGCCTTCGGCGTATTTTCACACTATCCAGCACTAATTGAGACCACCTCTTGACTTCCCATCCGGCGTGAAACAAACTCCATCCACAGTTACGTTTTATTCCACCTGCTATATGGGGCACATTGGTTCAACTAACCGAACCACGGATGGCAATTCCGCCTCGGAAGTCGACACATCGCAAGAGAGAACGGAGGCGCTGAGGTGGCGCTCTGTGTTCGAGAATTCCGCTATCGGAGTTTCCGTCGTCGATCTGAATGGCCGTGTGCTCACGACCAACGCTAATTACCAAAAAATGCTGGGGTACACGGAAAGTGAATTCCAGGAGCTCTCATTCCTCGACATTACTCATGAGGATCATCGTGAAGCTAACTGGACCTTGGTCACAGAACTGCTCGAGGGCAAGCGAGATCAGTTTCAAATCGAGAAGCAATATCGTCGCAAAGATGGCAGTCTCGTCTGGGTAAGAAACAACGTGTCTCTAGTGCGAGAAGATGAAAGCGCGCCACGGTTCATGCTGTCTTTGTCGGAAGACATCACCGAACGTAAACAAGCAGAAGAAGCCCTGCAACAAAGTGACGAGCGCGCGCGCATGATTCTCAATTCGGCGGCCGAAGGAATCTTTGGCTGCGATTCTCATGGCACCTGTCTGTTTTGTAATACGGCCGCAGCAGAGTTACTCGGCTACGACGCTGCTGAGGAGTTGATCGGCCAGAACATGCATACGCTCGAACACCATACGCGAAAAGACGGCACACCCTTTCCCATAGACGACTGTCCGATTTATTTAGGCTTCCTTGAAAATCGCGGTGTGCATGTTGACGACGATATTTTTTGGAAAAAGGACGGTAGCAGTTTTCCCGTCGAGTATTGGTCTCACCCACTGATTCGCGAAGGCAAGACCGTCGGTGCTGTAGTTACTTTTCTCGATATCACCGAGCGCAAGACCGCAGAAGAAGCAGTGCGCTTGAGTGAACAACGCACACACACACTCCTCGAGATTAACAACGCCATCATCACGAACCTCACGCCCGAGGCACTCTTCGCTTCTGCATATGAAGCAATCGGACGCGTGATCCCGTTCGACCGCGCCGCGTTCCTTTTTTATCAACCGGAATCCAAGACGCTGAAGCTTGTCTCGATGCAGGGTCTGGAGGAATCTGACTTTTTCCAGGTGGGCAGAGAATATGATTTGGAAGAGACTCGCGTTTCCGCGTGGGTGCTCGAGCACCAGGAGGTAGTAACAAAAGGTGATCTGAAGCGCGAGCAGCAGTCGCCCGGTGAAAGGAGCCTTGTTGGTGAAGGTATCCAATCGTATTGCGTGGTCCCACTGGTAGCAATGGGGAAGAGTCTGGGTACTTTCGCAGTCTGGAGTGAGACGCAGAACGGTTATACAGAAGCGGATGCTGAGTTGCTCAGGGATGTCGCAAACCAGGTTGCCTTAGCGATCGCGAACATGAAGTCGTACGAAGAGATCGCGGCGCTGAAGGCGCGACTCGAAAAAGAGAATGTGTATCTACAAGAGGAGATACGCACTGAACACAATTTTGAAGAGATTGTTGGCGACAGTCCACCGCTGCTCGCGCTGCTGCGACGCGTCGATCAAGTGGCGCCGACAGATTCCACTGTGCTGATCTACGGAGAGACTGGAACTGGAAAAGAATTGATCGCACGTGCGATTCACGATCGCAGCAATCGCAAAAACCGGCCGCTGGTGAAGGTGAACTGTAGCGCAATTTCCGCAGGTTTGGTGGAGAGTGAGTTATTCGGCCACGTGAAAGGCGCATTCACAGGAGCGTTCGAGCGTCGTATTGGCCGGTTCGAGCTCGCCGACGGCGGCACGATCTTCCTTGACGAAGTAGGCGAATTGCCTTTGGACACTCAAGTTAAATTGCTTCGAGTTTTACAGGAGCGTGAGTTCGAGCCAGTTGGCAGTAATCGTTCTGTTAGCGTGGATGTACGAATCATCTGCGCGACAAACCGCAATCTTGAAGAGTCGATCAAGGCTGCTACTTTCCGCTCAGATCTCTACTATCGATTGAACGTATTTCCACTTGAGGTTCCGCCCTTGCGCGAGCGACGTTCAGACATCGATCAGCTCGCGACGTTTTTTGTTTCCCGGTACGCACGTAATCTCGGCAAAAAGATAACCAGCATCTCGGAGGCGACGAGGGAAAAGCTCCTGTCTTATTCGTGGCCTGGCAACATCCGTGAGTTGCAAAACCTTATCGAGCGAGCACTGATTCTTTCTACCGGTCCGATACTCGAATTGGAAAGCGATCTGAACAGCGTCTCGGCGTCTCCGGTGTCGTCGGATTTCCCATCTGAGATTCCTTACGTCGATCAGTCTCCACTGAAAACCTTGCAGGAAGTTGAACGAGCCCACATCCTGGCAGTGTTACAGCAAACACACGGTGTGATTGAGGGTTCGAACGGCGCCGCCAGAACTCTTGGCATGCATCCGAACACCTTGAGACATCGGATGGAAAAATTGGGAATCAAACGCACCGCCCACCGCATTTCGTAGCTCCCCGCAAAGCTCCGATCTCTTCAACCACCAAATACGGTAGGTCCAACTTCTACGTGACAGCGCTTTGCGCAGTTTGCGAGAGATCTTCTGCGTGTCGAGGTACGGCATGCTAGGTGCACTGGACCACCACAAATTTGAAAAGGAGTTCGACAGAACAAGGAGAATACGAATGAGCAGTTCAAGTAAGTATCTAGCACGCAGGCCCAATCCGAATTGGCGATTGGTCGTAGGCGTTGGTATCGCAATCATTGTCACGTTCCTGGCCGTGCACACTAAGGCTCAGGGACTCTTCCGCGGAAAGCAGGTGTCGATAGATCGTGTGCCGATTCAGAGCAACACGACTGTGGACTTTGTTGCGCCGGCCGTGTTCCAGGCGGCTGGGCCAAACATCGCGTCGATTCAAGGCACTATCGCCGACTTTCGCGCGGCGTTAGGTGATCCTGTTAACGGCAATACAACCAAGGAACTCGATTCAGGTCGTCGTGAGATCAACTGGGACGGAGCAGTGCCCACGGACGTTACTACTCCTCCCGTAAACCCATTCAACACTTTTCTAAATACGCGTGGCGCGCAGTTCACCACTCCGGGGATCGGACTTTCCCAAGCGCCGCCCTCAGGTGGACCACAGGGCGGTCTTGTAACCCTCTTTGGCAATCCGTCTTATGCGACTGCATTCCGCGCCTTTAGTGCTCCGCGCCTGTTCACACCGGTCGGCAGCAATATCACCGACACGTTTTTCTTCGTGCCGGGATCAAACGGAGCTACTCGAGCGGCCGTTACCGGCTTCGGCGCGATCTTTACTGACGTGGACCAACCTGACGGCAGTGGTCCAGGTACGAAATATGGTAATCGTGGCGCAAGTACGCTGCTGCAGTTTTTCGGTGCTGACGGTCGTTTGCTGTTCAGCAGTTTTGTACCGGCCGCGCCTGGCGATGGAGGTTTTTCTTTCTTCGGGATCAAGTTCAATGACCCGCGGATCGCCAGTGTGCGGATTATTGCAGGCAATATCGCTCCCGGTCCGGATGATGACGGGAAGACCGACGTCGTCATGATGGACGATTTCATCTATGGCGAGCCGCACCATCTAGCGCCGTAACCGCGCTTCCCTCTATGCATCTCTGTGTTGGCTGTGCCCACACAGAGATGCATGAGACAAAATGCTTACTCATCGCGTCTATTTTTAAGGTCTAAGGCATGTTGAAGATTACCAAAGTTGTTTTATCGGAAAAGGAAATTACTCTGCAATTGGACGGTCGCGTTTCAGGTCAATGGGTTGAGTTGTTACGAGAGACAGCCGAGTCGATGCTCAATCAGGGAGTAAGGCTCAGTGTCGATCTAAAAAATATTTCTTTTATCGACTGTGAAGGAATCGCACTAATAAGGAATTTGATCGAGCGTGGTGTTCGTCACACAAACCCGCCGCTTTTCGTGGCCGAGCAGATCAAGAAGTGTAAGGACGGAGCGGCGTAGCAACGAAGTGCAGGAGATTGGTAATGGGAGTCACTGCGGAAAATTATGAGGAAGCGCTCTTACCGCATCTCGACGCGGCGTACAATCTCGCCCGCTGGCTCACGCGGAACGCCAGAGATGCTGAAGATGTAGTGCAGGAAGCGTACCTTCGTGCTCTGAAGCATTTCGATACTTTCAAAGGAGGTGACGCACGGCCGTGGATGTTGAAAATCGTGCGTAATACTTACTACACGTGGATCCAGCGCAATCGCGTAACAGCAGATATGACTCCGTTCGACGAGGAGGAAGATGTTCACGTTTCGGATGCGCCGAGTCCGGAGATGCTGTTGCTGAAAGAAACCGATCGGCGATTAGTCAGGCATGCGTTACGAAAACTGCCGGCAGAGTTTCTCGAGGTGATTGTGCTGAGAGAATTTGAGGAGCTGTCGTACAAACAAATCGCGGACACGGTTCAGGTCCCGGTGGGCACAGTCATGTCGCGCTTAGCTCGCGCGCGCGGACGTTTGGCGCAAATAATTTTGGAGCCCGAGGTGATGCGCCTTTTCAAATCTGCGGGGGCACGGTAATAGAGTGACGGGTCCTGCAAAGATGAGCGCAAGGCAACCTGGCCACGATAGATAAGATCGCAGTCGTCGCATTGTTCGAGGTGGCATTCAACCTCCGCCACCTGAACCGGGTCCAGCTCGCGATCAATGTATTGGTGAACGATTTCGATTATTTTTTGACAACTCAACTCGGAACCTCCACTGGTTCAGTTTGAAACGCCGAACGCATTCGCTAATTTCAGCCCAGATTACGCCGAAGGGCGTTCGCTAATTTCAGCCCAGATTACGCCGAAGGCGTTCGCTAATTTCAGCCCAGATTACGCCGAAGGCGTTCGCTAATTTCAGCCCAGGGTTCGAGGAACGAGAACCCTGGTTGATAGAGAAAAAAGACTTGAAACCCTGTAAGGGTTCGCCAACCGCCTAACCCTTTCAGGGTTTCGTTCCATTTTGGAATTTGTGTCCCAGGGTTCTCGTTTCTCGAACCCTGGGTTATAAAGAAAAAAGACTTGAAACCCTATAAGGGTTCGCCAACCGCCTAACCCTTTCAGGGTTGGTCCACCTATGGAAATCCTTACCCAGGGTTCTCGTTCCTCAAACCCTGGGCTGAAATTAGCGAACGCCTTCGGCGTAATTCCAGGTGCACGGAGAAGAATCTCAACCGCGTCGTTCACGGTCGTCAATTCGCCAAATTATGTGTTTTCGTCGAGATGCGGTGGACCCACCGGTTTGAAACCAGCGAGTCTACCGTTAATACCATCCTCAAACCGCCTTTATTCCCCGCATGGATGTTGGTTGCGGAGTTTGTGTGGAGCGGTCACCAGGATACTGCGGTATGTGAGTCTCAACACGCTCGAATCTTCCAACTCCTTCAGAACCTGCCAGGTCTGTTGCCGAGATGCTCCGATTAAGTTTGCCAAATCCTGCTGGGTGATTCCGATCCTGACAGGCTGATCAGACCGTGCGCCTGGTTCCAGAGTCAAGAGATCCATCAAAGCTTCCCTCACCCTCGTGGAGACATCATTGCAAGCGACATTTAGCAACTGAGCTTCAGCTTTTTTTAACCTCACGCCTACAGATTTGACCAACTGCAACGACATCTCCGGATATGTGATCAATAAAGATTCGAAGTCCTGCCGGCGTACTTCACATAGCAGTGAAGCCTCCAGCAACTGAGCCGAAGTCGTGCGCGGGGTGCCGAGCATTGTACTAACGTCCCCGAAAAGCTCACCTGGCCCAATTATTTTATGCACTAACTCGTGACCATCTTCGCGAAAGGTAGTGATCTTCACCCGGCCTTCGCGGAGAAAGTAGATGCTGTTGGCTGCGTCGCCCAGCACGAAAATCCACTCACCACGAGGGCGTTTTGTCGTTCGCGTCATCGAATCGAACTCATGTATTGCCTGCTGACTCATTCCCCTAAGCAACTCGAGTTCGGCTACAGACGAAGGCTCAGGACAATCATGAACGGTGGCTTGGGGCATGCTAGTAGTTCCTTATACAAATGACACTTGTCGCAAGCTTGGGTACTCCCTAAGCGTTCGACTATTAAGGAGCGGCGTAAACACACTTCCAGACCCCCGCTCTTAATTAGTGAGGAGTGATTGTGTAATCGATGGGACAGATTGCGGCCGGGGACGACAACTCATGTCTCAAGTTCTGGGCTTGCGAGGCTTGTTCTTTGACCATCCATACAGTGCGGAAAAGTGAGGAAAAATACCACTAAAAATTCAAACTACCTAACCATTAACGTTACACGGAGTAATTCACCCTACACCAATCGAGAAATCGACGGCTTCTAACCAATTGTCAACTGGTTGATATTCATGATTTCCGCCGCGTTGTATGCTCACGCCCTCAGGTTTGAAGTCGCTTGATGGTATTGACGCCGACGATCTTCTCGTCATTGGTGCGTCATTCACACTACAAAGCCACATCAGGTTGGTCCGAATCTGATCAAGGTTCTGCGTTGCGGAACCTTCCCCCATTCTGCTGTCTGCGAAAACCTCGGAATTTCTGCACCTAAAAGGAGAAAAGATGTCCGATAGAAACTTCTTTTTGTCATCGAAAGCCTCGAAAGCTCGACTGCGAGAAGCGGAGAACGCTCGAAAAAACCGTTGGGAAATCATCAGCGCACATTCCCACGGACAAGTCTCCCGTCGCGAGTTGATCAAAATGGGCCTATTCACTGGGGCCGGCCTTATGGTTCCAATCAGTGGACTCAGTCCCTTTGCCCGTAGCGCATTCGCCGACTCCAACATTCCGACCGGACTTCCGCCTAGTCCGTTGTTCGGAGTGCAACCATTTTCTACGCCGATGCCACGTTTCGACGTGTTCCCGCGGCAACCGGTTTCTGTCTTGACTCCGGCGCCAACCGCCCAGGCGAATACCACACCGCAACCGGTTGATCCGGCACTCGGCGGAGGTACCGGTCCAATCGAGGGACGACCCCCGGGACCAATCTGGGCGCACCAACAGTTCACCCAACTCCCTCCCCAGATTGCCGTTCAGGCCACGATGGAAGGCGCCAAAACCAATAATGTTTACAATCCCACCGTTCCGTCGCTCCAGAATTCCGGCATTAACCCGGCCACTCCTATCCCGTACAAGTTTCATCCGGGTTTGCCTGTTCAGAACGTTCTGAAGGATTGGACTTACAACGGAACCATTCCACCCAAGCTCATGCTGGTCCGGTATGGAGAGCCAGTCCTCTTCCGCCTCAGCAACAAACTACCCGTTAACCAAAACCAAAACGGTGGCTTCGGAATCCACACGATTTCCACCCACGAACACAACGGGCATCACGGCGCGGAGAACGACGGGTTTACTGGCGCATTCTTCTTCCCGAACCAGTTTTACGATTATCATTACCCAATCGTACTCGCCGGTCGCAACACCATTAATACGACAGCGACTGATAATCGCGCTTCCGGTCCGACGGATGCCGGCGGTCTTAACAAGATCCCTGGTGACTGGCACGAGACGATGAGCACTCACTGGTTCCATGATCACATGTTCAGCTTCACCGCGCAGAACGTGTACAAGGGCATGGCCGGAATGTTCAATATTTATAGCGGCCTCGATCGAGGCGCCGAAGACATTGTCGACGGTGTCAACCTCAGGTTACCGAGCGGTCGCGCCAGCGTCAGCGGTAAATCGTGGGGCAACCTCGACTACGACGTGAATCTCATGCTTGCCGACAAGGCCTGGGACGTAAACGGACAGCTCGCTATGGACATCTTTGAATTCGACGGGTTCCTGGGCGATCGGATGACCGTAAACCTTACCTACAAGCCGTACATGGAAGTCGAGCGGCGCAAGTATCGCTTCCGCATCCTGAATGGATCAGTCTCGCGCTTCTTCAAGATCGCGCTGAGTGATGGCTCGCCGATGATCCAGATCGCCAATGACGGCAATCTGTTTCCGCACCCGGTAACGCTCACTCAACTAGACGAGCAGGGCATCGCCGAGCGCTACGACATCGTCATCGACTTCTCTCGCTACACCGTTGGCCAGAAGATATGGATGGTGAACCTGGCTGAACACCAGGATGGCAAGAGAGTCGACAAGGATCTAAGTATCGCCGAGGCGCTTTCAGGCAACTCGCCCGATCCAGCCGTAGGAAAATTCCTCGAGTTCCGAATCGCTCGCAACCCCGCACAACCGGATATAAGTCAGGTGCCGTCCACGATGATTCCAAACCCGGACCTGACTAATATTCCCGTAGCCCGCGAACGTGTGTTCGAATTTAACCGCGGCGCTAATCAAACAACCAACGACCCTGTGTCGTCGTTCTTCGGGCCGTGGGGCATTGAAACTGACAATCAAAGAGGAACGCTCGCGGCTGACTTTGGCCGTATCTCAGCGGCGCCAAGTTTCGGCACGCGCGAAATATGGACATTGAAGAACGGTGGCGGTGGTTGGGATCACCCGATCCATATCCACTTCGAGGAGTGCCAAACACTGGCTCGCGACGGAAGTGCTAGTAACGTTCCCGCCTGGGAGCGCGGCCGTAAGGACGTCTGGCGACTGAGACCTGGCGGCGAAGTGAAAATCACGCTCCAGTTCCGCGACTTCGGCGGCATGTTCATGGAGCACTGCCACAACACCATGCACGAAGACAACGCGATGTTGTTGCGGTGGGAGATTGACGATGGCGGCGCGCCGTTCCTGCGACCATTGCCAACTCCGATTCCAAAACCGCAGGGCGTCACGTTTGTGCCCCCGACGGAGATACTTCCGACCGCTTTCTGAGGCGAGTTAACAAAGGAGATACCATGAACACACAGGTAAACAGCAAAACAGGGCGGCGGCCATTTGGCGCGGACGTCCTATCATTCATGGTCGGTGTCGTTGCGTTACTGGTCTTGGGGAATCTATCCGTCCAGGCGCAGACCGCCGATGTTAGTACTGTCGACAGCAGCGTCACGGTTGCGACAACTGGCACGGTGACCGAAGGAACGACTACCGTCAACGTCAATGGAAGCGTGACTATCAAAAGTAGAAAGGTGGTAGACAACACCTCGACTACACTCGCACCGCTTGTCATGCTTGACTTCGATTTTTCGCAGCTACAGGGAACAACGGGGAGCGGAAAAAATCTCAAGACTTATGTCACGGGAGACAATCACGCTACCACACTAAGGCCGTTCCAGGCAGCCGACACTATCGTCGTCACCATTCCCTACTTCGATAGCACCACGGATGGCAGCCAGGCTAGCTCATTTCTGGTGACTGCAAGTCTCAACTTCGACACCAGCACGGGGAAACTGACGAGTGCAAGCCTCACTTATGGAGCCAATGTCTTCAAGTCATCAGGCATTGGCACCTTCACTGTGAATTAATCGCGCTTCGCGGCGCCTGAAATTGAGCGCTGAGCGATCCTCTGACAGTACGCCTTACCACTCGAGGCTTGGGGTCAGAGGGTCGCTCAACTCAATTCGACCTTTAACAAAGGAGAAGTTAGAAAATGAAACTCAAGGACGCGAAGCTGCTTTTTCTTGGGGTGCTGTTAATCGGCATACCTCTATTGATCAATTCTCAATTTTCGTCGGGCGTCAGTTTCGCCCAACAGCAAGAAGCCGAATACAGTTGCCCGATGCATCCGGAGGTCAAGTCAAAGACTCCCGGCTCTTGCCCGAAGTGCGGCATGACTTTAAGGCTGCCGTCGAAAGCGGATGCGCCCTCCGCGGCGGAAAGCTCGCAGCGGGGCGGAAGCCACTTTCCCAACGTTGAGCTAATCACGCAGGACGGTAAGAAGGTTCGCTTTTACGACGATCTAATTAAGGGCAAGGTCGTGGGTATCGATCTTATCTACACTACCTGCAGGTACAACTGCCCGCTTGAGACTGCCCGGCTCGTCCAGCTTCAGAAACTCATGGGCGATCGGATGGGTAAAGATGTCTTCTTCTACTCGATCTCGATCGATCCGGAACACGATACGCCGGAGGTGCTCAAAGCGTATGCGGAGAAGTATCACGTGGGACCTGGCTGGTTATTCCTCACCGGAAAGCCAGCGGACATCAAGCTGCTTAGCCACAAGTTAGGACTGGACTCGCTTCCCACCATTAATGATCCTGACGGCCACACACCGCATCTGTTGATCGGCAATGAAGCAACCGGACTGTGGATGAAAAACTCAGCCCTGGACAATACACGGTTCCTGGCGATGAAGATCGAGCAGTTGATGGGTTACGGTTCACCTGGTCTGCCCGTCGAACAAAGCACGACGGCTACCAAACTCAACCTCGACATGGGGCAATACCTTTTTGCGACGCGATGCGCTGCCTGCCACACCATCGGCAACGGCGACAAGATTGGACCCGACTTGCTCGGCGTCACGAACGTGCGAGATCGCGCCTGGCTCGCCAGAATGATCGTCGACTCGAACAAAATGATCGATGAGAAGGATCCGATCGCCACAGCGCTATTCAAAAAATATAAGGAGATCAGGATGCCTCCCCTGGGTCTACCTGAAGCGGACGTGAATACGCTGATCGAGTTCATGAAGATTCAAACCGCGAAGTTGAACAACGGCGGGAAGGTGCGAACGCAAAACTGAGTTTCTCTGCGCTGTCTCTGCGTTCTCTGCGTCTCTGCGGTTAATGTATTTGCGGAAAGAGTTCACCGCAGAGACGCAGAGGACGCAGAGATCGCGCCGAGATGAAATTAGTCGGGCAAAATAAATTTATCCTCGCCAGCTACGATCGGTATTTTTAGTGTCCTCTCCTGCACTGTATGGAGAGTGCGAGCATGGGTGGTCTCAAATCCCACAACCTAATTCTTCTTACCAAAGGTCAGGCGCCTCGCACCATACACCGAACCCGGTCGTCATACTTCCCGAGGTCAGGCGGCTTTTATTTATTACCTAACCCCTCGTCTCGCGTGGGCGATGGGTGTGAAGACGTTTGAGAGGAGATTTAGAATGACAAGATTTTCGTTTAAGTGGTTGGCAGCGGTCGCTGCCCTCAGTCTGTTACCCCTCGCTGCCTTCGCGCAGACGGCGGGACCCAGCGTTCAAACCTCGCTAGGCGTGACCCCAAACCCTACAACGGCCGGCGGCACGGTGACGGTGTTCGGTTCTATCACCAACACCTCAAATAAGTCGTTGAAATTGACCATCAATTACGACGTGGTCGGCCCCTGCAACTACACTGATTCCTACACGGTTAAGCTCACGCTGAGACCCGGCGAGACCCGTACCTCAAGCAACAGCTACACGGTGCCCGCCTGCGCGGGGGATTACATCATCACGGCAACCGCCAGTTCCGGCAATACCGTGCTTGACACCAAATCAGTCACGGTCACGGCTCAGTGACGGCGTGCTCTCGTCCGGGACGCATCTCTGCGTCCCGGACTCACCTGAAATAGCCGGCAGCCATGCGCTGAAGATCATCCATTGCACTGCCGTCCTGATTCTGATCCAACATCGACCCGAGCATACCCATAATGCCAGGCGCGTTCGCGTGCGCTTCCTGTTGTTGTGAATTAAGCAGATTTGTCAGGCCGGAAGCATCCAGACCGCTCTGTTGTTGTGTCTGTCCAACCGCACCCATCACCAATGGGGCTAAGGTCTCTAGCAATCCGCCGGCTGAGCTTTGGTCCATACCAGTCGCCTGAGCCAAATTATTTTGAATTGTCGGCTGCTGCCCGCCGAAGATATGTCCGAGAATACCAGCGCCATTTGCCGCCTGCGGGTTAGCTAGATAGCCACTCAGATTGTTGAAGATGCTGCCATCGTGATCTTCGTTGATGGCCTGGTGAAGGCTTTCGGCTCCCTGAGGTTGCGAAGCGTTGCGTGCCAATGCCGTCAGAAGCAACGGCACCGCGATTTGAACAGCGGTATTCGCCTTCGTTTCACTAATGCCGAACCGTTCAGCGATTGAGCCGGCAGCTCGGCCCGCCAACTGTTGAGTGATGATTTGTGTTATAGCATTCATGATTCTTGTCTCTTCCCTTCCTTATATCTAGTTGCCTGAGTGTTCTCCACTGTGTGCCTTGGATCGTAACTCAGCGCGGTTGACGCATGACCGGCGGCAGCAAAGAAACATTATTTCTCAAGAAGTACGAAAAGTAGGCCACTCTGTCAGAAACCCAGATTCTTAGCCTGCGATAGCAACAAATGTTCCTGAGCCTGCGATACCAGGCATAAGTGTTCCTGAGCCTGCGATAGCAGGCGTAAGCATAAAGCCTGGGGCGCAAGCCCCAGGTTAGCGTGCCAATAAAGAAGATTGAGCCCGCGACAGCGGTCGAAAGCCTCAAAAATGTCGCGCTGTCGCCCGCTATCGCGGGCTCTGGGTTGTTTTGTGATTTGATCCTGGGGCTTGCGCCCCAGGCTTTATGCTTTCGCCCGCTTCGCGGGCTTGCGCCCCAGGCTTATGCTTACGACTGCTTCGCGGGCTTGCGCCCCAGGCTTATGCTTACGACTGCTTCGCGGGCTTGCGCCCCAGG